>Ga0307406_10000963_pt1 | contig 16112 bp, 16 predicted proteins | sample 322Cmetagenome_3_FD_203706 | JGI IMG/M metagenome (GOLD analysis project Ga0307406, IMG submission 203706) | Maize rhizosphere microbial communities from greenhouse at UC Davis, California, United States - 322HYB-C-2 | ecosystem: Host-associated > Plants > Roots > Rhizosphere > Soil | place... | reverse complement strand
TGGACGGCGTCATGGGCCGGCTGGGCGATGTGTCCGGCATCCAGTTCCGCCTGCTGAACCGCTCCAAGGGGGCGGCGGTGCAGGGCCCCCGCAGCCAGATCGATCGCCGCCTGTACCGCGAGGCCATGCAGGCCGAGCTGGCCCAGACCCCGAACCTGACCCTGATGGCCGGTACGGCCGAAAGTCTGACTCTGGACGGCGGTCGGGTGACGGGCGTGGTGACCGGTGAGGGCGCTATCCTGTCGGCGGGCGCGGTCGTGCTGACGACCGGCACCTTCCTGAACGGAGTGATCCACAAGGGCGACCAGCGCATTCCGGCGGGCCGCCACGGCGAGGCGCCGTCCACCGGATTGGCCGCGGACCTGTACGGCGCCGGCCTGCAGATGGGCCGGTTGAAGACCGGCACCCCGGCGCGCCTGGACGGCCGGACCATCGGCTGGGACCGGCTGGAGAGCCAGGCGGCTGATGAAGACCCCGTCCCGTTCAGCTTCCTGACCGACCGGATCGACGTGCCGCAGATCACCTGCGGCGTGACCCATACGACCGAGGAAACCCACCGGATCATCGCCGAGAACCTGGGCGAGAGCGCCGTCTATGGTGGGCATCTGTCCGGCCGCGGGCCCCGCTACTGCCCCTCCATTGAGGATAAGGTGGTCCGGTTCGCCGACAAGACCTCGCACCAGATCTTCCTGGAGCCCGAGGGTCTAGACGATCCGACCGTCTATCCGAACGGCATATCGACCTCGGTGTCTGACGCGACCCAGCTGGCGTTCCTGCGCACCATTCCCGGGCTGGAGCAGGTCGAGGTGTTCCGCTTCGGCTACGCCATCGAGTACGACTATGTCGATCCGCGCGAGCTGACCGCGGCGCTGGAGGTCAAGACGCGGCCCGGCCTGTATCTGGCGGGGCAGATCAACGGCACGACCGGCTACGAGGAGGCGGGCGCCCAGGGGCTGATCGCCGGCCTCAACGCCGCCCGCGCTGCCGCCGGTTCCGATCCCGTGATCCTGGGTCGGGACCAAGCCTATATCGGCGTGATGATCGACGATCTGGTCACCAAGGGTGTGACCGAGCCCTACCGCATGTTCACCAGCCGGGCGGAATACCGGCTGACCCTGCGCGCCGACAACGCCGATCAGCGGCTGACGCCGATCGGCATCGCGGCCGGCATCGTCGGGCCGACGCGGGCCGCGGCCTTCGAGCGGAAGGCGACGGCGCTGGCCGAGGCCGCCGCTGTTTCACGTGAAACGCGGTTCACGCCCAAGGAGGCGGGGGAGCTGGGCATCAAGGTCAACGCCGACGGCCAGCGCCGGTCGATCCGCGACCTGTTGTCCTTCTCCGATGTGACCCTGGCCACCTTTGAGGGCGTTCGGCCCGAGATTCGCGACTGGCCCCGGCAGGTGCGCGAGCAGATCGAAATCGACGCGGGCTACGCCGGCTATCTGGACCGCCAGGCCGCCGACGCCGAGGCGCTGCGCCGTGAGGAGGCGCTGGCCCTGCCGGTGGACCTCGACTACGCCGTCATTGGCGGCCTTTCCAACGAGGTCCGGGAGAAGCTGTCCAAGGTCCAGCCGCGCACCCTCGGGCAGGCGGGCCGGATCGAAGGCATGACCCCGGGCGCCCTGACGGCCCTGCTGTCCCATGTGAAGAAGGCGCCCAAGCCTTCCGGAGTCGCGGCGTGAGTATTTATGATGCGGCCGCCTTCCAGGCGGAGTTCAACGCCACGCCGGCCCAGATGGGCGATCTGCAGCGGTTCATCGATCGGCTGACCGAGGCCAATGCGGTGATGAACCTGATCGGTCCGGACACCCTGCCGGACATCTGGAGCCGGCATATTCGCGACTCCGCCCAACTGCTGGACCTGGCGCCCGAGGCAAAGATGTGGGCCGACCTCGGCGCTGGGGCGGGTTTCCCCGGCGTGGTGCTGGCGATCATGTTGAAGACCGAGCAGAAGAGCCATGTCTGGCTGATCGACAGTCTCGGCAAACGCTGCCGTTTCCTGCAGGAAGTGGTCGACGCCCTGTCCCTGCGCGCGACCGTGATCAACGGCCGGGCCGAGGAGAATGCGGTCACCGTCGAGGTGGTCACGGCCCGCGCGGTGGCCCCGATGGAAAAGCTCCTCGGCTATGCACAGCCTTATCTACAACGCGGTGCGCGCGGGCTGTTCCTGAAGGGAGAAAAGGCCGAGGTTGAGGTGGCCGAGGCCCGCAAGGTCTGGCAATTCAAGAGCGACCTCTCCGTCTCGCGCAGCGATCCGCGCGGCCGTATCGTATCCGTCCGGGGAATTAGCCGTGTCAAAAACTGGTAAGACTCGCGTTCTGGCCGTTTCCAACCAGAAGGGCGGCGTCGGCAAGACCACCACGGCGATCAATCTGGGCACGGCCCTGGCGGCGATCGGCGAGAAGGTGCTGATCGTCGACATGGACCCGCAGGGCAATGCGTCCACGGGCCTGGGTGTTCCACGTGAAACACGCCGGGTGACCATCTACGACGTCATCGTGGACGGCCGCTCGGTGGATGATTCCGCCGTCCAGACCTCGGTGCCGGGGTTGCACATTATTCCGGCCGACGCGGACATGTCGGGGGTCGAGATCGAACTGAGCCAGGCGGATCGCCGCTCCTTCCGCCTGCGCGACGCGCTGGCGGGGCAGGGAAAGGATGGCCAGACCCGGTATGACTATGTCCTGATCGACTGCCCGCCGTCGCTGAACCTGCTGACGCTGAACGCCATGGCCGCCGCAGACGCCGTGCTGGTGCCGCTGCAGTGCGAGTTCTTCGCGCTGGAGGGGCTGACGCAGCTGATGAAGACGGTGGACATGGTCCGTCAGAGCCTGAACCCGTCGCTGGAGATCCAGGGCCTGGTCCTCACCATGTACGACCGCCGCAGCGCCCTGTCGGGCCAGGTGGCCAACGACGTGCGCGCCCACTTCGGCGAGAAGGTCTATGACGCCGTCATTCCGCGCAATGTGCGGGTCGCCGAGGCGCCGTCCTTCGGCAAGCCGGCGCTGATCTACGACCTGAAATGCGCCGGCAGCCAGGCCTATCTGCGGCTGGCGCGCGAAGTGGTGGCGCGCGAGCGCAAACGGCGCCTGCAAGTCGCCGCCTGAACGAATTAGAAGAACGGAATCAGTATCTTGAGCGAACGTCAGCGCGGCCTGGGCCGGGGATTGTCGGCCCTTCTGGGAGAACAGGCCGGTGAAGCCGTGGCCGTCGACGGCACGGCGACGCCGCCCGGAGTTCGCCTGGCGCCGATCGAGAGCCTGAAGCCCAATCCGGACCAGCCGCGCAAGATCTTCACGCCGGACATCCTTGAGGAACTGGCCGCCTCGATCCGCGACAAAGGCGTGCTGCAGCCCATCCTGGTGCGCTCGCAGCCCGGCGAGGACGGCGTCTGGCAGATCATCGCCGGCGAGCGCCGCTGGCGCGCCTCGCAGCTGGCCCGGCTGACCGAGGTGCCGATCGTCGTGCGCGAGATGGACGACGTCGAGGTGTTCGAGGTCGCCATCATCGAGAACGTCCAGCGCGCGGACCTGAACCCGCTGGAAGAGGCCGACGCCTATCGCCAGCTGATGGAGCGTTTCGGCCGCACCCAGGACGCGGTGGCGGGCATCGTCGGCAAGAGCCGCAGCCATGTGGCCAACACCCTGCGCCTGCTGCAGCTGCCGGAGGAAGTGCTGTGGTACGTGCGGCACGGCAAGATGAGCGCCGGCCACGCCCGGGCCCTGGTGGGGTCGCCCAATGCGGTCGAGCTGGCCAATGAGATCGTCAACGGGGGCCTGAACGTCCGTCAGGCCGAGGCGCTGGCGCGTCGCGCGGCCGAGGGGCCCAAGCCGGTCAAGGCCAAGGCCGTGCGCACTGACGGCGAGGGCTCGGCCGACGTGGCTGCCCTGGAGCAGGATCTGGCCGACGCCCTGGGCCTGAAGGTCCAGCTGGTCGACAAGGACGGCAAGGGTGAGATCACCATCCGCTACGGCACGCTGGAACAGCTGGACGACCTGTGCCGCCGGCTGATGCGGGGGTGAGATGACGGATCCGGTCGAGGCGGCGGCCGAGGCGATCATCGGCCTCTACAGCCGGCACGCCGACGACTGGGCCCGGATGCGCGACGGACCGCCGACCGCGGATGAGCGCCCCCATCTGGAACGCTACGCGGCGGCCCTGCCCGAGGGCGCGGAGGTGCTGGACCTGGGTTGCGGCTCCGGGCGGCCGATCGCGGACTGGCTCATCGGGCGGGGTTTCCGCCTGACGGGCGTGGACGCCTCGCCGGGTCTGATCGCGCGCTGCCGGGCTGATTTTCCGAAGCATGAGTGGCTGCTGGCGGACATTCGCGGGCTGGACCTGGGCCGCCGGTTCGACGGCGTTCTGGCCTGGTTCAGCGCCTTTCATCTGACCGCGGAGGCGCAGGAGGCGATGGCGGCGGTCTACGCTCGGCACCTGCGGCCCGGCGGCGCGCTCATGTTCATCGGGGGACCAGAACGGGGCGTGGCCATGGGAGAATGGATGGATCAGCCCCTGCACCACGCCAGTCTGGAGCCTGCGGAGTATCGGGCCGGGCTGGAACGGGCCGGGCTGGTCGAGATCGAGGAGGTCGCGCTCACATCTGATCGCGATGAGGGGGCAAGGGTTTGGACCGCGCGGCGCGGCGTGTCAGACTGAGGCCATGACCGACAAGCCGATCAATCCGACCGCCGAAGCGATGAAGAAGGCGCTGGCCGCCAAGAAGGCCGGCGGCGGCGCGCCGTCCGCCGGCGGTTTCAAGCCCGCCCAGCATGCTGAGAAGACCATGGCCCGCCAAAGCGCGGCGGCCAACAAGCCGGCCTTCCGCAAGGCGTCGAAGCGGGGTTAGAGCCCCAGCCTTCTGGCGCGCGACGAAATCTCCAGCAGCAGGCGTTCGGCGATCAGCTGGTCGGGCGAACCCGTGGTCTTGGTGGCGATGTCGGCGGCGTTGACGCTGTCCAGAACCTTGTCCAGGTCGTCCAGACGCCAGCTGCGGGCCTGGCGGAGCATCTCCGCCTCCTGTTTCCAGAACACGCCCGCGGCCTTGGCGGCCTCCTTGGCGTTCGCCCCGTTTCCCTGCAAGACATTGATCCTGCGGAGCTTTCCGAGATGAATCGACGCCTGTCTCACCGCCATGACAGGGCTTTCGCCCTCGGCGAGGGCGCGGCGAAGACCGGACTGGGCGGGGCCGGGGCGTCCGCCGAAGGCCTGCAGGGCGGCGTCCTGCAGCGAGGCGTCGGGCTCAACCCCCAGGTGCAGCTCCAGCTCCGCGGTGTCGATGCTGCGGCCGCTGCCCGGGCCGATGTAGAGCACCAGCCGCTCGATCTCCTGCCGCATCAGGCCGCGTTCGCGGGGCAGGCGGGCGACGAAGCGGTCCAGGGCGTCCTGGGTCAACCCGACCTTGTCGGCGGCCAGGGCCTCGCGCGTCATCCGGGCCACGTCGCCGGTCTCGTCCTCGTAGCAGGCGATGCCCACTGCGCCCTTGTCGGCCTCGGCGGCCTTGCGCAGGGCGGAGTCACGGCCAAGGGGCCCGGCCTCGATGACCAGCATGCAGTCGGGATTGAAATCGCCGGCGGCATGGGATTTCAGCGCCGCCGCCAGCATCTTGTCGATCGAGGCCTTCTCAGCCGACAGGCGCACCCGTACCAGACGGCGGCCGCCGATCATGCTCAGCGCGGTCAGGGCCTCATCCAGCCGGACCTCGTCGCCGTCGATATCGCTGTCCGTCAGGACGGTGACGTTGAACGGGTCGTTCAGGTCGGGGGTGATCGCCTTGCACAGGATCTCGGCCCGTTCGGCCACGCCCGAGCGGTCCTTGCCGTGGATGACGGCGGCGCGAACGCCCTTGTCCGGAGACTTCAGGAAGCGATCGACCTCGGGCCGCTTCGACAGGATCACCGGGCGGACAGGGTCCTGAGGAGGTCCAGTCGGATCAGGCGCGCCAGTTCGGCCGCGGCGCGTTCCTCGCCGTCCTGCTGGGCGGCGATGGCGGCGTAGGGCTGGTCGGCGGCGGCGTAGGTGGTGGTGACGGTCTCGACGCCAGTGACGGGGGAGCCGCCGGTCGTCGGGGTCAGGGTCCAGGTCCCGCGCACGGTCAGCTCATAGCGGGTGGCGGTGTCGTCGATGCGCCGGCCCATGGGACGGCGCGACTGCTCCAGGGTGGTCTCGAGACGCCACAGGGGCGTTTGCGACCCGTCGCGGCCCAGGGCGTCCTCGAGCTGTTCGCGGACGCGGTACCCCAGGCGGTCATCCTGGGTGGTGACGGCGATGCGCGACAGGGAGGTCCCGGCGCCGGCGTCGCCGTACAGGGGCGTGAAGCCGCAACTGGCCAGTCCCAGTGATGCGACAAGCGCCAACGCCAAGCCGCGGGGGGCGAGCATTCTCATCAGGCGACCACCACGTTGACGATGCGATCCTTGACCACGACGATCTTTCTCACGGTCAGACCCTCCAGCCGCGCCTGGACGTCCGGATCGGCCAGGACGATGGCCTCGACCGCCGCCGGCTCCAGCCCCCGGGCGACGCGGATCTCGCCGCGGCGCTTGCCGTTGACCTGGATGGGCAGGGTGACCTCGTCGTCGGCCGCCAGCGCCGGATCGTATTCCGGCCAGGGCGCGTCGAGGATCATCCCCTCTTCGCCCAGCCGCGTCCAGCCTTCCTCGGCCAGGTGGGGGGTGAACGGAGCGACCAGACGCAGCAGGGCGGACAGGGCCTGGCGCCGGGCGTCGCCGCCCGCCGTCTGGTGATCGCGCACGGTGGCGACGAAGGCGTAGAGTTTGGCGATGGCCGAGTTGAAGCGGAAACCGGTGATGCCTTCCGACACGGCCTTGATGGCTTTGTGCGTCTCGCGCAGCAGGGCCGCGTTGGCGTCGGCCTCGCCGGCGAAGGCGGGGTCGTAGCCCTCGACCTCGGCCCAGACGCGCTGGACGAAACGGCTGGCGCCTTCGACGCCGCCGGGGGTCCATTGCACGTCGCGTTCGGGCGGGCTGTCGGACAGGACGAACAGACGTCCGGCGTCGACGCCGTAGGTCTCGACGATTTCCTGCGGGGCGACGACGTTCTTCTTCGACTTCGACATCTTCTCGATGTCGCCGATGGTCAGGGTCTCGCCGGTTGAGAGCTGGCGGGCCGAGCGGACGCCGTTGTCGTTGGACAGCTCGACATCCGTCGGCTCGACCCAGGCGCCGTCGGCGCGGCGGTAGGTCTCATGGACCACCATCCCCTGGGTGAAGAGACCGGCGAAAGGCTCCTTGACCGTCATCAGGCCGGCGTCGCTCAGGGCGCGGCTGATGAAGCGGGCGTAGAGCAGGTGAAGCACCGCATGCTCGACGCCGCCGATGTACTGATCCACCGGCAGCCAGTGGTCGGCCGCGCTGCGCGAGATCGGCTCAGCCGCCGTCGGATCGGTGAAGCGGGCGAAATACCAGCTGGAATCCACGAAAGTGTCGAGGGTGTCGGTCTCGCGGGTCGCATCACCGTGACACGACGGGCATTTGACGTGTTTCCAGGTCGGATGGCGGTCCAGCGGATTGCCGGGCGTGTCGAAGGTGACGTCCTTGGGCAGTTCCACTGGCAGGTCGGCGGCCGGCACGGCGCCGCAGGACGGGCAGTGGACAATGGGGATCGGACAGCCCCAGTAGCGCTGGCGGCTGACGCCCCAGTCGCGCAGGCGATAGATGGTCTTGCCCTCGCCCTGGTCGGCCGCCTCGATGCGGGCGATGGCCTCGGCCTTGGCCGCCTCGATGTCCAGGCCGTTCAGGAAGTCCGACTGGAAGATGGTTCCGGGGCCGGTGTAAGCTTCTGTTCCGACCGTGAAATCATCGCCGGCGCCGTCAGGTCTCACAACCGGGATGATCGGCAGCTGGTATTTGGTGGCGAACTCGAAGTCGCGCTGGTCATGGGCGGGACATCCGAAGATGGCGCCGGTGCCGTAGTCGGACAGGATGAAGTTGGCGATCCAGACGCTGACCTCGCGCCCGTCGAACGGATGCAGGACCTTCAGTCCGGTGTCGAAGCCGATCTTCTCGGCCTGTTCGATCTCGGCCTGGGTCGAGCCGCCCTTGCGGCATTCGGCGACGAAGGCGGCGGCGTCGGGGTTGGTCTCGGCCAGGGCGCGGGCGACCGGGTGGTCGGCGGCGATACCCATGAAGCTGGCGCCGAACAGGGTGTCCGGGCGGGTGGTGTAGATTTCCAGCCCGTCGGGCGCGCCGGCGGGGGCGTCTCCGGCCCAGGCCCAGGTCATCTGCAGACCCTTGGACCGGCCGATCCAGTTCTCCTGCATCAGGCGGACCTTGTCGGGCCAGCGGCCTTCCAGTTCCTTCAGACCCTCGATCAGGTCGTCGGCGTAGTCGGTGATGCGCAGGAACCACTGGTTCAGCTTGCGCTTCTCGACGATCGCGCCCGAGCGCCAGCCGCGGCCGTCGACGACCTGCTCATTGGCCAGGACGGTGTTGTCGACCGGATCCCAGTTGACGACCGAATCCTTGCGATAGACTAGGCCGCGCTTGAACAGTTCCAGGAACCAGGCCTGCTGCTTGCCGTAGTAGGCGGGGTCGCAGGTGGCGAACTCGCGCGACCAGTCCAGCGAGAGGCCCAGCAGCTTCAGCTGTTCGCGCATGGCGGCGATGTTGGACCAGGTCCAGTCGCCCGGATGGACGCCGCGCTCGATGGCCGCGTTCTCGGCGGGCAGGCCGAAGGCGTCCCAGCCCATCGGATGCAGGACGTCGAAGCCCTGGGCCCGTTTGGAGCGCGCGACCACGTCGCCCATGACGTAGTTGCGGGCGTGGCCCATGTGGATGTTCCCCGACGGATAGGGGAACATCTCCAGCACATAGTATTTCGGCTTTCCCGTGCCTTGGGTCGGCGTGCGGAAGGCGTCGGCGGCCGCCCAGCGGGCCTGCTGGCGGGGTTCGGCGGTCTTGGGCTCGTAGCGGGCCACGGGAATCCTTGAGGCTGCTCCTGAAGGGCGCGGCCTAAAGGAGGCGGTGGTCGTGAGAGGGTGTTAGCCGGCGTTCTGGAGGTTGAGCTGGCGCGCCTTGGTCAGGATCGCGTTCTCCAGGTCGGTTTCCGTCTGGGCCGCCACCGGAGCGCCGACCCAGTTGCCCGTCGCGTCGCGCGTTTCCTTGGTCACGGTGACGTTCAGGGCGTCGGCGCGCAGGCGGGTGTCGAGGATGAAGACGGTCGCCTTGAAGCGCTCGTTCGGCGTCTGCGGGTCGGTGAACCAGTCGTAGTTGATCACGCCGCCCCACGGGTCGGCGTTGGCCAGCGGCATGAAGGCGAAGGTGTCCAGGGTGGCGCGCCACAGATAGGCGTTCACGCCGATGCCCGTCTGGGCGGCGCGCGCCGCGGTGGCCGAGGGCTTTCCACCGCCGAAGACGTCGCCGACGGTGGGACCGAAGGGACGTTCGGCAGAGCAGGCGCCCAGCACCAGGCCCGAGGCGATCAGGGCGAGCGTCGCACCGCGAACCAGCACCATCGAGAGTTCTCCATTCGATCAAGGGCGTACGCCGGACCTTCCGTCGCACGCGCCGGGCCGCCCGAACGCGGGTCAGAGCCGAAGCGAGGCTCTATAACACGGCGAAAAGGGGCGATGACAAGGCGAAGACGTTTCAAGCGGCGCCGGATCGTGTCCGCGGGGCGGCGCGCACGCGGCGGGGGAGGTCGCGGCCGTGACGCTCGCGCCACAGGAGTCTCTTTGAGTCGCACGGAACTGACGTTCAGCGTCGCCGTTCCGTTGACCGGGCTGTCCGGCGGTGTCTAGTTGCCGGTTACAGATCACGCCGGGACCCCCGGCGGGACGTGAAGGGCAGGACATGCGCAAGAGCGCCGTCATCGCTGGACTGGTCTCGGGGCTCGCCCTCGTCGCCGCCGCTGACGCCGCCGCGGCTCAAACCGCGACGCGCGGTCGTGCGCCCGCCGTATCCTTGAGCGAAGCCAGCGCCGCCCGCACCGCCACGCCGCCGAGCCAGAGCCGTCTGCGCTTCACCGAGCGCGGCCGCTGGGGCCTGGATCTGAACCTGAACCAGCCCGTCGGCCGCGAAGATTCCCTCGGCGATGTCGAGGCCGGGGCCTACTACCGCGTCAACCCGCGCCTTCGCGTCGGCGCCGCCGCCGGCCTGGCCGAGACCGAACGCGATCCGGCCCGCGCGCCGCAGACCGAGCGTCCGACGGCCCGCTTCCGTCTGGAATCGATCTTCCGCTTCTAGTTCTAGTCGGCCCCGAAGGCCGCGCGGACCGACCCCACGCCCGCTACTCCATAGGCGCCCGAGCCGATGAGCGCGTGCGCGTTCGACGCATCGACGCCGCCAAGGGCGTAGACGGGCCGCGCCAATTCGGCGGCCAGGGCCGAGACCCTTTCGATCCCCAGTGGCGGCCTTGAGGCCGAGGAGCCGCCCGCCGGGAAAACCGGCGAGACCACGAGGGCGTCGATTCCGGTCAGGTCCGGCGGCGAGCCGAGATCGTGGAAGGCGGCGGTGATCGTCCAGTCCGGATGACGGGTCGCCAGGGCGGCGGCCTGGTCTGTCGCCGCTTCGGGCAGGTGGACGCCGTCGGCCTGGACCGCCTCGGCCAAGGCGGCGTCCAGGCCGATCAGCAGCAGGCCGTCGCGCCGTCGCGTCGCCTCGCGCAGCCGCAGCGCCGTCTCATGGGCGTCGGGCGCGCCGAAATGGCGCCAGACCACGCCGGCGCCGACGGGCAGGCGTTCGGCGACCTCCCACGGGCGCGGCGTGCGTTCGGGATCGGTGAAGAACAGCAGGGGCGGCAGGTTGGGACGCGGGCGGCCTTGCGCCCGGCTGACTTTGGCCGCTTCACGGGCTAGACCGCTGGCGATCCGCCACAGGGTATCCGCGTCCGACCGGTTCATGACCTCCTCTTCCCCCGATCCCTCCATCGCGTCCAGCTTCGACGCCGTCCGTCGCAAGATCGCCCGCGCCTGCCGCATCGCCGGGCGCGATCCGGCGACCGTGATCCTGACCGCGGTGACCAAGACCCAGCCTGACGCCGCGCTGGAGGCGGCGCTGGCCGCGGGACAGCGGGTGTTCGGCGAGAACCGGGTTCAGGAGGCGCAAGGACACTGGTCCGGGCGTCAGGGCACGCCAGGCCTCGAGCTGCGCCTGATCGGGCCGTTGCAGACCAACAAGGTCGCTGACGCCGTCGCCCTGTTTGAGGTCATCGAGACCCTGGACCGGCCGAAACTGGTCGAGGCGCTGGCGGCGGAGGTGGCGAAGGCGGGGCGGGCGCCGCGGGTGCTGGTGCAGGTCAATACGGGCGCCGAGCCGCAGAAGGCCGGGGTTCCGCCGGAAGAGGCCGACGCCCTGGTCGCGCAGGCGCGGGCCGCGGGGCTGACCGTCGAGGGCCTGATGTGTATTCCGCCGGCGGACGAGGCTCCCGGCATCCATTTCGCCCTGCTGCGCAAGATCGCGCGCCGCAATGGCCTGGACGTCCTGTCGATGGGGATGAGCGGCGACTATGAGGTCGCGATCCGCTTCGGAGCGACCCATGTTCGCATCGGTTCGGCCCTGTTCGGGGAACGAAATCGCGGCGAAACGCCCTCTGTGGACTGAAAATCACGCCGTAACGGACCGGCGCCCTTGGCGTTTGGACCGGCTCTCTCCATTGTTGGACCCATGCCGACGCCCAAGACGATCCTGATCATCGACGACGACGACGACCTGCGCGAGGCCCTGGCCGAGCAGCTGGCGCTCCACGAGGCCTTCCGCCCGGTCCAGGCCTCGACGGCCACCGAGGGCGTGAAGATGGGCCGTGAGGTCCGCGCCGACCTCATCCTGCTGGACGTCGACCTGCCCGACATGGACGGCCGCGAGGCCTGCCGCCTGCTGCGCAAGGACGGCGTCTCGACCCCGATCATCATGCTGACCGCCCAGTCGTCGGATTCCGACACGGTGCTGGGGCTGGAGTCGGGGGCCAACGACTACGTCACCAAGCCCTTCCGCTTCGCGGTCCTGCTGGCGCGCATCCGCGCCCACCTGCGCAGCCACGAACAGTCGGAAGACGCCGTCTTCCGCATCGGGCCCTATGAATTCCGTCCGGCGGCCAAGGTCCTTGTCGACGACAAGGGCAGGAAGGTCCGGCTGACCGAGAAGGAAACCAACATCCTGAAGTATCTCTACCGCGCCGGGGCCAAGGCCGTGTCGCGCGAGGAGCTGCTGACCGAGGTGTGGGGCTACAACGCCGGCGTCACCACCCACACGCTGGAAACCCATATCTACCGCCTGCGCCAGAAGATCGAGCCTGAGCCCGGCCAGGCCCGGCTGCTGCTGACGGACGCGGGCGGCTACCGGCTGCAGCCCTAGGCCAAGGCGGCGACCGGCGCGTCCGCGTCGCGGGAGCGGTGCGACCGGAACCCGGCCGCGATCGTCCGCAGGGCTTCGCGGGACTTGGCGTCGACCAGGGTGGAGAACAGCAGGATTTCCGAGTCGGGCAGGGGCGGCAGCGCATAACGCTGGCTCACCTCGACCGTCCCGGGCGGCGCGAGCCGCAGGGGAAAGACCGCGATCGCAACCCCCGCCGACACGGCCGCGGCGACGGCCGAGGAACTGCCGCCCACGAATACCTCCGACCAGGCGATGCCGGCGGCGTCGAGCGCCTGGGTCGCGATGTTCCTGACGCCGCATTCGGTCGACAGGGCGGCGAACCGCAGCGGCTCGTCCGGCCTGCATCGAAGATTGGGCGATGCGAACCAGCCGAAATGTTCGGGTCCCAGCACCTCGCCGTCGCGCCGGACGTCCTCGCGCCGGACGATGACGGCGTCCAGTTCGCCGCGATCGAAGGCGTCCAGCAGCGCGCGAGGCGTATCGATCCGCACCTCGATGGTGAGGCAGGGGTCATAGGCGTTGAGATGCGCCAGCAGGGTGGTCACCTCCGGCCCGGCCACGTGGGCGGCGATGCCCAGGGCGAAGCGGCGGCGCGTCGCCGACAGCGCGGCGACCGCCTTTTCATGCGCGGCCAGGAATTCGCGGGCGGCGTCGATGAACAGGGCGCCCTGGGGCGAGAGCCGGACCAGCCGAGGCGTGCGTTCGACCAGCCGTTGGCCCAACTGGTCCTCCAGCCGCCTGAGCTTGACGCTGATCGCCCCCTGGGTGGATCCGAGGGCCTCAGCCGCACGCGTGAAGCTGTTCAGGTCGGCGATGGCGACGAAGACCCGCACGGCGGCGACGTCCAGGAGGGTCGGTGAAGTCATTCGCAATCGTTATCTCTGAAATGGTCAGACATCCAGTTCTGTTGTGATTGGAGCCTCACTAGGTTCGCCGCTCGCCATCACGAGAGGCTTTCCATGACGACCACTCCCACCGCATCCGCGTCCCGCCGCGGCGCGATCGCCCTGCTGGCGGTCTGCCTGTCCGCCCTGATGTTCGGCCTTGAGATTTCCAGCATCCCGGCGATCCTGCCGACGCTCAGGGATCCGGCGGTGCTGGGCGCGGACTTCGCCGAGCTGCAGTGGATCATGAACGCCTACACCATCGCCGTGACGGTGGTGCTGATGGGGACCGGGACCCTGGCCGACCGGTTCGGGCGCAAGCGGGTCTTCATCGCCAGCGTCGTCGCCTTCGGCCTGGCGTCCCTGATGTGCGGCCTGGCCCCGAACACGCCGATCCTGATCGCGGCCCGCGCTCTTCAGGGCCTGGGCGGCGGCGCCATGCTGGTCTGCGGGATCGCGGTCCTGTCCAACCAGTTCCGCAGCGCGAGCGAGCGGAGCAGGGCCTTCGCCTGGTGGGGGGTCGTGGCCGGCGTCGGCCTGGGATTCGGCCCGCTGATCGGCGGCGGGATCGTCGCGGTCTGGGGCTGGGAATGGGTGTTCCTGATCCATGGCGTTCTCGCGGTGGCCGTGATCGTCCTGGCCGTGCTCGCCATCGAGGAATCCCGCGACCCGGACGCGGCGCGCCTGGACCTCGCCGGCATCGCGACCCTGTCCCTGACGGTGTTCTGCCTCGCCTGGTACATCACCCAGGGTCCGGCGCTCGGCTTCGCCAACCCGGCGGCGCTCGCCGTGCTGGGCGTCTGCGTGGCCAGCGCGGTCGCCTTCGTGCTGGTCGAGCGGGCGACCCGGCGGCCGATGATCGATTTCTCAATCTTCCGCATCCGCGCCTTCTCGGGCGCGATCCTGGGGTCGGCGGCGATGAACGTCAGCTACTGGCCCTTCATGATCTACCTGCCGATCTGGTTCAGCGCCGGCCTGGGCCTGGACAGCGTCGCCGCCGGAATCGGGCTCCTGGCCTATACCCTGCCGACGCTGGTCATGCCGCCGATCGCGGAACGCCTGTCCCTGCGCCTGCAGCCGCGCGTGGTCATTCCGGCCGGGCTGTTCACCATCGGGCTCGGCTTCTTCCTGATGCGGCTGGGCGCCGAGGCGGCGGACGCCAGCGCCCTGACCATCCTGCCGGGCTGCGTCATCGCCGGCATGGGACTGGGGCTGACGAACACGCCCGTCACCAACACCACGACCGGCGCCGCGCCGCCTGAACGCGCCGGCATGGCGTCGGGCGTCGACATGAGCGCGCGCATGATCTCCCTGGCGGTGAATATCGCCTTGATGGGCTTCATCCTGCTGGAGGGCGTCCGGACCTCTCTGGCCGCCGCCTCACCCGCGGGCGCCGACGTCGCGAGCCTGAAGGCGATCGCCGAACAGGTCGCCGCCGGAACCACGCCGCCGATCGAGGCGGGCGTGCCGGCGGCGGTCGTCCATCAGGCCCTGGCCGACGGCATGGGCGGGGTGCTGCTCTTCGGCGGCGTCAGCGTCTGGGTCTTCGCCCTGGCCAGCTGGCTCGTCTTCCGATCGGCGGCCCAGGCTCCCGCCGTCCCTAGACCGGCGGCGGATTGACCGCCCGGAATCCGCCTTCGCCCCAGTAGGGGTAGTGGGGATAGGCTGGCGTCACCGCGCTGGCGGCGTCCAGGCGCGCGACCTGTTCGGGCGTCAGCGCCCAGCCGACGGCGCCCAGGTTCTGGCGCAACTGCTCCTCGTTGCGCGCGCCCAGGATGACGCTGGACACCGTCGGGCGGCGCAGGAGCCAGTTGATGGCGATCTGGGGAACGGTTTTGCCGGTCTCGGCCGCGATCTCGTCCAGGGCGTCGACGATGCGGTACAGGCGCTCGTCGTCGACGGGCGGGCCGAAGGCGGCGGTGTCGTGCAGGCGGCTGCCGGCGGGCAGGGGCTGTCCACGGCGGATCTTGCCGGTCAGGCGGCCCCAGCCCAGCGGGCTCCAGACCATGGCCCCGACGCCCTGGTCCAGCCCCAGCGGCATCAGCTCCCATTCGTAGTCGCGGCCGACGAGGGAGTAGTAGGTCTGGTTGGCGACGTATCGCGGCCAGCCGTTGGCGTCGGCGAGCGCGAGCGATTTCATCAACTGCCAGCCGGAGAAGTTGGAGGCGCCGACGTGCAGCACCTTGCCGGCCTTCACCAGGGCGTCCAGGGCGGCCAGCGTCTCCTCGATCGGGGTGCGGGCGTCGAAGGCGTGCAGTTGCAGCAGATCGATCCGGTCGGTCTGCAGGCGGGTCAGCGCGTCGTCGACGGCGCGGAGCAGGCGCGCCGCGCCGGTCCCCTTGTCAGCGGGGTCGTCGCCGAACGGCAGGCCGATCTTGGTGGAGATCAGGGCGGCGTCGCGGCGGCCTTTCAGCGCTTCGCCGAGGATGCTTTCCGACGCGCCGTTGGAATAGACATCGGCGGTGTCGAACAGATTGACCCCGGCCTCCAGGCAGATGTCGACCAGACGCCGGGCGCCGGCGACGTCGGTGTCGCCCCAGGCGCTGAACAGCGGCCCCTGACCTCCGAAGGTGCCGGCGCCGAAGCTGAGGACGGGGACTTCGAGCGTGGACGCTCCGAGACGGCGGGTTTCCATGGGGAACTCCTTCAGGCGGGAACGACGCGGGCGCGGCGTTCGATGGAAAGGCTGAGAACGGCCAGCCCCAGGGCGGCCAGAGGCACGGCGGCGGAGATCATCGGCACGGCGGCGATGCCGATGCTCGCGATCACCGCCCCGCCCAGCCAGGCGCCGAAGGCGTTGCCGAGGTTGAAGGCGGCGATGTTCAGGCTGGACGCCAGCCCCTGGCCCGCGCCGCCGGCCTGCTGCAGCACGCGCAGCTGCAGGGGGGCGACGGTCGAG
>Ga0307406_10000962_pt1 | contig 16117 bp, 18 predicted proteins | sample 322Cmetagenome_3_FD_203706 | JGI IMG/M metagenome (GOLD analysis project Ga0307406, IMG submission 203706) | Maize rhizosphere microbial communities from greenhouse at UC Davis, California, United States - 322HYB-C-2 | ecosystem: Host-associated > Plants > Roots > Rhizosphere > Soil | place... | reverse complement strand
CCGGAGCCCAGATTCCTCGCTGTATTTCAACGGATAGAATTCGGCCCTCCGAAGGCTGAGATCCAGGTTCGATTCCTGGCGGCGGGACCAGATATCGAGACCATGGTGTCTCATCAAGACTTAGAAACCCGCACGCTTTGCTAGCGTGGCGGGTTTTTTGTTGTCCTGCATCAGGTGTCGAAGCGTTGCATAGAGATGGCAAAGGACTGCGACCTTGCTCGTTCGCCTCCGTTGCCACCCTTCGCCGACGGCCGCCGCGGACTGGCTTCTGGTACTCCTCACGCAGAACTCAGTGACATCTCCCATGGAAAGCTGCCGGCAGCGCAGACCTGGGGCTTGCGATGTGTTCCTGCGCGAGTTTCATACGGAGCGCTCATGGGGAGAGCGGACTTACGGACGATCATTCCATCGGAAAAGCTCTCCATTTCCTCCCACAACCGCCCTAAATGTGGGTACGATCTTTCGTGTAACAAATAATCAATGGAGGTGACAGATGGCAGAGAAGAAGAACGTGTTTATTAGCCATGTCCACAAGGACGATCATGGACTCCAAAAAATCAAGGATTTGCTAGCACCGAAAGGTATGGAGGTAAGGGATTCATCCATTCATACGGGGAAATTCAATAACGCAAACGACGAGCACTACATCAAGACGCAAATCTTAGCGCCAGCAATCAACTGGGCTGGCGTGTTCATCTGCTACGTCTCTCCTCAAACGAAAGACAGCGGCTGGGTGAATTGGGAGATTGAGTATGCGGCCAAGCAAGGAAAACGTATTGTTGGCGTTTGGGAGCATGGAGAGAAGGAATGCGACATTCCAGAGGCGTTGAAAGAGTACGCTGATGCCTTGGTCGGCTGGAATGGCGACGCAATCATCGACGCGATTAATGGGAAAGACACATGGGAAAAGCCTGACGGAGGTGCATGTGCCGTGATTCCACTCAAGCGTCATCCTTGCTGATGGCTCGCGTTCATTCTTATGTGGTGCGCTACGACAGCGGCTTCGCGCCCAATCCCTTTTACGACTACTGCACACTTGCAACTTGCAAACCTAGCATTCGCCGTGGCGCAGACATCGGCGATTGGGTGGTCGGAAGCGGAAGCAATGATCGAAGCGTCCAGCGAGGTGGGCATCTCGTTTACGCGATGCGTGTCACCGAGGCTATGACATTTGATGCGTACGGAGCGGATGCGCGATTTGAATCAAAAAAACCGTACCGCAACGGTAGCCGGAAGCAAAGTTGCGGAGACAACATTTATTTCAGGGCGGGGCCGGGGGACGCCTGGCAACAGCGCGACTCTTTTCACTCCCGTTCCGATGGATCGCTCAACCCCGATCATGTAGCTCGGGATACCGGCGTCAACAGGGTTCTGATCAGCAACGATTTTGTGTATTTTGGCGGGAATGGCCCCGAGTTCCCTGAGGAACTGAAAGACCAGAAAGGTCGGCCGCTATGCAAAAGGGGAATAGGTCTAACGACCTTTAATGATCCGCAACTGATTTCGGATTTTGAAAAATGGATTCGCGGTCTTGATTTGGGTGGCTATCAAGGAGCCCCATTTGAATGGTTGACTTTTCGCAGGTGATCCATGCAAAAAGAAGGCTCCCTCCTACTTTCGGACTATGCTGCGGAAATTGCGGCAACGGACGTACTCAACCCGGCTGACTTCAACCCGGTCCTCCAAGGGCTATATGGAGAGGTTGGCGGGATAATGGCCACGGCCAAAAAGCATGTCCGGGAAAAATCGGCCTACCCAGGTTTCAAGAAGGCGGCAGAAGAAGAGTTCGGTGACACTCTCTGGTATTTGGCTGCAATCTGCAGGCGTATGCAGATTCCACTTGAAGACGTCTTTGCCGAAGCGGCGAATCATGGAAATTTCAAGAATGTCGGCGCTGCTAGCGATATTGCTCAAGGTGCATTAGCCTACATTGCTGTGCCGGTTGCAGCCGCCATACCACTTGATGCAACCTTGGTGCGATTGGGACAGTCTGCTGCTGCGCTACTAGGGAGCGCTCCTGCTCGTGCAGATTTGATTACATTCGCGCGTGCCTACCTCGATGCAATTCATTCGGCCAAACTAGCCTTTTCAGAGATAGCACGTGCCAATCTTCGAAAAGCTCGCGGAGCGTTTTTGGAACCACAGTTGATTGACTTGATCGGTCTCGATTTTGATAGTGATTTCGGGGATGAAGAACAACTACCCAGAACGTTTAAAATTCGTGTCAATCAGCGTGGTAGCGGAAAGAGCTATCTTCAGTGGAATGGTGTATTCATCGGCGATCCTTTGACCGATAATATCGCTGACCACGATGGCTATCGATTTCATGATGTTTTCCATTTTTCTTATGCGGCTATTTTGCATTGGTCGCCTGTGATACGTGCATTGATCAAGCATAAGCGAAAGAGCAAGCAAAATTATGATGAAGAGCAAGATGGTGGTAGGGCTATTGTCGTTGAGGAGGGGCTCACGGCGTGGATTTTCTCCAGAGCCAAAGAGCTAAATTTCTTCGAAAACCAAGAAAAGATTTCTCTTGGGATTCTAAAAACCATCGGTGAATTTGTGAGTGGCTACGAAGTGGAAAAGTGCCCCCTTAAGCTATGGGAGAAGGCAATCCTGGAGGGATATGCTGTTTTTCGTCAGCTTAAGGAAAATCAGGGCGGCTGGATCATTGGCGATCGAGCGCAACGTACTATTAAATATATGCCACTTGAGTCTGAGAAATGAAAATCCACCCCTTTGTTGAAGCAGTGGCATCGCTGCAGTTTGAAGACTGCTTCAATCCGTATTCAGATCGATGTGAAGTTCATGACCGTCGGGATGCGCCGCGTCGCCGCGCAGCCGCGCTTTCCGCTATGTTGCGTCGTGCAGTAGAGGAACCGGTGGATGCGATATGGATTGGACGAGACCTAGGATATCGCGGAGGTCGTCGTACGGGGCTGGCCCTGACTGACGATGTTCACATGGGCCAACACGCCAAGCGCTGGAGTCTTGATCTGAGCTCAGAACGCCCAACGATAGGAGGCGCTGTGGCAGAACGAACAGCAGCCGTTATATGGGGCATGCTTGAAGACATTGACGCTCGTATCTTTCTCTGGAACGTTTTCCCGCTTCATCCGCATGAATCGGGAGCTCCATTCACCAACCGGCAGCACAATGCGCGGGAAAGGCGAGCCGGCGAAGAACTACTCCGACAGCTCATCATCTTGCTACGTCCTTCTCGCATCGTCGCCATTGGCAACGACGCTACCGCCGCGGCACATCGAATCACGGACTCTGTGCCGGTATTTTGCGTGAGACATCCGAGCTATGGAGGACAGACGCAGTTCCAAGAACAAATCTCGGACCTCTATGGCCACCCCGTGAAGACTGGCTCGCTGTTTTGATGAAAAGCAGCCTTGCTTAGCTAACCAGTCTTGCCATGAAGGGGCATCGCAAGATGCGTGTGGAAAAGCCGCGCAAAGTCCACATCGGTAAGCTCCGCGTCTGAGAAATAGCCTTGGTCCCTAGCGAGACTCAAGGAAGCTCCCCCCGGCGACGGTACAGGTAGTATTTTGGCGCCCGGGTGGAGGCGCCTGAATATTTCATGCTCGGCCTCCACTCCTTCCATACCCCCGACAAAGACAGCGGCTACCAGATCATCTCGTGACAACATTTCCTCACGCATTATCAGTAGGCTGGTAGCTCTGTCATTGGGGGCAGCATCGGTAAAAACGACATTCTTAAAGCGCTTATTTTCCTCAGGGTAGCGATCCTCAAAGAACTTGCTTTGATAAAGAACGACGGACTGGGCGTAATCCACTCCAAGATCTTCACAAATACTCCAAATCATTGGTGTGATGGCGGGATGTCCGCCCCACACAATTTTGTGCTGGCGAATCACTGCTATCACCAGTTCCCGTACGGCGCACTGAATTAGAAAAGGGTTTGCCGTCTCGTGATACGTGTCTCGACCAATAAGCGGTACGCTGGCTGAAAGGAAGATTGCGCTCATGCTTTAGTTCTCCCAGTCTGCAAATTGCCAGCCAGCCTCGCTGGCCTTGACCCATCGCGCAGAGCGGATGTGTTGGCCAAGCCAGTCCAAATGGCCGAGCCATCGGGGGTGCAATCCGACGTGGTCGTAAACAACAGCAACTGATTGATTTGGTGAATTGGACGATGCGTCGTGTAGCGTCGTCGACGTTGGAACCCCCACGGTTGGATAGACGACTATGTTCCGACCATCTGGCAGCTTGATATAAACGGCCTTATGACTTCCTACTCCGATCACTTGGCCACCGATCATTTGAATGGAATTACGTAGATTGCTTACGAGATTCACGGAGCGGACTGCGTGGCTCTGGCTGCGAACTTCCTCAAGTTGAAGACAAATGCGGTCCACTGCATCATCCGCTAGGCGCCCAGTTGTCTGATTCACTTCTTCGGGCAACAACTCCGCACGGCTTGCAGTTGCCGTGCGAGCGGAGGGGGTCGCATCTGGCCAACCAACCCGCAGGACGCTGATACCTTTGGCGAGCGCACGCCCGAACTCTGCGCTTGTCCAGCGGCTGTCGAAATAGCCCGGCGTGTCGAGCATTAAGAGAACGTCAGAGTCACAAAGCCGATGCCACAGCATCGTCTGAAAGTCTTCGGCCGGTGGGATTCCGTGCGTGTCAAGGAACACGTCGAAAAGTCGCGCCGACAAAGCGTCAAACAGTTGCAACGCCGCTTCGCGAGCTTCGCCTCGGCGATAACTCACAAACACTCTGCGCTGTCGAGGCAGCAATCCGGCGCACTCTAACAAAGCAGTGGCGACTCGTTGTGAGCCGCCTGCGCTAAATGCTAAGCAGTTAAGCGGCAACAGTATTTGCGGAATTTCTGCGCTGACTCGATTGACATCTGAGGCTACCGGCAGCAATGGGATGCCACGTTCCAAAAGCTGCGCCACATTGGAAAGGGGCGGATTTTTGCCCCCGAAGAATATCGCGGCGGATGATCGCTGTTGACTAGGATTGAAAACTTCGGGACGAACCTCCCATCCGATCTCATGACCCAGCCGCAAGTTGAACATGCCTACGGCATTTCCTACGATTGCTTCAAGTTCCGAAACTTGAGCATCGGTCGGAGCACCAAGCAACGCAAGTTCATATAGGGCCGGCATGCTTTTCCTTGATATCAGCGTGGCGTCGACCGTAGGCGTCGATTCCCGAACGGATAGACCAATTGATTGACAAGTATCTAGCGATCTTAGTCGTGTACCAGTTCGCCTCGGGACAGTTGCACTTCTCACACAGTTCGCTGCATACCGGTCGCGCGTTGAACGCACGAAATTCGAAATCTGCAGCGCGAGGACTAGTCGTCAGCGCAGCTCAGGCGAAGCACGCCGCTTTCGCGCTTCTTTGTGCATATTGACCGGTGTAGCGCCAAGCACGCGCGTGACCATTGCAGCGAGGAAGCGGCCAGGTGCGAGTTCCTCTGGAATTTCTTCTTTGAGGATCTTCACCTTCGGAAGCTGAGCGATGTCACGGTCGACTACGGAATCGGGGGCGGGCGCCGGTACATCCTCGTCTTCCAATTCCTGCCCCGGTTCCGGCAAGGCTGTGACGGGAGGCTCTTCACCCGTATCGGGTATCACGCCCTCGTTCGAGTATTCCATCAAGACGAGGCAGGTGGCATGGTAGGCGTCGTCCTCTCGTCCGAGTTTGCCGAGCAGGTCAAACAACCATTCGGCGGTAGCCGTTTCCTTCTGAAGGATGTCGGAGCGGAGGCCGAACACAAAGCCAAGAGCAGCAAGGGGATGCCTAAGTCGCAGGTTCTTTGCGTCGCCGTAGGACTCCTCGATTCGATTCGGAGCGTTCTTACCGTAAGAGGAGTCCATGCGCTTGGTCGAAATCAGCAACTCCGGCCCGGTCACCCAGTCCGAGATAACGACGTCAACCTGCTTGAGGTAGTTCTTGCCAAGAATGATGCCGCTCGACGACGTTGCGCCGGTGATCGCACCGTCCTTCTCAATGCGGTCCGTCACTGTTTTCCGGATCCCGCTGGGCAGTGCCTTCAGCAAGTTCGCGATAGGCGCCGGGAGGATGCGCGGGTGGACAGGTCGCGGCCAAGCTTGATCGGTGTTGAAGCCTGCGCGTCGCAGCTCATAGCTCAGCCAGACATCAAGGGCCAGCGCCGGCACGCCGGACTGGGTCCCGGCCTTCAGGTGAAGAGGCACGCCTAACAGTTGGACAAGGGTGTCGAAATCCGGCTCGAAGCGCAGGTGCCCGTCCGAGCTCCTTACCCAGGGATTGGTGTGCACGCCGCCAGGGGCTGCGCGCGCGACGATTCGATCAAAGATGACCCAGGCTCTAGCTTTCGCGGATGGTTCAGTGGCCACTGGCGGCCCTCACTGTGCGGCGGTTAAAGAACTCAGCTCGCGCCTGCCGGATATGCTCGATCTGTTTGGCTGACAACTCATCGCAGCCCACAAGGATGACTTGATCCACAATTTTGACGGCGTCGAGCAGCCGCCCGTCGTCCAGGAGGTCGGCGACCTGTTGCTTGACTGCGCGCAGCGCATCAGCGCAGGCCAGGATCAACGCCGGTGAAGGCATCGCCCAAACGTCAGCCTCCTTCGGCTCGATCTTCAGAATACCGCCCCCATAGGCGCGACCAACCATCTCTGCATGCAGCAGCGTGACCGAGTTCAGACTCGCGAGCGGCAAAAGCTCACGGCCGAGGTCACGATGCTTCTGATCGAGGTAGATGCCATGAACCGAGTTGAGGTGACGAGCCCCAGCTTCATTGGTCGTGAGTCGAGGCGTGTCTGCATTCATGCAGGTCAACAGCAAGTCAGCCGCCGGGACGAGCGGCACTTGATACCACGTCTTTCGGACGCGGCACTTATAGGCTGTGTCGACGCCGGTTCGGTGGCCGTCGGCAATGTACGCGGCAGCCTCAGCCGACGGAGGATCCCCCGGATAGAAGAGATAGGTTGCGTTGCCCTGTCGGCCAAGCTTGGTGAGCATGCCACTGGAAAGAGACAGGCCACGCAAATGGGAGCTCCCGGGTGGTGAGAGGCGCAGCAACTCGTTGCGAGGCAGGCCAAGTTCCTTCGCGCGCTGCGGAGAGAGCGTGAAATATTTGTTGTTGCCGGTGACGATGCCGAGGGTGGTATCTCCCCACGTTTCGAGGCTGGTGAACAAGCCACCATGCAGCAGCGCGTGCAGAGGCTCGATGGCGTTCGGGTCAACGAGGCTGGTGGTCCACTTGCCCGCCGGGTCAGTTGGTGTCCAACTCAGTCCCACACCAAGCGACGCAAGATCAGCAGCGTTTTTTGCCTGCCGGACGGTCGCGTGATCCGCGGGGCCTTCCAGATAGCCATCGGCAAGGAGCAGCACAACGTCGGCTTCAGCCTCAGGGAACACCTGCTCGTCAAAGAGCACAAGCTGCACCTCGCGGAAGCGGTTGAAGAGGAATCGGCGCACGGGGGCCGCATAGTTCACCGACAGCAACTCAGCGGGGAGAACAAGCCCCAGCCGCCCACCCTGCCTCAAGAACAGCGCAGAGTGGATCGTGAAGGCGGCCCAACTGGAGGCGAGGCCAGTAAGCGAGACGCCACCTCGGAGGGCGGCTTCGCGGGATCGAGCACGGGACTCACCCGAAAAATCTTGGTAGCGGATGTAAGGCGGATTACCGACGACCGTGTCGTAGACCGGTTCAGGCTCGATCAAGAAGAAGTCACTGTGCCGGATATTGGATTTGCCACCAGCCTCTTGCACGCGTTGTCTGGCGACGCGTGCGCTATGGGCATGAATCTCGACACCGTCTACTGTCGGCTGAGAAACTGGATCTGGGTTCAGCTCGCGAAGACGAGCCACGGCGGCGACAAGAAACGCGGCATCGCCTGCGGCGGGTTCCATCACTAGGTCGTCCGCGCTGCGAATGGCCCAATTGGTGATAAATCGGGTGATCTCGTCGGGCGTGAAGAAGGCACCTCGCTCCTTGCGTAGCGCGGGCGTGTCGTTCGGATGGATGGAGCGCAAGACAGTCACCTCCACATTCTATGCAGCATCGGGTGTCTCGCGACGGCAAGCGGCCCACTACAGCGTTCTTCGCACTTAGCCGATCCGGACGCTCAACTCCGTTTGTTGTTTATGCAACTCTGCGCGAGGCAATTTGCGGAAAATCCACAAGTCGACTTGATCAGATGTTCCCTAGCCCGGCATAGCCCGTATCGATCTCGGGTAGTGATAGATAACTATTAACCCACCTGTTCGGTGCGCGTAGATACTGCACAAAGATGATTGGTCTCCTAGGCGTGCTTCGCGCGGCACTGAAATCAACGAGCTGAACTTCTCGGCAGTATGGTTCGCGGCGCACGATTTCTGCCGCCTTATATAGGTATTCTGAATACTGCTTCTGTTCAGGCTTCAAGTAGTCAGGAGAGATCGCTCCTTCGCTGATAGGCGCAAGATTTACTTTGTATTTTGGCGCCGATGCATATCGATCCGGAATGCTGATTGACTGAAGCGCATAGGAAGAATGAGGGCTGACGACTTGTTCATACCTAACCCCTCGACCCGACAGTGTCTCCATAACCGCCATCCTAGTGTCCTCACTGCTTTGGAGACCAAAGTACACCACTTTTAGCGCTCTGTAGTCGTGTTCGTGGAGTCCAGGTGGCGTCGTGATGACACGGACTTCTTCCTCATATGCCCAAGGCTTGGATTTCACTCCCAGCATCTTTCGCAGCACGCGGGCTGACGAGTCGGTGCCAAGAAGATCAGTCGACTGCAGGCTTGGCGCCGCGTCGCTGTACTGAACGTCCAAAAAATGATAGGTGTTGGGTTCGAAAGCGACAAGTTTCTGGATGTCGTAGCCGACGCAGAAGCCGCGATGGGAGCCGCCATAGTGCGCCCAGATCAGTTCCTGCAAAGGGTTGTAGCTAAGGGAAAATACGCCACTCTTGTCGACGAACTGAAGAACTTGATCTGCAGCTTGCGACACATCGTCTAGCGAAGTCGAAGCAGCGGGGACAGTTTTGGAGATGAGCGATCTCAGTAAGAAGAATTGCGCATCGAGAGAGCTACGGTCAAAGCGACCTTCGAATGGGTCGTTCAGCGTATGCCGCGCCGCCGCGTAAAACGTAGCGTTCTGAAGTGAGTCCAGATCGCGAGCAAGCGTACTGGAATCAGCACTTCGGTACTTAAATGCTAAACGCCCGGTGGGCATGCTCATGACGTATGCGCTCTGCGGCATATTCGTAAATATCTGCTGTGAGTGAGGCCGCGACAAAAGGTTGCTTTTGGCCGACCGCGGAAGTCTAGTCTCGACCAACGACCGTTCGCGTCCAGCGACGTGAGGGCGTTTTCGCCCTTACTCGAATTCGCAAGTCGCTCGTCACCTCGCTTTTGTCGGCTTGCCGCGAACCGCCCATATCACGACGTCCTCCTTTCGGAGGATCAAACGATCACTCGTTCCAGCTATCGCCGCTTGCGGCTCCACCACGATCTGACCGCCTATTCGCGAACGAAGAAAGACGTTTCTGAGGATGCCTTGCGCTCCGGGCGCTCCAGCACAGCGAAGACTGGTCGCTGCGCTCGAACGCAGCGCGTCACACGCTGGAGCGGTAAGGACGAGATCGACATCCTTCAACTCGCCAAACCCCAAAGCACGGACTGTGATTGCGGAAAAGGTAGTGAAGCTTCCCGTCATGAGTATCAAAACAAGAAGGCTTACGAGACTCATTGCAGGCCCTGCCAACCAAGCCCCTCTCGTTGGCAGTCTGGCTGTCGTGACATTGAAGCTGATAACGAACACCAGCCAAGCACCGATCAGGCCAAGGATCAACCAATCCGCATGATCGCTATCGGCTGCGAACTGAAGCGCAAAATGCACGGCCATAAGCATGCCGAGAAGCCACATGAAGTTGGTGGACGCAAGTGCCCAGACCTTACCGATATAGGAAGGCGGAGGATGGTCCGACGGCTGCACTCCAACGGGCAAGACGTGAGCGCCGATAAGCGCCGTAGCAGCCAGTAGTCCGCCCACCGCCGCCGTCGTGGCCTGCCCGCTCAAAAGCGGCGAGTCCTTAAAATAGACTGCATCGACGATGATGAAGGCAATCGCAAGTAGAGACGGGACGATCGCGGTCGCCAGGATTGTTCCACTCACTTCAAGGCGAACGTCATCCATCATGTGACGGGTCGTCAGTCCCGGCACGGCCAGCACGAACACAGCGGCGCACATGGTTCCCAGGCCGACGAGCGCGGCAGCCATTAGTAACGCGGTCGAACCGGCGAGATCTACGTCCGGCATAAAGCTGATGCGAAGGAAGAAGCCCAGCAGGACAAGGCCCCCCGTCGCCAGCGCGAGAGCGGAGAGTGTGGCGATAGGGGTCTGCTGGAAGTGCTGAATCCACCAAGCGATAGGCCGAACCTGCAAGCGCTCGATGCGTCGTGTTTTACTGCGGATCATGCGAGACCGCCCTTCGGGGCTTGATCTTGAGACGCGCCCACCAAATCGGCCGCGTCCGATGGAGTAGTCATCGCCTTTGAAAACTTAAATCGGATGCATGAGTAAGGCATACATGAGCATAGCCGGTCAGGCTCAAGCCGCGCCTGTTGGCAACTGATCTTGCGGGACGGCAATTGAAAAACCTTCTGTGTCCGCCCGAAGATCGTCCCTGCGTGGCGGGACAGTTCGCTTCTCGTATAGGCAAGCACCTGCGCTCTAGGTCAGCTTCTGCGTGAGGGTTTACGTGCGGGCTTGATCGGCTTGTTTAGAACGGCCTGGTTCTTTCTTCGCAACAAACCGCCCTCCGACGTTGGGGCATTTGTAGCAACGATTCCCTCGAAAAGCACGGGCAATGTTGTGCCCAAGCTGTAGCACAGCGTCGCCAAGGTCATCAAAGAGGGGTTGATGTAGCCCCCTTCGAGCTTGGATATCCGCGACCGTTCGATTTCTGCATCGTAGGCCAAGGCGACCTGGGTCTTGCCTGCGGCAAGTCGCAGCTTCCTCAGATTTTTTCCTAGCGCCTGGGTTACCGCGTTAGGCAGTGTCCCGATCGCTGGTTCCGGGTGCGGAGGCGCTTTTCGACTGGCATTTCTCATTGCTGTCGAGGGTCAAGAAGTGTGCACCTCAGGGAAACGTCTTAAAGGACATATGCGAAAAAATGTGTTCTACATACGATCCAGCAAGCAACGGCGAAGACCGGAGCGAAAAAAGAGTAATCAGGGATTGGATCGAAATGAAAAACGGGATGTTTCGCGTGGGCGCAGCCTTTGTGCTACCAGCTCGCAATGGAAGCGGCGGAGTCGATGGGGCAGGGAAGGGAATCGACCTTTCTGTCGCCGGGCTTTCCTTCACGCCTGGGGCGGCTCGCCCCACAGCAGCGGCGCCGAGTCCGCCAACCACTGAACCTACCGCCATCGCCAATTCGCTGAACTGCTGAGGTCCGTTGCCATGAAACGGACTGAAGGCAGGCTCGAGCGGCGCTCTTGCTTCTCTCCAGCTACGCCCTTCGACAGGGCGTTCATGGAGTGCAAGACCTTGGCCCAGTTGGCGGACTGGTACGACCGCCGCATGGCGTCCGGCCGCCGGATGTCATCCGACGAGCTGGGCTTTCTCGTCGCGCATGTCTCCGGCCTCAGGGCTGCGGAGAAGATGGCACTCAGCGACCGCGCCGTGGAGAGAAAGGCCGACGAGTTCGCCAAATTCTTCTACGGCCAGGACCATCGCGACTTCGGTGACATCCGCGCAAGGCAGATCGTGATCGAAGGGGTTCTGTTCGACGAGGTGCCGCGCCACATGGTGTGGACGCTCGGCTCCAGGCTCTGGTGCCTGCGGGTGCCGAAGGAAAGCACCGCAACCGGGTCGAGCCATGCGCTCAAGCTCATGGAACTTGGCGGCAAGCTGATCCGCGGCAGCTCCAGGGTTGGCGAGCACGCGGAGCCACTGATCTCCGCCTTCGCGCAAGGGGTGGTTCTGGGGTTCTACCGGCTGGCGAAGATCGACATCTCCACCGCGCTGGAGGGCGTGGGCTTCTGGCGGCGCTGCGAATTGGTCAGCATCCACCAGGTAGGCGTTGACCGGGGCCAGCGGATTCGTGTGCAGGATGGTCGGAGGCCGGGGCGATAGCTACTCCGCTGCGCAGATCAACGACTCGCCCTTGATGACGTGTCGTCGCAGAAAGGGTTATGGAAAAGACGCGTTGCGCGCGCAATTTGAGCGTCTCGCCGATCTTCCAACTATTGCAGGGAGCTTTGTGATGCCTTCGGGGCTTCGTCTAAGTTGTGGGACTTCCGGTCCAGACTGATCTCAGACGTTCGCGTTCAGCGCGCGTGTGACAGCAGTAGAACTCGAAGCGACGGTCCGGGGCGGCACAAACAAATGCGACCGATGACTTTCGACAAGGAAGGACGTTCAGTTGCCTTGTCAATCGCGTGTGTCTGAGCGAGTGGCTTCGTCCGCCGAAGGGGCAAGGTCGCACTCGGCCCCGCCGCTGTTGTGGCGGACACTCTCTCCACCGTCTGTTAATGTCTCTCATCGACGCTCGGCCAGTTCGATAGTTTTCGCCCCATCCGTTTACCCATCCGCCGGCGGTGCGACTGGGTGGTACCGCTTGAGTCCTTTTGCGCCGGCAGTGTGAGGCACAGTACGAGGTTGGAGGCGTCACGCTCATGGATCATGGTTCGAATAGCTTGTTGTGGCATCACGTCACGCGAATTGCTTGGCTTGGAGGCGGACTCGTTGCGGTCAGTCAGCCCGGCCCGCTCGTGAAGATTTTTGCAGGCGTGGGTAATCACGTCATGCTTGCTCAGTTCAACTTGCGCGCATATCCGGAACTTGTCGGTGCCTTGCGTCATGTCGGGTACACGGTGCTTGGAATGACATTCATCACGTCTGCCGACGAGGCGTCAGGGTTGGCGTCCCCGCAGTTCTTTGCTCAATCGTTTGAAGGCGGATGGCGCGCCAAGGATGCGCAAAAGAACTGGCGACGAATTGCGTTTCACGCTGGCCAGAAGGACATGATGCTGCTGTCCGATGTCGCCGCGCGGATTGCTTCGGGGCTGAGTTCCGGTCAGGCGAGGTTGCAACACTTGTGCCACGCCTATGCGGTCCAGCTTCGCAGTCAGGTTCGATCGCTGCCATTCAAGACCCATTCCCGGTTCAAAGATACGAACTCTCCGGCTGTGTACCTTGCGATTCATTCCATGTTCTGGGAACTGGCGGTCTTACGAGATACTTTGGCAGAGTTTGCTGCACGATTCGTGTTTGAACTCACTGGCACTACCACGATGCGTGGCCTCGTCGGAAACCTCAAGAAGCGCGACGCGGCGAACGAACTCCGAGGCGAGTTGCTCGAGGCGTCGAACGAAGACAATCGCGGCTGGTTGTCTTCGTTCTCAGCGTATCGAAATCTCTTCACGCACGGGGCGCCCTTGCAGGATGCAGTGGGCGTGTCATTCGCCGTCTTGGACAACGAGGTGTTGAAGGATGGCGTCGCGGTGCCGACGATTTACTACCCTCTCCCTGCTGACGCGGCGAACCTCTCACGAAAGAGATCCGCTGGACCGCTGTACAAGACCTTTGCAGAACTTATTGATTCGCTCTCGGAGAAGCGGCCCACCAAGAACGTTGAGCCGGATGCGCTCGACTATCTTGCTGAAACGTTCGATCGCCTGGCAGGGCTCGCTCAGAAGCTGATAGCTTCATCACCGGTAACTCCTGACGACATCGTGTTAACAGAGGTGGACATTATCGGAGGGATCAGGGAATCGGATGGAAGCTAACTCGCTCTACGGTCAAACATTCTTGCTGACGCTTCCTCGAGGATTGGGAGCAGCCAGGTCGAATGGGTGAATGGATCACCGATCTACGTCTCGCCGTTGCTGGCGCGACTAGGTCAGCCGTTAGGCGTATTTGCCTCTTCGGCAGCCGGATATGTGTCGATTTCTCACGCCTAGGCGCAGGCGTTCTTTGCCCCGACTCGCATCTCATCGAGTCTCGAATGGATCAGCGATCTCCCCGTGCTCGGATCAGTCCAGAAAAGAGCGTGTAGCGGATGTCGTAGCGATTGGGCGAGATACTGCGACTGAAACGCAAGTACTTGCGCGAGTGACTGCACATTGCGATGTGCTGTCGCATTTCTGACTAGTCGCACGTGCTCGATTGCCGGCAGGGTACCAAACGCGGATAGGAGGTTGGCACGATTGGGAGGGTTTAGGGCTTGAATCACTTCCAGCAGCTTATCGACATGACCCCAAGTAGGCTCCTTTTGATAGATCGTATTCGTCCCGTGTGATGCAGGAGCTTGTCCATTCCTTTGTCTTGAGGCGATGAAAGAGACCACGTCAGGTGAGGCATGGCTCGCGGCTAGCGAGACGCCAGACGACGTCTGGCAACCACTACACGAAGCCATCACAACATGCCGGCAAAACCTACACCAGACCTGCCAAACCTCGGATAACCAGCCCTCAAGCTCGTACACCTCCCCGGTCCCAAGCGGGGTCGCTGCGCGTTGTAGAAAGCTTGCCAAATGACCCTCTGCCGCGTCCAAACGACGGTTCAGCCTTGCCTCGACCCAGCCGAGGTCCATCTCACACTCTGCCGCGAAGAGCCGACGAAATGCTCAGGACACGGGTGAGCCGTTGCTTGACCCGATTGGAGCCGCCCTTGCATGCATCGACGTAGTCTTTGTATTTGCCGCTGACGTCCTTGGTTTCATGGGCGGAGGCAAGTGCAAGTAGCCCATCAATTGCGACCCCCACATCAGAGGTGAATTCGCCGATAGGTGCAATGCCGGTCTGTTCCTCAAGGTGGGGAATTCCCCACTTTGCGTGTATCAGCGCGGTCACGAGCGACAGGAACGCATACGACTTAGTCATGTACGAGTTCTGAAGCGGGGACAGTTGACCCTGGATGAACGCAAGCGCTTCATCGATGCGTGTTCCCCACTCGCCCGCCTCAGCGAACGTATCGTCGAAGTCGCTATACAGTTGCCGGAGTTGAGCGTTACTTGAACTCACAACGCCGCTCCGCATCGCCAATGCCATTTCGGCCACCAGTTCCGCGTCTTCCATGCGGACGATGGACCGGCTGGTTAGTATCTTCCAGTCCGCAAGCAACGATCCCCATTTGTCTACGAGGGTGTTGACCCATGTCTTGAAGGCGCCAAAGAATTCGCTATGGCGCTTTTCAGCGTCATTTAATGGAAGCGTGTACGCGTTCATGCGACGGAACATCTGCAGGATCTCAGCTCGTTGAGCATTCCGTATGACGTCGCAAGATATGGTGTACGTGAGAAAAGCTTCCTTCTCCTCGTCGTTGAGGTCGTCGAATCTCTTTCCGGAAAACTTGGCAGAGTTTCCCCCAAGAGCGAACTTGCTATCCCGAAAATCGATGATCGACATCATGCGTTGCTGTCCGTCAACAATTTCGCGCTGCGGACGCAAGGTCGCCTTGTTGAGGCGTTCCCAGAAGTAGATCTTCGGAAAAGGGAAGCCCGAAAGAATCGTGTCGATGAAATAGCTACGGGCGGCAGGGGGCCATAGGCGCGGTGCCCGCTGATACTCCTCATTGACGGTCAGATCCTTGCGGCGGTACAGATCGATGAGCTCTGCAATCGAATGCTTCGATTCTTCTATCTTCACCTGTGATCCTTTATGAGAATGGCGGGGTGAACTATAGCCCGGCGATCCACTACTAGACTGTTCCGTCGCGGGCATGCCAGTGACCGGAGAGAGCTGCACCGCACCTTGCGTTCCCATCCGCGGGCAGGCAAGCGGCCTCTCCGGGTGCCGTTTGTCAGCATGGCGCCCCTCTCTTTGATGAAAGGGCTGCTCTCGGTGGCTAAAAGATGTGTTACAGCCCGTACACTCCCGCCCCATGGACAAATGGACGTTCGCTGTGGAGATGTCGAAGGCGTGGGCTTGGCCGGTGGTAGCCGTCCTCGTCGTCATCGTCTTCAGGGGAAAGCTCACCAAGCTGTTCGATGAGGTGACGGAGCTGAAGGGCCTCGGGGTCGAGGCAAAGTTCGCGAGGGGGGCAAAGGAAGCGCTCGCTGAGGTCGAGACGATTGAGGCGGCTGAACCTCCGCCGGCTGGACCGGCCCCAGAGCCGTTTGACCCGAACGCACCCCTGGACGATCCTC
>Ga0307406_10000961_pt1 | contig 16137 bp, 16 predicted proteins | sample 322Cmetagenome_3_FD_203706 | JGI IMG/M metagenome (GOLD analysis project Ga0307406, IMG submission 203706) | Maize rhizosphere microbial communities from greenhouse at UC Davis, California, United States - 322HYB-C-2 | ecosystem: Host-associated > Plants > Roots > Rhizosphere > Soil | place... | reverse complement strand
GATGATCAGCCCGACCTGGGCCAGCACCACCAGAGTGACGTAATGGCCCAGCACGCCCAGCGCGCCGAGACCGGCGTTCAGACCCACGCCCATCGACAGGGCGAACACCCCGATCGGCGCGGCCAGCAACACCCAGTGGACGATGACGATCATCGTCTCGGACAGGGCTTCGAAGAAGGTCACCAGCGGCGCGCGCAGGCGGGCCTCCAGCCGGGTGGTGGCGAACCCGAAGGCGATGGCGAAGACCACGATGCCCAGGATGGCGTCCTCGGCCGCCGCGCGCACGGCGTTGGGCGGCGCCAGGCTGGCCAGGAAGGCGGGCAGGCCGCCACCGTGGGCGTTGCTGATGACCACCGAGGCGTCCGGCGCGCTCGACAACAGGGTGCGCGCGCCCTCAGGGCTGATGGGCCACAGCATGTGCAGCCCTTCGGACGCGAGGAAGGCGTAGGTCACCGCGCCGAGCAGCAGCAGGCCGAACACCAGCAGCGCCTTCAGCGCCAGCCGCCCGGTCGAGGCCGCATCCGCGATGGAGGCGATGCCGGTCACCAGCAGGCTGAAGACCAGCGGAATAATGGTCATCTTCAGCGCGTTGAGCCACAGGGACCCGATGGAGGCGATCAGCGTCGCCGTCCCCTCTCCGCCCGGCAGGCCCCAGGCCTGCGCCGCCGCACCCGCGAAGAGGCCGGCCAACAGGGCGATCATCACCCAGAGGCTGAGGGATTTCAGGGCGGAACGAAGTCGGGAAACGGCCATGCGGTGAAGCTAGGCGGGGTTTGCGCCGGACGCCATCCATCTTGTGCGTTCGCCTCTGGACGGACGCAGCGTCAACACCGCACAACAGTGATCCTCTGACGGAGCCCGGCCATGATCATCGTCCACCACCTGAACGACTCGCGCTCGCAGCGTGTGCTGTGGCTGCTGGAGGAGCTGGGCGTCGAGTACGAGGTCAAACGCTATGAGCGGAACGCCCAGCGGTTGGCCCCGCCCGAGCTGCGCGCCATCCACCCGCTCGGCAAGTCGCCGGTGATCCAGCACGGCGACATCATCGTCGCCGAGACGGGCGCCATCGTCGAATACCTGCTGGAGACCTTCCCCGATCCGGGCCTGAAGCCGCCAGCGGGCACGCCCGAGGCCCGGCGCTATACCTACTGGCTGCACTATGCCGAGGGCTCGGCCATGACGCCCCTGCTGCTGAAACTGATCTTCAGCATCGTCCCGCAGCGTTCGCCCCTGCTGATCCGCCCCATCGCCCAAGGCATTTCGAAAAAGGTCGGGGCCGCCATGATCGACCCGCAGATCGCCAACCACATGGCCTACTGGGAGGCGGAGCTGGGCAAGGGCCAATGGTTCGCGGGCGACCGCTTCAGCGCCGCCGACATCATGATGAGCTTCCCGCTGGAGGCCGCCGGTTCGCGCGCGCCGTACGGGCCGAACATGTCGAAGACCAAGGCTTTCCTCGAGCGCATCCACGCCCGGCCCGCCTATCAACGCGCCCTGGAACGCGGCGGCCCCTACGCCTACGCCTGACCCCTGGGCGGAAATGACACAGGCGCGGGTGATCGGCTGTCGGGCGAAACCCCGGAGCGCGGGCCGCGTTAACGATTCATGCGCCTGAAGACCGTCCAGATCATCGCCGCCCTCGTCGCGGCCCTCGCCTTTGTCCTGGCCTTCATCGCCGCGGGCGTCCTGCTGCTCTCCGGCCTGTTCATGGTCGTCGGCCTCGCGGCCGTGGCCTGGCTGGCCTGGAGCCTGATCCGGCAAGTCCGCAGAACAGCGAACGCGACGCGCCCTTGAACCTTTGGACTTGGCGCCCTACCCTCTTGGGCCGGTCGCGTGCGCCCAGCGACCTCTGTGCCGAGTAGTCTGTCAGTCGGGCGAAGCAAGAAACTCACGACATATGGAAAAAGTGCCGATGACGGCCGAGGGCTACCGTGTCCTCGACGATCAGCTTAAGCAATTGAAGTCGGTCGAAAGGCCGAGCGTCATCGCGGCCATTTCGGAGGCTCGCGAACACGGCGACCTGTCCGAAAACGCCGAGTACCACGCGGCCAAGGAACGGCAGGGCTGGATTGAAGGCTCCATCGCCGACATCGAGGACAAGCTGTCGCGCGCCCAGGTGATCGACGTGTCCAAGCTGTCCGGCAGCCAGGTGAAGTTCGGCGCCACGGTCACCGTGGTCGACGAGGACACCGAGGAAGAGGGCCGCTATCAGATCGTCGGTGAACACGAAGCCGACGTGAAGGCGGGCAAGATCTCCATCGCCTCGCCGATCGCCCGCGCCATGATCTCGAAAGAGGTCGGCGACGTGGTCGAGGTCAACACGCCCGGCGGCGTGAAGGCCTATGAGATCCTCAAGGTCGAGTGGAAGTAGGCTCGCAAAAGCCTCTTTCGATCCGGGTCGTCTCTGACGGCCGGGTCGGCATGGAAAATCAGGCGCTGGGGTTGGCGGAAGCCCTCCAGCGCCTTTCGCCGTCCGAAATCACCGTCCGTCGCGTCCAGTGGCGCAAGGTCTTCGACAAGCTGCCGTCGGCCCTCAAGGCGCCGTGGATGCTGGACCCGGCCTCGGACGATCCCTTCCCGGCGCCCGGCGAGCCGTGGCCGGACGTGTGGATCGCCACCGGCCGCGCGACCCTGCCCCTGTCGCTGATGGCCAAGCGCCGCTCGGGCGGGAAGACCTTCGTCGTCCAGACCCAAGACCCGCGCTGGCGCACCGGCGACTATGATCTGGTGGTCGCTCCCCGGCATGACGGGGTCGAGGGCTCCAACGTCCTGTCGATCACCGGCTCGCCCCACCGGATATCCGCTGTCCGGCTGGCCGAGGGCGCCGCGGCCTTCGCCGACCGGCTGGACCCCCTGCCCCATCCGCGCGTGGCGGTGCTGGTCGGCGGAAAGTCCCGCGCCCACGACCTGCCCGAGGCCCAGGCCGCCGACCTGGCCGACCGCATCGCCGCGGCGATCACGGCGGCGGGCGGCTCGCTGATGCTGACCTTCTCGCGCCGCACGCCCGAAGCGGCCAAGGCGGCGATGACCGCGCGGCTGTCGCACCTGCCCGGCCTGATCTGGGACGGGACCGGGGCCAATCCGTATTTCGCCTTCCTGCAGGCCGCCGACCACATCCTGGTCACCGAGGACAGCGCCAACATGGCCGCCGAGGCCGCCTCGACCGGCAAGCCGGTGCACATCCTGCCGATGACGGCGACCAAGCCGGCGGACAAGTTCGCCCGCCTGCACGCCGACCTGCGAGAGCGCGGCGCGGCGCGGCCGTTCGACGGCGCGCTGGAAAGCTGGAGCTATGAGACGTTGACCGAGACCGACCGGGCGGCGCGGATGATCCTGGAAACGCTGGGGCGTTAGTCCCCGCCGCCACCGCCGCCATCGGATCCACCGCCGTCGGAGCCGCCGTCCGAACCGTTGCCATGACCGTCGCGGTGGCTGTCGCCCGGATAGATGGTCCCGCCGCCGTCCGAGCCGTCCTTCTTATTCTTGTCCTTGGCTGCGTTGGCCGCCCCCATCAGGGCGACGCCGATGCCCGAGCCCATGGCCACGCCGAGACTAAGGCCCAGCGCAAGATTGTCGGTCGCCACCCCGAGGGCCGTCCCCAGGCTGACGCCGATGGCGATCCCGAGCGGCAGGAAGGCCGCGCCGTTGTTCTTCTTCATCCCCGACTCCCGTGGCTACGGGCTCAACCTACCATCGCGAAAAGCGGAATCAGCCCTTAAATAGGGTCCATGAGCACTCTCCGTACCGTCCGTGTCGCCATTATCGGTTCCGGCCCCGCCGGCTGGACCGCCGCCATCTATGCGGCGCGCGCCATGCTGCAGCCCGTCGTGATCGCGGGCCTGCAGCCCGGCGGCCAGCTGACCATCACCACCGACGTGGAGAACTATCCCGGCTTTGCCGATGTCATCCAGGGGCCTTGGTTGATGGAGCAGATGCAGAAGCAGGCCGAGCACGTCGGGACCGAGGTCATCCACGACATCGTGGTCAAGGCCGACCTGAGCCAGCGCCCGTTCCGCCTGACGCTGGATTCGGGGACCGAGATGCTGGCCGAGACGGTCATCATCTCCACCGGCGCCCAGGCCAAGTGGCTGGGCCTGGAGAGCGAGCAGAAATACCAGGGCTTCGGCGTCTCCGCCTGCGCCACCTGCGACGGCTTCTTCTACCGCAACAAGGAGGTCATCGTCGTCGGCGGCGGCAACACCGCCGTGGAAGAGGCGCTGTTCCTGACCAATTTCGCGTCCAAGGTCACCGTCGTGCACCGCCGCGATGAGTTCCGCGCCGAGCGCATCCTGCAGGACCGCCTGTTCGCCCACCCCAAGGTCGAGGTGGTCTGGAACAACGCCATCGACGAGATCCTGGGCGAGACCAACAGCTTCGGCGGCGTCAACGTCACTGGCGCGCGGATCAAGAACGTCGAGACGGGCGAAACCCGCGACATCACTGCCGACGGCGTCTTCATCGCCATCGGCCACGCCCCGTCATCGGAACTGTTCGCCGGCCAGCTGGAAACCAAGCAGGGCGGCTATCTGGTCGTGAAGCCGGGCACCGCCGCCACCGCCATCGAGGGCGTCTGGGCCGCCGGCGACGTGACCGACGACATCTACCGCCAAGCCGTCACCGCGGCGGGCATGGGCTGTATGGCCGCGCTGGAGGCCGTCCGCTTCCTCGCCGAGGAAGACCACGCCAGGGCCCACCACCCGATCACGCACAAGGAAGCGGAGAAGATCGGGGTCTGGTAGGCCTCGCTCCGATCAGCCGAACAGCTGCAGTCCCGGCGGGGCGTATTCGATCGGCTGGCCGGTGCGGCGGCGCAGGGCGTAGTCGACCGCCGTTTGCACCGCGCGCTCGTCCGTCGGCTTGCACAGCACGCCGATGGTCCCGGCCACGCCGTCGCGCACCATGCCGGGGTTGGCGGTCATGAACAGGACCGAGACGCCCAGGTCCTGACCCAGCTCGCGGCCCAGCTCGACCCCTGTCGGGCCGTCCGACAGATGGATGTCCACCAGCGCCAGATCGACCTCGGTCTCACGGACCAGATGGCGCGCGCTCCGCGCGTCCGACGCCATGCCCACCACCTCGTGGCCCAGGTCCTCCAGCACGTAGCGGAGCTCCATGGCGACGAGCGCTTCGTCTTCAATGATCAGGATACGGGCGGTCATCAGGCGGTGCGGAACGCGGACTTTCACAAATAGGTTCGCGTCCACCTCTGGGACGCGCACAGGGGAAACGCACAGGTCGTCAGCAGGTTTCGGGTCAATGTCCGTTACCGGACATCGAGCGCCGCCCTTCGACGGGACAGGGCCGTCGCGGGGAGGTCCGCGACCACGCACAGGCCGTCCGCCGCCCAGTCCCGGTCCAGCCGCCCGCCCAGCTGTCCCTCGACGGACAGGGTGGCCAGCGAAGAGCCGAAGCCCGAACGTTCGGGCGGTCCCACGACCGGCGGTCCGCCGTGTTCGCGCCAGGTCAGGATGAAGCGCGCGCCCGCATTGCGGGTCTCAAGCTCGACATGGCCGCCCTCGACCGACAGGGCGCCGTACTTCGCCGCATTGGTCGCCAATTCGTGGAACAGCAGGGCCACGGAAGTCGCGGCCTGATCATCGAAGGTGGCGTCGTCGCCGCTCAGCAGAACCCGCGCCGCTTCGTCCGGCCCGGCATAGGCCTTGAACAGGTCGGCGAGGAAGGCGTGCAGGGTCATCGTTCCCACGGTGGGCCGCGAGGTCTCGGTATGGGGCCGCACGAACTCATGGGCGCGGGCCAGCGCGTTGATCCGCGTCCGCAGCGCGGAGGCGAAGGTCTTGGCCTCGGGGAACCGCCGCGCCGACAAGGCGATCAGGGCTGAAACGACGGCGAAGATGTTCTTGATGCGATGGCTCAACTCCTGGCTGAGCAGCTCCTTAGACTGCTCCATCCGCTTCAGGTCGTCGATGTCCGTGCAGGTGCCGAACCAGCGCACGATCTCGCCGCTCGCGTCGCGGATCGGCATGGCTCGGCCCAGCGTCCAGCGATAGACGCCCGAGCGATGCCTCAGCCGGTATTCGATCTCATAGGGCTCGCCCGTGGTCAGCGAGTGCCGCCAGAGGGTCCGGGCCCGCTCCTGATCGTCGGGATGGAAGATGTCGTTCCAACCCTCGCCGTCGGTCGAGCCCTCCGGCACGCCGGTGAACTCGTACCAACGGGCGTTGAAATAGTCGTGGAAGCCGTCCGGCAGGGTCGACCAGACCATCTGCGGCATGGAATCCGCGACCGCCTGGAACTGGGATTCGGATTGCTGACGCTGGCGAAGCGCCCGGCGCAGTTCCAGCTGGGCCATGACCTGGGCGGCGAGCACCTCCAGCGTTTCCAGCTGCAGGGCCGTCGGCCCCTCGTGCCGGACCCGGGTGTCGAGCACGCACAGGGTGCCGATCGGCAGTCCTTCGGCGGATTTCAACAACTGGCCCGCATAGAACCGGAGGCCGTTCTCGCCCATCACCAGCGGGTTGCAGGCGAACCGTTCGTCGATGGTGGCGTCCGGAACGATCATCCGGTCCTGCTCGAGAAGGGCGTGGGCGCAGAAGGACGTCGCCAGCGGCGTTTCACGCACGCCCAGTCCGACCTCGGCCTTGAACCACTGCCGCTCCTCGTCGATCAGATTGACCACCGCGATCGGCGCGTCGAAGACCCGGGCGATCAGGGTCACGATCCCGTCGAATGCCGGTTCACGCTCGGTATCGAGAACATCGAAGGCGCGAAGAGCCGCCAGACGGTCGGCTTCGGCCCAGGCGGGCGACGGATCGGAAGGAGCGGACAAGCGAACCTCTGACGGCGCGCACACGGCGCACGGCTCACATCAATGCGATTGGCGGCACAGCGTTGCAATGACGACCGAGATCATCAGGACGAGGGACGACCGACTTCCTCGACATCCATCGGCGTCACGCCGGGCGCCGGGGGCGTGGGTGCGGCCGCGGCGGGAGCCGGGGTCTCGAACGCGGCCAGCCGCTGATTGATGGCGGCGATGTCCTGCGCCGTGGCCTGACGACGCCCGCCCAGCGAGGTGACGCCCACCACGCGGGTCTGGCCGTTGATCTCGACCGTGCGCATCGCGCTTTGACCGTTGGCGGCGGCCAGGGTCAGGGCGGCGTCCGCCTCGGCCACTGTGGTCGCATCGGGAATCTGGATACGGGGCCGTGAGAAGCGCGCCTCGTCGATCAGCGGTTCACGCCCGGCATAGGCCTGACGGAAGGCCGCCGGCTCGCCGTAGACGCCCTTCCAGCGATAGAAGATGTGCGCCCCGATCTGGGTCAGCTTGTTCAGCGTCGGCGCCCACCACGGATGGACGTAGTCGGCGTGATAGTGGGTCGCCGTTCCGACCCTGGTCGAGACGTAGCCGGCCAGCGCCCGGTCCGCGACCTTGCGCGCCCGGTCCCAGGCCCAGGCCACCGGGGCCTGCCCCAGGGCGCCGTCGCAGGTGAAGCTGAACTGGCAACCGGTCGTCCGCTCGGCGCCCTCGAAGACGACGCCGCAGACGGTGTTGGCGTAGTTGGGGTCGCGCACGCGGTTCAGGATCACCTGGGCCACGGCTTCCTGGCCCTCGGTCGGCTCCAGCGCCGCCTCGTAATAGATCGCCTGCGTCAGACAGCGCTGGGCGCGGCGGCGGTCTTCAGCCGAGGCGGGGCGGAAAGCGAAGGGCTGGGCGGCGCGTAACAGCCCCGACGTCGTCGGCGTGGCGGCGTTCAGGCGCATGGCGTCCAGGCCGGTTTCGCCGAAGTCCAGCGTCGGCTTGCCCGCCAGCGTCAGGCTCTCCCACCCCGGGGTCAGGCCGTAGAGAGCCGCACGGCGCAGCGAGGGGTCGAACCGCTCGGCCAGAGCCAGCTGCGACGGCGTCATCCGCCCGGCGATGGCGCTCAGCCCCTTGTCGGACAGGTCGCCGCCGGTCAGCTGGCGCACCGCTTCGACGCGCCGGTCGATTTCGGGACGGGGGCTCGAGGACGCCGCCATGGCCACCCCGAAAACGGCCAGCGCAACGGGCGCGGCCGGCCCCAGCCGTCGCGCCGCCTTCACTGCCGAGGTCAGGGTCGTCCTGTTCAGCGTCCGTCTCCAAAGCGTCCGATCACGGGACCGGAGCAAGGTTCATGCCCGCGAAGGGCGGCGCTTTTCGGGCGGAAAAGCGCCGTTCGGCCAGCCCTACCGGCCGCCGAGGGTCGAGCGCAGCATCCAGGCGAACTTCTCATGCGCCGCCAGACGCTGGGTCAGCAGGTCGGCCGAGGCCTCGTCGCCCGCGGCGTCGGCCACCTCGAACGCCTTGCGCGCCGTGGCGATCAGGGTGTCGTGGTCGCCCAGCAGCTCCTTGAGCATCGGGCCGGCTTCCTTCTCGGGATCGCCGTCCTTGATCGAGGTCAGGTTGCCGAAGCCGGAGAAGCTCTGCGGGGCCAGCACGCCCAGGGCGCGGATGCGCTCGGCGATGTCGTCCAGCGCGGCCCAGATGTCGCGGTACTGCTGTTCCAGAAGGTTGTGATAGCCGAAGAACTCAGGCCCGCGGACGTTCCAGTGATAGCCATGCGTCTTCAGATAGACCGCGAAGCTGTCGGCCAGAACCTTGGTCAGTTCCGTCGCGACGTCATTGCGTTCGGTTTTGCTCAGGCCGGTATCGATGGTCACGGTCATGGGGAGGTCCTGCTCAGAAAGGCTGTAAGGTCTGCGATACAATTAGGCGCCCGGACGGCTGCGGCCAAGTCCGACCATAGGCGTCCTTGATGACACAATGGGATATATAGAGCCTTCGGGAACGCCCTTGGCGAGAAAGCGTTGCAGTCTGTCGCGCTGATCGACAGCCGCGCAGGGAAGAAACGGTTTGGGGGCGGACAGGTTCTTCAGACAACTCGCGCTGGCCCAGCCGGGGCGCCCCGGTCAGGCGATCCTGACCGGCCTGCTGTGCGGCGCCGCGGGACTAGCTGTCCGCGCGATGCTGCAACCCCTGTTCGGCGGCGCCAGCGGCCTGACGGTGCTTCTGCCGGCGGTCCTGATCGCCGCCTTGTGGGGCGGGCGGTTCGCCGGCTACGCCGCCATCGTCATCAGCATCATCGGCGCGGTCGCCCTGACACAGCTGGCCGGCGGCCTGATCGCGTTCAATGCGATCAATCTGGCGGTCGGCGTGGCCAGCTTCACCTTCGCCGGCCTGTTCGGCACTATTCTCGGGGCCTCCCTGCGCTCCACCCTGCGCGATCTGGACGACACCGTCCGCCGCCTGCGCGCCTCTGACAGCCTGGTCGATGAAACCACGTCCGAACTGCGCGCCATGGTCGAGCAGGCCTCCGCCGGCATCGCCCGGGTCGGGCTCAACGGCGAGATTCTCAGCAGCAACGCCCGCTTCGCCGAGATCCTCGGCCTGAAGCCCGATCAGACCGTCGGGATCACCACCGGCGACGTGACCCATCCCGACGACATCCCTCTGACCAAAAGCGCGCTCGACGCGGCCCGCGCGGGCGGCGAAGGCACGATCGAGAAACGCTACCTGCGGCCTGACGGCTCGACCGTCTGGGCCTTGACCAGCCTGCGCGCCCTGACCTCCCCCACGGCCGAGCCGATGGGCTTCATCGCCGTGGTCGTCGACATCACCGCCGCCAAGGCCGCCGAGGCGGCGCTGCGGGAAAGCGAGAGCCGCTTCCGCTTGATGGCGGACACCGCGCCCTCGCCGGTGTGGATGACCAACGCCCACACCGAAGTCGAATTCGTCAACAAAGCGCTGGTCGAGTTCTACGGCCGTCCCGCCGAGCGCATTCTCGGCTCGGTCTGGCGCCAGAGCGTCCATCCCGACGACGTGGCCGACATGACCGCCGTCATGGAGGTCGCCCGGCCGGGCCATCATCCCTACGGTTTCGAGGCGCGCTTCCTGCGCTACGACAACGACTGGCGCTGGATGCGGATCGCGGTCAATCCGCGCTTCGACGACGCCGGAACCTTCCTGGGCTACGTCGGCATGTCGTTCGACATCACCGAAACGCGCAACGCCATGCAGGCGCTGGAGGCCCAGGAACGCCGCCAGACCTTCCTGCTGTCCCTGACCGACCGCCTGCGCGACCTGACCACGCCGGACGACATCATGGCCGAGGTCGAACGCTCGCTGGGCGACGAGCTCGGCGCCGACCGCGTCGGCTATGGCGAGGTCGATCAGGAACGCGGCATGGTGTCCATGAGCCGGGACTGGACCACCGGGGCGGTCAGCGCCCAGGGCCAGTTCAGCCTCGCCGAACTCGGCGCCGACCTGATCAGCGACCTGGCCGAGGGCCGGCTGATCCGCATCGCCGACGTGCGCAAGGACAAGCGGACGCGCGACGCGCTCCAGGCGTTCGAGCGGCTGGGCACCCGGGCGTTGATGCGCGCCCCCCTGCATCGCGGCGGACGCCTGCGGGCCTTCCTCTATGTCCACAACTCCACGGTCCGGGAATGGACCGACGCCGAGGCCAAGCTGCTGCAGGAGGTCGGGCGTCGCACCTGGACGGAGATCGAACGCGCCCGCGCCGAGGGCGCCGTGCGCGAGAGCGAGGAACGCTTCCGCGCCATCGCCGACACCGCCCCGGTGCTGATCTGGGTCACGGGCGCCGACCGGGTCCGCGAGTTCGTGAACCAGGCCTATGTCGCCTACAACGGCGGCTCCTATGAGGAGGCGCGGCTGGCCGACTGGCGCGCCGTGATCCATGTCGACGACCATGAACGCATCCTCCAGGAATCCATCGCGGGCGAGGCCACCGGCCAGCCCTTCTCGATGGAGGCCCGCTACCTGCGTCATGACGGCGAGTATCGCTGGCTGAAGTCCTTCTCACGCCCGCGGCTGGACGCCCACGGCGAGGTCATCGGCTTCGTGGGCGTCGCCTTCGACGTCACCGACATCCGCGAGGCCCAGGCCCGGCTGACGGAGTCGGAGACCCGCTTCCGCACCATCGCCGACAGCGCCCCGGCCCAGATGTGGATGACCGACGAGGCCGGCGCCGTCGTCTTCGCCAACAGGCGCTATCGCACCTTCTTCGGCGTCGGCCGCGACGGGGACCTGCAGGCCAACTGGGCCGCCACCATGTCAGCCAACGGACTGGAGGCCTTCCATTCCGGCTTCCTCGCCGCCCTGGCGCAGCGCGACCGCTATGAAGGGATCATGGAGATCGTCCACCCGCAGATGGGCCGCCGCTGGCTGCGCTGCGAGGGCATTCCCCGCTTCGACGGCGCCGGCCATTTCCAGGGCTACGTCGGCGCCAACATCGACATCACCGAGGCCCGGCAGGCCGAAGAAGACCTCAAGCGCATCAACGAACTGCTGGAGGAGCGCGTCAGCGAAGCCATGGCCGAGAAGGCCAAGGCCGAGGCCGACCTGATGCACGCCCAACGCATGGAGGCCGTCGGCCGTCTGACCGGCGGGGTCGCGCACGACTTCAACAACCTGCTGACCGTGGTCATCGGCGCGCTGGACATGATGCTGCGCTCGCCCAACGACCTGGCCCGCCAGAAGAAGCTGGGCGAGGCCGCCCTGGCCGCCGCCCGCCGCGGCGAAGGCCTGACCCACCAGCTTCTGGCGTTCTCGCGCCGTCAGGCCCTGCGGCCCGAGTCCCTGGATCTCAATGGCCTGATCCGCGAGAGCGAGCCCCTGTTGCGCCGCGCCGTGGGCGAGGCCGTCGAGTTCAAGCTGAAACTCCGTCGCGGCGGGGCGCGGGTGAACGTCGATCCGTCCCAGTTCGAGGCGGCCCTGCTCAATCTGGTGGTCAACGCCCGGGACGCCGTGGGCGACAAAGGCGGCCGCATCACCGTCCAGACGCAGAGCTGCAAGGTCCGTGGGGGCGAGGTGCCGGAGCTGCCGGCAGGCGACTATGTCTGCGTGACCGTGGCGGACAACGGCTCGGGCATCGACCCGGAGGTGATCAGCCGGGTGTTCGAGCCCTTCTTCACCACCAAGGCCATCGGCAAGGGCACCGGCCTGGGCTTGAGCCAGGTCTACGGCTTCGCGCGGCAGTCGGGCGGCGGCGTGCGCATCACCTCCACGCCGGGCCGGGGCTCCGAAATCCGCCTCTACCTGCCGCCGCTGGACCGGTTGAGCGAGCTGGAGACCGTCGAGCGCGGGATATCGCCCTATCCGCAGGTCGCGGCCCGCCGCATCCTGCTGGTCGAGGACGATCCCGGCGTGGCCGCCATCGCGCTGGACCTGCTGACGGCCATGGGCATGGACGTGGCGACCGCCGACACGGGCCCGCGCGCGCTGGAGATGCTGCAGGTCGAAGGCTTCGACCTGATGCTCAGCGACGTGGCCATGCCCGGCGGCATGACCGGGATCGAGCTGGCGCGCGAGTGTGCGAAGAAGTGGCCGGACATGCGGATCGTCCTGACCTCGGGCTATGCCGGCGAGGATGTGGACGAAGCCCTGTCGGACGCGCCGTGGCCGTTCCTGCGCAAGCCCTATTCAGGCGCGCAACTGGCCGACATTCTGGGGCAGGTTCCCGCCGGAGCGGAGTGACGCCCGCGACCGCCTGACGGGCGACCGCGGGAGTTCGTCAACAGATCAGCGCGAGCGCGCCTTGCGGGCGGCGTAGCGGGCGTCGCGCGCGGCCTTCTGCTCTTCCTTGGTGAGCTGCTTGCGCTCCTTGCGGGCGGCGCGCTTCTCGGCGTCGACAGCTTCCTGGGCCGCCATCTGCGCGGCCAGACGCGCGGCGTCCTTCTCGGCCTTCTCGCGGCGTTGCTCGGCCTTGGCCAGCTCGTGCTGCTGACGCAGGGCTTCCTTTTCGGCGGCGCGCTTGGCGGCGAGCTTCTCGAATTCAGGGTCGGGGGCGGCGGCCTTCGGCTTGAACTTGGCGAGCAGGGCCTTCTTGGCCTCTTGCTGGGCGGTCAGGCGATCGGTGAAGCCGGTTTGTTTCAGATCTCTCATGCGTGGAGTCGTCGTATCCTTGATCGATTGTCAGATGCGCGTACGCCGGAGCGAGCGTGGCTCAGCCCCGGGCGGGTCCGCTAACCCCATATGGGCGCGAAAAGCAAGGTTGCGAGGGCGGATGAGCGCATCCGCCCCGCGCAGTGTGTCACTTGGGGCGCTCTGCGTGGCCCACGGCCGCGCCTGCGGCGCCGCCGACCGCGGCGCCCACCGGACCGGCCACGACGGCCCCGGCGACCGCGCCCGTGGCGGCCTTCTGTTCAATGGTGGTTCCGCACGCCGCGGCCCCAAGGGCGAGGGCGGCGACGGCGAATACGGTGGCGATACGGCGCATGATGGTTCTCCTGTTCGGTTCATCAAACGTCAGCGTCGCCGTGGCGGTTCCACGCTGTAACCGGAAGTCGCAGGACATCCCGAACCCCCGCGCGATAACAGACCAGACCCATCGGAAAGACTACGGCCGACAACGCCATCGGGCCAAAAGGTTGAGTTAGCGAAGACAAATACAGTCATGGCCACATTAACTGGCCACATATAGTCTGAGTTAAGCACCTTTAACCGGCCAACTTCACTGCGGGCGTCACGCGATGTTGCGCCGCACCCAATTCTTGCGAATCAACCACATTGGCGCCACAAACGGCTGGCTTAAGGCGCGTCCTTCGATTTCCGCTCATTCGCCGAACATCGAAACTGCTGCAGCCGGTCCGCGATCCTCGCATCGCCCGGCGGCGAGACTACCCGGGGGCGGCACTGCGCCCTGCCGAACAGGACCGAGCCTTTGTCGAAACCGTCTCAGACGCGCGCGAACCCGACTGCTGAACACGTGGCCCGCATCCGGCCCGGTACGGCGGCGGCGATGTTCGGCGCTCTGGTGGGATTGGCTGTGGGCGGCGCCTATCTGGGCGGCGCGGCGGCCAAGGCTTCGACTGTGCAGGCCCAGGCTGAACGCATCGACGGCGCGACCTCCGCCGGCTTCACCGAAGAAGCCCTGGCCGCGGCGGCCGGCGGCCTGGACGAAAGCGCGCTGACCATCGCGCGCCGTCACGACCCCTATACCGTCGCCGGCCCGACCCAGCGCGACCGCCAGGCCGAACTGCTGACCGCCCGTCTGGAACAGCTGCGCGGGAACGCCCCGCTGCGCGCCGACGGCCTGCGTCAGGTCAATCTCTCGGCCCCCATCGCGGCTCAGCCCTTCCGCCTCGGCGGCGCCCTTGAAGCTTCGCGCGATCTCGATTGCCTGACCCAGGCCGCCTATTATGAAGCCCGCGGCGAAGGCCGCGACGGCATGCGCGCCGTGGCCCAGGTGGTTCTGAACCGCGTCCGCCACCCCGCCTTCCCCAAGACCGTCTGCGGCGTCGTCTTCCAGGGCGCGGGTCGCCAGACGGGCTGCCAGTTCAGCTTCACCTGTGACGGCTCCATGCGCGGCCGGGTCAACCGCGGCGCCTGGGACCAGGCCCGCGCCATCGCCTCCGCCGCCCTGTCCGGCTCGGTGTTCGGCAGCGTCGGCAACGCCACCCATTTCCACACCACCGGCGTCGCGCCGCAGTGGCGCAACTCCCTGGTCCGCGTGACGCAGGTCGGCGACCACCTGTTCTACCGCTTCGGCGGCCGTTCGGGCGCCAGTGGGGCCTTCTCCTACGCCGCCCGCCGCTCGACCGCCGCCGATGCCGCGCCGCAGCTGATCCAGGCCAGCCTTGATCCGACCGGCCCGGCGCGTGACGTGGGCGCCGTCGCCTACAACCTGCTGATCGCGCAGGAAGGCCGCGCCGCGCCCCAGACGGAAACGCCTGCCCCGGCGGCCGCTCCGGCGGTCACCGCCGCCCCGGCGCCCGAAGCGCCGGCCACGCCCGCCGCCTGACCCTCAGCGCTCCTGCACCTTCCAGTGGGTGGTCAGGTTCTGACGCAGATTGCCGAACCGGCCCTGCTCGTTGAGATTCACATCCGCATCGCCCGGCTGGCCCGACTGGGCGCCGGTCTCAAGGTCGCGACGGTCGGCCTGTTTGGCGTCGTCCAGCGCCCTTCCGCCCCGGTCAGCGAAACTGCGCTGTTCCTTGGGAATCCTGGGGGCGTGAGTCATCTGAAGTCTCCTTCCGTATCGGGAAGAAAACCGTCCTGCGCCCGGGTCGTTCCGTAACCAGGTTCGCCGGGCGGCCTCAGACCGCGTCCAGGCCGATATCCAGCGACGCTGCGGAGTGGGTCAGGGCGCCGACCGAAATCACGTCCACGCCGGTCTCGGCGATGGCGCGCACGGTCTCCAGATTGACCCCGCCCGAGGCCTCGAGCGTGACCCGCCCGGCCGTCCGCGCCACGGCCTCGCGCAGCATCGGCAGGGTGAAGTTGTCCAGCATGATCACGTCGGGGCGTTCGGCCAAGGCCTCTTCCAGCTGGTCCAGCCCGTCGACCTCGACCTCCACCTTCATCAGGTGGCCCGCCGCCGCCTTGGCCCGCCGCACCGCCTCGCCCACGCCGCCGCAGACGGCCACGTGGTTGTCCTTGATCAGGATGGCGTCATCCAGTCCGAAACGATGGTTCAGCCCGCCGCCGCACAGCACGGCGTGCTTCTCCAGCGCCCGCAGGCCCGGCGTCGTCTTGCGGGTGTCGGCGATGCGCGCCTTCGTCCCGGAGACGGCCTCGACATAGGCGCGCGTCAGGGTGGCGATGCCGCACAGCCGCCCCAGCAGGTTCAGCGCCGTCCGCTCGGCCGACAGGAAGGCGCGGGCGTCCGCCTCGACCTCGGCCAGCACCGCACCGGCCTCGAAGGCCTCGCCGTCGCGCAGCTTCAGCGTCACCGACGCCTTGGGGTCCATGGCCAGCACGGCCAGCCGCACGCAGTCGATCCCGGCCAGCACCCCGGCCTTGCGCGCCGCGAACACCGCCCGCATCCGCGCGTCCTCGGGAATACAGGCCTTCGCCGTCACATCGCCCGCCCGGCCCAGATCCTCGGCCAGGGCCAGGCGCACCACGGGCTCGATCAGTAGGTCAGGCAGGGTCGGGATCATGGAATTCACTCAGCGGCCAGAACGGCGGCGGGAACCACGACGGGCGCGCGGCTCAGGCAGGTATGACGCGCATCGGCGTCCGTATCGGGATAGTCGGACCGGTAGTGACCGCCACGGCTCTCGCGCCGATCCAGCGCGGCCCCGGCGATCAGGCGGGCGGCGATGACCGGCAGGGCGCCGCGCGCCTCCTGCTCCAGCCGCTCCATCAGGGCCAAGGCTCGCGTCAGCCCGGCGGCGTCGCGCACCACGCCGACATTG
>Ga0307406_10000960_pt1 | contig 16138 bp, 14 predicted proteins | sample 322Cmetagenome_3_FD_203706 | JGI IMG/M metagenome (GOLD analysis project Ga0307406, IMG submission 203706) | Maize rhizosphere microbial communities from greenhouse at UC Davis, California, United States - 322HYB-C-2 | ecosystem: Host-associated > Plants > Roots > Rhizosphere > Soil | place... | reverse complement strand
CCGCGCCGACGGCGAGGTGATGGCGCTGCTGCGCCAGGGCCTGCAGGGCGCGGCGCGCACGCGCTACATCGACGAGATCCGCGGCGAATTCGTCGCCATCGACACCGCGCTCGCGCGGCTGCAGCCGGGCGACCTGTCGCTGATCCTGGTCGACCAGGTCGAGGAAGCGCTCGCGCACCTCGCGCAGCGCATCGCGGCGGGCTGACACACGCCCCCGGGCCGGCCGCGCCGGCCCATGCCGGACACGTCCCACACGCAGGGGCGAGTCCGGCGGGGTCTGCTGTCTGTGCCGTCCCACACCCTGCAAGCGATGCGCCGGACCACACTGTGTGTCCGGTCGCGCTTTCGGAGGGCGCGCCTCAACCAGGAGCACCCGATGACAACAACAGTTCGTTCCACCCTTTGTGCTGCCGCGCTTCTTGCAGCCAGCGGTTTGCTGATGCCAGGCGCATCGTTCGCGCAGGCACCCGGCACGGCCGCGCGCGCGCAGCAGGAGCGCGCCACCTGCGACGGCGTGCAGCAGGACCGCGCGGCATGCCTGCGCGAAGCCGCTGCCGCGCGCCAGGAAGCGGGACGCAACGGCCTCACGAGCGCGAGCCCGGGCCGCTACGACGCCAATGCGATGGCGCGCTGCCGCGAACAGCCCGCGGCCGACCGCGCCGACTGCGAGGCCCGCCTGCAGGGCGGCGCACGCACCAGCACCGAAGGCAGCGTGATGGGCGGCGGCGTCATCCGCGAAACAGTGACCCCGCTGCCGGCGCAACCGGCCGCACCCGCGCGCTGACCGGCATGGGCCGCGAGGAACCCGCTGCGGCCTGTCCTGTCCAACAGTTTCATGTTTCAGGTCACTCCAAGGAGCACCCCATGAACAGCACCACCCGTTCGATGATTGCCGCCCTGATTGCCGTGGGCGGCCTGGCCGCCGCCACCTCGGCCGCGGCCCAGCCGCGCCGCGGCGACTCCACCTACCAGCAGGAACTTGCGGTCTGCGGCCACAACCAGCAGGACCGCGCGGCCTGCATCCGCGAGGCCGGCGCCGCCCGCCAGGAAGCCGCGCGCGGCGGACTGACCAGCGCGCCCGACTACCAGCGCAATGCCCTCGCGCGCTGCGGACTGCAGCCACCGGCCGACCGTGCGGACTGCGAGGCCCGCGTGCTTGGCGGCAGCGGCAATACCCGCGGCAATGTGGATGGCAGCGTGATGGGCGGCGGCGTGATCCGCGAATCGGTCACCACCGTCGTCATGCCGGCACCTGCCGCCGCGGTACCGGCGCCGATGCCCGCGCCTTCGCGGGTTCCGCCTCCAGTCATTGCGCCCATCGCGCCGATGGAACCGGCGCCGATGCCGGCACCGATGCGCTGAAGCACGCTGTCCAGCGCCGTCCGCCGCTGCCCGGCCCGGGCGGCGGCGGATGCGCGCACCACGCCCGTCAAGGGAATGACCCTCGTTTGTCACACGACTGTCATAAAGCGCGGCGGCATGCTAGCTATAGTTCGCGGTCTCTGCCTACCGAGGAACACTATCCCATGAATGCCATCAAGGTCGCTCGCCGATTCATAGAAACGGACCCGGCCAACGAGTCGGCCAAGATCCTGGCGCAGCTCGTGTTGGCCCTCGAATCCGAACGCAGCTTCGAGCTGGTCACGCTCTACAGCCTTGACTACAAGAGCTTCGAGCTCGCGATGGACATCCTGAAGGAATGGCGGCTCGACCGCTATTACGCGAGCAAGTCGAAGCTGTTCGACCTGTCCCTGCAAGTGAGCGAGCTCGAGAAGAGCTAGCCAGCGCCCTTCCCTTTTTTTCCTTCTTCTTTCTTCAGCGCGCCCAGCGCAGCACCAAGGGATCGAGCCGCTTCGCGGTCTCGATCAGGCCGGCGCGCGTCTCGGGGTGCATCGCAGGCAATGGATGGCGCGGCGCCTCGCAGGCGATCACGCCGCCCTCCTTCATGAGCGACTTGCAGGCCAGAAGGCCCGCCTGCCGGTTTTCGTAGTTGATCAGCGGCAGCCACTGCTGGTAGAGCGCGAAGGCCTTGTCGCGGTCGCCCGCGCGGTGCGCCTCGATGATCGGGCGGATGCCGTCGGGATAGCCGCCGCCGGTCATCGAGCCGGTGGCGCCGGCATCGAGGTCGGGCAGCAGCGTGATGGCCTCCTCGCCATCCCACGGGCCTTCGATGGCATCGCCGCCGAGCCGGATCAGCTCGCGCAGCTTCGATGCGGCACCGGCCGTTTCGATCTTGAAATAGGCCACGTGCTCGATCTCCCTGGCCATGCGCGCGAGGAACGGCGCCGACAACAGCGTGCCGCTCGCGGGGGCGTCCTGGATCATGATCGGGATGTTCACCGCATCGGAGAGGCCGGCATAGAACTCGAAGATCTGCGGCTCGGGCACGCGGAAGGTGGCGCCGTGGTAGGGCGGCATCACCATCAGCATGGCAGCGCCCATGTCCTGCGCGCGCCGGCTGCGTTCGGCGCAGACGCGGGTGCTGTAGTGGGTGGTCGTCACGATCACCGGCACGCGGCCCGCCACATGCTCGAGCACCGTGCGCGTGAGCACCTCGCGCTCCTCGTCGGACAGCACGAACTGCTCGGAGAAGTTGGCCAGGATGCACAGGCCGTCGGAGCCCGCGTCGATCATGAAGTCGACGCAGCGCTTCTGGCTCTCGAGGTCGAGCGCGCCCTGTTCGGTGAAGGTGGTCGGCACCACCGGGAAGATGCCGCGGTATCTGGGGGTCATGATGGATCAGTGTGAATGGCGGGGAACGGCGGAGCCTCTGCAGCCCACCAGAAAATCGAAGTCGCAGCCCTCGTCGGCCTGCAGCACGTGGTTGACGTAGAGCTTCTGGTAGCCGCCGCCGCGCGTGCTCATGGGCTGCGCGTCGGTGCTGGTCAGCGAAGCCAGGCGCGAGGCCAGTTCTTCATCGCTGATGTCGAGGTGCAGGCGGCCCGCATCGCAGTCGAGCTCGATCCAGTCGCCGTCACGCACCGCCGCGAGCGGCCCGCCGTCGGCCGCCTCGGGCGCAACGTGCAGCACCACCGTGCCGTAGGCCGTGCCGCTCATGCGTGCATCCGAGATGCGCACCATGTCCTTGATGCCTTGGCGCAGCAGCTTGGGCGGCAGCCCCATGTTGCCGACCTCGGCCATGCCGGGATAGCCCTTGGGGCCGCAGTTCTTCATCACCAGCACCGAGCTCGCATCGACCTCGAGGCTTTCATCGACGATGCGCTCCTTGTAGTGCTCCAGGTTCTCGAACACCACCGCGCGGCCGCGGTGCTTGAGCAGCTCGGGCGATGCGGCCGAAGGCTTGAGCACCGCGCCGCGCGGCGACAGGTTGCCGCGCAGGATGCGGATGCCGCCGTCGGCGATCAGCGGCTTGTCGAGCGGGCGGATCACCTCGTCGTTGAGGCTGGGTGCCTCGCGCACGTTGTCCCAGATCGACTGGCCGTTGACGGTGAGCGCGCCGGGGTGCGGCAGCAGGCCGCTTTCGCCGAGGCGCCGCAGCACCGCCGGCAGCCCGCCCGCGTAGTAGAACTCCTCCATCAGGAAGCGGCCCGAAGGCAGCAGGTCGACGATGGTCGGCGTGTTGCTGCCGATGCGCGTCCAGTCTTCCAGCTCCAGGTCGACGCCGATGCGCCCCGCAATGGCCTTCAGGTGGATCACCGCATTGGTCGATCCGCCGATGGCGGCATTGACGCGAATGGCGTTCTCGAAAGCCTCGCGCGTGAGGATCTTCGACAGCGTGAGCCCCTCCTTCGCCATCTCGACCGCGCGCATGCCCGACATCTGCGCGAGCACGTAGCGCCGCGCGTCGACCGCCGGAATGGCTGCGTTGTGCGGCAGCGAGGTGCCCAGCGCCTCGGCCATGCAGGCCATGGTCGAGGCCGTGCCCATGGTGTTGCAGGTGCCGGCCGAACGCGACATGCCGCCTTCGGCCGAGAGGAACTGGTGCAGGTTGATCTCGCCGGCCTTGAGCGACTCGTGCAGCTGCCACACGGCTGTGCCCGAGCCGATGTCCTTGCCATCGAGCTTGCCGTTGAGCATCGGCCCGCCCGTGACCACGATGGCCGGGATGTCGCAGCTCGCGGCGCCCATCAGCAATGCGGGCGTGGTCTTGTCGCAACCCGTGAGCAGCACCACCGCATCGACCGGATTGCCGCGGATGGCTTCTTCCACGTCCATGCTCGCAAGATTGCGCGTGAGCATGGCGGTGGGCCGCAGGTTCGATTCGCCGTTGGAGAACACCGGAAACTCGACCGGAAAGCCGCCCGCCTCCGAGATGCCGCGCTTCACATGCTCGGCGATCTTGCGGAAGTGCGCGTTGCAGGGCGTGAGCTCCGACCAGGTGTTGCAGATGCCGATGATCGGCCGGCCGTCGAACTCGTGGTCCGGTATGCCCTGGTTCTTCATCCAGCTGCGGTACATGAAGCCGTTCTTGTCGGCCGAGCCGAACCATTCGGTCGAGCGCAGCTTCTTCTTGGGGGTTGGGTCCGGCATGCGGAAGTTTCCTGAAAGCGAGAGAGAAAAAAGAAGAACGCGTCAGCGCCGTGGCCCACGCGAAGTGAAGAAGCGCTGCAGCAGGCAGAACACGAAGAGCAGCGCACCGACGACGATGCGCGTCCACCACGAGCTCAGCGTGCCGTCGAAGGAGATCAGCGTCTGGATGATGCCGAGCATCAGCACGCCGAACAGCGTGCCCGCCACGTAGCCCACGCCGCCCGTGAGCAGCGTGCCGCCGATCACCACCGCCGCAATCGCATCGAGCTCCAGCCCCAGCGCATGCAGGCCGTAGCCCGAGAGCATGTAGAAGGTGAAGATCACGCCCGCCAGCGCCGAGCAGAAGCCCGACAGCGTGTAGACGCCGATGAGCGTGGAGCGCACCGGCAGGCCCATCAGCATGGCCGACTGCTCGCTGCCGCCAATGGCGTACACCGCGCGGCCGAAGGGCGTGCAGTGCGCGATGAACACGGCCGCCAGCAGCACGGCAATGGCGATCACCGCGCTGATCGACAGCGAAGCCTCGCCCCAGACCGGAATGCGGATCTGCGAGACCTCGGCATAGAAGGCGTTGGTGATGCTGATGGAGTCGATGCTGATCAGGTAGCAGAGCCCGCGCGCGAGGAACATGCCTGCGAGCGTGACGATGAAGGGCTGCAGCCTGAAGCGCTCGATGAGCAGGCCCATGAACGCGCCGAATGCGGTGCCCATGGCCAGCACCAGCGGAATCACCACCGCCGGGCTCCAGCCGTGCTTCTCGACCAGCGAGGCCGACACCATCGTGGTGAGCGCGATCACCGAGCCCACCGACAGGTCGATGCCGCCCGAAAGAATCACGAAGGTCATGCCCACGGCCACCACGATCAGGAAGGCGTTGTCGATCAGCAGGTTGAGGAACACCTGCGCCGAGAAGAAGCCGTCGTAGAACACCGAGCCCAGCGTGGCCACCAGCATGAACAGCGAGATGGTCGCCGTGAGCGGCAGGTACTTCGGATTGAGTCCCGTCTTGCCCCCTCTCCCGCGCGCGGCAGAGGGTTGGGGCGAGGGTGCAGTCTCGATCACCGCGCTCATGGCCTTGCTCCCTCATGCACCGGCCGCTGCACCAGCGTCCGCACCTCTGCCCTGAACTCCGGCGACTGCAGCAGCATCACCGCGAACACCACCACGGCCTTCACCACGAGGTTGATCTCGGGCGGCACGCCCAGCGAATAGATCGCATAGGTCAGCGTCTGGATGATGAGCGCGCCGATCACGCTGCCCATGAGGCTGAAGCGCCCGCCCGTGAGCGCGGTGCCGCCCAGCGTCACGGCCAGAATCGCATCGAGCTCCAGCAGCTGGCCGGCGTTGTTGCCGTCCGCGCTCTTGACGTTGGAGCTGATCAGAAGGCCCGCCACGCCCGCGCACAGGCCGCAGAACGCATAGGCGCCCACGACCAGCCTGCGCGCCTGCACGCCGGCCACGCGCGCGGCGGTCGGGTTGATGCCCACCGCCTGGATGAAGAGCCCGAGCGCCGTGCGCGTGATGGCCAGGTAGAGCAGCACGAACACCGCGGCCACGATGAACAGCGAGAACGGCAGGCCCAGCAGGTAGCCGCTGCCGAGGAAGAAGAAGGGCTTGTAGTAGATGGTGATGATCTGCCCGTCGGCGATGAGCTGCGCGACGCCGCGGCCCGCCACCATGAGGATCAGCGTGGCGATGATCGGCTGCATGCCGACCTTGGCGACCAGCATCCCGTTCCAGAGGCCGCACAGGAGCGCAACGCCCAGGGCCGCGAGGATCGCGAGCGGCATCGGGAACCGGCTCACGTCGCTCGCCACCGAGCCGCCGATCATCCAGGCCGCGACGGCCGCCGCAATGGCCACCACCGCACCTACCGAAATGTCGATGCCGCGCGTGGCAATCACCAGCGTCATGCCCAGCGACACCAGCACCAGCGGCGCCGCGCGGTTCAGGATGTCGACCAGGCTGCCGTAGAGATGGCCGTCGCGCCATTCGAGGTGCAGGAAGCTGGCGTTGAACGCGGTGTTGACTGCGAGCAGCAGCACCAGCGTGACCAGCGGCCAGGCGAGCCGGCGGCTCATGAAGGACGAAAGGCGTGTCATGTGTTCTGCCTTGCTCCTTCCCCTTCCGGGGGAAGGCTGGGATGGGGGCACGCGGCCTCGAACACTGCGCGGCGGTGAAGGCCGCTGGCCCCCACCCCGGCCCTCCCCCAGCGGGGGAGGGAGAAAGACAAGACATCACGCTGGTTCATGCCGCCGCAATCATTTCGTAGACTTCGTCCTCGGTCGCGCCGCCCGGCAGCTCGCCCACTTTCCTGCGGTCGCGCAGCACCACGATGCGATGCGCCACGCGCACCACCTCGCTCATCTCCGACGAGATGAAGATCACCGCCATGCCCGCCTTTGCGAGCCGCAGGATCTCTTCCATGATTTCCTGCTTGGCCGCCACGTCGATGCCGCGCGTGGGCTCGTCGAGGATCAACAGGCGCGGCTCGGTCGCGAGCCAGCGCGCGATCATGGCCTTTTGCTGGTTGCCGCCCGAGAGCAGGCCGATCGGCGTTTCCACGCTCGCGGTCTTGATGCCCAGCGATGCGACAAAACGCTCGGCGATCGCCGTCTGCTCGGCGCGCGAGAGGAAGCGCCGCACCCCAAGGCGCGCCTGCAGCGCAAGCGCGATGTTCTCGCGCACCGACAGCTCGGCCACGATGCCGTCGGTCTTGCGCTCTTCAGGGCACAGCGCGAGCCCTTCGCGGATGGCGTCGGACGGGTTCGAGAAACTGACGGAGCGGCCATCGACGCTCAGCACCCCGCGGTCGGGCGCTTCGAGCCCGAACAGCAGGCGTGCAAGCTCGGTGCGGCCCGCGCCCAGCAGGCCGGCGATGCCGACCACCTCGCCGGCGCGCACGCGCAGGTCGGTGGCCTGCAGCTGCCCCGCCTGGCCCAGGCCCTCGGCCTGCAGCAGGGCGGGCGCCGCTTCATCGAAGGCCGGCAATGCCGCCGGCCGGGCCGACTGCGCGGCCAGCTCGCGCCCCAGCATCGCGGCAATCAATGCCTGCGGGCCGAGGTCCGCGGCGCGCCACTCGCCCACCCAGTTGCCGTTGCGCAGCACCGTGATGCGGTCCGACACCGCATACATCTGGTTGAAGAAGTGCGTCACGAAGACGATCGCGAGCCCCTCGCCGCGCAGGCGGCGCAGCACCTCGAACAGCTTCTCGACCTCGTCGTCGTCCAGGCTCGAAGTCGGCTCGTCGAGGATCAGCACCTTCGACGACACGCCCAGCGAGCGCGCAATGGCCACCATCTGCTGCACCGCGACCGAGTAGCTCGACAGCAGCCGGCTCACGTCGATGTCCAGCCCGATGCGCGCCAGCAGTTCTTCGGCGCGCCGGTTCACCGCCGCCCAGTCGATGCGAAAGCCCTGCGCCGCGCCGCAGCGCGGATAGCGTCCCGCGAACACGTTCTCGGCCACCGAGAGGTTCGGGCACAGGTTGACCTCCTGGTAGACCGTGCTGATGCCGAGCTTCTGCGCCTCGAGCGGCGAGGCGGGATGAATGGGCTTTCCGTCGAGGTGCATTTCGCCGCCGCTCGACGTAAGAACCCCCGTGAGCACCTTGATGAGCGTCGACTTGCCCGCGCCGTTCTGTCCCATCAGCGCATGGATCTCGCCCGGGTACAGCCGCAGCTGCACGTCGCGCAGCACCGGGATGCCGCCGAACTGCTTGTGGATGCCCCGCAGTTCGAGCACGGGGCTGGTGCTGTGCTGGCTCATGCGCCTACTTGTTCTTGTTGTAGACGTCGATGAACACGGCCGCCAGCAGCACCAGGCCCTTGATGACCTGCTGGTAGTCGATGCCGATGCCCAGGATCGACATGCCGTTGTTCATCACGCCCATGATGAAGGCGCCGATCACCGCGCCCATCACCCGGCCCACGCCGCCCGAGGCCGAGGCACCGCCGATGAAGCAGGCCGCGATCACGTCGAGCTCGAAGCCCAGGCCCGCCTTGGGCGTGGCCGTGTTGAGCCGCGCCGCGAACACCAGACCCGCGAGCGCGGCCAGCGCGCCCATGTTGACGAAGGTCAGGAAGGCGAGCCGCTGCGTCTTCACGCCCGACAGCCGCGCCGCCTTCTCGTTGCCGCCGAGCGCATAGATGCGCCGGCCGATGGTGGTGCGGTTGGTGACGAAGTCGTACACCACGATCAGCACCGCCATCACGATCAGCACGTTGGGCAGGCCCTTGTAGGTCGAGAGCAGGTAGCTGAAGAACAGGATGATGGCCGCGAAGAACAGGTTCTTCACGAGGAAGAACACATAGGGCTCCGTCTCCATGCCGTGCGCCGCGAGCTTGGCGCGCCCACGCAGCTTGAAGAACACCAGCGCCGCAGCGGCCAGCGCGCCGACCACCAGCGAGGTGGTGCGCAGCGTGTCGCCGCCCAGCGGATCGGGAATGAAGCCCGAGCTCAGCCGCTGGAACTCGACCGGGAACGGCCCCACCGACTGCCCCGCCAGCAGCGCCAGCGTGAGCCCCTTGAACACCAGCATGCCCGCGAGCGTGACGATGAACGACGGGATCTTGCGGAACGCGACGAACCAGCCCTGCGCGGCGCCGATGACCGCGCCCGCCGCAATGCTGATGATGGCCGTGGGCACGAAGTGCCACTCGTACTCCACCATCAGCACCGCCGCCAGCGCGCCGATGAAGCCGCAGACCGAGCCCACCGACAGATCGATGTGTCCCGCCACGATCACCAGCAGCATGCCCAGCGCCATGATGACGACGTAGCTGTTCTGCAGCAGCAGGTTGGTGAGGTTCAGCGGCCGCAGCAGCGTGCCGTCGGTCAGCACCTGGAACAGCACCATGATCGCGACCAGCGAGATCAGCATGCCGTATTCGCGCAGGTTGTTCTTCAGGAAGCCGGCGTGCAGCTTCGGGGCGGCCTCTGCCAGGGGGACGGCGGCGTTCACCGCGTTGGCGTCAGGCTGCGACATGGACGGAACTCCCCGCGCTCACGATGGCATGCATGATGCGCTCCTGCGAAGCCTCGGCGGCCGGAAATTCGGCCACGAAGCGGCCCTCGTTCATCACATAGATGCGGTCGCACATGCCGAGCAGTTCCGGCAGTTCGGAAGAAATCATGAGAATGCCTTTGCCCTCGCTCGCGAGCTGGTCGATGATGGTGTAGATCTCGTACTTGGCGCCCACGTCGATGCCGCGCGTGGGTTCGTCAAGAATCAATAGTTCGGGCTTGGTGAAGAGCCATTTGCTGAGCACCACCTTCTGCTGGTTGCCGCCCGACAGGTTCACCACCAGCTGCTCCACGCCCGACGAGCGGATGTTGAGTGCACGGCGGTAGTCGCTCGCCACCTTGAATTCGCGCGCGTCGTCGATCACCATCGAACTGGAGACCGCCTCCAGGTTGGCCAGGCTCACGTTCTTCTGGATGTTTTCCTCCAGCACCAGCCCCAGGCCCTTGCGGTCTTCGGTGACGTAGGCAATGCCGTGGTCGATGGCCTTGCGCACCGTGCCCACGTCCACCGGCTGTCCGTGCATCAGCACCGTGCCGCTGATGCGCTGGCCATAGGACTTGCCGAACACGCTCATCGCGAGCTCGGTGCGGCCCGCGCCCATGAGGCCCGCAATGCCGACGATCTCGCCCTTGCGCACATGCAGGTCCACGCCCTTGATCTGTTCGCGGTCGGCATGCAGCGCGTGGTGCACGCGCCAGTCGCGCACCTCGAACACCGTCTCGCCGATCTTCGGGTCGCGCTGCGGATAGCGGTGCGCCATGTCGCGCCCGACCATGCCGCGGATGATGCGGTCTTCGCTGATCGGCTGGCCGCGGCAGTCCATGGTTTCCACCGTGGCGCCATCGCGCAGCACGGTGATGGAGTCGGCCACCTTGGCAATCTCGTTGAGCTTGTGCGAGATCAGGATCGATGCGATGCCCTGGCGCTTGAGCTCCAGCAGGAGCATCAGCAGGGCATCGCTGTCGTTTTCGTTGAGGCTGGCGGTGGGCTCGTCCAGGATCAGCAGCTTGACCTCTTTCGCCAACGCCTTCGCAATCTCCACCAGTTGCTGCTTGCCCACGCCCAGGTCGGTCACCAGCGTGGTGGGCGGCTCCTTCAGGCCCACCTTGGCGAGCAGCTCGCGCGTCTTCGCATAGGCGGCGAACCAGTCGATCACGCCGCCGCGCGAAATCTCGTTGCCAAGGAAGATGTTCTCGGCAATGGACAAGAGCGGCACCAGCGCCAGCTCCTGGTGGATGATGATGATGCCGAGCTTCTCGCTGTCGGCAATGCCCTTGAAGCGGCGCAGCTCGCCTTCGAAGTGGATCTCCCCGGTGTACGAGTCGCACGGGTAGACGCCGCTCAGCACCTTCATGAGCGTCGACTTGCCCGCGCCGTTCTCGCCGACCACCGCATGGATCTCGCCCGCGCACACCGCCAGGTTGACATCGCTGAGCGCCTTCACGCCCGGAAATGTCTTGGTGATGCCGCGCATCTCGAGGATGCTGCGGCCGTCCGCCGCCGCCGCTGCTGCTGCCATTCCAACGCTCACTTGACCTGGCTTTCCTTGTAGTAGCCGCTGTCGACCAGCACCTGCTTCCAGTTGCCGCCGTCCACGCTCACGGGCTTGAGCAGGTACGAAGGCACCACCTTGATGCCGTTGTTGTAGGTCTTGGTGTCGTTCACCTCGGGCGTCTTGCCCGACAGCATGGCGTCGACCATGGCCACCGTGACCTTGGCCAGCTCGCGCGTGTCCTTGAACACGGTCGAGGTCTGTTCCTTGCGCAGGATCGACTTGACCGACGGAATCTCCGCGTCCTGCCCCGACACCACCGGCATCGGCTGCGACGCCGAGCCGTAGCCCACGCCCTTGAGCGACGAGAGAATGCCGATCGACAGGCCGTCGTACGGCGACAGCACCGCATCGACGCGGTCCTTGCTGTAGTAGGCCGACAGCAGGTTGTCCATGCGCGCCTGCGCCACCGCGCCGTCCCAGCGCAGCGTGCCGACCTTGTCCATGCCCATCTGCTTGCTGCGCACCACCAGCTTGCCGCTCTTGATGTACGGATCCAGCACCGACATGGCGCCGTTGTAGAAGAAGAAGGCGTTGTTGTCGTCGGGCGAGCCTCCGAACAGCTCGATGTTGAACGGGCCCTTGCCGCTCTTGAGGCCGAGCGCCGCCTCGATCGACTGCGCCTGCAGCACGCCGACCTGGAAGTTGTCGAAGGTGGCGTAGTAGTCGACGTTCTTCGAACCCTTGATGAGCCGGTCGTACGCGATGACCTTCACGCCCTTGTCGGCCGCCTTCTGCAGCACGTCGGACAGCGTGGTGCCGTCGATGGCCGCGATGACCAGCACCTTGGAGCCCTTGGTCACCATGTTCTCGATCTGCGCGAGCTGGTTCGGGATGTCGTCGTCAGCGTACTGCAGGTCGGTCTTGTAGCCCTTCTCCTTGAAGTACTTGACCATGTTGGCGCCATCGGCGATCCAGCGCGCCGACGACTTGGTCGGCATCGAGATGGCGATCGGGCCCTTGTCCTGCGCGTGCGCGAGCGGCGCGATGCCGGCGATGGCCAGTGCGATGCCTGCGAGCGAGGCCTTGAGGAAGTTGCGTTTCATGGGTGTGGGCTCTCAGTACTTGCGATTGGGAAACTCTTTGGCGGCGACTTCCATCGGGAAGATCGTCTCTTCGGTCACGATGCGCTTGGGCAGCGGCTTGCCGGCCTTGATGTCCTTCACGGCGCTCATCAGCTGGGGCCCGAGCAGCGGGCTGCATTCGACCGACACGTTGAGCTTGCCGGCGATCATGGCTTCGAAGGCACCCTTGACGGCATCGATCGAGATGATCGTGATGTCCTTGGCCGGCTTCAGGCCCGCTTCCTCGATGGCCTGGATGGCGCCGATGGCCATGTCGTCGTTGTGCGCGTAGAGCACGTTGATCTTCTTGCCCTCGGCCTTCAGGAAGGCTTCCATCACTTCCTTGCCCTTGGCGCGCGTGAAGTCGCCGGTCTGCGAGCGCACGATCTTGAACTTGGGGTCGGCCTTGATGATTTCCTCGAAGCCCTTCTTGCGGTCGATGGCCGGTGCCGAACCCACGGTGCCCTGCAGCTCGACGATGTTCACGTCGCCCTTCTGGTCCTTCATCTTCTCGACCAGCCAGCGGCCCGCCTTGCGGCCTTCCTCGACGAAGTCGGAACCCATGAAGGTCACGTAGAGCGAGTCGTCCTTGGTGTTCACCGAGCGGTCGGTCAGCACCACCGGGATCTTGGCGGCCTTGGCTTCGCGCAGCACGGTTTCCCAGCCCGATTCGACCACCGGCGAGAAGGCAATCACGTCCACCTTCTGCGCGATGAACGAGCGGATGGCCTTGATCTGGTTTTCCTGCTTCTGCTGCGCGTCGGAGAACTTGAGCTCGATGCCGGCTTCCTTGGCCGACGACTTGATCGACTCGGTGTTGGCGGTGCGCCATTCGCTCTCGGCGCCCACCTGGCTGAAGCCGAGCACGATCTTCTTCTGCGCCAGCGCGGTGGCGGGCAGAAGCCCGCCGAGCGAGGCGGCGGCGAGCGCGATATTGAGGGTGCGGCGATTGAGTTTCATGGGATGTCTCCTTCTTTCTGAGTGCTTGCTTGCTGATGAAAACCGTCCGTGGTGGTCAGGCCAGCATGTAGCCGGTCTTGACCGTCGTGTAGAACTCCGCGGCGTGGCGCCCTTGTTCGCGCGGCCCGTAGCCCGACCCCTTGCGCCCGCCGAAGGGCGCGTGGAAATCCACGCCCGCCGTCGGCAGGTTGACCATCGTCATGCCGACCTCGGCATGGCGCCTGAAATGCATCGCGTGCTTGAGCGAGTTGGTGCAGATGCCCGCGCTCAGGCCCGAAGGCGTGTCGTTGCACAGCGCCAGCGCCTCGTCGTAGTCGGCGGCGCGCAGCACGCAGGCCAGCGGGCCGAAGATTTCCTCGCGCGCGATGCGGTGCCCGGGCTTGGCCAGGAACAGTGCGGGGCTCATGTAGTGGCCGGCCGTGGCGCGCTGCAGCGGCTCGCCGCCCCACACGTGCTCGGCGCCCTCCTCGCGCGCAATGCCGACCCAGGCCAGGCTGCGCGCCAGGCGCTCTTCATCGACCAGCGGCCCGACGTCGACGCCGCGTTCGAGCACATGGCCGATCTTCAGCGCCTTGAGCCGTTCGCGAAGCCGCGAGACGAACGCGTCGTGCACCGCGGCCTCGACGATCAGCCGGCTCGAGGCCGTGCAGCGCTGGCCGTTCGAGAAGTAGGCGCCCTGCACCGCGCAGTCGACCGCATGGTCGATGTCGGCATCGGCCAGCACCACGAGCGCGTTCTTGCCGCCCATTTCCAACTGCACCTTGGCGCGCCGCGCGGCGGCCGCCTGCAGGATGCGTTCGCCGTTGCGCGCCGAGCCGGTGAAGCTCAGGGCATCGACCAGCGGACTGTCGACCAGTGCCTGGCCGGCCTCGCGGCCGCTGCCCATCACCAGGTTGAACACGCCCGCTGGCAGTGCGGCGCGGCTGATGATCTCGGCCAGCGTCCAGCCGCAAGCCGGCACCAGTTCGGCCGGCTTGAACACCACGCAGTTGCCATGCGCGAGCGCCGGCGCAATCTTGGTTGCCGGCACCGCCAGCGGCGAATTCCACGGCGTGATGAGCCCGGCCACGCCCACCGGCTCGCGCGTGACGTCGACCTGCACGCCCGCGCGCAGCGAGGCCATGTTCTCGCCGCCGCCGCCGCGCAGCGCCTCGCCCGCAAAGAACTTGAACACCTGCCCCGCGCGCACCGCCTCGGCCACCGCCTCGGGCAGGGTCTTGCCGACTTCGCGCGCCAGCAGCAGGCCCAGCTCGTCCTTGCGCGCCAGGAGTTCGGTGCCGATGCGGTCGAGCACGTCGGCGCGGCGCTGCGGCGTGCTGTGGCTCCAGTGGGAAAAGGCATCGGCGGCCGCGCGGATCGCGGATTCCACCTGGCGGCGATCGGCGCGTGCGTATTCGGCCACCACTTCGCTGGTGTCCGAAGGATTGGCGCTCACACCGGTGGTCGCGCTGGTTTCCCAGCGGCCGTTGATGTATTGCCGCACGTTCTGATGGAGCTCGCCGTGAATCACCTGTGCGCCGACCTTGTCTCTCGTTTTGGAAGTGCGGCGAGTCTATGAACAGAATTGATATCAATCCAATCACTTTTTCGACAAAATGCATATCGATCGTCGGATTCTGGAAAACCCTCTGAGCACAAAGCTTTAACAAACAACAACCCACGAGACATGACCAACTACAACCACTGGTTCATCCGCGCCCGCCTCAAGACGCGGCAGCTGCTCTTGCTGGTGGCGCTGGCGGAGGAAGGCAACATCCACCGCGCGGCCCAGGTGCTCAACATGACCCAGCCGGCCGCTTCCAAGCTGCTGAAGGACCTGGAGGACGTGCTGGAGGTGCCGCTGTTCGACCGGCTGCCGCGCGGCATGCGGCCCACCTGGTACGGCGAAACCATGATCCGCCACGCCCGCGTGGCGCTGGCCAGCCTGAACCAGGCGCACGACGAACTCACCGCGCTCAAGGCCGGCCGCTTCGGCCAGGTGGGCGTGGGCGCCATCACCGCGCCGGGCCTCACGCTGATGCCGCCCGCGGTGGCGATGGTGAAGCGCGAGCAGCCCGACCTGCGCGTGTCGCTCGAGATCGAGACCAGCGCGGTGCTGATCGAGCGGCTCGAACAGGGCAAGCTCGACATCCTGGTGGCGCGGCTCTTCGCCGAGCACGACAAGTCGCAGCTGCGCTACGAAGCGCTGGCCGAGGAGCCGGTCTGCGCGCTGGTGCGCCCCGGCCATCCGCTCCTGGGCGTGAGCGGCCTCACGCTGCGCGACGTGGTGGGCGCCGGCTGGATCGTGCCGCCCGCGGGCAGCGTGCTGCGCCACCGCTTCGAGCTGATGTTCCAGGAAGAGGGCCTCGCGCCGCCGAACAACATCATCGAGAGCTCGGCCCTGCTCTTCATCACGCGCATGCTGCAGCAGAGCGACATGGTGGCCGTGCTCGCGACCGACGTGGCGCGCTACTACGCCGCGCACGGCATCGTCTCGCTGCTGCCGCTGGACATGCCCTGCCACATGGACGCCTTCGGCATCATCACGCGCACCGACCGGCTGCTGTCGCCGGCCGCCAAGGTGATGATGAAGGCGCTGAAGACCGCGAGCCTCAGCGTCTACGGCCGCAAACTAGAGATGGACTGATCAGGTCCAGCCCGCATCCACGGTGAACTCCTGCGCGGTGCACATCTTCGCGTCGTCCGACGCGAGGAACAGCACCATGCGCGCGATGTCCTCGGGCATCAGCTTGTCGGGCAGGCACTGGTTGCGCTTGAGCGATTGCTCACCCTCGTCGTCGAGCCACAGCTGCACCTGCCGCTCGGTCATCACCCAGCCAGGCGATACGGTGTTGATGCGGATGCGGTCGCGGCCCAATTCCACCGCCAGGCCGCGCGTGAGGCCATTGACCGACGACTTGGCAATCGCATAGCAGGGATAGCCCGAGCCCTTGGTCTGCCAGCCCGTGGAGCCCAGGTTGACCACCGAGCCGAAGCCCAGCCGCCGCATGCCCGGCACCACCGACTGGATCGCGAACAGCGCGGGCCGCTCGTTGATGGCCATGC
>Ga0307406_10000959_pt1 | contig 16143 bp, 8 predicted proteins | sample 322Cmetagenome_3_FD_203706 | JGI IMG/M metagenome (GOLD analysis project Ga0307406, IMG submission 203706) | Maize rhizosphere microbial communities from greenhouse at UC Davis, California, United States - 322HYB-C-2 | ecosystem: Host-associated > Plants > Roots > Rhizosphere > Soil | place... | reverse complement strand
CCAGCGGATTGAACCGCCGCGACGGGGCGATCGACGGCACGCCGTTGGACCGGGCATTGGCGACCGGTCCGGCGTGGCCGATCTGGGCGGAGACCCGGGCATCCGTCTCGTGCACGGCGTCGGTGAGGCGGCGCAGGCCGGCCAGGGCCTCGGGTCGCCAGTAGATCTGGTCCCGCTGGGTGCGCCCCTCCGGCGCGACGGCGAGGTACGCCACGGTCGTCATGCCCACGCCGCCACGCCCCACCGTGACATGGAAGTCGATGAGCTGATCGCTCACCAGGGCGCCAGGAGTGCACCCCTCGAAGGTCGCCGACTTGATAAGGCGGTTGCGCAAGATGACCGGGCCCAGCCTGGCCGGCGCGAACGGATCCGGCCGGGTCATGCGCTGCCTCCCTCGGAGCCCATGGAGGCCAGCGGGTCGATGCTGGCCAGCGCGGCGATGGTCGCGGCCTGATAGGCGGCCGCCGCGTCCTCGGCGTCGATGACCCTCCGTCATCCTCGTGAGCGCCGGGCCGGGCGAGCGACGCGGGTATCCGCGGAGCGCATGAATCGACCGAAGCATTCGCAGCGCACGGTGTCAACAAAATCTCTCCGCGTCCACGGAGGACTCATGGGCGTTTATGTCGTCACCGGGTCGGCGTCGGGCATGGGCCGGGCGGTCGCCGAGAGGCTGCGTGCCGCCGGGCATACCGGTATCGGGGTCGACACATCCAGGCCGTAGAAGCCGGCACCGGCCGCGGGCCGGACGCCTGGCGCCCTGTCCTGGCCTCGTCGTTCCCAACCGCGCGTTGCGCGCCTTGCTCGCCGGGGACGGCGACCGAGCCGCCCGCTCGGTGCGTGTCTTCGGCCGCACTAATCGCTCGCGAGTTGGAACCAGCCGCGGAGCGGCAACGGACGCCGGGATCGCGCCACCGTCGAGGCGGGGCCGTGGCGACCGGACGGCACGGCAGGGAAGATCACCGGGACACGACGGAGGCGGTCATGACGCCAGTCAGTCGCTGCCGACACCATCCACGCCGAACCCGCCGGCGCCTGACCGGACGACGACTCCTGCGGAGCCAGAGTTGCCAAGGTTGCGCAGGCTGGGTGCCCGCGCATGTGCCGCGTCGCGCACCAGGTCTCGACGGCCCCGAGCGATAGGGCGACACCATGACGTGGCGCTGATGCCACCATGACACCCCCGCACAGCATGGCCCGCATGGGTTCTGCGCGGTCACGGGTTCTGTGTTGGGTGACGTCATGAGACTGGGCGGTCGCGTCGGAGGTGCTCGTCGGCGGATCGCGGCGACGATGAGCGTGGTCATGTGTGCGGCGCTGCTGATCGCCGTGAACGGTTCGGCCCGCGCGGAGGAGGGTTGCGGCACCGTCGGGTACTCCTATGACGCGGCCGGCCGTCTTGTTGGCGTCAGCGATCCGCTCGGGATGGCCGCGTCGTACTCCTACGACGAGGTCAGCAACACGACACAGGTCTCCAACCTCGGTATCTCGACCCTGCGGGTGCTCTCGTTCAGCCCCGCGCATGCCCCCGTCGGCGCGTCCGTCTCGATCAGCGGCGGATGCTTCTCGGCCACGCCGGCCGACAACGTGGTCACCTTCGGCGGCGTCCCGGCCACGGTCACGTTCGCCTCGTCCGATCGCCTCGTCGCGCAGGTGCCGCCTGGGGCGGCCTCCGGTCCGGTCCGCGTGGCCCTCGGCACCGCCTTGGCGGACAGTGCCGCCACCTTCACCGTGGACGCCGCTGGCGGCGGCCCGCGGGTCACCTCAGTGACGCCGACGATCGTGGTGGCGGGCGATCCCATCGCGGTCACCGGCGAGGGGTTCGACTCCGAGCCGATCAATGACACGGTCGTGGTCGGCCAGACTTTCTCCACCGTGGACTCGGCCACCACGACGTCCCTCACGGCGGTGATCCCGGCCGGCGCGGGCACCGGTCGGGTCGGGGTACGCACGCCAACTGGCGAGGCAACGTCCACATCGGACGTGTTTGTGGTGCCCAGCCCGTACACGGTGGCGAGCGTGGCCGACACCCGCCGCGTCGCACTCGGCACGGCCCAGGCCGTGACGATCCCGACCGCGGGAAGGATCGCACTGCTCGCGTTCGACCTCGGCGAGGACGAGTTCGCCAACGTGTCCCTGTCCGGCGGCACGTTCGGCACCTGCGGGCTGAACGTATATGTGCGTGATCCGAAGACGACCGTCCGGCAGTCGTTGAGCTGCGCCGGCACCAGCGGTGTCCTGCAACGCTTCGGTGGCCGGGCGGGGACCTGGGTCCTGTTGCTGGCCGCCCAGGGTGCCGCGACGGGCACCACCACGGTGACCGTCAACCCGGTGCCGGCGGATCCGGTGGTGCCGACCACGGCCGGCGGGTCGGCGGTGGCTCTCGCCACGACCGTGCCCGGGCAGAACGCCTCGGTCACGTTCCCCGGTGTCGCTGGGCAGCGCGTGAGCGTACACATCACGGGAGCCACGACCGGCTCCACCAACTATTACCTGAAGTCCTCGGCCGGCGCGACGTTGGCGTCGAACTGGACCACGGGTACGTCCGTCTACCTCGACACCGTCGCACTGCCCGGGGGCGACGTGTACAGCGTGGTTGTGGACCCCACCGGCGCGACCGTCGGGTCGATGAGCGTGCGGGTCTACGAGGTGCCGGCCGACGCGTCGGTGGCGGCGACCGTGGGCGGGTCGGCGGTCACCGTGGCGTTGACCACGCCGGGACAGAACGGTGCGGTGACGTTCCCGGGTACGGCCGGGCAGCGGGTCAGTGTCCACTTCACGGCGGGGACGGTCGGGGCGGCGGCGTACGCGGTGAAGACGTCGACCGGCACGGTGCTGGCGTCGACGACGACCACGGCGACGACGCTGTACTTCGACACGTTCGCCCTGCCGGCGGCCGATACGTACACGGTGTCGGTCAACCCGACCGGGGCCAACTTCGGCTCGATCACGGTGCGGATCCATGAGGTGCCGGCCGACGTATCGGTGGCGGCGAGCGCAGGCGGGGCCGCGGTGGTGCTGCCGATCGGCACGCCCGGCCAGAACGGTGCGGTGACGTTCCCGGGTACGGCCGGGCAGCGGGTCAGCGTCCACTTCACCGCCGGCAATCTCGGGTCGACGGCGTACGCGTTGAAGACCTCGACCGGCACCACCCTGGCCACATCGTCGACGACCGCGACGTCCCTGTTCTTCGACACGCTGACCCTGCCGGCGGCCGACACGTACACGATGTCGGTCAACCCGAACGGGGCTACCGTGGGCTCGATCACGGTGCGGGTCTACGACGTGCCGGCCGATGTCGAGGTGCCGACCACCGTCGGCGGGCCAGCGGTCGGGGTGACGTTGACCACGCCGGGACAGAACGGCACCGTGACGTTCCCGGGCACGGCCGGCCAGGTCGTGACCGTCGCGGTCACCGCCGCTTCGATCGGTTCGTCCACGTACACCGTGCGCGAGCCCGACGGGTCGACCCTCGTGACGCGCACGACCGGGGCCACGTCGACGACGTTCGCCGACCAGACGCTGCCGGTCGACGGCACCTACTCGTTGCTGGTCAACCCGCCCGCGGCGACGACCGGAAGCGCCACCGTACAGGTGACCCCCGGCACCGCGCCACCCGCGGCCCCGGATCCGGCGGTGCCGGGACAGACGGGCGAGGAACGAGCGAGGGGGGAAGGCGCCGCCGCACAGCAGCCGGGGCCCGCGCGAGCGGAGCGAGCGCAATCAGACTCAGATCCGCCGGTGGACGCGGCCGAGGCGTGGCTACCGGACCGGTTCAACCTCGCGGGCGCCGACTGGAACAGCCACCGCGCGGCGCACGATATCACCACACCGGCGCTGAGCGCGGATCGCGGCGTCACCGCGGTGTCGGGGCAGGTGCTGCTGCTCACCGGCCGGCCGCTGCCCGGTGTGACGCTGAGCGTGGACGGCCGGTCGACCACGACCGACGGCACCGGACGGTTCCTGCTGTCCGGACTGCCCGCCGGGCACCACGAGATGGTCATCGACGGGTCCACCGCGAACACCCGCAGGCGTTCGTTCGGCGTCTTCGAGGTGGGCATCGACCTGACGGCCGGGCGGACCCTCGTGCTGCCGTACACGATCTGGATGACCCGGTTGGACACGCGCCACGCCGTCCGGTTCCCGTCGCCGACGCGGGCCGAGACCGTCATCACGACGTCGGCGATCCCGGGCTTCGAGGTGCGGTTGCCCGCCGGTTCCGTGGTGACCGACCGGGACGGTCGCCCGGTCAGGTCGCTGTCCATCACGGCGATTCCGGTCGACCGGCCGCCATTCCCGCTGCCGGCCGGTGTGGTGACGCCGGTCTACTTCACCGTGCAGCCCGGCGGTTCGTACGTGTTCCCCGACGGCGCCACGATCGTCTACCCCAACTCGCACCGGCTCGCCGCAGGGTCCAGAGTGGACTTCTGGAACTACGGGCCCGATGGTCGCGGCTGGTACGTGTACGGGCGCGGCCGCGTCACCGCGGACGGCCGACAGATCGTGCCCGACCCCGGGGTGCGGGTGTGGGAGTTCACCGGGGCGATGATCAACGCCGGCCCGCTGCGCGGCGCCGGCTCGGGCCCAAGTGACGACGGCGAGCTCGACGGCGACCCGGTCGACCTCGGCACCGGCCTGTTCATCGAGACCCACACCGACCTGGTGCTGCCCGACATCATGCCGATCGCCATCACCCGCACCTACCGTCCGGCGGACGACGTGGTGCGCCCGTTCGGGATCGGGACCAACTTCACCTACGGGATCTTCCTGCAGTCGGACCAGCAGTACACCGAGGCCGACCTCGTCCTGCCGGACAGCGGCAAGGTCCACATGGTACGGACCAGTCCCGGCGGCGGCTTCGCCGACGCGGTCTTCGAGACCACCGACACCACGGGCCCGTTCCGCAACGCGATCATGGCCTGGAACGGCAACGGCTGGGACCTGGTGCGCACCGACGGCATGGTCTACGTCTTCGGCGTGAACAACCCCCTGCAGGCGATCCGAGACCGTCACGGCAACCAGATCACCATTATCCGGGACAGCGGTGGACAGTCCGGCAAGATCACTACGGTCGTGTCGCCGAGCGGACGGTGGTTCGCATTCACCTACGACCGCGACGACCGCATAAGCCAGGTGCGCGACAGCGCCGGGCGCGCCGTCACCTACGTCTACGACAACGACGACCGGCTCATCACGGTCTTCTCCCCGGCCGGGCGCGCGACGTTCTACGGCTACGACGCCGAGAACCGGATGACGTCCATCGCGGATCCACGCTTCCTCACCTACCTCACCAACACCTACGACGCCAACGACCGGGTGGAGAGCCAGACCCTGGCCGACGGCACCCGCTACCAGTTCGCGTACGAGACCGACGGGTCCGGAGACGTCACCGAGACCACGGTGAGCAACCCGGAGGGCCGGGTCACCGTGACCAGCTTCGCCGGCGGACGGGTCAGCAGCCAGACGGTCGCCGCCGGCACGACCATGGCCCGGACCACAACGACCGTCCGCGACCCGACCACCCACCTGCCGACCCGGCTGACCGACCCCCACGGGCGCGTCACCGCGATCGGGTACGACAGCAACGGTGACGTGATCGCCGTGACGTCCCATTACGGCACCCCCTCGGCGTCGACGGCCACCATCACCCGGGGCGGACCGTTCGCTCAGCCCCTCGCCGTGACCGACCCGGCCGGCCACATCACCCGGTTCGCCTACAACGCGAAGGGCGACCTGACCTCCACCACGGACGCGGAGGGCCGCGTCTCCACGACCACCTACACCGCGTCGGGCCAGCCCGTCGCGGTGACCGACCCGCTGGGCAACACCACCACGTTCGGCTTCACGATGGGCGACCTGACGTCGGTCACCGATCCCCTGGGTCGCACCAGCCAGCGGATCACCGACGCGGCCGGCCGGCCGATCGCGATGATCGACCCGTTGTGGGCCGGCACGCTGACCGACTACGACCTGGACAACCTGGTCCTCTCCGAGACCGACCCGCTGGGCAACACCACCCGGTACGGCTACGACGGCAACGGCAACCTGACCACGGTCACCGACGCGCGCGGGCATACCACCACGTTCAGCCACGACGTGATGGACCGGGTCACCTCGATGACCGATCCGCTCGGCCACATCGCGTCGGTCGGCTACGACCTGGCCGGGCGGGTCACGACCACGACGGACCGGTTGGGCAAGACCACCACCGCGCAGTACAACGCGCTGGGCCAGGCGACTCTCGTCAGTCACGGCGTGGGCCAGGCCAACGCGAGCACGATCAGCAACGGGTACGACTCGCTGGACCGCCTCACCACGGTCACCGACTCGACCGACGGCACCGTCACACTGACCTACGACGACCAGGACCAGATTACTGCCGTCGCCACGCCCACGGGCACGCTCACCTACACCTACGACACACTCGGCCGGACCACCACGACCACGGTGCCCGGCCAGGCGTCGATCGACTACGACTACGACGACACGGGCCTACTCACCTCGGTCGCGCAGGGCGGAACCGTCGCGACCTGGAACCGCGACGGCGCCGGTCGGGTCACCAGCCTCGTCCGGCCGTCCGTGACCACCAGCTACACCTACAACGCCGCGTCCCAGTTGACCGGCCTCACGTTCACCAACGCCTCCGCCGCCGAGATCGGCGACCTCACCTACACCTACGACCCGGTCGGGCGGATCGCCGCCGCCGGCGGCAGCCTGGCCCGGGTCACCATCCCGGCCGGCGGGCAACCGGCGACCTACGACGCGGCCGACCGGCTGACCGCCCTAGGTGGACAGACGTTCACCTACGACGACGAGGGCCAGCTCACCGGCGACGGCACGCGCACTTACGCTTGGAACGCCCGGGGCGAGCTCACCGGCGTGACCGGACCGGGCCTTGCCGCGAGCTTCGGCTACGACCCGGTCGGGCGGCGCACGGCGACGACCGTCAACGGCGCCATCACGTCGTACGTCTACGACGGCGCCGCCATCGTCCGCGAGACCGGCGGGGCGACGCCCGTCGACCGGCTGGCCGGCGGTCGCGACATCACGCTGCGCCGCGGCGCCGGCGCGGACGCGACCTCTCCGATCACGGACGGGCTCGGCTCGGTCATCGGTCTGGTCGACGACTCGGGGCAGCTCACGACCGAGTACACCTACGACCCGTACGGCAAAGTCACCGCGACCGGAACGGCCAGCGGCAACACCCAGCAGTACACCGGCCGGGAGCACGACTCGGCCACCGGCCTGCAGTACAACCGCCTGCGCTACTACAACCCCGACCTGGGCCGGTTCATCAGCCAGGACCCGGCCGGCTTCGGCGGCGGCAGCACCAACCTCTACCGGTACGCGCTGTCCGACCCGGTCAACCTGTCCGACCCCAACGGGGACTCCCCGCTCGTCCTCCTCGGCGCGTTCCTCATCGGCGGGGCTACCAGCGTCGCCATCGGATGGGGGATGTCGGCGCTCACCGGCCGCAAGTACACATTCTCCGACGGCCTGCGCGACTTCCTCATCGGCGGGATGATGAACGTCGCCTTCGCGGGCCTCGGTACGGCTCTGAAGGGCGCGTACGGCGCCTGGAAGGTGGCCCGGCTCGGCTCGGCGGTCGACGACGGGTTCAACGGCCTGACCCGGGCCAGCGAGTTCGGCCTGCATTCGTACCGGGACCTGCGCAAGGTCCTCAAGGGCACCGGCCTGCAGGCCCACCATCTGATCGAGAAACGGTTCCGCCATGTGTTCGACGCGAAGACCGCGGACATGCTCTCGGTCGCGGTAACCCCGGACGAGCACTACCACCTCTTCACCAAGGTCTGGCGGGAGGCGATACCGTACGGGCAGGCGACCAAGGACGCCACCAGGGATCAAGTCGAGGCGGTGGCGCGGAGGATTTACGCCAACTATCCCACCATTCTCCAGGCCTTGGGGTTGTAGATGCGCATTGTGCACCGGATCACCGAAACGTCATCCGACCGGATGCGGGAAGAGCTGGCCGCCATGGGGATCAACGTCCCCGCGGCGGGGCCCGTGACGTTCGAGGTCGACGAGGCCGACTCCGCCTGGCCGGCCGTCGCCGCCTGGGTCCAGCGGCAGCGGCCGGTGGACCTCGTCCGCACCGAGTTCACCCGAGCCGAGATCGACGCCGCCGAGTGGCTTCAACTTCAGCCGACGTGGCACCACGGCTACCCGCAGCCGCGCGAAGACTCCTTCGGATACCGGTCCGTCACCTACGATCCCACCACCCGATGCGCCGACTGCGGCGCGGGCCTGACCCAGTGCGCACCATTCCAGATGAAGGGCGAACCGCGCTGGGGCCGCAACGGGCTTCTCCAGCTCAACTGGGTGTTCGATGAGTACTTCGCCACCCCCGACGTTTGGCGGACGGTCTTCGCCCCGGCCGGCGTGGCTGCCCGGCCTGTGGTCAATCGGGCCGGCACCGAGCTGTCCACGGTGGTGCAGCTTGTCATCGGCGACCCGGTGCCGGTAGCCGTTGACGGGCGACCCAGCCGCCGCTGTCCCACCTGCGATCGCGACATCTACCTACCCGTGGTGCGGGGCCCGTTCCCCGCCCTGGCCGGCCGGACCGACCAAGCTCTCGTGTGGAGCCGGGAGTGGTTCGGCAGTGGCGCGCAGGCCTATCGTCCAGTGCTGATCCGGGCCGACCTCGCCCGGTCGCTGACCGCATCCAAGGTCCGGGGGGCCGCCCTTCAGCCGCTGGCCCGTTGATCCCGGGGTGATGGTGCCCCCGAATCGGCGGGACGGCGACGTCCGCGCCAGTCGCGGTTGACTCGGGCTGCGGGCCACGCACGTCTCACTGGCGTTGGTGGGTGAAACCGTCCGGCCCATCCGACGTCAACCGCTCGTCCAAGCTCCGCCGCCAAGAAGTCAAGCCGATCATTGAAGGTCGACATCGCTCCGAGCCAACGTCCATTGCGCCAGACCTCAGTGGGCAGGAATCTGGGAACCGAGCGATGATCCAGCCACGACAGATGATCACACCCTGGGCGACCGCCCCGCGAATGGGTGACTGGTCGTCAATGCCCGGTACGTCGATGCCCGTACCAGGTACGCTACGACGTCGCCGATCACAAGGAGGACAGCCATGGCCGTGACCGCCAACCTGGACAAGGTACTCGACAAGGCCTACGAGGGTTCGTCGCTCGCCGAGCTGATCAATGCGCCAGTGTCTGCCCTGGCCGGAGTCAGCGAGGGCGACGCACAGCTGCTGCAGCAGGCGTTCAACATCAAAACGGTCGGAGACCTGGGCCGCAACAAGTACTTCCGCGTGGCGGCAAGCCTAGTTGATCTCTCGGAGCGCGCGGGGTAGCTGATTGCCGTTTGCTCGTTGCCGGTTCCGGCCGCCATGTCTTGATCGCATGCACGGGCAGTGTCTTCGGTGGTCCGGCGTGTTGACACGTCAGCGGTTGTCAGGTCGGGCCGGAGGCGGACGAATCGCACTCTGTCGCCAGCGGCGTACTCGACCGTGGGATCGCCCTCGATCTCAGCAACTACCTCGTTCGACCGCGATGTAGGCGGTGGCCTGGCGCGGGCCGAACGAGCCGGTCCACGTGGCCGGCGACGGTTGTGGCCACGGGTGGCTCGTGGTCGGGCGCAGCCCGGCCGCGATGACGGCACGTTGGGCGGCCGATCCGCGGCGTGGCTGCGCGCCTCTACCTTCGTGTGAACGGGGGCGAGAGCGCGTCAATTCGGCGGCGCACGCGAACGGGGATCAAGCGGATGTTCGTCAGAACCGTCACTACTTTTGATCATGGGTCGGGCTGGGCGCGAGGTCGTTGACGCCGCGAGTCACTCTCCGCCGGGACCGATCGGCGTCGGCGCCGACCGTCAGGCGTACGACCTGATGCCGATAGGCGCGGTCGGAGACACATGGTGGTGGTGGCGGCGTTCTGCGGTGGTAGGAGCATGGCCATAGGTAGGACTCGGTGGCGGCGCCGCCAGCAGTCCCGGGCAGCCCTGTTGTACGCGGTTGATCCGCATTACGGTCGACTCTGTGACGCGCGTGGACGGGCGCCGCTTGGGGCCACTCGGTGATGTGCTGGCCGAGCACAGCCGACGACGCTTTGTGGGCCGGTCAGCGGAGATGGAGCTCTTCCAGGCCGCCTTGGACGATGCCATCGACCCGCCGTTCTCGGTGCTGTACGTTCATGGACCCGGCGGCGTCGGCAAGACCAGTCTCCTCCAGGCCCTCGGCGTGATCGCGGCCGGTGCCGGCGCTACGGTCGCCCGTCTCGATGGTCATGATCTGGAACCGTCGCCGGTGGGTGTGTCTGAGGCGCTCGAGGAGACGCTGACGATCTCGGCCGGGGACGGTCCTATCGGCCTGTCGGGCGGCGGTGCACGGTTGGTGCTCCTGGTCGACGCTTACGAGCAGATGGCGCCGCTCGATCAATGGTTCCGCGCGCGGCTCATTCCTCGGCTACCAGCCTCGGCGATCATTGTCATCGCCGGCCGGGACGCACCGAGCCGATCGTGGCGGACGGATCCAGCGTGGGGGGCACTACTGCGCGTCGTTTCGCTGCGCAATCTCGGCCCCGACGACAGCCGCGCGCTGCTCGGCAAGGCAGGCATTGACGGTCGTCTGCACGAGCGGATGGTGCGCCTCACCTACGGGCATCCACTCGGTTTGGCGCTGTTGGCTGATGTGGTCGCCCGGGGCGGTCAGGTGGAGTCCGACATGCTGCCGCTCGAACTGGTCGACGTGCTTCTTCAGCGGTTTGTGGAGACGGTGCCAGACGGTAGGCACCGTCGGGCACTTGGGGCCTGTGCGGTTGCCCGTCGCACCACCGAGGCGCTGCTGCGGGACGTGCTCGACGAGGGCGACGTCCACGACGTGTTCTCATGGCTGCGCGATCTGTCCTTCATCGAGCGGCGGCCGGATGGCGTGGCGCCGCATGACCTGGCTCGCGATGTGCTCGACGCCGACCTTCGATGGCGTGACTTCGATACCTATGGGTGCGTGTTCCGGAAGGTCCGCCGGCACTTCCTGGCCTTGGCGAGAACGACCACCGGCCGGGCGCAGCAGCGGACGGTCGTCGACCTGAAGTTCCTGTTCCGGCAGTATCGCACCGCGATGGCACCGGTGGAGTGGGATTCCTGGGGCGAGTACTACCCAGAATCTGCCCGTGCTGAGGACCGTGAGTCGATTCTCGAGCTGGTTCGGGTCTGGGAGGGCGACCAGTCGGCCGCGATCGCAGCGCGGTGGCTGGATCGACAGCCCGGAGGTTTCTTCGTCATCCGCGGCCTCGGCGGCGATATCCGCGGGATGCTTGCGATCTTGGATCTCGCGCGGTCAGTCCCGGATGACGTCGACGCCGACCCCGGTGCGCGCGCCGCCTGGAACTTCGCGCACGGCATTTCGCCACCGAGGCGCGGCGAACCGCTCACGGTGTGCCGTTTCGTGGTCGACCGGCACAGCTATCAGGGGCCCTCACCCACGCTGAATGCCGTCCCGATCCTGGCCTTGCAGAACCAGCTGTGCACCCCGAATCTGTCGTGGGATTTTCTGGCCCTGGCCGAGCCGGACCGGTGGGACGAGTATTTCGCCGCGGGCGATCTCCCGCGGGCTGCAGGTGCAGACTTCAGGATCGGGGATCGGCCCTACGGGCTGTTCGCGCACGACTTCCGCAAGGTTCCGGTCGACGTCTGGATAGAGCTGTGGACCGAGCGGGCACTGGCACGGGACGTTGACGTTGCGTCGCGGGAGCACGCCAAGGCGGTTCTCGTGCTCTCCAATCCGGACTTCGAGGCAGCCGTCCGCCAAGGGTTCAAGGACCTGCGGCGTCCCGATTTGCTCGCCCGCAATCCGCTCCTGCGAACCCGGCTCGTCGCCGACCGCACCACAGCGGAGGTATCGGGTGCTGCCGTGCTTGAAGCCGTCCTGCGCGAGGCTGCCGCGACACTGGCCCATCACCCACGCGACGACAAGCTGCTGCGGGCCGTCGACCGGACCTACCTCCGTCCGGCCGCCACACAGGAGGCGGCGGCCGCCGCCCTCCGGCTACCGTTCAGCACCTACCGACGTCACCTGACCCGCGGCATGACCCGCATCGTCGCGGTGCTGTGGGACCAGGAGGTGTACGGATATGACTGAGCAGAAGTGAGTACTGCTTGACCTGGTAATCGAGCAGGCATCGGGGCCACCCTCCAGAACGGCACCGGAGGAGGGTTGCGATGCCGGACACGCGTGGTGACCGGGCCGTGGTGCTCGGCGGAAGCATGGCAGGTCTGTTGGCTGCCCGTGTGCTCGCCGAGGCCTACGCCGAGGTGGTGGTCGTCGAGCGCGACGAACTTTCCCACGCTGCGGCCCACCGTCGCGGAGCGCCGCAGTCGCGGCACATCCACGGGCTGCTCGCTCGGGGTCAGCAGGCCTTGGAGGAGCTCTTCGACGGCTTGACGGCTGAGCTGGTCGAGATGGGGGCGCCAGCGGGCGACATGCTCGAGGGCATCCGGGCCTACTTCGGGGGTCACCGATTGCGGCCCGGCCCCTCAGGCCTGCTGGCCTTGCAGGCGAGCCGGCCACTGCTCGAGGCCGGCCTGCGGGCACGGGTGCGTGCGCTGCCAGCCGTGGCGTTCATGGACCAGTGCGATGTCGCCGGACTCACCACGACCTCCGACGGCGGCCGCGTCACCGGCGCGCGGGTGGTCCGACGGCGCGATGGCAGTGCAGAGCAAACCGTGACCGCGGATCTGGTCGTGGACGCAACCGGCCGCGGTTCACGCACGCCGGCCTGGCTCGAAATGCTCAGGTACCCGCGTCCGCCGGTAGAGCGGGTTCGGATCGGTCTCGGGTACGCCAGCCGGACCTACCGGCTTGTCCCGGGACTGCTCGACGGTGACCTGGGTATCCTGACCTCGGCGACGCCCGATCATCCACGCGGCGGAGCCCTCGCGGTGATGGAGAACGACCGCTTCTTGGTCACCCTGTTCGGCGTCCTCGGCGACCACCCGCCGACCGATCCCGGCGGGTTCTCCGACTTCGCCGCTACGTTGCAGTTTCCCGACATCAACGAAGCCCTTCGTCACGCGGAACCGCTCGACGAACCGGTCCCGTTCCGGCACCCCGCCAACGTGCGTCACCGCTACGAGCGGCTCTCACGGTTTCCCGAGAGCCTCCTTGCCATGGGCGATGCTGTGTGCGCATTCAACCCGATCTACGGGCAGGGCATGAGCGTGGTGGCTCTGCAGGCGCTGGCCTTACGCGCCCACCTCCAGCAGCACACCAGGCCACAGCCGGTCAAATTCTTTCGGCAGATCGGCCGGATCGTCGACGTTCCCTGGAGCATGGCAACCGGCGGCGATCTGGCCTTCCCGAACGTCGCCGGTGACCGCACCGTGCAGATGCGGGTTCTCAACGGGTACCTGGCCAAGCTGTTCGCCGGTGCGGCACACGATCCGCGGCTCGGACGGGCGTTCCTGCGAGTGGCCGGGCTGGTCGACCCGCCCGCGGCGTTGCTGGCGCCCGGCGTGGCTGCTCGCGTACTACGAGCTTGCCTGCGCCGGCCGTGGTGGGCAACGCCACAGGCTTCCGACAGCGGCTGCCGATATCCCGCCAAATCCAGCGCCGAGACCATCCGGCGCCCCGAGTGAAGCCCTCCCACAGAGCTGGCACCGCCGTCTGCAGTTGCGGTCGCCCTGACAACCGCGCTGCCCCATCGACGCCCACGACACCCGGTCGGAGTACCCCCGATGACATCCACAAAGCTAATCATCGCCGCGCTCATCGTTCCCGTGCTCATCCTCATCGCGCTCGTCGTGGCAGCGGCAGCCGTTGTGCAATGCCTGGAGTCGACCCAGACACCGGCCGCCTCGTCCATCTCAGCGGCCCGATAGTTAGCGGGACACCTCAGCCGTGCCAACCGTTGGCAGGTGGGCTGGGCGTATCGCGTGACCTCCTGGGACGGTCCGCCGGCTGATTTCGGCGGCGTAGTGAGTCCAGTCGCCGGCGCTGGCTCGTTGCCGGCGACGGCGACGCCGATATGGATGCCGAGCATGCGGGCAAGCAGGGCGGCGGGCAGGTCGGTGGCAAGCTGGAACAAGGCGGTGGATCGTGCCTGACTTGGGCGGAGTCCGAGCCGGCGCAGTCGTTTGCCGAGCTGCGTACCGCCGATAGGGCGCTCGGGTAGTTCCAAACCCGTCCGTCGGTGGCGTGATGTGGTCGACGGTCAGCCGGCTGACGGTGGAGGTCCACTGTGCGCAGAACAGGACGAGGAATCCGGCGACGCGATCTTCGGTGTTGACGGTGCGGTCGTGCAGCGGCACCAATGTGGCTGGCAAGGCCGCCACGCGCGCGGAGTCAGCAGGTGTTGAGCATGCCGGTGAGGGCGGACTTCTCTGCGGTGTCGACGGTGAGGTTGTAGTACCACTTGACCTGGACCCACGCCCGGGCGTACGTGCAGCGGAACGCAGCGCGCGGTGGTTGCCACTGAGCCGGATCCTTGTCGCCCTTGGACTGGTTGACGTTGTCGGTGACGGCCCACAGCTCCGGCCCGCCAAGGTCGTTGGCGTAGGCCTGGCGCCGTAATGTCGTCCAGGCCCAGGCGCCGGAGCTCCACGCCTCGGCCAGCGGAACCATGTGATCGATGTCCACATCGGCGGGGTTCGTCCAGACCGCTCCGTCGAAGGAGCTGTACCACGATCCAGAGATCGGGTAACAGCTGCTGTTGACCGACACATTCGTGCCGTCGCGTTTGAGAACCTCCTCCCGGGTATTGCATGAGCCGCTGATCGTGATCCAGTGCGGGAAGAGATCCCGATCGTAGCTCGACTGGTGCGACTCGGCCGCGACCGTCAGCGTGTTCAACCGACCCACCGCCGTGCTGTACGACGGTATGTTCGGCGGCGTGGCGCTCGCCGGCGCAGCGGCCACCGCCACACATACCAAGGCCGCGGCCGACGATGCGACCACGACCCTCGCGACCAGAGCGTGCATGTCGAACCCCCCTGCCGTCGCGCCCGGCTACCGAGCTCGATCTCCACATCGATAGTGACAGATCTAGCCTCAGGAAGGGACGTCCACGCCGTGACGGCGACATGAACATCACCGACGACGCAACCACCCACACCGCGCTCTAGTCATCAGGCGGTCTCGGGACGAGCCGAGGCGCGGTTTCGTCCGTCGCTGCGACGGACTCCAACGGTGCGCGGCACGATGACCCTGGATCTTGCAGCGTCGCCAAGCTGCCGCACCGCCTGCGTCTCCGGGATGCTCGTGATATGCCCGGCTGGTCACCTTCAGCGACTCGTCCACAGCGTTGGCTCAACCCTGGCTATCGGCCCGGATACTCCTGGCCCTGCTCCTCGTGACCACAGGCGCGGGAGCGGCGATCGCCGCGACCAGCGCCGCCTGGACAATCGCCAGGCTGCTCGCTGTGGCCTTCGTTGGTACTGCGCTGGCGTGGTCGATACCGGTGTGGCTGGGCCTGGCTCAGGCGCCGGCTGTACGAGGACCTTGCCGCACTCGAGTCCGAAGGCATGCAAACGGTCGCCGTCATGGTCCTGTGCGGTTGCGAACGGTCACGCCGCTGTCCGACGACACGAAGCACCTCGACCCGGTTGCCAATGTCCAACCCGTCCTCGACCGCCTGGACCGCCCCGGCCCGGTGGCGGGCGAGCGGACGGAACGCCCCGGTCACGTAACCACCCACCGCTACCGGCCGATGCGAGCGGGGCATCGGCTCGCGACCCGAACGCTTTGCACACGAGCGCACAGAGCCGACCACTTGCGGTCGCGCCCGGTCCGAGCCAACCCGGGGAAACGATCGCGCGCCAAGGGCCGACGCGTCATCAGCGCTCGTGCGGAACGGTCCACTTCCGCCGATGAGCGCTCACTGCGATCTTGCGGGGTTGGTTCGCATCGGCATCCGATCATGCCGATGAGTACGTCGTTTTTGCGAATTGTTCGTATCGCCATCCAGCACTGCATTTTTGTTGGGCTGCCGACGACTCCGGGCGTGCCGCCGATGCGTGTTTTGCGTTTCGCGGGGCCGGTGAGGCTGCGAAGGCATTGCTGCGATTGGCTATCGCATCAATCGCATCTCTGGCCAGCTTGCCGACGGGCCTGCGAGCAGCGAGGTGGGTCGGCCGAGTAGATGTAGATCGAAGAAGGCCCGGACATAGGTACGTAGTGCG
>Ga0307406_10000958_pt1 | contig 16152 bp, 11 predicted proteins | sample 322Cmetagenome_3_FD_203706 | JGI IMG/M metagenome (GOLD analysis project Ga0307406, IMG submission 203706) | Maize rhizosphere microbial communities from greenhouse at UC Davis, California, United States - 322HYB-C-2 | ecosystem: Host-associated > Plants > Roots > Rhizosphere > Soil | place... | reverse complement strand
ATCGCAATGGGCACAGGCACAGACGTTGCGATGCAGAGTGCCGACGTCACACTAGTTAAAGGAGATTTGCGGGGCATCGTGCGCGCAATTCGTCTGAGCCGCGCTACGCTGAAGAACATCAAACAGAATCTTTTCTTCGCTTTCGTTTACAACGCGCTTGGAGTTCCGATCGCAGCGGGCGTTCTTTATCCGTTTTTCGGTCTGCTGTTGAATCCGATGATTGCCGCAGCCGCGATGAGCGTCAGTTCCGTTTCTGTCATCGCCAATTCGCTTAGACTGAACGCAGACATTCGATTAACTGCGGGCATGCACGAGAACAAAAGGACGATGCGAACATGATCGGCCTTGTCGTGCTCTTTCTGATCGTTCATTTAACGGGTGGGGTTCCGGGCCATTAGAGCTGAGCAAAATTCTTCACAGACGCCGCGAGAAATTTCGCAGAAAGGGCGGCGCGAAGCTGAAAAACTTAACAAAAGCTGGGGGGCACAAATATTGCGAGGCAAAGAGGGAGTAACTTGGCCCAGCGCCCAAGCCAACGGACAAAGGTTGACGGCGATTATCAGTTTTGAATAAAGTGTCGCAAACATGAAGAAGCGGCTTGCATCCTTATTCCTCTTGCTAATGCTGGCAGGTAGCACGTTCGCTGGGGTGCCTCTGCATTTCGGCGATGGTGAATGCAGCATGCATGGCATGATGGACTGCTGCAAAGCCGCCTTGATGGCAAACGATAGTCCTGAAGTCGCCGTTGCCAAACTGTGCTGCGCTGTAGACTGTCCAACCAACAGTTCGACTTCATCCAAGATTGCGCCTCTGAGAGCTCCTGCATCGGTACGGGCTCCGTCTTACACCGTGACTCCTCGACCGTGGACCACTGCGGGCGCGTTGTTCTGGCGAAGTGAGTATGTTCATGGTCCACCAGGCTCTCCTCCAACTTACCTTCTGAATCTCGCATTTCTGATCTAGTTCTCCGAAAGCTGTAGTGTGTCCGCCTGTTTAGATCCAGTCACGCATTGGACTGAGAAACGGGTTGGCGCAAACGTGTATCCGCGCAAGGAGGTGCCTTTTGGAAGTCACTGCGCTCATGCCTCGTCAGGTTGGCTCTATAACCGTTTGGATCAGCGTTAGAGACTGAGGTTCGGAGAAAACTTTCGGCCCGTATACGGAGGAAACTATGAAGAAACCTACTATCGCATTGACCATTTTGGCATTGGCCGCTCTGATCGCCGCCTGTAGTTCAACGCAACAAGGTACGTCGACAGGGAAAGTTATCAAGAGCGCACCCGCCGGAAACGGTCTAACCGTTTCGCTTTCAACTGCCGATGGAGTGCTCAAGCATGGAAACAGTCTGTTCACTCTGAGTTTCACAGATTCGTCAGGCACGCCTGTAGATGTTGGTGCTGTAGCGCTCACTTTTCACATGCCGCAAATGGGAACGATGGCTGAAATGAATGACACAGCTTCGTTCACGACTACAACGACGCCGGGCGTTTACAGCGGAAAAGCGCAAATTCAAGTCGCAGGCGAGTGGCAGGCAAAGATCACCTACGACGGACCGAAGGGACGTGGCCAGGCGACATTTTCGGTGACGGCCCAATAGCATGATTCACTGGTTGATAGAGTTCAGTTTACGTAACCGCGGCCTGGTTGTCGTGGTCTATCTCGGCTTGGCGGCCGCCGGTTACTGGGCACTCTTGCGCACCCCAATCGACGCGATCCCGGATCTCTCTGACAACCAGGTAATTGTCTTCACTGACTGGTCCGGACGATCGCCGCAGGAAGTGGAGGACCAGGTTACCTATCCCTTGGTCACGAATCTTCAGGGTCTGCCCGGTGTGCGTGTCGTGCGCGCGAGTTCCGCGTTCAGCTTTTCAATGATCAACGTCATCTTCGAAGACACCGTTGATCTGTACTGGGCTAGAACACGGGTGCTGGAACGGCTGAATCTGGTGACAAAGCAACTCCCTGAAGGTGTGATACCTACGCTCGGTCCGGATGCGACCGGCGTGGGCCAGATCTTCTGGTACACGCTGGAGAGCGATGGTATGAAGCTCCGCGATCTTCGCACGTTGCAGGACTGGTACGTTCGTTATCAGCTCAATTCCGTGCCTGGTGTCGCGGAAGTAGCGAGCGTGGGCGGGTACGTCCAGCAATATCAGGTTGACGTGGATCCAAACAAGCTGCGCGGTTACAACATCCCTCTTTCAGTAGTCGTTGAGGCGGTGCAGCGGTCCAACAATAACGTTGGCGGCAATGTTGTCGAGCAAGCTGGACAGTGGGCAGTGGTTCGTGGAGTTGGTCTGATTGAATCCATCGCCGACGTAGAGAACATCGTCATCGGAGCGCCGAACGGTATACCGATTTACGTGCGCAACGTTGCCGATGTAAAACTCGGCAACGCATTCCGCACGGGAACGCTCGATAAGAATGGCAAAGAAGCAGTTGGAGGAGTGGTCATTGCGCGTTACGGCGTGAACACTCTCGAAGTGATCGATGCCGTTAAGGAGAAGATCGCAGCGCTGCAGGCCGGTTTGCCGCAGGGTGTACGCATCGTTCCTTTTTACGATCGTACACAACTTATTAATCGAGCTACATCAACGCTGAAACGGGCGCTGATTGAAGAGCTGATTCTGGTCACCTTGGCCCACATCGTGTTTCTCGCTCACTTTCGTTCCATCCTGATCGTCACCATTCCTTTGCCGTTAGCGGTGCTGGTCTCATTCCTTTTCATGAAGGTAATGGGAATCAGCTCAAATCTGATGTCGCTCTCGGGCATCGCAATCGCCATCGGCGTGCTCGTTGATGCCGGAATCGTGGTGACAGAGAACGCTTTCCGTTTTCTTGAGAAGCGTCGAGTGGACCCAAAAGACAGGCGCAAGGTCTGGGAGACCGTGCTTGACTCGACCAAGCTCGTCGGACGGCCCGTCTTCTTTTCGATGGCGATCATAATTCTGGCCTTCATTCCTGTGTTCGCTCTCACAGGACAGGAAGGAAAACTATTTCATCCGCTCGCATTCACCAAAACGTTCGCCATGGTGGGCGCCACGATCATCGCAGTCACACTCGTGCCTGTCCTCTGCACGTTTTTACTCGGCGGCAAGTTTCACTCGGAACAATCCAATCCAGTGATGCGGTTCTTGCAGGCGCTCTATCGTCCTGCTTTGAGGTTTGCCCTTAATCATCGCGCGATCACTATTTCCATTGCTGCACTTCTGTTTGCAGGCGCGATCGTGTTGACACTCGGTATTGGCAAGGAGTTCATGCCGCCCTTGAATGAAGGCGATTTGATGTACATGCCGGTGACCGATCCGGCGATCTCGATTGATGAGGCGTTACGAATAACGAGTAAGCAGGACGAGATCCTCAAGAGCTTTCCGGAAGTCGAATCGGCTGTCGGCAAATCAGGGCGTGCTGAGACCTCAACTGATCCCGCGCCTGTGAACATGAATGAAACAATCGTTCATTTGAAGCCGCCCGAGCAGTGGCGTCCGGGAATGACCCGCGAAGGGCTCATCTCCGAAATGGACGAGAAGCTGCGCATGCCCGGCGTCACGAATATCTGGACGCAGCCGATCATCAATCGTATCGATATGCTGACCACAGGAATTCGGTCGCAGGTTGGTATCAAGATCTTTGGAAATGATCTGAAGACGCTGGAAGAACTCTCGCGCAAAGTAGCGGAAGTTGTGAAGGGCGTTCCGGGAGCTGTCGATGTGTATCCGGAACAGATCAGCGGCGCGCCTTACGTCGACATCAAGATCAACCGAACCGCAGCCGCTCGTTATGGCATCGATGTGGGGATGATCCAGGATGCGATTGAAAAAGGTATCGGCGAGACGAACCTCACGATCACGATTGAAGGAAGAAGACGCTTTCCGGTTCGTGTGCGATACGCGCCGCAGTTCAGGAGCAGTCCTCAGGCGCTGGGCCAAATCCCAATTAGCTCACCGGCTGGCGCGCCTATTCCGTTGGCCCAGCTTGCCGATATTCGCACGGTGGAAGGGCCATCGATGATCTCGAGTGAGAACGGGCTTCTGCGTGGAACTGTTTTATTGAACGTTCGTGGACGCGACGTCGGAAGTTTTGTGGATCAGGCTAGAGTCGCGCTCGCGCAGCAAGTGCAGCTTCCCACCGGTTATTACATTGCCTGGAGTGGTCAGTATGAAAACCAACAACGCGCACGGCAGCGCCTGCTGATCGTGATTCCGATTGTGCTGTTGGTCATATTCGGACTGCTTTACATCACCTATCACTCAGCGCTCGAGGCGGCACACGTTCTGATGGCCGTGCCGTTTGCGCTGACCGGCGGAATCTATCTGCTCTGGCTGCTTGGCTACAACTTCTCCGTGGCTGTTTGGGTGGGTTTCATTGCGCTGTTCGGAACCGCGGTTCAGACCGGTGTCGTGATGGTTATCTATCTCAACGAAGCCGTCGAACGAAAGCGCCAGGAAACAGGACGGCTGACGCGAGAGTCATTGAAGGAAGCAGTAATGGAGGGAGCGTTGTTGAGACTCCGTCCCAAAGTCATGACCGTATCGACAGTGGTGGCCGGGCTGTTGCCGATCATGTGGAGCACGAGCGCGGGTTCTGAGGTGATGAAGCCGTTGGCGACACCGGTTCTGGGAGGAATGGTTTCGAGTCTGCTGCATGTTTTGATCGTGACGCCGGCGATTTTCTATTCGATTCACGCGCGCCGGTTGAGGAAACATGGAGAAGCCGTGGGTATTGAGCGAGAAAAGATGAAAGAGCCCGTGCTCAAAGAAAGTTAAGGGTTAGCAATGCTGAAACGATCGTTGTTACTGATACTTGCGTTTGCTCTTCAAACAACGTGGTTTGGATCAAGCGCTTTTGGTCAAGACCCACTTCCGGTCACGAACCAGGCACCCACACTTTCGCGCTACTTCGATCCAAAGAGTGGAATGACGGCGGACGAAGCTGTCGCGAACGGGTTGGCGCACAACGCTGATTTGTTGGCCGCTCGCAAAGAAGTAGACGCAGCACGGGCTTTAGTCAAGCAAGCGGCTTTGCGTGCGAATCCGATGATCGATGTCGAACGCAAGGAACAACTAAACGGATCGGACAATCAAACAATGGTCGGCGCCACGTTACCGTTGGAATTGGGTGGACGTCGTTCGACAAGAATACTGGTGGCGCAGCGTGAGCTCGAAATGAAAGAGCGGTTGTTAGCGGATCGCGAACGCCTCCTGGCTGCCGAAGTAAAGATGAAGTTCGGCCAGGCTCTGGGAGAGATGTTAAAGCTCGCGTTCACTGAAAACCTGTTGACGACAACGGATCGCGGCTATCGACTCGTCACCGCACGTGTCATTGAAGGTCGGACCGCGCCGCTGGAGCAGAACATGGTTCTGGTAGAGGTAAACAGAATCAAGTCGTTGCGCGAGATCGAAGAAGGAAAAGTTCAGATTGCACTGCTGGAATTGCGAAATCTAATTGGAATGACTCCTGAAGAACCCGTACGTCTACGCGGAGACCTGAATCCTGCTGTCGAGCCATTGCCTTCCGTCGCGGTGGTAACTCAGGTGGCGCTCAACCAGCGGCCGGACGTGCAGGCTGCGCGCGCAGCCGAAACACTCGCCGAAGCTCAGATCGAGCAGGCACGAAGCGAGGGTCGCTTCGATGCAAGCCTCAACACCAGATATGAGTTAATGAACTCGGGTTTTCCACAGAAGGGTTTCGATGACGCGGGAGCGCTGGTGCCGATCAATGGCAGATTTCATTCGCTAACCGTGGGCGTCAATCTCAACTTGCCGGTCCGCAATCGAAACAAGGGAGGTGTTGAGGCCGCAGTCGCCGAAAAAGAGGCAGCGACCCGGCGACGAGAGTTTGCCGAATTAACTGTAAGACGTGAAATTGCGGCGAGCTTCGCCCGCTACGAACAGTCAATGAAAGCTGCCGAGATCTATCGAGTGGGCGTCAGAGATCAAGCGAATGCGAATCTCGAGGTTGTAAGGCAGACTTACGAGCTGGGTTCCAAAACGTTACTGGATTTCATTGCAGAGCAGCGGCGCTTCATCGAAGTTGAGACCAGCTTCATTGATTCGCTTTTGGAGACATATATCGCACGTGTCGATATTGAACGGGCAACTGCTTCGCCTAACTTAATGACAAAATGAGCGATGACACTGAAATAAGGAACGCTGAGGTCTCTTCGTCGAAGCGCCACATCAACCGCACCGTTATCGTTGCTGTTGGCGGGTTGGTTTTGATTATTGCTGTTGTTGTTGGCTGGATGACGCTTCGCTCGCAGTCAGGTGGAGCAGGTAGGTCAGTGCCTGCCCCTCGCGACATACCCAACGAACAAACATCCACGCCAAGAGCAGAAGATCAGACTATTACAGTCTCGCCAGAAGTAGTGCAGCGTGCAGGGATCAAGATTGAGCCGGTTGGTGAACAAGTGTCGACTGATACGGCAAGCTCAGCAGTGACGACAGGAATCGTGCAAGCCAACGCCTATCGGGCTACTCCGGTTGTGACTCTTGTCGGCGGGATTGTCCGTCGAGTGAATGCCGAATTGGGTCAAACTGTAGCTCGAGGACAAACCATGGCTGTTGTTTTCAGTGATGAATTGGCCCAGGCTGAATCGCGCTACTTAACGGTGCAGGCCGATCTTGAAGAGCATCATAAGCACCATGCTCGCACAACAAAGCTAGTCGAGATTGGGGCCGCAAGCAGAGAGGAATTAGAACAGGCCACTACGAAACTCCGATCTGCCGAATCTGAATTAGCATCGCAGCGACAGCGTTTGTTGTTGTTGGGTCTTTCACCACAGCGAATTAATTCACTGCGAAGTTCGGAGCAAGTCAGTTCTGAAGTGAGTCTGCCCTCGCCTGTGAGTGGCACCGTAATCGCGCGCTCTGCCAATCCCGGCGAAGTGATTCAAGCAGATAAAGAGATACTGCGAGTTGCGGATCTCTCGAGTGTTTGGGTGATTGGCCAGGTTTACGAGAAGGATCTGGCGCGGATAAAAGTTGGTAGTGGCGCAAGCATAACGTCAGAAGCTTATCCGGGAAGAGTCTTTCGCGGCCAAGTCAGTTATGTCGACCCTACGCTCGATCAGGCGACGAGAACAGCACAAGTCCGCATCGAGCTCGCGAATCCAGGTCAGACGCTGAAGATCGGAATGTACGTCAATGTGGCCTTTGCCACCTTAGGTGGAGCAGAGTCGACAATTGCGGTCGTGCCGGCAAACGCAGTTCAGAACATCAACAACCAGCAGGTCGTTTTTGTCGCGGTGAATGAAGCCAACGTATTTGCGATGCGACCAGTGCGACTTGGCCCAGAGGCAAGCGGTCGCTATCCCGTATTGGAGGGAGTATCGGTCGGAGATCGCATCGTGACAGAAGGCAGCTTTCAGCTTCGCGCCGAGTGGTTGAAATCTCACCCGACTCACTAGAATTCGCCAGTCCTAACCCACCCGCAGTGACTTAATCCTGGTAGTAGACAAAAGGATCGGCCAGGAAGTTGCCGATGTGATGCCGGTGGTCCCATGCGGTTGTGGCCGCGACGCCCAGCAGAAAAGCCAACAGCAGCGGTCCAATCTTGCGAGCCAAATGCGGCATGGGATTTCAGGGAACAACTGCTATTTTGCGGGCGAGTAGCGAAGTAGAAACAATCCTAACAGCGAGAGCACTATTCCCGATACTCGGATCAGTGTAGCGGGCTCACGAAAGAAGAGAATTCCAACTACAGCCATCAACGCAGCGCCTCCGGCTAAGACCATTGGGACAGCAGAAAGCGGCCCGCCCTTTTGGAATAGTAAGAAGAAGGTTACCGTGCCTGCGCCGACGCATATTCCCGTGAGAGCTGAATAGACCACACCACGAAGCGTTACGGCTTGTTTCCACTCACCGAAGAATTTCAGGTAAACGAGATATAGAGCAATGATCAAAGCCGCGGTGAGTTCAACTACGAAACCGCCAACTCCGTCTCCGATATGTTGCGAGGCCAGCTTGGTGAAGACCTGATGCAGGCCATACAGGACAGCCGCTGCAATTGCATACCAGAACCATTCAGACATCTCTTAACCTCTTCTTCGCCTGCTAAGTGCCTGCTCTTTGCGTCGTGTGGCCCGATTGCTTTTGCCTCTGTAGCGTCGCTTATTGAGTTTTGTTCGGCCGCGAGACAGCAAGACTTTAAGGACGAGCCACAAAACCGCACACGCCACAATGGTGATGCTGATGCCGTAGAGAAAAGAGTTCGCGTGCAACAGCAGGACCATCGCTCAGTCTGACAAGACAGCCAGCTCCGGACCTTGCGGGACCTCGCGCGATCTGGCATACGCTTCGGCCCGACCATATTTCAGATAAAGCGCCGGGATCACGATCATGTTCAAGAAAGTTGAAGTAAAGATTCCGCCAAGGATTACGATCGCCATCGGTTGCTGAATCTCTTTGCCTGGTTCTCCTACTCCGAGCGCGAGCGGAATCAATCCCACGCCGGTGACGAGTGCCGTCATCAGGATAGGGCTGAGCCGTTCCATCGAACCCTGCACGATCGCATCGCGAAAACCAACGCCTTCTTCCGTCATCAGGTGAGAGTAGTGACTGATGAGCATGATGCCATTTCGTGTGGCGATGCCGAAGAGCGTGATGAAGCCAACCAGCGACGCGATTGACAGCGTCCCACCGGATAGAAAGACCATTACGACTCCTCCGATCAACGCCAATGGCAGATTTGCCATTACCAGAAACGCGGAACGCACGGATTTTAGGGCGATGTACAGCAGGAGAAAGATCCCTGCGATGGCGACAATCGAGAACAAAAGGATCTGGCGCGATGCTTTTTCCTGCGACTCAAACTGTCCGCCGTACTGAACGAAGTAACCCTGGGGCAACCGCACACGCTGCCCGATAGCTGTGCGCACGTCCGCGATGACGCTACCTAAATCACGATCGGCAACGTTTGCTTGCACAATGATGCGTCGTTGTACGTTCTCGCGATTGATCGTGTTTGGCCCCTGATCCACTCGCACATCCGCAACCTGTGCGATCGGAACCTTCCCGCCGGATGGTGTATCGATCAGCGTTTTGCTAATGGTCTCGACTGACTGCCGCGCGGAATCATCGAAGCGCACCAGCACGTCGTAAGTTTTCTGTTCCTCCAGGACCTGAGAAGCGACGTGTCCGTTGAACGCAGTGTCAACTGTTTCTGCTAACGACTCCGCGCTGACTCCGACAGCAGCCGCGCCCTGGCGGTTCATGTTGATCTGCACTTGTGGAACACCGACCTGTGGTTCGACAAGAAGATCGACAATACCAGGCACAGTCGCCATTGCCTCTCGAATCTCTCCCGCCTTCGTTCGCAAAGTCGCGAGATCGGGACCGAATAGTTTGATCGCAATCTGTGCGCGGGTGCCTGAAAGCAGGTGATCTATTCGGTGCGAAATGGGCTGGCCCACTTCACCCGTGACACCGGGGATTCTTGCGAGCTTCTGCCTTACTTCCTCCATCATTTCAGAGTGCGGACGGTCGCCCTCTTTCGTAACTACTTCGATCTCACTTAAGTTGACTCCCGCTGCGTGTTCGTCCAGTTCGGCGCGGCCGGTGCGACGAGTAGTTGAAACGACTTCGGGAACTTCACGAAGTGCAGTTTCGATAATGCTGCCGATGCGATTTGACTCCTGAAGTGAGGCGCCTGGTGGCAAACTCGCATTGATATTGAGCGCGCCTTCGTTGAACGGCGGCAGAAACTCCCGGCCCATGAATGGGAAGAGCAGCACGGCAACCAACAGCATGACGGCTGACGCGCCGATGATCTTGTAAGGATGTCGCAGTGTCCAGTTGAGTATTCGCGCGTAGCGACGCTTCAACCACGCAACCAGACGCGAGTCTCGTTCGTCATGAAGCAACTTCGAGTGTCCGAGCAGGTAATAGCAGAGTACCGGTGTCACAGTCAGAGCAACGATTAGCGAGGCCGTAAGCGAGATGATGTAGACAAATGCGAGCGGAGCGAACATGCGGCCTTCGAAACCGCTCAGACTGAAGAGTGGCAGGAAGACCAGAATAATAATCAGCGTGGCAAACAGGATTGAGTTTCTGATCTCACTCGACGCTTTGAAAATTACGCGAATTACTGGCTCAGGGTTAGGCGAATGATCGTTTTGCTTCAACCGCCGGAAGACGTTTTCCACGTCAATAATCGCGTCGTCGACGAGAGCTCCGATCGCAATCGCCAGACCCCCGAGGGTCATTGTGTTGACGGTGATGCCGAAGTAGCTCATCACCAGGATGGCGGTGACGAGTGAAAGTGGAATAGCAGTCAGACTGATGAACGTGGTGCGGAAGTTCCAAAGGAACAGGAACAGCACGATCGTCACCATGATGCCGCCCTCGATCAGCGAACGATTGACGTTGCCGATTGCACGGTTGATAAAGTCGGCCTGCTGAAATGCTTTGGTATCGATCGTGACGTCAGCCGGCAGAGTGGGCTTCAGCCCCGCAAGCGTCTCTTCGATCTGTCGTGTCAGCTCGAGCGTGTTTGCGTTTGGCTGTTTCTGAATCGTGGCTACTACCGCGGGTTGGCCATTAAAGCTGCCATCACCTCGCTTCAATGCAGGTCCTTCCTGGACGGTGGAAATGTTCTTGAGCAGAATTGGAGTCCCGTCGCGAACACCGACAACTGAGTCGGCTAGATCTTCTGTCGAATAAACTCTCGCTCTGCCGCGAATAAGGAACTCTTCGTTTGGTCGTTCGAGAAAGCCACCTGAGGCATTCGCGTTAGATTTACCGACTGCGTCGGTTACCTGATCTACAGTGAGGTTGTAATCAGCCAGGTTCGCCGGATCGATCAGCACCTGAAACTGCTTCGTCTCGCCCCCAATAATCATTACCTGTGAGACGCCTGAAATGCCGAGCAGCCGGGGGCGAACTACCCAATCCGCGAGCGACCTGAGATCCATCGGTGAAGTCGTCTTACTCGTCATTGAGATGAGCATGATCTCGCCCATCGTCGAGGAGATTGGACCAAGCACAGGAGCCGGGACATCTTTTGGCAACCGCACCTGCTGCAACTTCTCCGTCACCAATTGCCTGGCGCGATAGATATCCGTGCCAAACTCAAACTCAACAAAGACTATAGAGATACCGATGGCAGAATTAGATCGGACGCGGAAAACTCCCGCGGTTCCGTTCATCGCGGCTTCAATCGGCAGTGTGACGAGCGATTCGACTTCTTCAGGCGCGAGACCGTGAGATTCGGTCAGGATCGTGACGGTCGGAGCAGTTAGATCCGGGAAGACATCGACGTGCGCGCGAAACGTGACGATGCCACCGTAAATGAGCAAGCCGCCGGCAGCGATGAGCACCAAAAGTCGATTGCGCAGAGCCCACTCGATGATTCTATTCAGCACTGTCGGTTACCTCTTTTACGTTTCGTGAGTGTGGGCGCCCGCATTAGCCGGTCGCAGTTCCTGTAACTTGAGTTGATAAGCGCCCTGCGTTACCACGCGCTCGCCTTTGTTGAGCCCGGACAGCACAGCAATCTTATTGCCCATCTCGTCTCCCACGACCACTTCGCGCCGCTCAAATTCCTCACCGGAGAGCAGCACGTAGACGATCTGTTTGCCTTCGTGTTCCAGCACCGCCTCTTTAGGAATCAACATGGCAGTAACCTGTTCGCCTGCATCGAGACGAACGTTAGCCTGCATTCCGAGCCTCAGCGCGCGACCGGCGTTGGGTAGTTGAAAGATGACTTTGCTCGCGCGTGTCTGTTCGTCGATTACGGCTCCAATGTCGAGCACGACGCCTTTGAATTCCTGGTCGGGATAGGCTGGAGTGGTGAACGTGGCGGAAACATTTCCGGCAAGACGGCTGAGGTCTCGCTCGAAGATCGGAGCCTCCACCCAAACGATGTCGAGATTACTAATCTCGATGATTGCTTCACCGGGTTGGACCTGTTCGCCGATCGATTTATTTACTTTCGTGACGTAACCGCTCAGTGGCGCACTAACGGTGTAACTCGCATTCGCGCTGCCGACACCACGCGAAGCGCTTGCAATACCGGGAGAAGAACCCAATGCCTCAACACGTTTAGCAGCAGCGTCATAGGCGGCCTTAGCTGCTTTCAGATCTGCTTCGGCGGCCTGTAGTTGTCGTTCCGAAAACGCCTTGCGATCGTAAAGGCGGCGTGCTCGCTCGGCTTCTTTGGTCGCCAAATCCAACCGTACACGTGCAGCTTCCAATTCGCCCGATGCGGTGCGCCTGTCGGCTTCGAGCCGCGCAGTCTCCAGACTCAATGTCGCGGCGGCAGCTCGCACTTGCGCCTGTTCAGCAGAGGTGGCCGTCTGTTGGACCACTGCGACTGCCTGTGCCCGCGCGACATGTTGGCCCACGCGTGGAAGACTTCTTCCTGAAAGTATGCCGCTGACAGGTGGCGCAACAATCGCCTGGCTGTTCGCTGCTGGAATTACGCGGCCAGTCGCCGTGATCTGCCGTGCCACTGTTTGTTCTTCCGGCTGCGCGAGCTTCATGTGGATGAGCCACTGTTGTTCCATCAGAAACTTCACTGTGCCGGTGCTCGCGGCTGCCGCAGGTGCTTCGGCTGCCACTTGTTTCGTGGGACGCAAGCGAAAGAACGCAAACACAATCACAACGATCGCGACTACGGCGACCACCGACACGATTACGAAGAGATTTCGCCGTGATGAATTGTTAATGGCTTCTATACTCATATTTTGATGTCAGTGCCTGTTGCCAGCTCAAGTTGAAAAAGACTCGTGTAATAGTCGAAAATCGCCCGATAGTAATTAGCGCGCACTTCCGTTCTTGTTCGTTGCGCGTCAATTAAAGTGATGAGTTCGGCTGCACCTTCCTGGTAAGCTCCAAGCTGAATTTCGCGTGACTCATCAGCTTGTCTTAAGAGTCCGGCTTCATACGCTCTTACTTGCTCCCGCGCCGTCTCGTAGGCTCGATAAGCCGCGTCTACTTCCGCGAGCGCACGGTTGCGCGCCAAAGCGAGATTTGTTTGTGCGACTTTTTGTTCGGCTTCAGCTCGGGCGATGCCTGACTGGTTCCGGTTACCAAGGGGAAGTGGAACTGTGACGCCGGCGAGGACCGTGTTATCAACCCCGACTCGTTTGTAGCCAACGTAGGGAGTGACTTCGCCCTTCGCGCGTGAACGTTCAAGTTTAATGTTTGATTCAACCAGTGAGAGCTCAGCTTCGGCCACTTTCACATCAGGACGATTCGCGAGAGCGCTGTCTTTCAACGCCGCGAGATTGAGTTCCGCCTTCGGAGCTTGCAGTTGATTGTTGACTTCTATCCTGGCTGCACGCTCGTAGTCAGGTTCGCCAATCAACTCCAGCAAGCGAATCTTTGCTTTCCTGAAGGTCAGTTCCGCGTTGGCGACGGCAAAGTCAAACTTCGTTCGCTCCAGACGCACTTTCAGTAGCTCACCCTCCGCTATGTATCCTTCCTCAAAGCGAGCCGTATTGAACTTCACCAGCCCTTCGAAGTTATCGCGGTTCTCCTGTTCGATGTTTAATAGGACTCGAGCAAGTACTGACTCGTAGTAGGTCCGCTTGAGATCAAATAGTTGGCGTCGTAGCACTTCAGTCAAACGAGCTTCAGAAACTGCAATAGTTCGCTCAGCGACTTCGGTCCTCAGCGTTTTACGGTTGCCGAGTTCAATAGGCTGGGCCACCGTCAAGCCATACTCCTGAAGTCGACTCGCAGGCGTTTCGCCGGAAAGACGCAAATTCTCGGCGCTGACAGTCAATCCGGGTCGCGGCCTGAGTCGAGCCCCAACTCTTTCTGCTTCCGCAACACCAACCTCGAGACGTGCGGCCTGCACCGACAGGTTCTTTTTCAGAAATTGGTCAGTAGCAGATTCGAGCGATACAAAATCGGGCGGTGGAAAAACGATTGTCGTCGTCTGTGCGCAGATACCTAGCGCTAACGACAACGTCAAAATCAAACTTGTAACTGCACGATGGCTCTTCACGATGAGTTTTCCTATTCCACCTTAAAATCTGTCAGCGGCATGCGCTCATCGATCTTTGCGTTCGTGACGTGAAACTCGATGTCGTAATCACCTTTGCTTGGAATGGCCACGTCCGCGACGTAAATCCCGGTGACCTTTCCGACGCGTGCTTTCGTCTGGATGACTTCCTCACCACCTTTCGCGCGTGCGACTAAAGTAACCTCAGCTTTTTCTACCGGTGTGCCATCGGAGAGATCGGTGAGGTGAATGAGGAACTGACTCTGCTTGCCCGCTTTCAACGGCTCATACTCAAAATAGTTCTCGACACGCTCGGTAAACTCTGTACGAGCCAACGCTTCTTCCTCAGCTTTTGCCTCCGGTTGTTGACGTGAACTACACGAAGCAAACAGAGCCATCACAATCATGAGAATGAAAAGTAGACTCCGACCACCGGCGGTAGTTTTTGCGGGAAGAGTTAGCATTGAAGTCAGAACCGTCCTTGTCTATTTCAAAATTTCTATGAAAGTCTCTGCGGCGTGGTGGACCGACAGCGGTGCAAAAACGAAAACACCCAATAGGCTTAACAGCGGAACAGTCAGAAATAACCAGGCGATCTTGTTCGGGCTCAAGATGTTTTTACTTTCGATCAGTCCAGGCGACGAATCGAACAGAGTTAGCAAGCGGCTCACGCGGTACTCGAATGTAAGAGAATTGCCGGAAACAAATCCCGAGACAATCGCATTTGTTGCATTTGGTTGAGGTGTGGCGTGCACAATTGTGGTCTGGCGGCGCAATTTTACCAGCGCCTCAGCGAGATCCAACGGCGCCGACGTTCGCGCGACTGCTGCTTCATCACAAATTGCTTCAACCTCAGTTGCTCGCCATCGAAGTATTAGCCGCGTTAAGGGGAAAGCGAGCGAACTGTAAGTAAAGAATGACAACAAGAGTTTGAGCAAATTATCCTGCCGCTGGTGATGCGCGGCCTCATGCTCCAGCACTCCGGTTAGTTCTTGCGTAGTCAATATTCGCAACAAGCCTGACGACAATATCAATTTCGAGCGGCGAACACCCCAAACAAACGAGAGTGGATAATCAGTCATCACCAACCCTACAGCCAAACCGTGACGCTCGGCGATCTCATTTACCAGAGCAACCTGTTCCGCTTGTGGTGCGCTGGCATTCATGTCTAATCGCCTGATCACTCTCCCAATTCGCCACGCACCGGCAGCGCTGGACCAAATGGCAAATAGGCCTGTGGCAACTACGAACAAAGCCAACGCGTACGACAGAGTCGGTTCCAGTGTGATAGTCAATTCGCCAAGAAGATGAAGTTGATGGTAGGGCGCCGCGTGTGCTGCCTCGATGGTTTGTGGTGAAACCCAGAGTTGTGGAAGAAATACTGCGGCTACCAGCCATACTGCAGCGAGCGGGGGGATAACGATCGTTGCAGTATAAAGACGCTCGAGAACGCCAACTCTCAAATCCGAGGTGGCATTAACTCGCCGTAGCGCGAATGCCACCACGAAGCCCGCGATTGCAAACACGGTGCTAAAAAGAACGAAGTTCTCGATGGCCGGAATAAGCATTACTTTTCGGAACGTTCACGACGTTTCGCGCGAATCTTCTCTTCTAACTGATCGAGCGCGCCCGGTTCATCACTTACAAGATCAACAAAGGTGGAAAGCGCGGGCTCGGTGAAATGTCCGATCAGTGCTCCCAAGACTTCCTGCGCCAGCATTCGCTCAAACTCGTCGCGTGTGTATCGCGGCGCATAAACGAAAGCCTTGGCCTGTTTTTCACGAGTCAGGTAGCCCTTGCGGTGCATACGGTCGAGCGTAGTCAAGACTGTCGTGTGGGCGATTTCTCGTTTGTTTCGTAAGCGCTCTTCAACCTCGTTCACCGTTTGGTGCGACTGCACCCAAAGGGTTTCCATCACAGCGGATTCGAGTTCGCCAAGCACGTGAGCAGTACCACGCGCGCCCGGTTTGAAACCGCGCAAAGCTATTCTCGGATGGATGCGTTGCATCAATTTTAATCTCTAACTCTGGACACAGCGGAAAGCGCCGGAGTATAAAGTAGCCAGAAACTACAGTCAATAGTCGGTGAGCTGCGCTATGAAGATGTTAGACCCAGATAAAAGAAATGCGCCGACTCCGGGCCCAGACGCAGCGAAAGATTGCTTGATAACAAGCTGAATGCACTTCGAATAACTTATTGCAG
>Ga0307406_10000957_pt1 | contig 16155 bp, 25 predicted proteins | sample 322Cmetagenome_3_FD_203706 | JGI IMG/M metagenome (GOLD analysis project Ga0307406, IMG submission 203706) | Maize rhizosphere microbial communities from greenhouse at UC Davis, California, United States - 322HYB-C-2 | ecosystem: Host-associated > Plants > Roots > Rhizosphere > Soil | place... | reverse complement strand
ATGATGGCTGATCCTGGCTTTTGCCACGTAACGGTACGTGCATCTCCAGGCACGGTACATGACATATTCTTGGCCCTTCGTTCATTTCCCGGCGCCAGTAGATCGGTGGCACCATTCGCGCGAAATGTGCTCACCGCGGCCGTCGATAATCAAGAATCGTTCTTGCACCGAGAACGGCCGGACCATCGTTCAGGGCTCGCGGCACAAAGCCAAGTTATAACACGCTCCGTTTTCGGGGATATCGACACACTTGATCGGATTGGCTGGATATTCTCTCAAGAGGCATTTGAATGGAAAGCGTCGAATTGGCACGCATTTCTCCGAGCAGCGGGCCAAGCGTTTTCCAGCTTCTCGAAGCGGACTAGACCGGCGCGGTCACAGACGATCGTCGATATCTTCTCAACCATAGTGCATGGCACTAGGAATCTGCATCGGTTGAATGGAATCAGCGACACGGCCGGAGAGTCCGATGAAACTGAGACTGCGCGTGCCATTCTCGAGTTCGTACGCGAAGCCGCCGAAGCAATGCAGGCAGGACCAGTCTCCATCGAACAATGGGCGCAAGAAGATTGGAACCCGATTCAAGAGTTGGCGCGCGTTTCCTGCAAGCTGCTAGTCGACGCATCATTTGTAACCGCGCCAAGCAGTACGAACTGGTGGATACAGTACAACGTGGTTTGGTCGAGAATATTTGATCGTCACTCAGACACGCCAAATTTGGTGTTGGCGGAAGTCCAGGAGCGCGCGGCCCGTATGATTTGGAGTCAGATACGCGAGCTTGACTATTCACCCGGCTTCATTGGAGGCCACCTGCTGGGCCTATGCCTGAACATTGGATGGGTTGTAGGAACGAGCCGCCAATCTTCACAGGATAGATCTAAGCCGGAGCGTGCGCTGCTCTGGCTAACGCATAACTGGGCCCGCAAGCGCTTCGCATGGTTGTACAAGTATGATCCTAAGGTCGCTACTTCGGGCTTTTCAGAGCTGATGAGCTATCAGCCAAAGCGCCAGACACTTCGGAGAATGTGGGAACCGATCGCGGGAAGGCCTCGCGCAATCTATAGATCATGGGAGGTAGAAAGCCCCCCACCTGGCCAGGCAGCAAAGCACCTGCGCCCTTATGCAGAGCTTCCGCGTGAGTACTCGTCCCGAAAGAGGCGTGTTCCGCGCCACATCATGTAGCCGGAGCATGGCCTTCTGGAAATTTCAAAGCTCTCGCTGGATCTTTAGAACCGGCTGCCCGGAAAGACGAAGCCGCCACGTCCGGCAGCATCGACCAAAGGAATACGACTCGGCAGGACCGGGCGGGATGACGTCCAATTGCTCTGGTGCCCAGTTGGACCGAAATTTCGGCCGCCTCCTAGCGGAGATCCTCCCACTCTCCGCTCTCCCTTCCTTTGGTCCCGGAGAGCGGGTTTGCCGTCCTGTTTGACCTGTTGATCTCCGAAAAACTCGCAAAAAAGTCCACGGCTAACCCCTTGATTTACAAGGGGCCAAAATTCAGCCCTTTGGTTCCGAGACCACAGGTAGGGAGAAGAGAGAGGACTGATTGGCGAAAATTTCGCCAAACGGCGTTTTTCGCCGGCTCTCCGAAACCACGGACTTCGCGGAAACCCTCGAAAATAGGGGCGTTTTCTCAACCTGCGAAGGGGGAGATAAACGCCCTTCCGAAAGGAGTGGTGGGCCCACCAGGATTCGAACCTGGAACCAAAGGATTATGAGTCCTCTGCTCTAACCGTTGAGCTATAGGCCCGGCAAGGCTTTCAGGGGGATTTGCGAGACGCCCTGTGTAATTTTGGTGAAGTCTTGCGCTTCACGAGCCGGTGCTCGAGGGCCGCCATGGCGTCCTGCATCGAAGCCGCGTGAGTATATCGCTCGGCCATCGCTCTCGTCTTCCACCCACCCATCGCCTGGATGGTCGCGGCATCGAGGCCGGCGTGCGCGGCGTTGGTCGCCATCGTGTGGCGCATGGTGTGAGGCGTGCAGTGCTTCGCGATCTTGGCTCGCTCTACGCACCGCGCGAAAATCGAATTTATCTGGTACACGCGCCCCGACTTCGCCCGCTTCGAGGCGAATAGGAGATCGTCGGGCGCATGCCTCTTGACGACCGCGGCCAGGTACTTCGCCAGCACGCTTGGAATCGGCTGCTCGCGCCGGCCGGCCTTGTCCTTGCCGATCCAGAGGATGCGCCGGTCCGCGTCGACGTCGCGCGCGCGCAGGTTGAGAATCGGCGTGTGCCGGATCCCGGAATAGAGCGCGATCATCACGAACAGGTGCGCGTGCTCGGATTGATCCTCTGCGGCCGCCGCCAGCAGGCGCTGGGCCTCTTCGGGCGAGAGGTACACCAGCTTGCCGGTCGGCTCCCGCTGCCGCTCCAGGACTGGGACTGCGCTGAGCTGCCGTCGGCGCCGCATCGTGTTGAGCATGTGCAGCAGCGCCGATCGCTCCCGGTTGATCGTGGCCGGCCCTGCACCCTCCCCTTTCCGCGCCGCCACGTAGGCCGCCCAGTCGTCCTCGGTGAGCCTGGCGACGGTCTTGGCGCCCAGGTGCGGCGTCAAATGCTCCCGGAACCTCATCTCCTTCGTGTCGATGTCCTTGCCGTCGTGTGCGCGCAGGAAGGCCAGGTAGTCCGCTGCGGCCGCGCGGACGGTCTTCGGGGTCCCTTGCTTGCTGCCGGCGACGCCGTGCGCTGCGGAGCGCTTCTGGGCCTTCAGGCGGGCGACCACCTCCTCAGCCTGGGTCCGGGTGTAGCCCTCAGACTCCAGCCCCACGACCTGGTGGTGCCGCGCGCCGGCGACCATCACGTTGACTGACCATCGACCATCCCCATTTGCGAGGCGCGTGTAGATCACGCCGTGCTCGCTGATCGACGCGCCAGGCTGCAGCGCGCGCATCGCGGGGCGCGTGAGCTTGGCGAAGGCAGTCATTTACGCTTCCATTTCGCATCTAGGGCATTGAGCTTCGCAATCCATCTATCGGCGACCGCATTCGCGCTTTCTCCGGTGTGATAGGCGCGAAGCGAGTCTTCGAGGATTGCCTCAGCCTCGGGCGAGTCGTATCGAATGCCGAAGCCGTTGCCGTCGTGGTCCAGCAATATCCCCATCACTTCCGTGAAAAGCCTCTCGTCAGGCTTTTGCAGCTCGGAAGGCAGATGCATTAGCAATAGGGGCGCGGACGCGAGCATGGCCTCATAGACGAGCTCAATCGGACCGAATCCTTCCCGCAGATCTGTGGCAGTCAGCATCTGCTCCTCCAGCGTTCTGCCTCCAACAGAGTTGGATCGCAACGCCTGCATGACTGCGAACTCCACGGCTTGACTCAGCGATGAGTCGCGCGACCTAGCGAGCATATGCAGTCCAACCTTCGCCTTCGGTGACAGCCGAATGCTGAATTGCGGCAGGCGGTCAGACGCTTCCTTCTTCGGCCGGCCACGGCCCGGCTTCTTGGGCTCCATCCTGATACGTCCTAAGTAATTTCGACAAATTTAGCGAAACCGGTTGCAACTAGCAAAATAACGGTGTAGAAGGAACTTCGTAGTTTTTGCGACATTACAGAAAAAGGAGGGGCAATGAGCACAGCCACCCCGGCCTCGGCCGAGGCGATCGCTGATCGCCTGAACGTAAAGAAAGCTTCCCAGTACCTCGGTCTGTCGACGGGAACGCTTAACAAGATGCGCTGCGAAGGGCGGGGCCCCCGCTATCTGAAACTGGGCAGTCGCGTGTTTTACCGCCGACAGGATCTGGATACCTATCTCTCCACACGCCTAGTGGAGACCGCGGACACCCGTCAGAACGCCGCCTGAAAAGGCGGCGGCCCGAGCGCGCCAACGCCCGAGCCGCCTTGATCAACCGTTCCTGGAGAACGAGATGACCCGATCCACTTTACACCGATCCGCGGCCGAGCCCATCGGCCAAACGCCGGACGCAGTGTCAGAAAACACCTACCCGGCGCCGACGATGTTCGATGCTGAGGATCTCGAAGCTCTGCATGCCGCCTTGATTGTCGGCTTGGGGTCGATGGGCGAGATCCGCAGGGTGCGCGAGACCGCCGAAGCTCACGGCCGCGAGGCAGAGCTACTCGAACAGGGCTTCCTTCCCCTGGACTGCGACCCCGGCGACGGCATCAACGACTTCTGCTTCGCGCTGCAGATCGTGTTCCGCCAGTACCGAGAGCTGATGCGCAACCCGGGGGCTCGCTGACATGGCCGTCTCGACCGAAGTTCGCACACCCGAGCAGGTCCGGGTCATCGACGAGATGGCGAAGCTGCAGTACCAGGCGAAAGGGATCATCCAGCTCATCGAAGTCGCCGGCAACAGCGATGGCCTCTCGAAAGAAACCGTCCCGGGAGCCTGCTGGGCGCTGCGCGACATCATCGACCGGATGAGTGATCTGCTTGGCGGGGTGCAGTCATGACCACAAAAGCCCAGGAAGCAACGCTCGCTGCGCTCAGGACATGTCGAGACATCGACTCGTTGGCGAGCGCAATCATGCGACTCAGTGCGCCGGAAGCGAAGCCGCGCGATGCGTACGAGCGGAGAGTTCAGTCGCTCGCGTGGCGGCTGAGCTCCATGCAGCACCGCTACGCAGCGGTGTCCGACACTGCCGCTGTCGCGCGTAGGGAGCTGAGCATTGACGCCCTAGCCGAGATCATCCGCGAGCGCGTCAAGAACGGATCGCGGTCGGCCGTGAAGGCTGGGCTGGTTCCGGCGGCGGGCGCATCAAACGTGATGGCCTTCCCCGTGGATCGCGCGCGTAAGCCGAGCGCCGCCCTGGGGCAGCGATCCGGCGGCCGCGAGCGCGATGAGCGCCTGCACGCGGTCTTGCTGCAGAGCCTCGAGGACAAGTTCGGCCATCGCCACCCGATAAGCGAGCTTGACGCTCCGGACGGTGCCGCATGAGCCGCCACAAGTGGACCAGCGAGGAGCTGGAAGCGCTCGCGGAGGAGGTTTGCCGCAGAGCAGCCGAGCTCGACGCTTCGGCTGCTCGCGCGGCTTCCGCGGACAAACCGGTCTTCGCCCAGCCCAACGTCATCCAATTCCCGATCGAGCGCGCACGCGCTCCCCAGAGGACCGCATGAGCACCTCTCCCGACAGCGACACCAATGCCGCGACGATCGACGAAGCCGTGCGGTCGATCCGCGAATGCGAGAACGCCATCCGCAATGGCCTGGGCAGGAACCGCGTGACTGGTCGCGCGCTGACGCTCCTCACTTCGGCGCACAGGGCGGCAACGGCCGCCGCCGGACTCTCGGAACTGCTGCGTGTCAACCGCATGGCGGCCTCGATTGCCGGCGATTCCGAGGTCCCTTTCCACGGGATCAACGACTACCACGCGTCCGCTATCGAGGATGCGATCGAGCTGATCCTGCGCGGCCTGGTCGACGGCATCGAATCCTTCGCGCGTGAATCGGGCAAGGGCGACAACGCATGAATCGCATGAATCACATGGACGGCCCGGCCTCCCCAGTGGTAGCGGTCGCGCGCAGTGCGCCGCACAGCCCTGTGCCGCTCTGGTCGTGGTCCTGGACCGCGGCGGACTGCGAGCGGTTCCTGTGGGCTGTCTGCTGCGGGAGCGCGCCGCTCTCGCCCGACGACGTGCTGCGGGGCGTGCTCGCAGTCGAGCAAGGGCGCGCCGAAGTGGATCGTCGAGGTGCCCGATGACCACGGCAACCCGCCCTGCTACGCGGCACATCAACCCGTTCGGGCTGCGCATGCAGCCGGAACTGCGCGCCTACCTGGAAGCGACTGCGCGCTCGAACGGCCGGTCCCTAAATTCGGAAATCGTCACTCGCTTAGAGCAGTCGGCCCTCGCCGATCCGCCCCTCGACGCGGCCGTCGCCGCATCCCCCAATTCCGAGGACTGCAACGCATGAACGACATGACCATCGCCGGCGTGACCGTCCGCCGGGACGCCGAGGGCCGGTACAGCCTAAATGACCTGCACCGGGCGGCCGGGGGAGAAGATAGGCACCGGCCGGGGCAGTTCACACGGACAGACACCTGTCGAGCCCTCGTGGCCGAACTGGAATCTGCGCACATCCGCGCAGTAAGCGTGGAGGAGGGAAGAGGTGGCGGCACCTTCGCCGCGAAGGAGTTGGTCTACGCCTACGCGATGTGGATCAGCCCGGCCTTCAACCTGCAGGTGATTCGAGCGTACGACGTCCAGGTCACCCAGCCGGCCGCCGACCCGATGGCCGCGCTCAACGACCCGGCGGCGATGCGTGGGTTGCTGCTGACCTACACCGAGAAGGTGCTGGCTCTGGAAGAGCGGGTAGCCGAGCAGGCACCCAAGGCGCTGTTCCACGACCGGGTCGTCGCCTCGCCTGGCGCGCTGGATCTCGGCGAGGCCGCGAAGCTGCTCGGCACCGGCCGGAACCGTCTCGCTGCGCAGTTGCGCCAGATGCACTGGCTGACCCGGTTCAACGAGCCCTATCAGGACAAGATCGACGCCGGCCTGCTCGATGTGAAGCTCAGCAGGTTCTGGGAACACCCCGAGCAAGGCCTCAAGCGCTCGGTTACCGCGATCGTGACCGGCAAAGGCCTGGCGCGGCTGCGGGAGCTGGGCGTGGGGCAGAACCCCAGGGCGGTCGCATGAGAGCCGTCATCAATCCCGGCCCGGCGCCCTACGCCGACGAACCCGGCTGCAGCGCCTTGGGCGGCGCCGAGCTGGCCGAGCGGCTGCTGGCCGACCTGGACCTCGCCCGGCGGCTTCCGCTGGTCACCGTCGACGCCGGCAGCACGCCGGACCGCTGTTTCGTGACGCTGTACGACCGCGGCCACCCCGGCTTCACCTACGAGGCTACCGTCACCGGCACGGGCGATGCCCTTCGCTGGATTGCACACGTCGCCTCAAAGACCTGGGTGACCAAAGAGCACCTGGAGCTGGTCGCCGTGTTCGCGCTCGGTCATTTCGTGCCAGACGGAGGGCGCTGTGGCTCGAATCCGCACGATTAAGCCCGAATTTTGGAAGCACGAAGACCTGAGCGCGCTGCCTGAAGCGACGCACATGCTCGCCGCGGCCCTGCTCAACCACGCGGATGACGAGGGGTACTTCAATGCGAATCCAGGGCTCGTTAAGTCGGAGTGCTGCCCGCTCCGTGAGCCCTCAGTGAGTGTTCAAGACAGCCTCAAAAGTCTCGTCCGCGTCGGGTACATCCAGGTTGGAACGGGCGCGGACGGAAAGCGATATGGCCGAGTGGTTACTTTTGCCGATCACCAGCGAGTGAACCGCCCAACTGTGAGCAAAATCAAGAAGATGGACATAGCGTGGGAGCAGTCATCCACAACTCACGAACAGCTCAGTGAGGACTCACTGCCGGAAGGGAAAGGAAAGGAACAGGGAAAGGAAGGGAACAGGGAAGGGAAAGGAGTTACTACCCCTGACGGGGTAGTTGTCGGCGCCGCGGCTGCGCCGCCGTCCGGTGGCCTGTTCGGAGACGAGGGCGACGACGTTCCCGTGACGAAGCCAGCCAGAGGCGGACCACCTGCCTGCCCCCATGACGAGATCCGGGCGCTGTACCACGAGCTGCTCCCCATGTGCCGAGCCACCCGCACCTGGACGGGGAAGCGCCGCAAGCACCTGCAGGCGCGCTGGCGCGAAGACCCGATGCGCCAGAACCTCGACTGGTGGCGCGAGTTCTTCTCGACGATCGCCGAGTCGAAGTTCCTGACCGGCCGCGCAAAGCCAACCAACGGGCGCGAGACGCCATTCCTCGCCGATCTGGCGTGGATCGTGTCGCCTGAAAACTTCGCCAAGATCCTGGACGACACCTACCAATGAGCAAGCATTCGCATGATTCAATCGCGCAACCGCCGGCGGCGATCAGTGCGGAGCAAGACGTTCTCGGCGCGCTGATGCTGGCCCCGGATTCGTTTCCCCTGATCGCAGACTGGCTGGAGGAAGGCGACTTCTACCGCCGTGATCACCAGCTCATCTATCGCGCCATCCGAGAGCAGGCCGAGAAGAGCAAGCCGCACGACGTGCTCACGCTGATGGACTGGTTCGAGTCCCACTCGCTCAACGATTACGTCGAGAACGGCGCTTATCTCGTCGGCCTCAGCAAGACGCAGGGCTCAGCCGCGAACATCGTCGCGTACGCCGAAATCGTGAAGGAGAAGGCGACATTGCGGCAGGGCATCGAGATCGGAAACAAGCTCGTGAACGCGTGCTACCTGCCCGACGGGCGCGACTCTGCAGCCATCGTCGCCGAGGCAACTTCGTCGCTCGCCAACGTCCGCACCGACACGCGTTCGGTAGGCCCTGTGCCGTATCGAAACCTGCTCAAGTCGTGGTTCGAGGAGGCGACGCGGCGCTACAGCGACGGCGGATCGCCCGGCCTGCAGACGTGCTGGCCAGAGGTCAACGCCGCGATCCGTGGTCTGCGCCCTGGGCAGCTCATCGTCCTCGCGGCCCGGCCGAACATGGGCAAGTCGATCATGGCGTTCCAACTCGCGTGCGCGCTGGGCAAGCAGCACCATGGCGTCGGGTTCTCGATGGAGATGACCGGGGATGACCTCGTTGGGCGCGACGTCGCCGCGACCGGGAAGATTCCGCACCAGTGGGCCGAGAGCCCCAGCGCGGACGACCCGGACAGCGAATGGAACTGGGCGCGCGTTGCCGACGCCATCCGGGAGTTGCGTGATGTCGACGTGCTGATCGACACGCAGGCACAGCTCTCGTCGGTGCAAGTCATCGCGCGTGCTCGACGCATCCATCGGCAGAAGAAACTGCGCTTCATCGTCATCGACCACATGCACGAGATGGCGCTGCCGGGCGAGCAAGGGGAGACGATCGAACGCGGCCAAGTCGCCCGCGATCTCAAGGCCCTCGGCAAGGAGCTGGATTGCCCCGTGATCGTGCTCGCGCAGTTGAACCGCAACGTCGGCGCGCGGCAGGACAAGCGGCCGAACATGACGGACTTGCGCGGCTCAGGCGCGATCGAGGAGGTCGCTGACCTGGTGCTGTTCCTGCACCGGCCCGACTACTACGACCCCAACGACCGCCCCGGCTTGGTCGAGCTGATCGTCGGCAAGGGCCGCAACGTCAAGACCGGGACGATCATCAACCTGCGCAATCGTTACGACCAGATGCGGCTCGACCGCTGGGGCGACGAGCCGCCGCCGGCGCCGATCACTGGCAGCAACGGCCCGTACTCGAGCCCGTCTGGTGGCGGCGCGTGGCGTTCGTTCGACCGCCTCGCCGGATCGAAGGCAAAGCGCAGGGGCGACGTCGATGAGTAAGCGCCCGCTCGACACGCAAAAGCCAGACGGATTCGTAGGCCGCGCAGATCGCTTCGTCGCGGTGCGCGAAGGTTGGGAGAAGCGGCCAGGCGAAGCGGGCGCGCCGTATCGAGCGAAGCGCGAGCCCGGGTCGGTAAACACATGGATCGTGACCGATCGCACCGGCCGCAATTGTTGGGTCCGCGACACCGGGCAGATCAGCGACAGCCGGCGCGATGTAGCCGAAGCGGTCGCCGCGGCATGGAACGATGAAGCAAACGAAACCCAGAGAGGGCGACGCGATGAGCCACGCTGATCCGCAAATGAATTTCCGCCTCCCTGCAGACCTACGAGCACGCTTGAAAGCGGAAGCGTTCTGCAACAGGCGCACTCTCACCGCCGAGATCACCTCGCGTTTGGAAAGCACGTTCGTCGATTTGCATTCGGCAAACGATGCGATCACGCGAGTGAACGACATGAAATCCAATCCATCGGTCGTCGAGCGAGCCGCCGAGCGTCGCGAGCGCATCGCCACGATGGCACCGATTACCTTCGAGGTCGTAGCGCAGGAGTTCAGGGCGTCACCGCCTTTCGACCGCGCCGCCGACCGCTCGGCGTTCTTCGCCGTCTGGGCGCTGCTGTCGGTCGAGTGGGCGGATGCCCTGACCGCCGAGCTGGACCGGGAGAAAGGCGAATGAACGACAGACGCAGATCCACCAGCGACCTGTGGAGCAGCGACCGCCCGGAGTTCAGCGAGCGCTTGGCGCGCTTGGCTGGAGGGACCACGTTCCGTGAACCGGCCGGCGCGCGCGGCACGAAGCAGGACCAGTTACCGGACGAGCATGCCGTCGCCGCGGCGTTGGCGTTTGCTCGGCGCGGGCCCGACGACATCGGCCCTGACGTGGCCTATTGCTGGGTGCTCCAGTCCGATGCCTACCGGGAGCGGGTGGTGCGCAAGCTCTCGGTCGCGCTGCGCTGCCACGAGTCACGCGGCGCCGCGGGCCTCCGCTTGGCCGCAGCGGAGGCGGCCTGGTCGGCGATGATCTGGGATCGGTCTACGCCCCGGCCGGCCAGCGGCGGGAGGGAATACGACACGCTGTTGCTCGCCGCGGTGGGCACGCTTCATCGGTCGGCCTGGGACGCTTTGGCGGAAGCGGAGCGCCGTTACAGCCGCGGTGGCGAGGAGGAACAGGCACTTGCCACTTGACGCGGAGATGAAAATCCGAAATCCTGCGCCCTGAGAAGAGCCCCTCGCGAAAGCCAGGGGCTTTTTTTGTGCCCGATCCACCCCTCCCAAACCCTGCGAGCGATCGCGGGGTTTTCGCGTTTCCGGAGTCCGCGATGCCGCCGATCACCGCCACCCTGCTAGCTGCCGCGGTGGGGTGCTCGCGCACCCTGGCAGCAGCCTGGGTCACGCCGATCACTGACGCCTGCCGCCTGGCTGAGATCAACACCGCGCCGCGCCTGGCCGCGTTCCTGGCGCAGATCGGGCACGAGTCCGCCGGCCTGTCACGGGTCGTCGAGAACCTGAACTACAGCGCCGACCGCATCCGCACGATCGGCATGCGGTCAAAGCCCGGGTCGCGGTGGCGCTCGCTGGTGCCGCGTGCGGCGGCACTGGCCGGCAATCCCCAGGCGATGGCCAATGCGGCCTACGGCGGCCGGATGGGCAACGGCGACGAAGCCAGCGGCGACGGCTGGCGCTACATCGGCCGCGGCCTAATCCAGAACACCGGCAAGGCGAATTACGAGGCCGTGCGGGATGAGCTACGTGAGCGTCTGGCGCCGGTGCCGGACTTCGTCGAAACCCCGGAACTGCTGGCCGAACCCATCTGGGCGGCGCTGGCGGCCGGAGCGTACTGGCGTTCGCACAGGCTCAACGCCCTGGCCGATGCTGGCGACTTCGACGGGATCACCCGGCGCATCAACGGCGGCGACGAAGGCGCCAAAGACCGGCGCGAGCGCCACGAACGCGCCAAGAATGCGCTCCGGGCGGCGGCGTGAGCGACCCCGTGAGCCTGATAAAGCTCATTGCTGGCGGCCTCGCCGCTGGGGCTGCGGTGCCGGCAGCAGCCGACGCGATCAGCAAGGCCGAGCAGGTGCTACCGATCATCGGGGTCTCGACCTCGGTGCTGCTGGTGGCGATCGCCGGCGCGCTGATCGGCGTCGTGCTGCTGCCGGAGCGCGACACGGACCGGGTCAGGCCGGCCGCGCACCTGAAGCGCGCGCCCAAGGCGCTGCAGCTCGCCGTGCGCCTGGCCGCAATCTTCAGCGTGGTCCTGGCGTACGCAGTGGTCGCGGCCTGGTTGGTCGCCCTGGCGTCGACTTGGTTCCCCATGCTCAAAGGGTCGCCCGAACTGCCGCTGGCCGGCATCTCGGGCGTGGTCATCCGCCGGATGCTTCCGGGCTACCTGAAGGTCCTGGAGCGCGTCACCGGCGGCATCGGTAAAGGCGACAACGCATGAGCGTGATGGCAGTGGTGACTGGAATCTGGGGCTTCGTCGTCGACGCGGCGGAGGTCGTGGTCAGGAAAGCGCGGGTGCTGATGCGCTGGCTGAAAAAGCCCGGGAGCCTGCTCAAGCTGATGTGCGCCGGCCTGGCGTTCTGCTCTCTCACTGCAGGCATGACGGCCTACAGCAAGGAGCAGCGCATCCGCGAGCTCGGCAACAAGATCGTCGTGATCCAGACTCAGTGCGATGCGGACCGCGGTCGCCTGGAGCATGACGTACGCACCCGCGACCAGCGTCTGGCCCAGATCGCCGACAGCCTCAGGGCCGAGGCGGACAAGCTCAAAGCGCTGAAGGCCGAGAGCGCCGCGGCGATCGACCAACTTGCCGTCCAGGCCGCCGCCGCCGAGCGAGCCGCTGGGCTGTGGCGCCAGCGGTACGAGAAACGTCCCGACACCTGCAGCGCGGCCCTGGAAGTACTCGACACCGCATGCGCCGACTTGGAGGGTTACTGATGCGCGGATACCTGATGTGCGCCCTGGCGGCGCTGCTGGCCGGCTGCGTCAGGGAAGGGCAGCTGAAGTCCAACCTGCCCGCGCCCACCGTGATCGAGGTGCCGGTGGCCACGTACAAGCCCATCGACCCGAAGTTGACCAAGCGCTGCGACTGGCCGAAGAAGGCCAAGCCGTCGCAGGCAATGGACGTGGGCAACAAGCGAAAGGCCTGTTTGATCCGGTACGAGTTGCAGTTCGACGCGATCGACGGCGTGCAAGGCAAGCCGGTGCCCGACACCGCGGCCGACCAGCTGCGCCCCGCCAGCGAGACGACGCCATGAGCCTTCCTGACCGCCTGCGCCAGATCGAGCGCCGCATCACCGAGATCGAGCTCGCTGAAGGCGGCGCGCCCGATCAAGCGTCGCGCCTGCTGGTCATCGAAGTTGCCGGCCGCCTCAGTGAGGATCAGCGCGCAGGGCTCGCTGCCGATATCGACGCGCGCCTGTCCGGCACCGGCGCACGCGCGCTGATCCTCGGGGATGGTGCCAAGCTGGCGAGACCCACCGACGACCAGATCGAGGACCTCCAGCAGCGCATCGTCACGCTGGACGCCAAGGTGAGCGCGCTGCTCGCCGCGCTGGCCGAGGAAGGTGACGATGGCCAGGCAGATCCGGGACGGACCCTGGACGGCGAGCACACCGGCGCCGAGCGCGACCAGACGCAGAGCCTCGGCTGATGGGCCGCGTCCCTACCCTCGCCCCGCGCGTGCAGCGCCTCCAGGAGCGCGCGCCGGCGCCGGTGGCACCGTCCTATGGCCAAGGCCGCGGCGGTCGCCCCTGGCGCCGCCTGCGCGACGCGGTGATGAAGCGCGACGGCTACCTGTGCCAGTGCGACGACTGCAAGGCCCAGGGCCGTCTGCTGCTCGCCCACGAGGTCGACCACATCGTCCCCTTGTTCGAGGGCGGCACCGACAGCGAGTCCAACCTGCGCGCGATCAACCGCGACTGCCATCGGGCCAAGACCGAGGCCGAGGCCGTGCGCGCCCGTAGTGCGAATCGGTCTCGATGAAGCGTTTCACGGCACCGTTTCACACCAACCTGAATGACTGTGGATATCTCCCCCCGGGGGGAGAAAAAAGGTTTTTTCCGATCTTTTCCGGACACCTGCCGCCCTCTCATCGAGAGGTTTTTTTTCGCCCCTGGAATTTCAGCCAGCCCCCGTTTCTGAGCAAAAACTGAGAATGAGCCGCCCACCGTTCAAACCCACCGCCGCGATGCGCAAGCAGGTGGCGATCGCGGCCGGCGGCGGCATGTCGCACGCAGAGATCGCGCTCGGCCTCGGCATCGCGCGCAATACGCTGGTCAAGCACTTCGAGCGGGAACTCTCGGAAGGCTGTCATGCAAAGCGCTTGGCGGTTTTCGCGGCAATGCATGCGGCCGCGGTAAAGGGCAACGTCGCGGCGCAGAAGGCCTATCTCGCGCTGACGCCGGCGAGCGTGCTTGAGGCAGCAAGCCCCACCAAGAAGTTGGGGAAGAAGGAGCGCGCGCAAGCCGATGCGGTGGGCGCCGAAAGTGGCACGGAATGGGATGGACTGCTTGGCGCCAACGTGATGCCTATCCGGGGCGCAGGCTAAGCGCATGCAGGACTGGGATCTCTCCTGCCCGGACTGGTGGGAGAGGTTGCAGGCCGGCCGCTCGTTGGTGCCGACCCTACCGCTATGGAGGCCGGAGGCGCAGCGCGCCGTCGCCATCTTCAGGCGGCTCAAGCTGGCCGACGTGCCCGGGACGCCGACGACCGCCGAGGCTGGCGGCGCTTGGTTCGAGGAGATCATGGGCGCCATGTTCGGCGCGGTGAACCCGGCCAGCGGCGAGCGGATGCTCCGCGAGCTGTTCGCGCTGGTGCCGAAGAAGAACGTGAAGACCACGTTCGGCGCGTTGGGGATGACGACCGCTCTACTGATGAACCAGCGGCCGCGCGCTAATTTCCTGATGACCGCGCCGCAACAGGACGTGGCTGAGACCGCCTTTGACGCGGCCGCTGGTGCGATCGATCTCGACCCGGTGCTCGACAAGAAGTTTCACGTACGCCACCACCTCAAGACCATCGTGCACCGCGAGACCAAGGCGGCGCTCGAAATCATCACCTTCGATCCGGCCGCGCTCACTGGCTACAAGGTCAGTGGTGGCGCGCTGATCGACGAGCTGCACGTCTGCGCCAAGATGTCCAAAGCGGCGAAGGCGTTGCGCCAGATCCGCGGCGGCATGCTGCCGTTCCCGGGCTCGTTCCTCTGGTTCATCACCACGCAAAGCGACGAGGCTCCAGTCGGCGTGTTCGCCGACGAGCTGACCAAGGCACGCGAGATTCGGGACGGCAAGCGGACTGGCAAGATGCTGCCGATCCTGTACGAGTTCCCAAAGGAAGTGCAGGAAGCGAAGGAGCAACCCGGAACGGGGCTTCGCCCTTGGGAGCGGCCGGAAATGTGGCCGTTGCTGAATCCCAACATCGGCAAGGCGATCACGCTGGACCGGATGCGGGAGGAGTACCAGGACGCCAAGGACAAGTCCGAAGAAGAAATTCGAAGCTGGGCATCGCAACACCTGAACATCCAGATCGGCGTCGCGCTTACCAGCGGCGGCTGGGCCGGGGCGGACTTCTGGCAGGATCAGGGGCGTGAGGAGGTCACGCTCGACTACCTGCTTGAGTGGTCCGAGGTCGTCGACTTCGGGATCGACGGCGGCGGCTTGGACGACCTGCTCGGCGCCGCCGCGATTGGTCGCCACAAGACCACCGGGGCGTGGCTGCACTGGGCGCACGCCTGGGCGCACACGTCGGTGCTCGACCGCCGCAAGGACATCGCGGCACAGCTGCTCGACTTCGCGGCCGATGGCGACCTGACGATCGTTGGACAGGTCGGCGAGGACGTCGACGAACTTGCCGAGATCGCCGCGCGCTTCGAGAACGCCGGCCTGCTCGACAAGATCGGCGTCGACCAGGCCGGGCTCGGTGGCGTGCTCGACGCGCTCGAAGCAGCGGGTGTCCCGGCCGAGAAGGTCGTCGGCATCTCGCAGGGCTGGAAGATGATGGGCGCGATGAAGACTGCAGAGCGTCGCCTGGCCAAGGGTGACTTTCTGCACGGCGCAACTCGCCTGATGGCCTGGTGCGTCGGCAACACGAAGACCGAGCCCGTGGGCAATGCGGTCTACATCACCAAGCGCGTGAGCGGCACCGCGAAGATCGATCCGCTGTTAGCGACTCTCAACGCCGTCACGCTGATGGCACTCAATCCGGCAGCGCCGGAGAAATTCGATTTTGCCGCGGCCGTTGCGCCGATGCGGCTGAGGTATCGCTGATGAACTGGATCCCGACGTGGGCCGCGGCCGCATGGGGTTGGATACGTGGTGGATTACGTCGGCTGGTCGGGTTGCAGCTTCCGTTTCCGGGGCGCCGTTCCTCGCCCGCCGCGTGCGCGGTGGACTTCGATTCGGCGATGCAGGTTTCGGCGTTCTATGCCTGCGTCAAGCTGATATCCGAAACGGTGTCGAGTCTGCCGGTGATCTTCTACCGCATACAGGGGCAGCAACGGATACCCGACGATTCGCACCCGCTGTTCGCCGTACTGGCGCTCAAGCCGAACCGGTATCAGACGCGCGTCGACTTCTTCCTGTCGATGGTGATGAACTTGGTCACGTGGGGAAACGCCTATGCGGTGATAACCCGCAACGGGCAGGGGCAGGTTGTGTCCTTGCTGCCAATCATGTCCTCGCAGGTCGAGACTAGGCTGCTCGCCGATGGCGCAGTCGTTCACATCTACACCAGCAGCGAAGGGGTACAGGTTCTAGCAGATGAGAACGTCTGGCACCTCAAGCTGTTTGGAAACGGCATTGTCGGCCTCTCTCCGCTTGGCTTCGCGGCTAACAGCATCGCGATTGCGCAGGCGAACGAGGACCGGGTATCGAGCCTGATGCGTAACGGCGCGAAGCCGTCCGGCGTGCTGAT
>Ga0307406_10000955_pt1 | contig 16163 bp, 18 predicted proteins | sample 322Cmetagenome_3_FD_203706 | JGI IMG/M metagenome (GOLD analysis project Ga0307406, IMG submission 203706) | Maize rhizosphere microbial communities from greenhouse at UC Davis, California, United States - 322HYB-C-2 | ecosystem: Host-associated > Plants > Roots > Rhizosphere > Soil | place... | reverse complement strand
CTACGCAAGTACGGGTGAGATGTCGGCGGCACGCAGTGGGCGGACGCCTGCTCCGGGCGCGCGAACGAGCTCGCCGGCGAATGGACGCCCGCCGAACAGCAGAGCGTCGTCGCATGGACCGCGGGTTCGAGGGAGGGGCCTCAGTTGAGGATGGTGCCGATCGCTGTGCCGATCACGGCGAGGAGCGGGAGCGTTCCCTGCATCACCGCGGCGCGGACCTTCGTACGGTCCGAGAGCACCAGCACGAGCGCGGCGGCGGCCATCATGCCGGTGCCGGCGAAGACCAGCGTCAACCCGACGGTGGGTGAGCCGACGATCACGAGGCCGATGCCGAGCAGCGTCGTCAGCGCCAGGAAGAGGTTGTAGAAGCCCTGGTTGAAGGCGAGCTGCTTCATCGTGACAGCATCCGCCTCACTGGCCACGCCGAAGATCTTCCTCGTCTCGGGCTCGGTCCACTTCAGCGACTCGAGCGCGAAGATGAACACGTGGAAGGCCGCAGCGGCTGCGGCGAGGACGAGACCGACGATGAGCATGCACCGATTCTCTCAGAACAGCAGGCTCAGACGAGGAAGATCGGCAGAAGTCCGGGGTTGTGCGCGTGCACGAGGACCGCGAAGACGACCGCGTCGAACAGCAGGTGCACGGTGACCACGTAGGCGAGCGAGTGCGTCCGCAGAAAGATGAAGCCCTGCAGGAGAGCGAACGGGATCGTGAGCAGCGGGCCCCACTCCCGGTAGCCGAGCTCCCAGAGGAACGACACGAACACGATCGCCTGCAGCACATTGGCGACCATGTCCGGGAAGTGCCGCCGCAGCAGGGCGAACACCGTGCAGATGAAGAACAGCTCGTCCCAGATGCCCACGGCGCCGACGCCGACGAACAGGCGCACGATGAGTTCGGGCGTGTCGACGACCGGCCAGTTCTGGTAGACGCCGCTCGTGATGAAGTAGAACGGCAGGATCAGCCACCCGAGCACGAGCACCGCAACGAGCCAGCCCCACTGGAGGCGCCCCCATCGGCGGTGCGTGCGCCAGGGGAAGCTGATCGCGCGGTCGCGGTAGACGAACCGAGAGATGACATAGGGCACGACGACCGCCCCACCCAGCGCCAGGGTGAAACGGAGCATCGCCAGGTTGTCGAGCTCGGCGGCGAGCGGGATGATGCTGACGATCAGCATGCCCACCGCGATGAGCGACAGGTCCCTGGTCAGCGAGGGAGCGGATGCCGTCACCCTCCCCCGCTCGACGAACCAGGCGGCACCGACACCCAGCGCCAGCAGCGCCCAGCCGAGCCACGGGATCTCCAGGACGAAGAACGCGGGCGCGGCGGCGCAGACGAGGAGCGCGGGTGCGATGCCGCGCTGGAGCGCGGTATCACCCCGCACGACGGTCACGCGCGGTCCCGGCGCCGATACACGAGATCGCGGATGTCGCGCCCCTTCGCGATGCCCTTGCGCTCGAACGCCGTCATGACCCGACCGTCGAAGCGGTCGGCCCACTCGCCGTCGAACGCACGCTCGAACAGCGGCTCCGCATCGAGCACGTCACGCATCTGCAGGGCGTAGTCCTCCCAGTCGGTGGCGAGTCGCAGAAGTCCGCCGTCGCGCAGCGCTCTGGCCGCGTTGTCGGCGAAGCCCGCGCGCACGAGGCGCCGCTTGGTGTGCTTCTTCTTGTGCCACGGGTCGGGGAAGAAGATCCACACCTCCCGGGCCGCGGCCTCCGGAAGGAACGAAGCCAGAACCTCGGGCGCGTTGGCCTCGACCACGCGGAGGTTGCGGGCGCCCTCCCGATCGGCGTCGAGCATGGTGCGCGCGAGTCCGGCACGGAAGACCTCGACGGCGAGGAAGTCGTCGGCAGGGCGCGACGAGGCCGCCGCGACGATCGCGTGCCCCTGCCCCGAGCCGATCTCGACGTAGAGGTCGGCGGCGCGACCGTATTCCGTGGCGGGATCCAACCGAGCCTCCGGGTGCACCGACGTCCAGGCCACGTCCCGCCGGACGTCGAGCAGGTAGTGCGGGGCCAGGTCGGAGAAGGCGCGGTCCTGCGCCTCGGACATGCGGCCGCTGCGGCGCACGAAGGACACCGGCTCGTCACGGAAAGTGCGGGGTTCGGGCATGAATCCAGGGTAGTCGGCGGAGACGCTCACTCCGCCGGCGCGGTCACGAAGTCGATGAGCTCCTCGACGCGACCCAGCAGCGCGGGCTCCAGATCGCGGTAGGTCGTGACCTTCGAGAGGATGTGCTGCCAGGCTCGCCCGGTGTCGCCCTGGGTCTCGTACGGCCAGCCGAACGCCCGGCAGATGCCGGTCTTCCAGTCGGTGCCGCGCGGGATCTCCGGCCATTTCGCGATCCCGAGTGCGCGCGGCGTCACGCACTGCCACACGTCGACGAAGGGGTGGCCGACGATGCGGAGGTGACGGCCGTGCGGACCGCGGGCCACAGCGTCCGCGATGCGGGATTCCTTCGATCCGGGCACGAGGTGGTCGACGAGAACGCCGTAACGGCGGCTCGCACTCGGCGGTTCGGCGGCGAGCAGATCGTCGAGCAGATCGACGCCCTGCAGGAACTCGACGACAACGCCTTCGACGCGCAGGTCGGCTCCCCAGACCTTCTCGACGAGCTCCGCGTCGTGCTTGCCCTCGACGAGGATGCGGCTGGGCAGGGCGACGCGTGCGCGCTGATCACCCACGACGAAGGATCCGGATGCCGTGCGCCGCGGCCCCTGCTCCTTCGCGGCGGGAACGACCAGTCGCACCGGTGCGCCGTCGATGAGGAACCCTCCGCCGAGCGGGAACAGGCGCTTGCGCCCGAGGCGGTCCTCGAGCTCGACGTTGCCGCCCTGCACACGGGTCACGGCACCGCAGTAGCCGTCGTCCGCGACCTCGACCACGAGGTCGGTCTCGGCCGGCACCTGGGGCACCTTCTTCACCCCGCGCTCGCGCCAGCCTGCCGACAGCACATCCGATCCGTACCGGTCATCCATGCCTTCCAGCGTATGTGTCTCCGCTGATGGCGAACGGAGATCAGGCATCGAGTGCTGTCGCGTGTCGGCCTCTGTGCATAGACTCGTGCCATGGGGCTCGGCTGCCGGTCGGAGGGAAAAGCATGACGAAACGGTGGCTCACGCTGGCCGCGCTGACCGTGGCCGCCGTCGCAGGGGCGTTCTCCGCCTCCGCGGCATCCGCCACCGATCCGCTCACGCTCGACTCCGGGTACGTCACCGACGACGCCGGGGTGCTGAGCTCCGCGGAAGAGGAGACCGTCGAGGCCCGCCTGACGGAGTTGAGCGCGAACTCGAACGCCGACCTCTTCGTCGTGCTCGTCGATGACTTCTCCTCACCCTCCGACAACGCCGAGTGGGCGGACACCGTCGCGCAGAACAACAACCTCGGCTCCGAGCAGTACCTTCTCGCTATCGCCGTCGAGGGTCGCAGCTATTACATATCGGCCGCGCCCGACGGCCCGCTGAGCGACGCCAAGCTCGACGATGTCGAGAACAAGATGGTCCCGCTCGCCTCCCAGAACGACTGGGTCGGCGCGATCACGCTCGCGGCAGACGAGATTCAGGGCGACGGCGGCGCCGGCGCTCTGCGGGTGGCGCTGATCATCGGCGCCATCGTCGCCGCCGGCCTGCTCCTCTGGCTCCTCATCGCGCTCGTCCGCCGCTCCCGGCGGAACGCCGAGGTGCGGCGGCGCGGCGCGATGCCCGAGACGCCCGACCCGAACGATCCGTTCTCCACGCTCACCGACGAGCAGGTCGAGACCCAGGCGGGGATCGCGCTCGTGCAGGCCGACGACGCGATCACCTCGAGCAAGGAAGAGCTCGGATTCGCCGTCGCGCAATTCGGCGAGGGCGCCACGGCCGAGTTCACGCACGCCGTCGAAGCGGCGAAGGCGAAGATGTCGGAGGCGTTCGATCTCAAGCAGAAGCTCGACGACGAGATCGAGGACACGGTCCAGGACCGTCGGGCATGGCACATCCGCATCATCCAGATCTCCGATGAGATCGGCGATGTCCTCGAAGAGAACACCGAGGCGTTCGACGAACTGCGCAAGCTCGAGCAGAACGCCCCCCAGGAGCTGGAGAGGGTCCGCGGCGAGCGGGCTGCGCTGGCGCCGGTTCTGGCCGCGGCCGCTCCCGCTCTGGCGACGCTGTCGGCCTCGTACGATCTCGCAGCCCTCAGCACCGTGTCGGACAACCCCGCTCACGCGCAGGAGCGCGCCACGCTCGCGGATCGGTCGATCGAGGCCGCCGCCCAGGCGATCGCGGCGGGGCGACCCGGCGAAGCGGCGTTCGCGATCCGCACCGCCGAGCAGTCGGTCGCGCAGTCGGCGCAGCTCGCGCAGGCCATCACGGCACTCGGGCAGGAGCTCGCGACGATCGAGACCCAGGCGCAGGCCCTGATCGCCGACCTGCAGGGCGACCTCACCGCCGCCCCGCAGCTTCCGGACGCCGACGGCTCGATCGCCGCAGCCGCATCCGCGACGGCCCAGCATCTCCAGTTGGCGCAGGCGCAGCTCGCCGGCGCGACCCGCAATCCGCAGGCCGCGCTCGAGACGCTGACGGCCGCGAACACGCAGATCGACGCCGCTCTCGCGCACGGTCGGGAGACCGTGGAACGCGGCCGCCGGGTGCAGCAGGTTCTCGATCAGACGCTGACCCAGGCGAACTCCGAGATCCGTGCGGCGCGCGAGTTCATCGAGACCCGCCGTGGCACGGTCGGCTCCACGGCACGCACGCGCCTCGCCGCTGCCGAGGCCAGCCTGACGCAGGCGCAGAATCTGCGCGCGACGGATGCCGACGCTGCGCTTGCCGAGGCCAACCGGGCGGTCGAACTCGTGCGGCAGGCGACCTACGCCGCCCAGTCCGACGTGCAGTCCTACAATTCCCCCGCCTCCGCGGACGACAGCTGGGGAGGCGGGCTGTTCGGCGGCTCCGGCTCGTCCGGCGGCTCCGGACTCGGGGGCGACATCCTCGGCGGCATCATCGGCGGTCTCCTCTCCGGAGGTGGCGGAGGCGGAAGCTCCTCGCGCAGCAGCAGCTGGCGATCCGGTGGAGGCGGCGGCTACCGCAGCTCCGGCTTCGGCGGTGGCTCCCGCAGCAGCTCGCGGAGCAGCTCCCGCAGCAGCAGCGGCCGCAGTGGACGATCCGGAGGTAGGCGCTTCTGATCCGCACATCGACACTCTTCGACAGTTCACGAATCCGTCCCTCTGAAAGGAACCACGCATGACCAAGCAGTCCATCTTCGGACGTATCTCGACCCTCGTCCGCGCGAACATCAACTCGCTCCTCGACTCTGCGGAAGACCCGCAGAAGATGATCGATCAGCTCGTTCGCGACTACACGAACAGCATCGCGGACGCCGAGTCCGCGATCGCCGAGACCATCGGCAACCTGCGCCTGCTCGAGCGCGACCACGAGGAAGATGTCCAGGCCGCCACCGAGTGGGGTAACAAGGCCCTCGCCGCCAGCCGCAAGGCCGACGAGATGCGCGCGACGAACTCGACGGATGCCGACAAGTTCGACAACCTCGCGAAGATCGCACTGCAGCGCCAGATCAGCGCCGAGCGCGAGGCCACCGGCGCCGAGCCGCAGATCGCCGCCCAGACCGAGATCGTCGACAAGCTCAAGAGCGGCCTCAACGGCATGAAGGACAAGCTCGGCGAGCTCAAGAACAAGCGCAGCGAGCTGCTCGCCCGCGCCAAGGTCGCCGAGGCGCAGACCAAGGTGCAGGATGCCGTCGGTTCGATCAACGTCCTCGACCCCACGAGCGAGCTGGGGCGCTTCGAAGACAAGGTCCGCCGCCAGGAGGCCATCGCTCAGGGCAAGATCGAGCTCGCGGCCTCCAGCCTCGACGCGCAGTTCGAGAGCCTGGAAGACCTCGGCGAGCTGACCGAGGTCGAGGCCCGCCTCGCCGAGCTCAAGGCCGGCGGCGCCGCTCCCCGCCAGGCCATCGAAGGCTCCTGACACACCCCGCTGATGCCCCGGACACCACCAGAGTCCGGGGCATCGGCGCTTTCTCCCCCGGAGGCAACCCATGGTGCGATTCCTGGTCGTTCCGCAGTGGCAGGGCTCGCCCGCACCGCGTGCGATGCTCCTCGTCGACGGCGCCTCCGCGATCGCCGGCGACCTTCCGCGCGCAGCCACGACCGTGCTCGACGCGCCCGTCGAGGCCGGTGAGTCGCTCGGCACGGGCGTCCGTCGCCTGAGCGCGCTGCTGCGCACCCGCGAACTGCTGCGCGAGCACCTGCAGGAGGACACGATCATCATCGGCGGCGACTGCAGCGTCACCGTCGCCGCTCTCGCCGCGATACCGGGTGGGACGGACGACCTCGCCGTGGTGTGGTGCGACGCCCACGGCGACCTCCACACGCCGGAGACCTCGCCATCCGGAGCCTTCTCCGGGATGGCGCTGCGCGCCGTGCTGGGTCAGGGCGAGGAGCAGATCGTGCTCTCCCCCGGCATCCCTCGCGATCGCGTCATCACCGTCGGCATGCGCGATGTCGACGACGCCGAGGTCGACCAGCTCGACACCCTCACGCAGCTCTCGGTCGACGACCTCGATCGCACGGATGCGCTGGCCGAGGCCGTCCGCGCCACGGGAGCCTCCCGCGTGTGGGTGCACATCGACGTCGACGTGCTCGATCCCTCCGACCTCGCCGGAGTGTCGTCCGCCGCCCCGTTCGGAGCCTCCCCCGCCGCGCTCAGCGCGGCGATCCGTCGGCTGCGGGAGCAGGTCCCGCTCGCCGGCGCCACGATCGCCGGTTTCGCTCCTCGCTCGCCGGCGGATGCGGTCGACGATCTCGGCGCTCTTCTCCGACTCGTCGGGGCTGTCGCGTGAGCGGCGACTGGCGACCGAAGGCCGAGGCTGCGCTCGCCCGCGGGCGACGATTCGATCGCCGCATCCCCGCCTTCCTGCTCCGGTCGCCGATCAGCCGCGTCGGCTACTGGTGGGGCACGGCGGTGGGCTGGCTCTGGGGCTCCCTGTGGAGCACGGGCCCCGTGGAGCGCCGCGCGGGTCTCTGGATCTTCCAGGGCATGCCGAAATGGACGTTCAACCGCGGCGGTGTCTGCGTCGGCGGGTGCTTCCTGACCGGGGATACGCGTCCGACCGACGCTGTGCTCCGTCACGAGGCGGTGCACAAGGAGCAGTGGCTGCGCTACGGCTTCCTGATGCCCCTGCTCTACCTGTTCGCCGGACGCGATCCTCTGCGCAACCGCTTCGAGATCGAGGCGGGCCTGGAGGACGGCAACTACGTGCGACGCGGGCGCTGAGGGATCAGCGGTCGGCGGGCAGCAGCCCGAAACGCTCGGGAGCGTGGATGAGCGCCGGCTCGATGTCGAGCGTGTTCGTCAGATGATCGACGATGTCGGCCGTGCCGAGGTAGCCGCCGAGAAGAGTGACGTTCGTCTGGATCTCGTCGTCGCACATCATCTCGTCCGCCCACGCGCAGGTGGCGCGCGCGAGAGCCTGTCCCGGTGCGCAGGAGCGCCCTGAGCCGGGCGTGCCGGACCGCTGTCCGCGGGCGAGCCACGTCACGGTCATGCGTCCGGGAGCCTCGACCACGCCGATGTCGGACGCGTCGGGAACCTCGATGAAGATGCGGCCGGAGGCGCACAGCGGAAGGGTGGCCAGGAACATCTCCAGGTCGGCGAGCGAGTGCTCGTCAGCGGTCACCAGGTGGTGTGCACGGCGACGCGCTTCGCGGCGCTGGGCGCGCGTGCTGCGGAGCTCGAGGGAGGTGTTCATGGTGACTCCATCGTACACCAAGTGAAGGCTTGCCTAACCTTCCTCGACCAGTGCCTTCTTCAGAGCGGCCAGCTCGGCATCCGTCATCCCCTTGGCGCGCAGATAGCCGGCCGCCGACCCCCAGCGCTCGTCGACGTGCTCCAGCAGCTTGCGCATCACGGGTGCCGGCGACTGCGTCGCGAGGGCGACGGCGTGCACCGCCTCCGGATGCTGCGATCGGAGGTATTCCGCGATGCGCTGCGATCGCTGTGCCGGCAGCTGAGACTCGGTGAGCGCGTAGTCGGCGATCACGGCCTCTCGATCAGCGCCTACGGCAGACAGCGCGAGGGCGACGGTCACGCCGGTGCGGTCCTTGCCCACGGTGCAGTGCACGAGCGTGGGCTCGCCCGCCGCGATGATCCGGATGGCTTCCACCAGGCGTTCGCCGCTCTCCTCGAGCAGATGCAGGTAGAGATCATCGAGGCTCGTGTCCGCTTCGAAGAACGAGCGCACGGAGCCGAGGAACAGCGGAAGGTGCGTGGTCTCGGGGCCCTCGATCTCGGTGGGCTCGGCCGCGACCTCCTCGCCGTCGCGCAGGTCGACGATGTGCTGGATGCTGCCCTGCAGCGCCGCGGCACCCGCGGACGTCACTCCCGACAGCTGCCCTGATCGCAGCAGCACTCCCGAGCGGATCCGTCCGCCCTCCGCGGGGATCCCCCCGACGTCGCGGACGTTGTTGACGCCGTCGATGTCGAGGATCGTCATGCCTGCGCCTGCGGGGTGCGCGGCGGCACCGGGTAGCGGCCGGCGATGACGATGCGGTTGAAGGCGTTGATGGAGACGCAGGCCCAGCTCAACGCCGCGTACTCCTTCTCGGTGAAGACGCTGCCGACCAGGTCGTAGACCTCGTCGGACACGCCGTCCTCGGAGATGAAGGTGAACGCCTCGGCGAGCTCGAGCGCCGCGCGCTCCCTGTCGCTGAACACGCCGCTCTCCCGCCACACCGGGATCTGGGTGATCGTGTCGGTGTCGAGACCGGCCTTGAGCGCCCGATCGACGTGAAGGCGGGCGCAGTAGCTGCATCCGTTCAGCTGCGAGCAGTGGATCATGACGATCTCCTTGAGTCGATCGTCGATGCCGTTCGCGGTGCAGATGTCGCCCACCGTCCGCGCGAACGCGTCGAGCGCCTGATAAGCCGCCGGCTCGGTCTTGGACAGGTGCACGCGCGTCTCGCTCATGTCTCCATGATATTCGCCGTGGAAGCAGCATGTTCGCGACCGCGCGAGGTCATCGAAATGCGAAATGACCAACGCGGACACACTTTGGATGCGAAGATGTCCAATAATGTCTCCATATTGCTTGTCATATCGCTCTCCAATTTCCTGCCACTGAAGACGAGGAGCAGAATATGGACGTGGCGATCGACATCACCGAGTTCAGCTATCTTCCCGCACAGGCCGACGCTCTGGGCGTGCCTCTCCCCCCGGTCGAGCGCATCGCGCTCTCCCTCCCGGATGGTCGCACGGTGAGCGCGCTGCGCTTCGGCACTGAGGCGCCACGGGTCACGCTGCTGCACGGTGCCGGGCTGAACGCGCACACCTGGGACACCACCTCGTTGGCCCTGCAGCAGCCTCTGCTCGCGATCGACCTCGCCGGACACGGCGACTCCTCCTGGCGGTCCGATGCCGACTACATGCCGCGCACACTCGCCGTCGATGTCGCCGCGGCCCTCGACGCCTGGACCGAACAGCCCCAGCTCATCGTCGGCCAGTCGCTCGGCGGGCTCACCGGCGCTGCCCTCGCCGCCACCCGACCGGATCTGGTGTCGGCGCTGGTCATCGTCGACATCACCCCCGGCATCGACGTGAGCGCCGGCCCGGCCGCGCTGCGCGCGTTCTACGAGGGACCCACCGACTTCGCCACCCGCGACGAACTCGTCGACAAGGCGATGTCGCTCGGCTTCGGAGGAACCCGGCCGGAGACCGAACGCGGCGTCTTCCTCAACACCCGTGTCCGCGCCGACGGGCGCATCGAGTGGAAGCATCATTTCGCACATCTCGCCGCCCAGGCGCTCGCGGCCCACGATCCCGGGTCAGCCGTCGCCCCCTCCGTGCTGCATGAGACCGGCTGGGACGACCTGGCTGCCGTCCGCGCACCGATCACCCTGGTGCGCGCCAGCCGCGGGTTCGTCAGCGAACCGGATGCCGCCGAGCTGCAGCGCCGGGTGCCGGAGGCGCGAGTGGTCGTCCTCGACGCCACTCACAACGTGCAGGAGACAGCCCCGGCCGCACTCGCCGACCTCATCGCGTCCACCGCGGCGGGCACCCCGACGGGCAGCGGATTGTGACGATTCGTTCCACAACCGCCCCGCATCCCTCCACCCATCTCTAGGCTCGATCCAGCGGCACACAGCAACCGCCGCACCGAGAGGAAACACCTCATGTTCCGACGCACCCGACGTCTTGCTCTGATCTCCGCCCTCGCGGCCACCGCCGTCATCCTCAGCGCCTGCACCGGCACCCCCGCAGAGACCCCGTCGCCCTCTCCCGGGAAGCCCGACCCGGACGCCACCCTGCACGTCGGTCTGGTCCTCGAGCCGACCAACCTCGACATCCGGCACACCAGCGGCGCCGCCATCGAGCAGATCCTCATCGACAACATCTACGAGGGTCTCGTGACGCGCACGCAGGACAACGAGATCGAGGGACGGATCGCCTCCGACTACGAGGTGTCCGCCGACGGACTCACCTACACCTTCACGCTGAACGACGGCGTGCTCTTCCACGACGGCACGCCGCTCACGTCGGCCGACGTCGTCGCCTCCTACGAGACCGTGCGCACCGACACGACGGTGCAGGGCAACGCGGAGTTCGCCTCGGTCGCCTCGATCACCGCCCCCGATGCCACGACCGTCGAGATCGTGCTGTCCGCGCCGAATCAGAACTTCCTGTTCGCGCTCACCGGCCCCGCCGGCCTGATCTTCAGGTCCGGCGACACGACAGACCTCAAGACGGCCGAGAACGGCACGGGTCCCTTCACCCTCACGCGCTGGAGCAAGGGCAGCACCATCACGTTCGCGCGGAACGACGACTACTGGGGAGAAGCGGCCGGAGTGGCCGAGGTGGAGTTCCAGTACATCCCCGACTTCACGGCCGGCGTGAACGCCGCGCTCGCAGGCGACGTCGACGTCCTGACGGCGGTCGACCCGAACCTCGCATCGCAGCTCGAGGACTCCGGCGACTTCACGCTCACGAAGGGTCGCACCACCGACAAGGCGACGCTGGCCTTCAACAACAAGAAGGCACCGCTCGACGACGTCCGCGTGCGCGAAGCGCTGCGCCTGGCGATCGACCATGAGGCCCTCATCGAGGCGGTCGGCGCCGGCACCACGCTCTACGGGCCGATCCCGGAGCTCGACCCCGGCTACGAGGACCTTTCCGACGTGATCTCGTACGATCCCGAGAAGGCCAAGGAACTGCTCGCCGAAGCGGGTCAGAAGGACCTCGAGCTGACCCTGACGATCCCGAGCTTCTACGGGACGACCGTGCCGAAGGTCCTGATCTCGGACTTCGCGAAGGTCGGCGTGACGCTGGAGGTCGACTCCGTGGAGTTCCCGGCCTGGCTCGAAGACGTCTACACGAACCACGACTACGACCTCAGCTTCGTGCTCCACGTCGAGCCGCGCGACTTCGGCAACTTCGCCAATCCGGATTACTACTTCGGCTACGACAACGCCGAGGTCCAGGGTCTCTACGAGCAGGCACAGGCCGAGGTGGATCCCGACAAGTCCGCCGAACTCCTCGCGCAGGCGGCACGCATCGTCTCCGAGGATCACGCCGCGGACTGGCTGTACAACGGCGAGACCCTCACAGCGGTGAGCCCGATCGTCGCCGGGTTCCCCGAGGACTCGATCAACTCGCGCATCAACCTCGCCGGCGTCACCGTCTCCGCCGAGAAGTAGGAGCGGTCGGCCCTCCGTGCTCCGCTACGCGCTCGTCCGAGGGGCCCTGCTGATCGCAGGGCTCCTCGTGTCGAGCGTGCTCATCTTCCTGACGCTGAGGGTCTTCCCCGGCGACGTCGCCCAGTTGATCGCCGGCACCCAGGCCTCCCCCGCCGAAGTCGACGCGCTCCGCGAGTCGCTCGGGCTGAACCGTCCGCTCCTCACGCAGTACACCGACTGGATCGGCGGCATCGTCCGGGGCGACCTCGGCACCTCGCTGCTCTCCGGAGCATCGGTCGGCGAGGAGCTGTTCCTCAAGGCGCAGGTCACCGTCCCGCTCGGGATCATGGCGCTGCTGATCGCGATCCTGATCGCCGTGCCCTTCGGCATCCTCGCCGCACTTCTCCGCGGCCGGCGCGGCGGCACCGCGCTCAGCGTCGGCGCGCAGACGCTCGCGGCCGTGCCTGTCGTCTGGGCGGGCATGATGCTCATCGTGGTCTTCTCGGTCTGGCTCGGCTGGCTGCCGCCCCAGGGGTTCCCGCGCACGGGCTGGTCGACGCCGGGTCGCGCCATCGAGGCACTCCTTCTTCCCGCGCTCACGATCGGGATCGTCGAGGGCGCGATGCTCATGCGCTTCGTCCGCAGCGCCACGCTGCAGGCGGCGGGCCAGGACTTCGTCCGCACCGCCGCGGCGAAGGGCCTGACGCGCACGCGAGCGCTGATCCAGCACGGCATCCCCGCTGTCGGCCTGTCGATCATCACGGTGCTGGGACTCCAGGTGGCCGGGATCATCGTGGGATCCGTCGTCATCGAGCAGCTGTTCACGCTCCCCGGCATCGGGCGGATGCTCGTGGCGGACGTCGGCACCCGCGACCTGATCAAGGTGCAGAGCGAGTTGCTCGTGCTGACCGGCTTCGTGCTGGTGATCGGCTTCCTCGTCGACCTGCTGCACCGCGCGATCGATCCCCGACAGCGGGAGGCCGCATGACCCCCCGTTGGCTGTCGCGGCTCTGGGCCACGGCGACAGGCCGCTTCGGACTCATCGTCGTCGCAGTGATCGCCGTCACCGCGCTCGTGTCATCGTTCTGGACGCCGTTCGACCCGCAGTCGTCGAACATCGGCGATCGCTGGCTGCCGCCGAGCTGGCCCCACCTGCTCGGCACCGACGACACCGGCCGCGACATCCTCAGCCTGATCATGGCCGGCGCCCGGACGGCCGTCTTCGTCAGCGTCGGCGCCGGCGTGGTGGCCACCGTCATCGGCATCTCCCTCGCCGCGCTCGGCGCCCTCACCGCCCGCTGGGTGCGCGAGACCGTCGCGGTGCTCGTCGACATCCTCATCGCGTTCCCCGTGCTGCTGATCGCCATGATGATCTCCTCGGTCTGGGGCGGCTCCCTCTGGGTCGTCATCTGGGCGGTCGGGATCGGGTTCGGCGTCAACATCGCCCGCGTCACCCGTCCGGAGCTGCGCCGGGTTCAGCAGAGCGACTTCGTCCTCGCAGCACGTGCCTCCGGGCTCACGCCCCGCCAGAGCTTGACGCGGCACCTGCTGCCGAACGTCGCGCCCGTCTTCATCGTTCAGCTCTCCTGGTCGATGGCCGTCGCGGTCCTCGCCGAGGCCGGGCTGTCGTACCTCGGCTTCGGCGCATCGGTGGTCGAACCGAGCTGGGGCATCCTGCTGGCCGACCTGCAGCGCTACATCGGCGTCCATCCGCTGTCGGTGATCTGGCCAGGGCTCACGATCACGATCACGGTCCTCGCCCTCAACCTGCTCGGCGACGGGCTGCGCGAGGCGACGGACCCGACGCTGCGCCACCGCGCGGCGGAGCTCCACACCCCGGCGGTGGTCGCATGACGCTCGCGGTAGAGAATCTCGTCGTCGAGATCGACGGATGTCGAGTGGTCGACAGCATCTCCTTCGACGTGCCGGACGGCTCCCGTCTCGGACTGATCGGCGAATCCGGCTCCGGGAAGTCGCTCACCGCCCTCGCGGTGCTCGGGCTCCTCCCCGAAGGCGCCACCGCGAGCGGCAGCATCCGCTGGAACGGCACCGAGCTGATCGGCATGCCGGATCGCGAGCTCGCGAGGCTGCGCGGCGACGACATCGGCATCGTCTTCCAGGAACCGAGGACCGCGCTCAATCCGATCCGGACGGTCGGCCGGCAGATCGCGGAGTCCATCCGCATCCACGAAGGGCTCGGTCGCCGCGAGGCTCGAGATCGTGCGATCGCCGAGGCGGAACGCGTCCGCCTGCCCGACCCCGCCTCGATCGTGGATCGCTACCCGCACCAGCTCTCCGGCGGCCAGCGGCAGAGGGTGGCGATCGCCATGGCGCTCGCCTGCCGTCCGCGACTGCTGATCGCCGATGAGCCGACCACTGCGCTCGACGTCACGATCCAATCCGAGATCCTCTCGCTGCTGCTCTCGCTCGTGGCAGAGGAGGGGATGTCGCTCGTCTTCATCACCCACGATCTCGCGGTGCTCGCGCAGGTGGCGACAGAGGGCGTCGTCCTCGAGCACGGACGCGTGGTCGAGGCCGCTCCCGTGACCACGCTCCTGACCGCACCGACCTCGCCCGTCACTCAAGCGCTGCTGCGTGACGCCACGGCGACGCTGTGGCGACCGGAAGGCGGTCCGGCATGAGCCTGATCGAGGCGCGCGGGCTGAGCCGGGACTTCGTCGTCCCGAAGCGCTCGACCTTCGAGCGCACCCGCAGACAGACCGCACTCGCGCCGACCGATCTCGATGTCGCGGAGGGAGCGTCGGTGGGGATCATCGGCGAGTCCGGCTCCGGCAAGTCCACGCTCGTCCGCCTGCTGCTGGGGCTCGATCGCCCGACGACCGGCACGGTGAGCGTGGGCGGACGGCCCGTGGACGCCACGGCTTCCGCGAAGTCCCTGCACTGGCTGCGCCGAGAGACCGGGCTGGTCTTCCAGGACCCCTACGCCTCGCTGGATCCGCGGATGTCGGCGGGGCAGATCGTGCGCGAGCCGCTGTGGGCGCTCGACATCGCGGGCGATCATCGGGCGAGGGTCCGCGAGGTGCTGGAGCAGGTCGGACTGGAACCCGCGATGGCCGATCGCTACCCGCATGAGTTCTCCGGCGGGCAGCGCCAGCGGATCGCGATCGCCAGGGCCATCGTGCACCGGCCGCGCATCCTGATCGGAGACGAGCCGCTGTCCGCGCTCGACGTCACGGTGCGCGCGCAGATCCTCGAGCTGCTGATGGAGCTGCGTCGCACGACCGACCTCACCCTGCTGCTCGTGTCGCACGACATCGGAGTCGTACAGAATCTGTGCGACACGGTCGTCGTGATGAAGGACGGACACGTCGTCGAGCGAGGTTCCACGACGGACGTGCTCCTGCACCCGCAGCACGACTACACGAAGGCGCTGCTCTCCGCGGTCCCGGTGATCCCCGGCTCCTGACCCGTACGATCCGTCTCAGCGTCCGCCGAAGAGGCTCCGGCGTCGCCGTCCCGTCGGCTTGAGAACGCGACGCATGTAGACCGTCCCGAGATCGCGGCCGAACTTGTAGCCGACGCGACCCATGCGTCCCGCCTCGACGAAACCCAGCTTCGCGTGGAGCCGGATCGACGCCTCTGCGCCGCTGTCGCTGATGACGGCGACCATCTCGCGCAGTCCGATCTGCTCGCACGCGTCGATGAGCGCCTGCAGGAGAGCGGCGCCGAGCCCCTTGCCCCCGGCGCCGGGGCCGAGGTAGATCGAGTCCTCCACGGTGTACCGGTAGGCGTTCTTGCCCGCCCACGGCTGCGCCAGCGCGTAGCCGATCACGACGCCGGCCGGCGAGACGGCCACGAGGAAAGGCAGCTGGAGGCGCTCGAGCAGGGCGAACTTGTCCCGCCAGTACGGGATGCTGCTGCGTCGCTCGTCGAGCGTCACCGCGGAGTTGCTCACGAAGTGGTTGTAGATCTCCCGGATGTGCGCGAGATCATTGGCCCGTGCGGGACGGATCACGTAGGAGAACACCTCCGGTGCCGCCTCCGGGCGCAGATGGCGCGGCAGGACGCGACGACGGTCCCCCGGCTCGAACTGCATGGGTTCAGCTTAGGGAGGAAGGCGCTTCGCCCTCCACTCTCCAGTCCACCGGATCGGCGCCGAGTTCCTCGAGGAGGGCGTTCGCCCGGGAGAAGGGCCGGGAGCCGAAGAAGCCGCGGCGGGCGGAGAGCGGCGAGGGATGCGCTGACGCGATGACCGGCGTCTGCCCGAGCATCGGCTCCAGGTTCGCGGCGTCCTTCCCCCACAGGATCGCGACGAGCGGCTGGTCGCGGGCCACGAGGGTCCGGATCGCGAGTTCGGTGACGCCCTCCCAGCCCCAGCCACGGTGCGACGCCGCCGCACCCGGCCGCACGGTGAGGACGCGGTTGAGCAGCAGCACGCCCTGGTCGCTCCACGCCGCCAGGTCGCCGTGCGGAGCGGGCGGGATGCCGAGATCGCTCTCGCGCTCCTTGTAGATGTTGGCGAGGCTGCGCGGGA
>Ga0307406_10000954_pt1 | contig 16168 bp, 13 predicted proteins | sample 322Cmetagenome_3_FD_203706 | JGI IMG/M metagenome (GOLD analysis project Ga0307406, IMG submission 203706) | Maize rhizosphere microbial communities from greenhouse at UC Davis, California, United States - 322HYB-C-2 | ecosystem: Host-associated > Plants > Roots > Rhizosphere > Soil | place... | reverse complement strand
CGCAGAGCAGGGCCGGCCCGTCGCCGAGTTCGTGGTACGCGAGGCGCGTGCCGTCATATGAGGCAAAGGTCGACATACTTCCATTCTCCGTGCCCCCGGCCCTCGCGCGCCGACCGAACCTCGCCCTACCGACCCTCGTCGATCATGAACCTAGGGTCATGATCGACGTGAAATCTCGCCCCTAAGCTCATGATCCACTCGACCGGAACGGCCGACCGAGGCGGTCGCGAGCGCGGCCAGATCGATCTGCAGGACACGGGCGATCGAGGCGACAGTGAAGAAGGCCGGTGTGGCGATCGCGCCCCGCTCGATCTTCCGCAGCGTGTCCAGCGAGATCCCGGCGAGGAGGGCGACCTCGGCCGCACTGCGCCGCCCCCGGGCGCGCTGGAGGGTCCGGCCGAGCTCGACCCCCCGTTGACGCTCGTCCGCGGTCAGGGGCGTACGCACCATGCCGCGATTCTAATCCTGGTATTACTATCCCAGACATGGTCGTCCTGAAGTCCGCCGAAGAGATCGCCGTCATGCGCGAGGCCGGCCGCGTCGTGGCCCTGACCCTGGCCGCCGTCGCGGAGGCGGCCCGACCCGGCGTCCGCCTCGTCGACCTCGACGAACTGGCTACCGAGATGATCGCCAAGCACGGCGCCACGTCGTCGTTCCTGGGCTATCACCCGGCGTGGGCGCCCACCCCGTACCCGGGGGTGCTCTGCCTGTCCGTGAACGACGCGATCGTCCACGGCATCCCGGACGGCCGCGTCCTCCGGGAGGGCGACCTGCTCTCGATCGACTGCGGCGCCAGCGTCGACGGGTACCACGGAGACGCCGCCATCACGATCGGCATCGGTGACCTGGACGCGGACGCGACGCGCCTCCTCGACGCGACGACCGCCGCGCTGGCCGCCGGCATCGAGGCGGCCCGACCGGGCGCCCGCCTGGGCGACGTGTCACACGCGATCGAGTCGACGGCCCGAGCCGGCGGCTACGGCCTCCCGCCCGGGCTCGGCGGGCACGGCATCGGTCGAGCGATGCATGAGGATCCGCACCTGTCCAATACCGGCCGCCCGGGCCGGGGCATGCGTCTACGCGAGGGCCTGGCGCTGGCCATCGAGCCAATGTTGACCGAGGGCGGACGCGACCGCGGGCGGACCCTGCACGACGGGTGGACGGTCGCCACGACCGACGGCCGCCGGGCCGCGCACGCCGAGCACACCATCGCCATCACCGCCGACGGGCCGGTCGTGCTCACGCTCCCCTGACCAGGCCGGTTGTTCATTGCCTCGATCGTGAAGGCCAGGTGTCCACCGCCGAGCGGTCAGGCGCCGCCGCGCCGGTTGGACCACATGCGCGGGCCCTGCACGGAACTCGACCGGCGGGTCACCTTGCCCCGGCCGGGAACCTCGGAGCCGGAGCCCCGCTTGCCGTGGCCGCGGCGTTCGGCGCGGTTGAGCGGAACGGGCTGCTCCTCCGCGTCCTCGGCCGCCGGCTCGGCCGGCTCGGCCGGCTCGGCCGGCTCGGCGGACGCTGGCGGCGATGACGCCTCGGCGGAGCGAGCGGCTCGCCGGCCCGGCGCGGATTTGCGATCGGCAGGCATCGCCATACCTCCTGATACGGATCGAGCGGACATTTCGCGGAGCGCGTACGGCGCTGGTGTCAGGAGGCCATGGGGCCGACGCTAGCAGTCGCCCGGGCGGACCCGCATCGTCTTTCTGACATGCTCGGCGCGCCGCGGACGGTCGGCACGTCACCTGGAATGACCACATCTGCGGTAGGAATGAGATAGCCCCGAACCATCCACTTGCCCCCCGGGAGCGACCGGTGCCCGATCCGCATGAGCTCTACCGGCTCGAAGCCAGCGCGCCGGACCTGGGACGGCCCGTTCTCATCCAGGCCCTGAGCGGGTTCGTCGACGCCGGCGCCGCGGCGCGGCTCGCGCGCGAACACCTGCTGACCACCCTGGGCTCGCAGGTGGTGGCCACCTTCGACGTCGACGCGCTGCTGGACTACCGGTCCCGGCGGCCCGTGATGATGTTCGTCGAGGACCACTGGGAGAGCTACGACGACCCGACGCTGGCCCTGCACCTGCTCCACGACAACTCGGGCACCGCGTTCCTCCTGCTTGCCGGGCCAGAGCCCGACCTGTACTGGGAGCGGTTCACCAACGCCCTGATCGAGCTGATCGACCGCTTCGGGGTACGGCTCACGATCGGCCTGAACGCCATCCCGATGGCCGTGCCGCACACCAGACCGACCGGGATCACCGCCCACGCCACCCGGCAGGACCTCATCACCGGGTACGAGCCGTGGCTGCGCCGGGTCCAGGTGCCGAGCAGCGCGGGCAACCTCATCGAGTTCCGGCTCGGCCAGAGCGGGCGCGACGCCATGGGTTTCGCCGCCCACGTGCCGCACTACCTGGCCCAGAGCGAGTACCCGGCGGCGGCGGAGCGACTGCTCACGGCGGTGTCGAGGGCCACCGGGCTGCTGCTGCCGGTTGACTCGCTGCGGGCGGCCGCCGAGTCGGCCCGGACCGAGATCGATCAGCAGGTGGAGCAGGCCGGCGAGGCGGCCGCCGTTGTCCGGTCGCTGGAGGAGCAGTACGACGCGTTCGTCCGCGGGCAGGAGGGAACCAACCTCCTGGCCAGCCAGACCGGTCCACTGCCGACCGCCGAGGAGCTGGGCGCCGAGCTGGAGCGCTTCCTGGCCGAGCGCAGCCGGCCGGGCGACCCCCCGCCCCAGCCCTGACCGCCCCCCAGCCCCGATGTAAGCAGGGGCACCCTACTTATCACCAGGTGACAGTAGGGTGCCCCTGCTTACATGTCAGAGCGGGCTCACGCCGCGCAGCGACGCGTCGAGCAGCTCGACCGTATGCAGGGTCGGGATGACGCGACCGCCGTCGGCCCGCATCGCGGCCGCGATCTGCAACAGGCAACCCGGGTTCCCGGCGACGATGACGTCGGCCCCGGTGGCCCGCAGGGCGGCCGCCTTCCGCGCGCCCAGTTGGGCCGCCGGCTCGGGCTCCAGCAGGTTGTAGACGCCGGCCGAACCGCAGCAGACGTCAGCGTCCATGGGGGATACGACGCGCAGGCCCGGCACCGTCCGCAGCAGCCCGCGGGGCTGCGCCCGCACGCCCTGGCCGTGCGAGAGATGGCACGCGTCGTGGTAGGCCACCGTCAGCTCGAGCGGATGGCGGGGCGCCAGCGGCTCGCCCAGTGACGCGAGCAGCTCCGTCACGTCGCGCACCCGGCCCGCCACGGAGGCGGCCCGAGCCGACCACTTCGGGTCGCCGGCCAGCGACTCGGCGTACTCCTTCATCACCGAACCGCAGCCCGCGACGTCGGTGACGATCGCGTCGACGCCGGCCTCGGAGAAGGCCCGGACGGTGCGCCGGGCCTGCCGTTCGGCCTGGCGGGCCCGTCCGGTGTGCCGGGCCAGCGCGCCGCAGCAGCCCTGACCGCGCGGGATGACCACCTCGACACCCTCGAGCGACAGCACGTTGGCCGTGGCCGCCGATACGTGACCGAAGAACGCCGATTGGACGCACCCGGTCAACAGGCCGACGCGGGCGCGGGCCGGCCCGGGCCGCCCACCCGGACGGGCGGGCACGACCGCGGGCAACTCGACCCTCGGACGCACCGGCGGAGCCAGCCGGGCCAGCGCCGCGGGCGTCGCCGGGAGGCGACGGGCCAGGCGCGGGCCGGTCAGGCGCAGGCGCTGGGCGAGCCGCAGCGGCCCGCGCATCAGGCGCAGGCGCCGAGGGTACGGAAACAGCGCGAACAGCGCGGCCCGCCGAGCGCGGTCGGCGAAGCCTCGGGCCGCCCGCGTCTCGACCAGTACGCGGGCCTCCTCAATGATCGTGTCGTACCGCACCCCGGACGGGCAGGCCGTGACGCAGGCCAGGCAGCCGAGGCAGGCGTCGAGATGACCGGCGACCGACGGGCTCACCTTGGCGCCGTCCACGACCTGCCGTACCAGGTGGATGCGCCCGCGCGGGGAGTCCATCTCCTCGCCCCAGAGCTGGTACGTGGGACACGCCGGCAGGCAGAAGCCACAGTGGACACATACGTCGGTGAGCTGGCGCAGGTCGGCCATCAGATCCCTCCCACGAAGCGCCCGGCCGCCATCCGGTGCTGCGGATCGAACCGGTCCTTCACCCGACGCATCAGGTCCAGGCCGGGCACCGGCCCCCAGATGTCGATCGCCTCCCGCACCGTCTCCGGCGCGGCCAGCACCACACACGAGCCGTACCGGATGCCCCCGATCGCCGCGCGGACGGCCCGCAGGACGCCCTCCATCTCGGCGGGCGCGGTGCCGCCGGGCAGGGCGACGTGCAGCACGCCGGTGCCGGCCGAGCCCCGCACGGTCACGTCCGGTCCGGCCGCCGCGAACAGCGCGTCCAGCACCGTGCCGAGACGGCCGACGGCGACGGCCAGCTTGAGCGCTATGGCGTCGAACAGGAACGGGTACTGGCCCCACCACCGCGGCTCCGGGCCGACCGCGGCCCGGTCGCCGAGCGCCTGCTTCGCGGCCTCGGCCCGCACCGGCACGCCGACGGCCGACCCCTCGACCAGCACCGAAAGCGTGCCCTGGGTACCGGAGGCGCTGGTCAGATTCACCTCCACCGCCGACGGGTGTACGGCCGGAGCCATCGCCCGACCGACGAGGTCGGGCAGCTCGGTGACGGACGAGACCGGACACGACACCCAGGCCCGCTCGGCCGGAAGCGGGTGCAACCGGAACGTCGCCGACGTGATCACCCCGAGCGTGCCGTAGGAACCGCAGAGCAGCTTGCCGAGGTCGTATCCGGCGACGTTCTTCACCACCCGGCCACCGGAGTGGGCGATGACGCCGTCCGGCCGCACGAACTCCACGCCGATGAGCAGGTCCCGGCCGGTGCCGTACCGCAGGCGCAGCGGGCCCGCCTCGGCGGCGGCGAGCACCCCGCCGACCGTGGCGGTCGGCGAGCCGGCCTCGAGGGCGAGGCGCTGACCGGCCAGACCCAACACACCGGCGACGTCGTGCAGCGGCGTGCCGGCCCCGACGGTCGCCACGAGGTCCCCCGGCTCGTGCGCGGTCACCCCGCGCAGCCGGCGCGTCTCGATCACGGTGTCCACTGTGGAGGAGGTGCCGCCCCAGTGCGACTTGGTGCCGGCCCCGCGGACCTGGACCGCCCGTCCGTCGGCCGCCGCGGCCCGCAGCGCCTCGGCCACCTCCGCCGCGCTCGACGGGGCGAGGACCTTGTCTACCATGCTTCGATACCCACGCTGGCCTGCGCCCGCAGGAGATCGTCGCCGGAGGCTCGGGGCCGGGGTGGCTCGCCGCAGAGGCGAGGCGTGGGGAAGACCTTGCCCGGGTTGGCCAGGCCGTGCGGGTCGAACGCGCACCGCAACAGCTGCATCGTGTCGAGGTCGTCCTCGGAGAACATGCGTGGCAGCTTGGCCGCCTTGTCCACCCCCACCCCGTGCTCACCCGTGATCGAGCCGCCCCGGGCGACGCACAGGTCCAGGATCTGGCCGGAGACGCGCTGCGCGGCCTCGTACTGCCCGGGCGCGGCGTCGTCGTAGAGCACGAGCGGATGCAGGTTGCCGTCGCCGGCGTGGAACACGTTGGCCACCCGGATGCCGGCCGCCGCGGCCAGCGCGTCGATCTGGGTCAGCACGTCGGCCAGCGCGGTCCGTGGGATCACTCCATCTTGGACGATGTAGCTGGGGCTGATCCGCCCGACGGCCGCGAACGCCGACTTGCGGCCCTTCCAGATCTCGGCCCGTTCGGCCGCGTTGGCCGCCATCCGTACCTCGAACGCGCCCGACCCCTCGCACAGCCGTCGCACGGTCGTCTCCTCCTGGGCGACCTCGACCGCCGGGCCGTCCAGCTCGACGATCAGCACGGCCCCGGCACCGGCCGGGTAGTCGCAGGCCACCGCCCGCTCGGCCGCCTGGATGGCCAGCGCGTCCATGATCTCGATCGCGGCCGGGGTGAGACCGGCCGCGATGATGGCGCTGGTGGCCGCGCCCGCGTCGGAGACGGTGCGGAACGCCGCGAGCAGGGTGAGCACCGACTCGGGCTGGCGCAGCAGGCGCACCGCGACCTTGGTGGCGATGCCGAGCGTGCCCTCGGAGCCGACGAACGCCCCGACCAGGTCGTAGCCCGGCGCCTCGGCCGCGTGGCCGCCACCGACCCAGATCAACTCACCGTCGGAGGTACAGATCTCCAGGCCCGTGACATGGTGCACCGTAAAGCCGTACTTGACGCAATGGGCCCCACCGGAGTTCTCGGCCACGTTCCCACCGATCGAGCACACGACCTGGCTCGACGGGTCGGGCGCGTAGAACCATCCGGCACCGCCGACCGCCTGGCTGACGGCCAGGTTGACGACGCCCGGCTCCAGGACCGCTCGCCCGTTGGCCAGGTCTATCTCGACGATCCGCCGCATCCGGCTGGTGACGATCAGGACGCCGTCGGCGGCGGGCAGCGCGCCGCCGGACAGGCCGGTGCCGGCACCGCGAGCTACCCACGGCACGCCGTGCTCCCGGCAGGCCCGCACCACGGCCCGCACCTGCGTGGCATCGCCGGGGAGGACGACGAGGGCGGGCACGGCGCGGTAGTGGGTCAGGCCGTCGCACTCGTATGTGCGACGGGCCGCCTCGTCGGTGACGACGGCGTCGGCCCCGATCTCGCCGCGCAGCCGCTCGGCCAGACCATCGAGGTTGGTCACCGTCCGTGACGACGTGGTCATAGCTCGATCCTGCAAGGCAAACGGTTCGCCGGCAAGACGAGCTTTCCGACCGGGCAGGCGATGGCAAAACGCCCGGTCGGCTGATAAACCGGCGTTTGGCACATTCGCCGACGCCTGCGGAGGCGAATCAAGTAGCACCGCGCCGATGCCTGCGGAGGCGAATCAACGTGGCACCTCGCCGACGCCCGCGGAGGCGAATCAACATGGCACCTTGCCGACCGTAGGGGGAGGTCGTGTCGGCTCGCACCCTCGTGGGTTGCTTCTGTGTGGCGATGGGCGCCCTCACCGCCACGGTTGTCGCTCTCCCGAATTGGGCTCCGGCGGCCTGGGGAGGGCTCGGCGTGCTGGCGGCGACCGCCGTCCTCATCGGAGCGCGGCGGTACTCGGTGCGCCGGCCCTGGCCGTGGCGGCTGCTGGCCGGCGCGCTGCTGGTGCACGCCACCGTTCCGGCGACGTTGGGCCTGACCGGCGTACGGGCCTGGCTGCCGACGATCGTGCTCGTGGCGGCGATGGCGGTGGCCACGGCGGCGCTCATCGCCCTCGGCCGGTCGGGCATCACCACGCGCGACCGGGCCGGGGTGGTGGACGCCCTGGTCGCCACGGTCACGCTCATGCAGATCGCCTGGGTGTTCGCGATCAACCCGCTCGCCTCCGGCGGCGCCGAGCGTGCGGTCGCCGCCCTGTGGCTGGCCGCGGACGGGCTGCCACTGGCGATCATCATCCGGATGCTGTGGTCGCGCGGTCGCTCCCGGTCGATCGGGCTGCTGGCCATCGGCTCGCTCGCCGCGGTCATCGCCAACGCGGCGCACGCGTGGTCGCTGGTCGGATCCCCGGCCAGCGTCACCGCGACCGTGACGGTGGCCGGCTGGACCGTCCTATGTGTCTGCTGGGGCGCGGCGGCGCTGCACCCCTCGATGATGCGGCTGGGCGGTACCGAACTGCTGCTCGACCGGCGGATCTCCGCGCGGCGATGGTCGTCGCTGGCGATCACCTCCCTGGTCGGGCCGGCGATCCTCGTGGTCGAGACCCAGAGCGGCCAGGTGCGCGACGGGCTCGTGATCGCCATCGGTACCTCGGTCGTCATCCTGCTGAACCTGGCCAGCGTCACCGTGGCGGCCAACGCGCACGGCCGTTCGCTGACCCACAGCGAGCACCACGACGCTCTCACCGGCCTGGCCAACCGCGCGCTCTTCGCCAGCCGCCTCGCCGACGCCGTGGCCCGGTCCCATGTGGGCGGGCCGGGGGCCGGTGTGATCGTCATCGACCTCGACGACTTCAAGATGGTCAACGAGTCGATCGGACAACGCGTGGGCGACGAGGTGCTGATCGCGGTCGCCCGCCGGCTCATCCGCACGCTCGGCCGCCACGACCTGGCCGCCCGCCTCGGCGGCGACGAGTTCGCCATCCTGATCGAGGCGCCGACGTCACCGGCCCACGTGGAGGAGACGGCCGCCCGGGTCAGCGGCGCGCTGGCCGAGCCGATGACGTTCGCGGGCAAGCGGGTCGACGTGACGGCGAGCATCGGGGCGACATTCATCGGCGACGCCGACCCGCTCGACGCCGATCCGCTCAGCCAGGCGGGCCTGGCCCAGCGGGCGGCGCGGACGGCCGGCCGCAGCCAGTGGCAGCGCTACCGCCCCGATCTGCACGGCCCGATCGTGGAACGGATGCGGCTGCGCACGGCCCTGAGCCGGGCGGTGTCCGACGGCGCGTTCGCGCTGCGGTACCAGCCGATCGTGAAACTGGACGACGGCCAGGCCGTTGGCTTCGAGGCACTCGTGCGTTGGGAGCATCCCCAGCGCGGGCTCGTCGGTCCGGCCGAGTTCATCGAGCTGGCCGAGGAGGTCGGCCTCATCGAGCCGATCGGTCAATGGGTGCTCCGGCGCGCGGTCACCGCGGCGGCGCACTGGCACCGGGCCAACCCGCCCGGGCCGTACGTGAGCGTGAACGTCTCCGCGCACCAGTTGCGCCGGCCCGGCTTCGCCGAGCTGGTCGACCGCGAGCTGGCCACGGCCGGCCTGCCACCGACCAACCTCATGCTGGAACTCACCGAGAGCGTGCTGCTGCGCGAGGACGACACGGCCTGGGCCGAGCTGGCCGCCCTGCGCCACACCGGGGTACGGCTCGCGATCGACGACTTCGGCACCGGGTCGTCGTCGCTGAGCTATCTGGTGCAGACGCCGATCGACATCATCAAGATTGACAAGTCGTTCATCGCGTCGCTCGCGTCGTCCCGGGAACGGGCCATCGTGGACGGTATCGTGCGCCTGGCCGAGACCCTCGGCCTGCGGGTGGTGGCCGAGGGGATCGAGACCGCGGCCGACCGCGACCTGCTGGCCGAGATGGGCTGCCCGTACGGGCAGGGTTTCCTGTACTCGACGCCCCTGTCGAGCGCCGAGGCGGCCCGCTGGGCGTCCGGGCTGGGTACCCCCGGTTCGGTGGATGAGTACGCACACTCAGGCGCCGTGCCCGTGGAGGGCCGCACACTGCCTTCATGACCGACACGTCGGCCCAAGCCGAGCTGGACCGGCTCAACTACGAGATCGCGGTACTGGAGGGGCGGGCCGAACAGGCGCGCGCGGCGTGGGCCGCGGTGTTCTCGACGCTGACCGCCGCGCGGCACCGCCGCGACCAGCTTGTCCGCTACCTGGCCTCGGTTCCGGGGCCGGCCTCGTGTGGACTGACGAGCGCAGGGAGCGAAGCGACTGGAGCGAGGAGGGAAGACGAGGCAGCGAAGGCCCCGGGACCCGCACGAGCGGAGCGAGTGCCAAGAAGCCCCGAGGCGTCGACGCGGACGGTGCAGAACGTGTTGTTCATTCTCGGTGGACTGTTGTTGGGCTCGGCCGCGATCGTGTTCACCGCCGTGGCCTGGACCACGTTCGGCGTGACCGGTCGGGCGGTGATCCTCGCCGTCGTCACGGGTCTCACGCTCGCCGTACCGCTCGTGGCGCTGCGCCGCCGGCTCACGGCGACGGCGGAGACGTTCGCCGCGCTCGGTCTGCTGCTCGTGCTCCTGGACGGTTACGCGGCCTGGAAGGTGAACCTGCTCGGGATCACGGCGTTCCCGGTCGAGCGGTACGGCGCGATGGTGTGCGCCATCACCGGCACGGTCGCCGCCCTGTATCACCGGGCGACCCGCCTGGCCGCCCCGGCCATCGCCGCGGTCCTCGCCGTCCAACCCGTCTTCCCACTGCTGGCCGGCGACCTGCCGCCCGGCTCGTTCACGTCGGCCCTGCCGTGGGCAGGGGTGGCCCTGCTCAACGCCGGCCTCGTGCTGGGCGCTCGCCGGCGCATCGGCTGGCTACGACCGGCGCTGTCCGCGATCGCCTGGATCATGTACGCCGTCGGCCTCGTCGGCACGATCGTGTGGGCGGTGGTGCTGCACATCGACCCGGCCGGCGTGACCGAGGCGGCCCGGGCCAGCGCGACCGCGCTGCTGGCCGCGACCGTGCTCGCGACGGGCGCGGCGCTGGTTGCCTCGCCGGCGGCGCGCGCGGTGGTGGCCAGCCTGGTGACGCTCACCGTGGCCGGCACGGCGACCAACCTCGTCTCGGTCGCCTCACCCGACTACACGCTCGTCCTCGCGGCCGGCGTGGTCGCCGCCACGGTCGGGTTGACGCTGGCCGCCCGGCTCCTCGTGCCGGCCGCGATCCGGCCGGGCCTGGGTGCCGGCGCCGGGGTGGCGGCCGGGGCCCTGTCCGCCGTCCTGGTAGGACTCACCGGGATCGGTCTGATCCGGACCATCACCGACGCGCTGCCGCCGTGGGGGGCCGACCTCAGCGTCTCCGCGGCCGCCGACTGGCAACTGCTGGCCGCGCTGACCCTCGCCGCCGTCGCGCTGGCGGCCGCGCTGCCCGGTCCGGCCCGGCGCGATGTCGGCGTCGGCGGCGCCGCCCTGGTGGCGCTGGCCCTGCCGGCCTCGATAGCCATGCCCTGGTGGGCACCGTCGCTTGTGTACCTCGGAGCGGCCGCCGGTCTCGTCGGGACGGCGTTCGTCGGGTCGCGCCACCGGTCCTTGGCCCGGGCCGCGGCCGCCGCCGGGCTGACGGCCGGCGCGGTGCTGGCCGGGCTGGCGCGACCGGAGCAGACGGCACTCGTCCTTTGTGGAGTTATCGTTCTGGGTACCACGGTCGGCCTGCTGAGCCGGCCCGTCGACCACCGGCGGATCGTGACCGGCTCGGCCGGGCTGGTGGCGCTGATGGCGCTCCCGCCCGCCGCCTGGTCCGGGCTGGTCGCGGTCGACGTTCTGCCCTGGTGGGTGGCCCGGCTCACGGTCGCGGCCGTGGTGGTCGGCCTGCTCGCGACGATGGCGGCCCGACGGTCTCGGCCCGGCATGGTCCCGTACGCGTACGCGGCCACGCTGATCTCGGCGGCGCTGTGGCCCCCGGTGATGGCCGTGGTCGGGGCCGAGCCCATCGGCCTGTACGGGGGTGTGGCGCTCGTGCTGGTGGCGACGGCGGTGCTGGCCGTCTTACCGGGGCGGGCGCCACAACAGGATGCGCGGGCCCGGTGGGGGCCGGCCGTGATGGCCGCAGTGCCCGGCGCCGTGCTCCTGACCGTGTACGCGCTGCCGGCCACGCTGGCCATCGTGGCCCTGCCCTACACATGGCTCGGCTCGGTCTGGTCCGGTCAACCGGCCGGTGTCGGGCTCACCCCGGACGGCGTGGACGTCACCGTCCGGGTACTGGGTGAACACGCCGTCGCCCTCGGCCTGCTGGCCGTCGCGTCGGCCATCGCGGCGTACGCGGTGACCCGTCGCCCGGGCGCCGCCCTCGGCGGTCTCGGGGTCGGCGGGCCCACCGCGATCCTCGCCGCCGCGGTCGCGACCCGGGCGCCGTGGCCGACCGTACCGGCGGTGACGCTGAGCCTCGGCCTGGCGATCGTGCTCGCGGTCGCGATGCTCGGCGGGCGCGGCGTCCGGGCCACCATCGCCTCGACGCAGGCGGTGGGCTATGTCGGGGCCGGTCTCGCCGGGATGCTCACCCTCGAATGGTCCACATTGGTCGGTCTCGGTGCGGTCCTGCTGGCGTTCGCCGCGGTCGGCCTCGCCGGCCGCACCCCGGCGTGGCGGGTGGCCGGCTGGACCACCTCGGCCGCCGCGTCGCTGGCCACCGCGGCGGCCGCCGGCCTCGCCGCCGACCTCGCCCCGCGTACGGTCGCCTTCGCCGTGCTGGGCGCGGCGGCGCTGTGCCTGCTCGGCGGGGCCGCGCTGGCCCGCCACCGACCCACGGAAGGACTGCCGGTGCAGGGGGTCGGCCAGGTCGGCGCCGCCGTGGCGCTGCTGTTCACCGCCGGCTCGGACCGGCACGCGGCCGCGGTCTGCACGCTCTGGGGCATCGCCGTCGGCGCACGCGCGCTGTGGCCCGGCACCGGCCGTACCGCCCGGGGCGCGTTCGCCGCCGTGGCGGGCGGATTCGAACTGGTCGCCTGGTGGTTGCTGCTGTCCGACCTCGACGTGGCACTGGTCGAGGCGTACACGCTCCCGCTGGCCGGGGTGGCGCTGCTCGCCGGGTACGTCGCGGCCCGCCACCGGCCCGACCTCGGCAGCTGGGTCGCCTACGGTCCGGCGCTGGCGGCCGCGTTCCTGCCCTCCCTGGGTACCGTCTTCGGGATCACGTCCGAGGGCGGCGACGGGCAGCCGGGGCGGCGGCTCCTGCTCGGAATCGGCGCGATGCTCGTCGTCCTGGGTGGCTCGGTGCGCCGGCGCCAGGCACCCGTCGTGGTCGGCGGTGCGGTGCTGGTCATCGTCGCGCTGCACGAGATCGCGCTGCTCTGGGACCGCCTGCCGCGCTGGATCCCCCTCGCCCTCGGCGGCGCGGTGCTCGTCGGCCTGGCCATCACGTACGAACGCCGCCGGCGCGACGTGGCCCGCCTCCGCGAAGCCGTCGCCCGCATGACCTGACCCCAGCGCATCACTCCGGGCGGAGGCCGACGGCGGCGAGGCTGGCCCACCAGAGTCGGGCGGCGCGGTCGGGATCGGTAGCCCGCGGCGTGGCCACGAACGGCGCGCGGAAGGCGAAGTAGCCGCCGGGGACGAGCGCCTCGTCGGCCGTGGCCAGCCAGACGAGGGTGTCCGCCGCCACCGCCGGCGGCTGGACCACGACCGGCAGCGGGCGGGCCATGGTGAACAGCAGGCTGCTGCGCGCGAACCGGGTCTGCACGAGCCCGGGAAAGAAACACGTGGCCACGATGCCGGCCGCGGCCCAGCGCCGGCCGGCCTCGACGGTGAACAGGACGTTGGCCTGCTTGCTCGCACCGTACGCGAGCCAGCGGCTGCGGTAGCGACGGAGCGGGGCGGCCGGCCGGTCCACATCCAGCCAACCCCACGCCTCGGCCAGCGAGCCGGTGGTGACCACCCGGGCCGGCTCGCCGGACCGGGCCGAGCGGCGCAGCTTGTCCAGCAACAGATGCGTCAACAGGAACCCGGCCAGGTGGTTGACCTGCATGGTCACGTCGTACCCGTCCACCGTCCTATGTGTCCACGGGGCCAGGAGGCCGGCGTTGTTGACCAGGATGTCGACGGCGTCGACCTCCGCGTTGATCCGCTCGCCGAGGCGACGCACCTCGTCGAGGACCGCGAAGTCGCAGCGGTACGCGCGGACGAAGGGCCCCCCGACCGAGCCGACCCGGTCGACCGCGCGGGCCAGGCGACCGGGGTGGCGCCCGACGAGCACGATCCCGTACCCGGCCCCGGCCAGCGCCTCGGCGCCGGCCAGCCCCAGGCCGGAGCTGGCCCCGGTGATGACGACGGTACGGGCCACGTCAGGCATTCGGTCCACCATGGCTGGCTCGGCGCGTCTGACGCCGCGCGAGCGACCCAGCCATGGCGCCACCACCAGCCCCCGGATGGGCCGGGACGATACTGGTGGCATGCAGACCGGAACCGTGAACCTGACGGAGGCGCTCGCGTCCTTCCAGGACGTCTACAGTCCCCGCATCGTCGCGCGCGTCAACGACTACGACGTGAAGATCGCCCATGCCGAGGGTGAGCACGTGTGGCACACGCACGCCGACACCGACGAGTTCTTTCTGGTCCTCGACGGCCAGTTCGACATAGGCCTGCGCGGCGACGACGGGGCCGAGACAACCGTGACCCTGCACCGGGGCGACGTCTTCGTCGTACCGAAGGGCGTCGAGCACAAGCCGTCGTCGCCCGGCGGCGCGATCCTCATGTTCGAGCCCACCGGCACGGCCAGCACCGGCGACCGCCACGACGGACAGATCCCGACGTACGTGGACAGCACCACCGGACACGCGCTGACCTGAGCTTCGCCACGGCTGGCTCGGCGTCGTCTGGCGCCGCGCGAGCGACCCAGCCATGGCGTTTAGGTGCCCAGACGCCGCACGCCCTCGGTGAGCGCGTCCACGGCGACGGCGTCGGTCGGGTCGAGCCAGCAGATGAGGTGCCCGACGCCCTCGTTCCGCCAGGCGGCCAGGGCATCGGCGACGGCGGCCGGATCCCGCGGCGTCATGCGCTCACCCTCGCCGACCAGCATGCCCACCGTGACCTCGATCTCGGCCGGGTCGCGGCCCTCGGCCGCGCACGCGTCGCGAAACGCCGCGCGCGTCTCGGCGAACCGCTCGTCCGGCGACGCGTACCACGCCGTGTTCCAGGCGTCGGCCCAGCGCGCGACCAGCCGCAGCATCCGCGGCCGCCGGGCCCCCACGAGGATGGGCATGGGCGCCGCGGCCGAGCGCCGCGGCAGCAGTGGGCAGTCCCGCACCTGGTAGTACCGGCCGTCGAGGGTCACCACGCCCTCACGCAGCATCGTGGCGATGATCTCCAGACCCTCCGCGAACCGGTCCACCCGATGGTCGAACGGGAACCCGAACGCCCGGTACTCCGGCTCGTGCCATCCCGCCCCGACGCCGAGGATGACGCGGTCGCCGCTGATCTCGGCCAGGGTGTGGGCCATCCGGGCCAACAGCGCCGGGTGCCGGAAGCTGTTGCAGGCCACCAGTGTGCCCAGCGTGACGCGGCGGGTCGTCCCGGCCAGCGCCGACATCAGGGTCAACGCCTCCCAGGACGCGGACGGCGTTTCGTCGCCTGTCCGCATGAGCAGGTGGTCGTAGAGCCAGACCGAGTCGAGCCCGGCCGCCTCCACCTCCCGGGCCAACGCATTGATCTCGGCGAAGTTCCCCGCCACCCCCGGCGCCGGCTCATCGCCGAGCGGCAGCATCAGACCCACCCGCACGACCGCACCTCCCTTCCGGTGCCTGCCAACCTACGCTGTGCTCCGTGTCCAACTTCCTGCAACAGGTGCCGACGCTCGCCGGTGTGATCCTCGGTGCCCTCGCGACGATCCTCGCGACCACGTACGCCGAACGCTCACAGTGGAGGCGCAAGCATGCCGTCCGCTGGGACGAGAAGCGACTCGAGGCATATGCGCAGTATGCGGAGACGCTCAGGCATCTGCACTTCGTGGCCATGCGGATGTCCGCCTCGTCCCGCCCCGGTGCCCGCTCGCAACCGCTGGACCAGGCCATCGGCGAGGAATTGATCAGCGAGGGCGAGGCGGCCCGCGGCCGGGCCATGGAGTCCGTCCTCATGCTCGGCGACGCGGAGGTCGTGTCGGCCGCGCGCCAGTGGCGGCGGGCGGTACTGACGCTGGAGTTGTTCGCCCGCGGCCTGCTCGAGAATCCGGCGCCGTGGGCCGATCTGAACGCGGAGGCGGACCGGGCGCGGGACCAGTACTACCTGGCCACCCGGCGCAGCCTCGGGGTCACAGACCCGGCCCTGGGCCGGCAGCGTCTGGACTGACGAGCGCGAGCGGAGCAAGCGCAATTGGACACGGACAAGACGGGGCGCGACGTTGTTGGCTACCCTCGCCGGGTGACCCCGCAGCGACTGGGCGCCGCCCTCACGGGCCTGTTGCTCGCCGCGTCGGCGTTCCTACCGGGACGCGCCGCGGCCGATCCGACCCCCACGGCGACGCCATCAAGGTCGACCACCCCGTCGGCGACACCCTCAGCGACACCCTCAGCGACGCCGACGGCCACGGTGGCGACACCGACCACGGCGCCCGCCTTCGCGCCGTGTCCCCGCACGCCGGCCAAGCCACCCCATCCGCTGCCCAGCCCGTCCCCGATGCCCAAGCGCGAGGCCGGCCTACCGCCGACCGGTGGCCCGGGCCTGGCCACCGAAGGACTGGCCGTCCCCACCGGCGCGCCCGCGCCGCCGAGCCAGATCAGCGCGACATCATGGGTCGTCGCCGACCTGGACACCGGCGCCGTGCTCGGGTCGTGCGCGCCCTACCGGTTCGGCGCGCCGGCCAGCGTGCAGAAGCTGCTGCTGATCGCCACGTTCCTGCCCAAGCTCGACCCCAAGCGGGTGGTCACGGTGTTCGGCAAGGACCTGCGGTTCGAGCCGGGCAGCTCGGCCGTCGGCCTGGTCCGCAGCGGCAAGTACTCCGTCGAGACGCTCTGGCTCGGCCTACTCCT
>Ga0307406_10000953_pt1 | contig 16192 bp, 11 predicted proteins | sample 322Cmetagenome_3_FD_203706 | JGI IMG/M metagenome (GOLD analysis project Ga0307406, IMG submission 203706) | Maize rhizosphere microbial communities from greenhouse at UC Davis, California, United States - 322HYB-C-2 | ecosystem: Host-associated > Plants > Roots > Rhizosphere > Soil | place... | reverse complement strand
CCGTTCACCAGTCGAGCGCACGCTCCCGACCTGGGCCGCGACGGGAGGGCACGCTTGTCGCATTAGTGGACCGGATGCTGTCGATGACGGGATGACGGGCGAGGCTGTTCATCCAACAATAGGGAAGAGTGAGCTGACGGCGCTTGGCGCTCGGGCGAGAGTTGTCCTTCCTTGCTACGCTCGGAAGGACACCGTATTTCTGCCGGTCCTCACCTCACGCTTCCCTTTGCAGCTGACCATGCCCATCACCCGGTTCCGACTCCCGCTCAGTACGATCGCGTTCACCGCCACGATGGTCCCATCGCTCGCCGCTCAGCAGCCCGATTACGCCAAGGCCGAGCGGATGCTGACGTGGAACACTGCACCGCTCGTCGCCAACGACATCCTTTCGGTCACCTGGCTCTCCGACTCGACGCGCTTCTGGTATCGCGTCTCACGGCCGGCCGGCCACGAGTTCGTGCTCGTCGATCCGGTCGCGAACACCCAGCGACCGCTCTTCGATCATCTCAGGCTGGCGAGCGCGCTCACGCGTATGGAAGCCGGGAAGAAGTCGTACGAGGCCTCGAAGCTTCCCTTCCAGACCTTCACGCTCCTCGGCGGGGACAAGACGCTCCGCTTCAAGAGCGGCGATCGCTACATCGAGTGCGATCTCACGCGCTACGAGTGCGCGCCGACCACGTACAAGCCGCGATCGGCGGCGGAGGTGCCGTCGCCCGACTCGCAGTGGGTCGCGTACGTCAAGGACCACAACATCTGGGTGAAGCGCGCGGGCGGTGGCGAGGAGACGCAACTCACGACCGACGGCGTGCGATTCAACGGCTACGGCACCGGCGAGCCGCGTCCATCGCAGCTCCGTTCGAAGGATCCTATCGCGCCGAGCCTCGTGTGGTCGCCGGATGGAAAGCGACTGCTCGTTGTGCGCATCGACGAGCGTGGCGTCGAGATGTTTCCGCTCTACTCGTCGACGACGATTCGCCCGTCCGCGTACCTCATGCCGTACGCGCTCCCGGGTGACACCGCGTACGAGCGCGCGACGCGCTACGTCATCGACATCGCATCGAAGACAGCACGCGCGGTGACGCCGCCCGCGATCTACTCGCCGGGCTTCGGCGGCATCGGTGGACGCGGCGGCGGCGAGTGGGCGAAAGACAGCAGGAGCTTCCTCTACGGCGACATGACGCGCGCCGACAAGGTCGCGTCGTTGTATCGCGTCGATGCGGCGAGCGGCACGCGCAAACGGCTCGCCTTCGATTCGAGCGCGACCTACGTCGACCAGGAGGAGTTCCACGTCTTCCCTGGCGTGCGCGGTACGATGGCAATGTCCGAGCGCGATGGTTGGAAGCACCTGTATCTGTTCGACACGACGGGCGCAGTCGTGCGGCAGCTGACGTCCGGGGCGTGGCTCGTCGCTGATATCCTTCGCAGCGTTGACTCGACGGGCACGATCTTCTTTACCGGCCAGGGGCGCGAGAACGGGCGCGATCCGTACTACGAGAAGGCGTATCGCGTGAAGCTCGACGGGTCGCCGGTCCAGCTGCTCACGCCTGAGGATGCGGAGCATCAGGTGCACGTCGCACCGGGCGGACGCTTCCTCGTCGACATCTACTCACGCGTCGATATGCCGCCGGTCGCGGTGCTCCGCTCGGGCGACGGGCGCGTGCTGCGCACGCTCGAGAAGGCCGACGTGTCGGCCCTGATGGCGACCGGCTACCGGCCGCCCGAGCCGATCAAGGTGAAGGCGCGCGATGGCGTGACGGATCTCTATGGCGCGATCTGGAAGCCGAACAACTTCGATTCGACCAAGGTCTACCCGGTCATCGACAACATCTATCCCGGCCCGCAGCTCACGACCGGCCCGAAGCGCTTCATGCCCCACGACGAGGACGCGCTCACCGTTGGCTACTCGCAGTACTCACAGGTGAAGGCTCTGGCGGAGCTCGGGTTCATCGTCGTGAACGTCGACGCGATGGGCACGACGCACCGCTCGAAGGCGTTCCGCGAGACGTGGTACGCGAACATGGGCGACAACGGGCTGCCCGATCACATCACGGCACTCAAGCAGCTCGCGGCCACGCGTCCGTACATGGACCTCACGCGCGTTGGCATTTACGGCATCTCCGGTGGCGGCTTCGCGTCGACCGATGCGATCCTGCGCTACCCGGAGTTCTTCAAGGTCGCGGTGTCGACGTCGGGGAATCACGACAACCGCAGCTACAACATGCACTGGGGCGAGAAGTACACCGGCGTCCTCACGCGTGACACCGTGCGGAAGACCGACAACTTCGAGAGCCAGTCGAACCCCGCGATGGCCGCGAATCTCCGCGGCAAGCTCTTTCTCATCCATGGTGACATGGATGACAACGTCAGCCCCATCAACACGCTCCGTCTCGCGGACGCGCTGATCAAGGCGGGGAAGACGTTCGACATGCTGATCGTGCCGGACGCGGGGCACATGATGTACTACATACCCTACGTGCATCGAGTGCACTGGGACTACTTCGTCCGCAACCTGCTGCACGAGGAGCCGCCGGCGGATTACGTGATCAAGGGGCCGCCGACGCCGCCGCAGCCGGAGTGAGCGCTTGGTTCTCCGCGCCACGTATTGATCACCAGTTGAAATGGCGTTGTTTCTTTCTTGGCGCGAAGGAGAAGCGCGATTACTACGTATTACCCGACCGGCAGGTACGTAACGCGACCGATATAGCGTAGGCCGGCCAAACCGCATCGTGCTCGTGTCCTCAACGATGCGGAAGCCGATGTCGCTTGCCAGGTTGCCAGTCGCCCCGTTCCCATCGGGCGCTCCGTACACCATCGCGTTCGCGAGCAGCAGCGCGCCCGCCATCGGCGCCCTGACGCAGGGCGAGCGGCGGGAATACGACGGCCTGCCTCACGAGAGTCGCCGTCGCGACTGGCTCGCGGGCCGATGCGCCGCCAAACGAGCGTTGGCTTCGCGTTGTGGTGTACCTCTCCATCACATCCAGGTGGAGTCCCGGCCAGGGGCCGCGCCGCTGTGCATGGTGCTCGATGACCACCGGCGCTGGACGCCCAGTCGGTTCTCCATCTCCATTGCGCACCGCGACGGGTGGGCGATTGCCGCTGCCGCCGAGCCCTGGATGCGAGTGGGCGTCGACATCGATCGCGCCGGCGAGATCGGGCCGGAACACCTCCGATACTTCCTCGCTCCACGTGAGCGTTGCTACGGCGGGCTCATCGACGCGTCGCTTGCGTGGGTGCTCAAGGAAGCGGCCTGGAAGGCGCTGGCCCTCGGTTCCGACGTTCCCTTCACGGCCATACAGCTCTCGTTCGATCCCCGCACTCGTGCGCTTCAGCGAGTCCGGGTCGAGAGCACATGGCTCGCCGCGCGTTCCCACTTCGTGCGCTTCGCAGGTCCGTACCGGATGGTTTCGGCCGTGGTGGAGATCAGACAGGAGGTCCAGTGACCGCCTCGACTGGCACCTGCGGTATCTCCGCCATCGCGTACGCGCTCCCGCAGCACCGACGCTCCGTGCGTGAGCTCGACGCGCTCGGCCAACTCGAGAGCGATCCCGCGATGCTCGAGCAGTTCGGCTTCGGGCACGTGTATGTCGCGGAGGAAGAGACGCCGTACTCGCTCGCCCTCGCGGCGGCTACGACGCTCCTTCGCGAGAACGCCGTGTCGCCAGCGACCATCGACACGCTCCTGTACTGCGGCACGCCGTCGGTCGCATTCGCCCGAGCCGGCAGCGCCTCCGACGCGTCCAGTCGGATCGCGAGCACTCGCCGCTTTGATTATCCGGCGACGCGACTGCAGTACGACCTCGGTTTGGAATGCGCGTCCGCGCTGGCCATCGACCAGCTGGCGTGCACGTCGCTCTTCAGCGCAGTGCGCATCGCACGCGCCCTCATCGAGACCGGAGAAGCGCGACGCGTGTTGTGCGTATCGGCCGAGTTCTTCCCGGAGTGCGCCGGGCGTGAAGCGATCTATAACTGTACGTCCGACGCAGCCTGCGCGGTGCTCATCGACGACTCCGCCGAGCGCCATCGTATTCTCGCGTCGGCGCATGTGACCAAGGGGTACTACTGGGAGGGCGACGCGCGGCGCAACGAGATCGTCGCCTCCTATTTCCCGACGGCGAAGCACGTCATCGCCGAGACGCTTCGGCGCGCGGAGTGGCGTCCCGAGGATGTCACCTGGGTCCTTCCTCACAACATCAGCGTCCGCAGCTGGGAGATCCTCCTCGGCCTAACGGGAATTGCCCGTGAGCGGCTCTGGTGCCGCAACGTCGCGCGCGTGGGACATACGCTCGCCGGCGACAACTTCATCAATCTGCGAGACGCATTGGAAGAAGGGACCGTGTGTCCCGGCGATCGACTGCTTCTCTTCTCCTACGGCTACGGCGCGCACTGGACGGCGCTGGCACTGGAGGCATGACCATGCGCGCCCGGCATTCGATCTTCGTCACAGGAGCAACTGGCTTTCTGGGTCGCGAGACTTTGACCGCGCTGCTCGCCGCCGACTCTCGGCTCCGCGCGTTCGTGCTCGTGCGCGAAATTGGCCGTTGGTCGCACGTCGGGCGCGAGCTTGACCACAGTCGGGTCATCCCCGTGCAAGGCGATCTCTGCGTCGACGGACTCGGGTTGCCGCCGGATATACGCGCCAGGATCGCCAGCGAGGTCACGGCGATCGTGCATCTCGCCGCCGACACGACTTTTTCCTCCCCGCTCGATCACGCCCGCGCGGTGAACACGCTCGGGACGCAGCGCGTGCTCGAGTTTGCCGCTGATTGTGCATCGGCTGCGCACGTAGCCTACGTCAGCACAGCATTCGTCGCTGGCCGCCGCATTGGAGTGATCGCCGAAGATGGGCATTCGGCGAACGCGGGATGGGTGAACGCGTACGAGCAATCGAAGTATGAGGCGGAGCAGCTCGTGAGAGAGCAGGCGTCGAGCTGGGTGATTCTTCGCCCGAGCACCGTCGTCTGCGATGATGTTGGTGGGCACGTCACACAGACGAACGCGGTGCATCGCGCGCTGAATCTCTATCGCCAGGGATTAGTGGCGATGATGCCAGGCGTCACCGGTTCCACCGTCGACGCGGTGACGACGTCCTACGTCGCCAACGGCATCGCGAGGCTCGCACTGCGAGATGACGCGGCGGGCAAGACCGTGCATCTGTGCGCAGGTGAGGGCGCTCTCCCGCTGGACGAGCTGCTCGACATCACTTACGCGCGATGGGCGACGGATCCCGTCTGGCGCAAGCGTGGGATCGTCCGTCCCGCGATCACGGACCTCCAGACGTACGCGCTGTTCGAGCGCACGATCGAAGACGTTGCAGACGCATCGCTCAAGCGAATCGCGCGGGCACTCTCGCACTTCGTACCGCAGCTGGCGCTTCCCAAAGGCTTCGACACGACGAATGCCGAAGCACTCCTCGGCCGTACCGCACCGCCGGTGCGCGACTTCTGGCTGCCAATGCTGGACTACATGCTCGCAACGCAGAACGCCGCGAGCTCGGCGAGCGCTTTGGCGAGGGTAGCATGAACACCTCCATGGATCACGCGACCTTTGTGGAGCGCACCGTGGGCTGGATCAATCGGACACTGGTGCCGGCCGGCGTCACGATCGATGCCGACACGGCGCTCTTCGCCGATAGTCTCATCAACTCCATCCGGATCCTTCAGCTCATCGCGTGGACGGAGCACGCGTTAGGGCTGCGAATTCCCGACGTCCAGATTCGCATGGATCACTTCCGGACGGTGCGGCACATCGCCGACACGTTCGCCCGCTCAAACACCGGTGGGGGAGGCGGCGATGTGGCCGCGTGAGGACGTCGTGAGAGCGCTCTGCGCGCGCGGCGAGCTGTGGGACGTGGCGCCGGGCGTCACCGCGTTGCGCGGCGATACCGCTGCGCTCCTTCGGGCGCTGGAGCATGCCATTTCGGAGCTATGCGGACTGGAGACATCCGATGACTGGCGTGTACCGCCGGCGATCGACTTCGCGACGCTCGCTCGTGCGGAGTACTTCGCCTCCTTTCCGCACTGGCTCACGCTCGCCTCGCACTTGACAGACGAAGAGGACACGTTGTGCCGCGTGGCCGAGCGTGGCGAGCCGGCGGTGTTGCGCGAGGCATCGGCACCGCCGCAGGCCGCGCTCAATCCGGCCGTCTGCTACCACGTGTATGCCGCACTTGCGGGTACGGTCATCGACTCCGCACGGCTGGTGACGGCGCAGTCGGAATGCTGGCGTCACGAGGGAACGCGCCACGCTACGCTCGAGAGGGGCTGGGCGTTCACGATGCGCGAGATCGTCTGCATCGGTTCGGACGGCGACGCCCGTGCGTTTCTCGAGCGCTCCACCGAGCGCGTTACCGCGTTCGCTCGCGCGCTCGATCTCGACCCGGCCGTCGCTCTGGCGACCGATCCATTCTTTGCGCCGAGCGCGCGGGCCAAGCACGTGCTGCAGCGGCTGAAGGAGCTGAAGCGCGAGTTGCTTCTGCCCGTTAGTGCGAGCTCGACCATCGCTGCGTCGTCGTTCAACCTGCACGACACGTTCTTCGGCGAGGCGTTCGACATTCGGCTCTCGGACGGACGCCCCGTCACAACCGCGTGTGTCGCATTCGGGCTCGAGCGTTGGCTGCTCGCTTGTCTCGTTAGGCACGGCCCGGATGCCGCGGCATGGCCACGCCTTCCACTCGTCCGTGACCTCTCGGAGGTGCGACATGGCTCGAGCTAGGGCGATGCAGATGACCGGTTCGATCTACGCGCGGCACGCCCGCGCCGCCGACCGTGGGGCATGGTCAGTGGAGCGTGACGTACGCTGGGGCGAGATCGACAGCGCGCAAGCGTTGGCGCAGCCCGAGATCCTCGCCAAGCTGCGCTCCGCCGCGCTCATCGAGTCCTTCCATCCGGTAAACCTCTCTCGGCTCATCCGCTTCGCCTGGGACGATGTCGACGCCGGCGTCGTGTTCTCGCTGGAGATGTACGAGGGCTTCAAGCACTTCCACGCGCTTCGCATGTACCTCGACGCCGTGCGGTACGAACCGCGGATCACGGACGACGAGCTGCGCCAGATCCGGCAGCATGCTGACCGTGGCGACCTCGATCCGGCGGATCTCGTGACGCCGCTGGTGGAGTTCATGCTCAGCGAGCATCTCGCCGCGTATTTCTTTCGCCGTCTGGGCGAGCAGGCGCGGGAATCACAGCTCAAGCATCTGCTGACGCTCATCGCCGCCGACGAGGTACGTCACGCGCAATCGGCGTCGGATCTCATCGCGCAGCGCATCACCGCAAAGCCGGAGCTCGTGCCGGCGGTGCTTCGCGCGGCCGCGCACTTCCGCCACTATGGCGAAGAGGCCGTGGGCGACGTGCCCATCGCGATGGAGGGCGACGAGATCGCCATCCGGACGTTTGCGACGCGCATCGAGCGCCTGTGCGGCATGCGCATCGTCGATCACTTCAAGATGGAACTGGAGCGCTGACCATGGACACCATGCAAATCAGCGACCGCGAGTTCACGCTGCTGAACTTCTACCGTGCGTCGGAGCTGCAGGGTGGCCTGGTGCTCGGACGTCTCGTGCAACACGTGCGCGACCCTGAGCTCATCGTGCGGCTCACCGCGCACAGCGCCGAGGAGGTGCTACACGCCCAGCTCTGGACGGAGACAATCGTCGCCGTCGGCGGCCGTCCGCGTCCCACGACGGACACGTATCAGGCGCGCTACGCCGCAGCGATCGGCGCTCCCACGTCGCTGCTCGAGGTCCTGGCGCTCACGCAGGTGTTCGAGCGCGGCGTCTATCGTCACTTCGTAAGGCACCTGCGGCGTCCGCACACGCATCCGCGCGTGCAGGCGACTCTGCGCCGGATGCTCGCCGACGAGCGCGGGCACCTCTCGTGGGTTAAGGAGTGGCTCGATAGGCAGACGGCCGCACGCGGCGCCGTGGTGCCGGCGCTGCTGCGGCGGTATAGCGCCGTCGATGCGGAGATCCGCAAGCAATTGCTAGAGGACTATGAGTGGGCGGTGCTCGCATGCGCCTCCTGACTCCCCCCCGCACAGCGGCCAGCTCCATGGCATTCCTGCGGCGTGTCTCGCTGCCGAGTGCCGTGGACGATCGGCTGTACTTCGCTCAGGTGCGCGAGGATCCTCGACTCGAGATCGAGGCGCTCGAGCCGAGTGCCGAGGATTCCATTGTCGTTGTAGGCTCCGGCGGCTGCACGGCGCTCTCGCTGCTTACGGCGGGCGCTGGTCAGGTCACCGCGGTGGACATGAATCGCGCGCAGAACCATCTGATCGAGCTCAAGCTCGCCGCGCTCACCGTGCTGGCGCGCGCGGAGTCGCTGGCCTTGCTGGGTGTAACCGAGAGTTCGGCGCTGGCACGGCTCGACGCGTATGAGGAGCTTCGTGCGCACCTAACGCCGGAGGCGATCGCGTACTGGGACGCGCGGGGCAGGGCGGTGGCTGGCGGCGTGCTCAACGCCGGCGTCACCGAGCGCTTCATCCGTGGGGTGATCCTGGCGCTTCGCGTGTTCGTGCATCCGCGCGCTCGCGTCGAGCGCATGCTCGCGTGTGAGTCACTGGACGCACAGCGCAGGCTGTTCGAGAGCGAATGGAATACGGCTCGGTGGCGGACGTTCTTTGGTCTTCTGTTGAATCGCATCGTCTTTCGGCGCGCTTACGACCCGGCATTCTTCGCACACCTCGAGCGGCCGAGCTTCGCGGACCATTTCCGTCAACAGGCCGAGCACGCCTTCACGGAGCTCGAGGTGCGGGACAACTACTTCCTGCACCACATGCTCGCTGGTCGCTTCCCGTTGGACGTGCCCGGCGGACTACCGCCGTACCTCAGCGAGGGGGGCGTCGCGGCGGCTGGAATGTCACGAGAAAGGCTCACACTTGTGGACGGGACGTTTACCGATCACTTGCGCACTCTTCCGGACGGGAGCGTGTCGGGGTTTGCGCTCTCGAACATCTGCGAATGGCTCGCGCCGCGCGATGTCGATGCGCTCTTCGCCGAGGTCGTACGCACCGCCGTGCCGAATGCGAGACTCTGCTTCAGAAATTTTGTTGGGTGGACAGAAGTGCCACCGCACTTCCAGCACCGCGTGCGCGAGGACCGCGTGCGGGGCGAGAAGATGATGAAGTGCGATCGTAGTGTCGTGCAGCGTCGGTTTGCGATCTGCCGTGTCAACGCCGAGGCTGTGCAATGACTGTGGCGACGACGACCAGCGGCGGTGTGAGCGTTCAGGTGCGCGACGCCGTGCATTCGGACGACGCGGCGCTGAGAACGATCGCTGCCTCGTGTCCCATGGAGGGTGACATCACCCTTCGCGTGACGCGCGAGCCCGACTTCTTCCAGCTCAACCGGCTGGAGGGACGGCAGTGGCGCGTGGGCGTGGCGGAGGTGGACGGGCTAGTCGTCGGGTGCGTCATGGCCGCCGAACGACGCGCCTATTTGTACGGCGTCGAACGGCGAACACTGTATGCCGGCGATCTCAAGGTACACCCGCGAATGCGCGGCGCGGGCGTTGCCGACGCGCTCAGCCAGTGGGTGGCCCGAGCGCTCCGCGATATGGGCGGTGTGAACGCGCCGATCCTGCTCACCATTCTCGCCGGAAACAGCGCGATGGAGCGCCGGACGTCGGGGCGAGGGGGAATGCCGAACTTCGTGCGCTTCGCGACGATCCGCGCGTTCTCCATTCCGCTCCTCTTTCCGCGCCGGTTCACGGAGACCGGGCCGCGCGTCTCTGTGGCGACGCTGCGCGACGTCGAGGAGATGGTGCAGCTTTGGGAGCGTGTGGCGCCCACCCGTCAGCTCGCGCCCGTGTTCACCGCCGACACGCTCGAGCGCTGGATAGCCGGCGCGCCAGGGCTCGACATCTCGAGCTACCGTCTCGCGCGCGATGTGACCGGTCGCCTCGTTGGGTTCATGGCCTGGTGGGACCAGACGCCATTCAAGCAAGCGACGGTGCTGCGCTACTCGCCGCGGCTGCAGGCGGCGCGGGCGATGCTCAACGGCATGGCGACCGTGACGAGCGGCGTAAAGCTCCCCGACGCGGGCGCGGAGTTGAAGTATTGCACCGCATTCCATGTTTGCGTCCCGGGCGGCTCGCCGGATGTGCTCCGTGCCCTCGTCCGCTCGAGCTACGGCGAACTGCGCGCCGCTCGTTATGCCTTCGCGACCATCGGACTGGACGAGCGTGACCCGTTATGTCCCGCGCTCGGTGGCCTCTTCGCGCAGCCGACCGATGTGCACGCATACGTCTGCACGGCCGGCGGCGATTACGCTGGTCCATCGTTGGGGGATCGACCACTGCATTACGAGATCGCGCTCGTATGAGGTTCTCGATGCTCGCGGCCGCCATCGTCCGTCACCGGAAGCTCATTGCGCTGGCTTGGGTGCTCGGCTGCGTGCTCCTGTTGCCGAGGGCGCGGCGGATCGAGTCGGTGTTGCGTGTTGCGGCTCGTGTGGACGGGAGCGAGTCAGCGGCGGTCGACGAACAGCTGGCGCTCCGCTTCCGTTCTCCCTTCGCGCATTCGGTGGTGGTGGTGGCGTCGGGAATACCTTCGCCGGAAACGGCCGCAGGCAACGACGTCTTGCGTTCGCTGGTCGATTCGCTGCAGGCCATTCCTGGTGTCACTCGGGCCCTCTCGTACCTGGATGGGCGTGAGCCGCTGTTCGTTGGCATTGCCTCAGCCGCACGGGCCGATAGTGCAGGCGGGACCTTCGTCGTGGTCGGACTGGATGACCAGCGTCAGGCGGATGTGCTGCTCGACACGCTCCGGCGTTCGTCGGCGCGATTTGCGACGGCACTGCGGCGCGACTATCCCGCCGCTACGTTGCGGTGGACGGGGCAGGTGGCGCTCAATGCCGACTTGCGGCGGACGAGTGCGAAAGACGCACGGGCGGCCGAGTGGCGTGCGCTTCCGGTGACGTTGGCGCTGTTGCTGGTGGCGTTCGGGGCTCTCGTTGCCGCGAGCCTGCCCGTGGCCGGGGCGATGCTCGCCATCGGGATGACGTTAGGCATCGCTTCGCTCGCCGCGCACGCCTGGTCGCTGTCGATCCTGCTCCAGAATGTCGTCACGATGATCGGACTTGGACTGGGCATCGACTACTCGTTGCTGGTGCTCGCGCGTTTCCGCGAAGAATTGAGCGCGGGGCATGACCGGGTACGCGCGGCGCGTGAGGCGCTCCGTCACGCCGGCCCGACGATCCTGCTCTCGGGATCGGCCGTTGCGGTCGGCTTCGGTGCGCTCGCCATCATTCCCGTGAACGAGCTGCGTTCGGTGGCCGTGGGTGGGCTGCTCGTCACAGGTGTGTCGATGCTGGTCGCGACGACACTGCTTCCCGGTCTCCTGGCGATGCTCGGCAGTCGTGTGAATGGAGGGCCGGTTCGGCTCGTGAGGTGCGGTCGCGCGTCTGGATCCGGATTTGGTTGGCATGCCTGGGCCGAATTCGTCACGCGTCATCCCGGTCGCGTGCTGGTGCTTTCCGGGTTTCCTGTATGTCTGCTGGCGTGGCAGGGCCTGCGGCTGAACGCCACACAGCCGCGCGGCGACTGGTTGCCGAGGCAGATGGAGTCGGCGCTCGCGCTGCGCTCGCTCGAAGCGATGGGACGGAGCGCGGTTGTGCAGACAGTCCGTCTGACGTTGGAGTTTCCGCGCGACGTGTCGGCGCTCGACGATAGCGGATGGAGCGCGACCTCGCGGCTCGCGCGTTCTCTCGTCGCCGATTCCGCTGTCGAGCGCGTACGGTCGCTGCCGGGTCTCCTCGCGCCGCTGAGCGGGAGGGTGTCGCGAAGTGCGCTGCTGAAGGAGCTGCCGGACGACGTGCGGCGCTCGTTCGTCAGCGGCGACGCGCGAGTTGCAATGCTCGAGGTAATTCCACGCGAGGGAAGGACGCCGCACGAGCTGGCGTCGCTCGTGGACCGCATACGCGCTGCGCCACCATCGATCGTCACGCCCGCGGGAGCGTCGCGCGTCCGGGTCGGCGGACTTCCCGCGCTCAACGTCGACTACAGGGCTGCGGTTGCTGGGAGAAAGCGTTTCATGCAGGTGGGGACGCTGATCGTCGTCGCGACCTTGATCGTGCTCGCGACGGGCTTCCGGTCGGTGCTCGTGCCGCTCAAGGCGATCGTGCTGAACCTGCTGGTGGTGGCCGCCGCCTTCGGGGCGGTGACGCTCGTCTTTCAGGATGGGATCGGCGCGCGTCTGCTGGGCCTTGCTGGTCCGCTCGATGGCATCTTCCCGGCGATTCCGGTGCTCGTCTTTTCTGTCGTCTTCGGCCTCAGCATGGACTACGAGGTGTTTCTCGTCGCGCGTGTTCGCGAGGCGCGCCTGGCCGGCCTCGGCGAACGCGAGGCGATCGCCTCCGGGCTAGCACAGACTGGACGGCTGATCACCAGTGCGGCGGCGATCATGCTCGTCGTGTTCGGGGCGTTCATGCTCGGTGACTTTTTGTTGATGAAGATGCTTGGCTTCGCACTCGCCGTGGCGGTTCTGCTCGATGCGACGGTGATGCGGTTGGCGGTGAGTCCAGCGCTGCTAGTGCTTGCGGGGCGCTGGAACTGGTGGCCGGGGGAGAGGAGCGGTGCGCGGACCGGCACTCCTGGAAAACGTGGGATGCAGAAACCCCTTGTCAGCGAGGCCTAACGCTGACAAGGGGTTGTGAGTCGGGGCGACTGGATTTGAACCAGCGACCTCCTGCTCCCGAAGCAGGCGCGCTACCGGGCTACGCTACGCCCCGAAGTTTCCTGCCACAACTGATCCCGCTGGCGCGCCCGGAAGGACTCGAACCTCCAACCTTCTGATCCGTAGTCAGATGCTCTATCCAATTGAGCTACGGGCGCCTAGCGCAAATGTCTGGCGGAATGCAAACGACCCAACACGATACTACTCGTACCGCGCGACGTCGCTGGCAAGTCGCGGAAAGTAGTCGTACATAACGACATAGTCAAGGTCGCCGGGTCGTCTCGACGCCGGGGTTCTCGCCTCGATGAACGCCTTCCGCAGACGCTCCGTTGCGCCCTTCATCCACCTGACTTTCCAGGTCCCGAGCCTCCGCTCGAGTCGCGTCGAGCTCGATTCCTTCAGGCGGAGTCGTGGTCCGGCTCGGGATCGACTCGATTGGGAGCCACAGCGTGAAGCGCGAGCCTGTCCCAACCCGACTCGTCACGTCGACGTCGCCGCCGAGGAGACGTGCCAGCTTCCGCGAGACGGTCAACCCGAGCCCGGTTCCGCGCACGATCGAATCGCCTCGCCCATCGGGCCGCACCTGTTCGAACTCATCGAAGATTCGTCCGAGGTCCGATCGCGCGATCCCGATTCCCGTGTCCTCGATCGCGATGGCGATCATGTTCGACTTCGCACCTTCACCGCGCGTCGCAACGATCGTCACCGATCCGCGCTCGGTGAACTTGATCGCGTTCGTCACGAGGTTCAGGAGGATCTGGCGCACGTGGCGCGCGTCCGTCACGAGTGATGGCAGGTCGCGCGCGACGACGAGATCGAGCCGCACGTCCTTGGCCTCGGCAACCGGCTCGACGATCGACACGACGCGTTCGAGCAGCGGCTCCAGGGCCACCTCGCGCGCGTCCACCGCCATGCGGCCCACCTCGATCTTCGATAGATCGAGCACGTCGTTCAGCACGCGCAGGAGATGGTCCGCCGCGGTGCGAATGCGATCGTGCGCGCCGCGCAGCTCGGGCGTCACCTCGCCGTACAGCCCCGATAGCGCGAGCGCGTTGTAGCCGACGATCGCGTTGAGCGGTGTACGCAGCTCGTGCGACACGTTCGCAAGGAAGCGGCTCTTCGCCTTGTTCGCTTCATTGACCTGCTGCGCGCGCTCTTCGAGTCGCACGTTCGCGTCGAGCAGGTCGCGCGACAGCAGCTCGAGGTTGAACGAGTGCATGGCGATGCGCTCCGCGCGCGCGTCCTCGCGCAGTACGAGGAGCGAGACCACGAACAGGCCCACGAGGCCGACGATCCACATCACGAGGCGCGCCGCTCGCGGCTGAAACACGCCGATCGGAACGTCGAGTTGCCAATGCATTCCGCCGGGCAGCATCACGCGCTGTGTCGCGAACCCACTCAAGCGATCGGCGTAGCGCGGCGAGACAGCAAGCACGCGGCCCGCGCTGTCGGTAATGCGATACCCGAATCGTCCCTGCACGCGCGGCGTGAGCAACGTGCGCAACAACGGTGCGTACGCGATCGAGATGCCCACATAACCGGCTGGTCGGCCGCGCACGATCACGGGATCGTAGATCACGAACCCGAGCGTGTCGTGGCGCAGGACGAGCAGGCCGGTGACCGCCGGCGCGAGCGTTTCCCGCGCGCGATCGAGCGCCGAGCGCGTCTCGGCCACGAGGAAATGATTTTCGCGCGCGACGTCATCGTTCGCGCTGTGAGCGGGCAACGCCTCTCGAACGTTGCCCGCTTCGTCCAGGCGCATGACGCGAAGCATTTCGGGTCGCGACGCGAGCATGGTTCGGCCGAACGAGGAGAGACGCGCACGCCGTTCCGCGGGGGATGGGGCGGCGGCGATCATCTGTTCGAGCGCATGCAGGGAAGCTGCTTGATTGGCGACGGCCGTCTCGATCAGGGCATCGGCCTGGACGGCGAGATCGCTGGCGCTGCGTCTGTAATCGCCGCTCAATCTCCCGTCGAGATACTTGAGGCAGACGACGCCTCCGAGGAGAAACGCGACCAGTGGAAGTCGCCAGAGGAGTGGTCGGCGCCTGCCGCCTCCTGGCGATGCGTCGAGTCCGCGGGACGTGTGGTCGGGGCGGGGCGTTTCGCGACGGTGATCCATTCCTCGCTGAAGAGTTAGGCAGTGGGGACGGTGGTGCCCTTTGGAAAGGCAATGATCAGGCCCGTTGGTGGGATGTCGAGGCACGAAAAAAAAGAGCCCCGCGGAGATCCGCGGGGCGCATGGGCGGTACAAGACTCGAACTTGTGACCTCCACGATGTCAACGTGGCGCTCTAACCAACTGAGCTAACCGCCCGATCGTGACAGGAGCTGTTGTTGAAGGGTTATAAGAGCGGGAAACGGGACTCGAACCCGCGACCCCAACCTTGGCAAGGTTGTGCTCTACCAACTGAGCTATTCCCGCAACTTCACTGATTGCTCGAGGTATCAGACTCTGGCGATCAGCAATTGATGGCTGATGGCTGTTGGCTGATAGCTCTGGGCGGCGCGTTCAGCCGCCCAGATGGAGGCGAGGGGAATCGAACCCCTGACCTCTTGAATGCCATTCAAGCGCTCTCCCAACTGAGCTACGCCCCCGGGCGTCAGGAACCGAAAATTGTACCCAGGGGTACACGGAAAGTCAAGAAAACTGCCCTGGCGAAACCGCTACGGGCCAGTATTTTGCAGCAGTTTTTCCACTCATGAAAATCGTGCAACGGGCACGCGCCACGCTCGGCGGGATCGCGAGGCGCGTGTTCTCCGTGAAGAGCGATGCGTGCACGCCGACGCTTCGCGCGCCGATCCGACATACGCGACCACTCGCTGATCGCTCGAGGAACTGAAACACATGACCGAAGTCAAGCGCCGCCGCCGTCGCGTCGTGCCCGCGGGCATTGCTCCGAGCGAGCCCGAGCGGGATATCCTCGATCAATACCTCTACGAAGTGAGCACCTATCCGCTCCTCAAGGGCACGGAGGAGCTCGACCTGGCGCGGAAGATCCGCGCGGGCGACCAGGATGCGCTTCAGGAGCTCGTGAAGCGGAATCTCCGCTTCGTGATTTCGGTGGCGAAGAAGTATCAGAACCGCGGCCTGCCGCTCATCGATCTGATTGGGGAAGGGAACGTCGGCCTGCTCACCGCGGCGCGAAAGTTCGATCCCGATCAAGGCGTCAAGTTCATCTCGTACGCGGTGTGGTGGATTCGCCAGGCGATCCTTTCGTCGCTCGCGCGCCAGGGTCGAACCGTTCGCGTGCCATTGAACCGCACGGCGGACCTGTCGCGCATCATCAAGGCGTCCGAGATCCTGCGGCAGAAGCTGCGTCGCGAGCCAACGCCCGAGGAGCTTTCGCAGCTCACCGGACTGTCGGTCGACGTCGTCCAGTCGCTGGCCGCGCTGAACACCGGTGACGTTAGGCTCGACGCGCCAATGGACCCGGAGGGCGATCGGTCGCTCATCGAGCGGTTCGTTGCCGACGAGATGCCGGACACGGAGGAAGAGGCGATGAACCGCTTCCTGACCGACGAGATCG
>Ga0307406_10000949_pt1 | contig 16238 bp, 9 predicted proteins | sample 322Cmetagenome_3_FD_203706 | JGI IMG/M metagenome (GOLD analysis project Ga0307406, IMG submission 203706) | Maize rhizosphere microbial communities from greenhouse at UC Davis, California, United States - 322HYB-C-2 | ecosystem: Host-associated > Plants > Roots > Rhizosphere > Soil | place... | reverse complement strand
GCCGATCCTCTGGCCGCCCGCCCCCCCCCCGCCCCCCCCCCTCCCCCCACCCCCCCCCCGGGCCCCCCCCGCCCCCCCCGCCCCTACAATCACTCAAATTTGGGGCCTGTTAGCCAGGGTATGTCGAATAACTCGTAACGCTTCGTCGAGTTCGGCGCCGGTGAGCTCGAGTCGCGGTGGCCGGACGCGCGTGTTGCCCATGCCGACTTCCTGTTGGACCAGCTTAATCAACTGCACAAACTTCGGCACCGTGTCCATGCGCAGCAACGGCAGGAACCATTTGTATAACGCCATCGCCTTCTCACGATTGCGCTCCATCGAGTAGTTGAAAAGCGCAACCGACTCTTCCGGCAGCGCGTTCACGAGGCCCGCGATCCAGCCAACCGCACCCATCACCACACCCTCGACAATCGCATCATCGACGCCGACAAAGATTGCCAGCCGATCGCTTATCAACTCCTGTATCCACGTCACGCGTCGCACGTCAGTGCTCGACTCTTTCACAGCTTCGAAATTCTCGTGCTCGGCGGCGAGCTCCGCAATCTGTTGCGGCAGGAAGTCTGTGCCGTAAGCAACCGGGTTGTTGTAGAGCATGCAGGAGAGTTTTGTCGCACGAAATACAGCTTCGACATGCGCTTTCATCTCACGCCAATCACCCGCATAAACGTACGGCGGCAACACCATCAAACCGCTGCAACCAACATCTGCCGCGTGTTGAGCCAAACGCACAGCTTCGGCCGTGCTCAACGAAGCAATCGCGGCCACCACCGGCACTCGTTCACCGACCGCATCGATCAACGTCTTCCAGAGCGCCAGCTTCTCATCAAAACTCAGCGTCGCACTCTCGCCCAACGAGCCGGGCGTAACGATGCCCGTGCACCCTTTATCAATTAGCCACTTAGCGTGCCGCGCCACGAACGCGTGATCGATCGCGAGATTCTCGTCAAACGCTGTCGTCGTTGCAGGCATCACACCCGCCCATTTCATTTTCATCCTCTCACTCCGCTGAACGAATCAAACTCTCCACACGTACGGGCAACACGGGCGGTCGCACCGACTCCGCCCGCCAGCCAAACAGAAATTCAACCGCGCCGCCGCAAACTCGTCCCTGGCATGGTCCCATGCCGCAGCGCGTCTTCAACTTCGCCGCACGCCACGAATTATGCTCGCGTAGACGTTCGAACGTAACGTCCTCACACCGGCACACAATGGTCTCAGGCTCGGGCAACTGCCTCAATTCGTCGCGCAACGTGAACGTATTATTTAAGAGCCTCGCAAAGTTCCGCTGCCGTACGCGGACTGGAAACAAGGCGCGCGCTTCTTCGTGCCTTCCCGCGATTGCGAGACCAGCGATCTCACCTTCAACGAGTGATAGTTCCAACCCTCCGATCCCGGTCGCCTCGCCTGCGCTGTAAACATTCCAAATGCTTGTCTGCTGGTATTGATCAACCTTCACCCTGCCGTTTTCAACCACACACGAGAGCAACTCTGCGAGCTCAACATTCGGCACGAGATGAAAGCCGCACGCAAGATAATCACACGCGACCTGCCAACGCTTCGAGCCGCGCGACAACGTTACGCTTTCGAGTTTGCCGGTCCCGTGCGCTGCTACAACCCAGCACCCACTGAGATATCTAACACCTCGCAACTGCCGCTTCAAACTAAACGCCTGGGACATTTTACCAACGAGACCGAGACCGAATTTTGCCAGTTGCAGTTGCGAGGCCTGCTCCGCGATCAACAACACTTCCGCGCCGCGCCCTCGCAAGTAAGCAGCAACCGCAAGCAACAATGGACCACTGCCCGCGACTACAACGCGTTTCCCATCGATAGGCAATCCGGTCTTCACGAGCGCCTGCAAACCACCAGCGCCCATCACGTTCGGCAAAGTCCAACCCGGAAACGGCAGGAAACGCTCGCACGCGCCGGTTGCTAAAACAAGGTTCGTATAACTCAACTCGCGAACACCTTCAGGTGTTTCCGCCAGCAACGTTCCTGGCGCCGGTTGCTGAAACACACGCGCGCCATTGATCAGTTTGATGTCAACGCTGCGAATCTTCTCAAACCAAGCCTGCGCTTCCGGCGAGGCAGGTTTCGCAAGTTCACCGCGCCAGATCTGACCGCCCGCAGCCGGATTATCATCGACTACAGTGACGCGCAATCCGGCCTTTGCCGCTCGATAAGCGGCCGCGAGTCCCGCCGGTCCGGCCCCAATCACCAACGCATCACCCATCAGTGCGCACGTCCATTCCGTCCCTGCAAATTGTCTGGCAACTGCGACAGTGCGCTTCGCCATCGATGGTCACGCGACACTCGAAACAACGCCCCATCCCACACAATGGACCACGCGGCTCACCCGTCACCGAACGCCTAAATTCGGTAACACCTGTTTTGAGAATCGCCGCCGAAACCATGCTACCTGCGGGCATCGTTACCGAAACACCATTGACCACCACGGTCACTGTTTCAGGCATGGAGCGACTCCTGCACACGCGCGGGCAGATAAGGCGCAACGGGAATGGCAGGCTCGCGATTCATGATCTGGGACACAAGCAATTTTGCAGTGCCGAGTGAAGTCGTGATTCCCAGGCCTTCGTGTCCGGTTGCGAGATAGAGCCTGCGGTGTTCGCTGTGTGGTCCAATCAAAGGCAGTTTGTCGGGCGTCGCCGCGCGAAATCCGGTCCACGTTCGCAACGAAGAGAGTTTGCCCAAACCGGGTAAGTACTCCAACGCGCGTTCGAGCATGCGCCGGAGAATCGACGGATCAACGTGCGCATCATCAACCTCAAACTGTCGCGACGAACCGATCAACAATTGTCCTGTCTTGCGCGGTTGAATGTTGAAAGCCACTGACTCCGCCGTCAGCGAGTGCGCACTCTTCAAATAGCCAAGCTCCACGAGTTGGTGGCGCAAAAACTTCGGATATCGATCTGTGATGACGAGGTGTCCCTTACGTTTCCTGACTTCCAGTCCCGGCGTCAACAATGGTGACCAGCTCCCCGCTGAATTCACGATCACGCCGGCGGAAATCGAAGTTCCGTTACGCAAACGCACGCCATCAGCATCGATAGTCTCAACTGCGTCACCAAGGAAAAGCTCCGCTCCGCGCGCTCTCGCCTGGTCTACAAAAAACTGCGCGGCACACGGCGGATAGATCACGCTGTCGCCCGGAACACGCAGCCCGCCCACCAAACCTTCTCGCAAGCTCGGTTCGGCCTCACGCAGCGCCCCGGCATCGAGGATCTCAACCGCCACACCGCGCTCGGAATAGAACCTCGCCTTGCGCCGCGCTTCGGCCATCTCCTCGTCGTCAGCGGCGATCCAGATCGTGCCACACGCATCGTGTTCAACTTCGCGCGGCAATTCGCTGCTGATCTCATCCCAAAGTTGTTGCGAGTAACGCGTAAGCGCAAACTGCGCCTCTGAATCGTCCATCACGACAAGATGGCCCATGCCTGCCGCAGTCGCACCGCCGCCAACAATCCCGGCCTCGACGATCGCGACGCTTAGTCCTTCGCGCGCGCACTCCGCCCCACATGCGGCTCCGACAATCCCGGCGCCGATGATCACAACGTCATAAGTCATCTGGGAATGCCCATCGCCAACGGATCGCGTTCGTCGATAATCAAAGACGACTCGGCAGTGATGAACGCAGAACCTTTGATACGCGGATGGACCACGTTGTCGATCACTTTTACGCGGCCTTCGAAAACACTGCCGATAATACTTTCCTGCCGCCACACCTGACCCTCGCTGAGTTTCCCGTCAGCGACGAGACACGCGAGCTTGGCGCTCGTGCCGGTACCGCACGGCGAGCGGTCGTAAGCTTTGCCGGGACACAACACAAAATTTTTACTGTCAACGCCGGCGAGCTTTGAGGGCGCGAAGAGTTCGACGTGATCGATCTCGTGTCCATCGTCTCCGGTGATTCCCGCGTGGGCCAGCGCCTGTCGCACTCGCAAAGTAAAATCCATCAGGCGATCGAGATTGTCGAGCACCAGTTCCTGCGTGTGTTCCCTGACGAGAAAAAACCAGTTACCACCCCACGCAACATCGCCCGTGACCGTTCCGATTCCCGGAACCTCGACCGTTACGTTTGTCGCCAATCGATAACTCGGCACATTCGCGATTTCAACTTTTCCGTCGTTTTCCAGATGAGCGACGACAACTCCGACCGGCGTTTCGATAGCATGAGCGCCCGGACCGATGCGTTTCAGGTGAGCGAGTGTGGCGACGACACCGATAGTCCCATGCCCGCACATTCCCAGATAAGAGACATGGTTGAAAAAGATCACGCCGGTTACGCACGACTTATCGACCGGCGGACACAGCAACGCTCCGACAATCGCGTCGGAGCCACGAGGTTCGTTCACCACCGCGCGACGGAAGTCGTCATATTCATTTCGGAAGCGAGCGACCCGATTGGAGAGCGCGTCGTCGCCGAGATCGGGACCACCGTTGATGACCACACGCGTTGGTTCACCACCCGTGTGCGAGTCGATTACTTCGACGCGTCTTATCATTTCTTCAAACTATCATAAACCCCGGGAAACGGATAAACTCAGATGGTTTCTGATTCGCGTCCATCCGTGAGAATCCGCGGCCTGAGGTAAGTTAATTAAATGCGAAAGTTGTTCCTCATTGTTTGTTTATGGTGCTGCTGTGCCGTATCCGCGCTCGCTCAGAGTCAATCCCAGTTAACTCCCACGCAGACGCGCGAAGCGGAGTGGAAAGCTTATGCACTGCCGCAGACGAATTTTGCGCGGCAAAAAAGCGCCGATAATAAAGTCGCCTTTCGTGTTCCCGTTGACTGGAAGCAGGAAGGCAGCACGCTGACTTTTGTTGGCCCTCACTCGGCTTCAATTCGCGTCTACATACAGGAAATTCCGGACGGTTATCCGCTACAGGATTACGTCACATCGCTTCTGCAGGCCGTAAGAGACAACGCCGTTACACCGGACGCGACGCTGACTCGCAAAACACAAATTCAGGATCTCGAAGCGCGCGAGATCTTTCTCGAAAACACGAACGTCGAAGGCGACCAGGTCCGCAGCGTCTTCTGGATCACTGTGAATGGACCACTCGCACTCTCGTTCAACTTTTCAGCTCCCATAACCCACGCTACAGAACTCGAGCCTCTCTTCAAAGCGGTGGTGCAGTCAATCGTATTTCTTCCTCATGACTTTGACGCCTTTGAGAAGCTGCGAACCTCGACATTGAAGCCCGGCACATCTACTCCAATTCACGAGCTCGAGACCCTCGTTGCTTCACTCGACGAACTCGGCGTGGATCGCGAACCGGCTATCAACCGCTTGGCTTCACTCTACGCATCGCAACCGGATGCGGCGATCGATCTGCTTATTGACCGCCGGCCGATCGTGCGAAGTGCGGCGGTGCAGGCGTTGATCCGATCCAACAACAGCTCGCTTTCGCCTTTTCTCTGGGCACGGGTGGAGGACCGCGATCCGCTGGTAGCTGAAGCTGCGGCGCGCGTCGTCGCCGCCAGAGCAGGGGTGATCGACGAGATAATTCAACACTCGATGTTCGGTCACCGGGTCGAGGTGATCGCGCGCATCTGGCCCTTCATGTCGAAAGGCAAACGCACTGACTTGTTGCAACGAATCTTTAGTCAGACGGCTCACCGCAACGCGGATCCACCGCCGATGGTGAAACCGGGGAAGCCCGAAGTCACGGTCTCGGTTAAAGAGCTGCGCGCAGTGAAACCGGGAGAGCTGCCGAGCGTGCCGGTGAAGAAATTCTCCGACGATCCGAACGTTCAAATCGGCGCTTTAACGCTGCTGATCGATGTTCCGGTTGAACAATTCAAGCTGCCGCTTGACCGAATTATTGCCTCGAACAACGACGAATTGATCGCCACCGCGTTGCAACTTGCCTACATACGTGGCGAGGCTCTAGCAGTCGAGCCGTTGCTCAAGCTCGTGAAGTCTGCGAACCAGCAGGTCAGCTGGTTCGCGGCGCAAGCTTTGGGATTCTCAGCGGGTATCGCTGACATTCCGCGCATCGAAGCGTTGATCTCAAAAGATTCCGAGGACCAACTCAAAACGGCGATCAAGAAGATCCGCTTTCGACACGAACTGAGCAACGCGAAGAGCGCCAACGAACAACGTGAGATCATCGGTAAGGCCTTCGCCGATGCGGCGCTCGCCGACTTTGCCTGGCGTTATGACTGCGAAGCCACTGTTGCAGGCTGCACATCAACCACTGCACCCAAACGAGATCTCACTGTAAAACCTTTCGGGGAAAATCTGTTTCCGAAAAAAGTCCGTCACTACATCGCCATTCCAAAACCCGGCGAAGCAGTTCAGAAATTTTACGAAACGCTGCAAGGTTTGCAGCTTGACTCGCCGCGTTCCCAGGCAAGCCTCGCCTTGATGTTGAACGGCGTGCGACAGTTCATGGCCGAACAACTCAACGCTCCGGCCGGCGCGCCCTCGCTGCTCGAATACACCGGTATCGATACGAACGCACCGATTGCGCTCGGCTCCTGGACCGCCGATAAAGCTGCCGATAGCACCGCGTCGGCACAACGGCGAGCCATCATCCTGCGCGTCAAGGATCGCGCGCGCTTCGAGCGCCTGATTCAACAATTTCAGAATACTACCGGAAGTTTTACTAACTACGTTGATTACCTCGCTGTCGGCACTCGCGGAATCGCAGCGTTGCCGGCGTTTTTACCATTCACTGCTCAGGCAATAGTTTCTGCCGACCCGGCCACAAAGAGAAAGCCGGTTCGGAGAACCTTCACTGTAATCGGAGACGATGAGTGGAATGGACTGCGCGTCAGACGGTTTGAGCAGCGCCGGATCAATGGCGAAGGCCAGATCGATAACTATCTCACTTACCTGACTTTCATTGGCGACACGGCGATTCTGACCTCGGATCTCGCAACGCTTCGCGATCTCATCAACAATGAGGGGCGCCCAAACCTCGCAGAGAACGCGGAGTTTCGCAAAGCAGTTGAGCAACGCGGGGACGCGGTCTACTTCAGCGATCTTCGAGCGGTGTTTGCCGATGCGAGCGACGTCGGCAAACCGGTCGATTTCAACATTCACGAAAGCGGAATGCTGAACATCGCCAACGCGTCGTGGGAAAACTCGCACCACCTGATTTTCGACGAGAGTGATTGGACAAAACCACTTTTGCCGTTTCACCCGAAAGACCTTTCCGCTCCTCGCGATCTGCTGCCTGCTTCGGCGATTGCGTACTACCTGATGAACATCGATCTGAAACTCGACTGGTCCAACAAGCCCATAACGTCAATGCTGCCGAGTGAAGCCCAGTTTATAAATTTGTGGTCGCTTAATTTTAAGAACGAAGTGCTTCCTGAGCTTGGGCCGGAATGTGGCGCGGTGGTGCTGGAATTGCCGGGCATCACAGACTTCGAGGGTGGCTCGTGGGCTGCGTTCTGCAAGTTAAAGAGCAACAAACTGGCCGAGGCGTTGAACGCCGGAAAGCTATTCAACGGAGTTGGACCAGCCAGGGATTTCGCCCAGATCAAAGCCGGCGTCACTCCCTATTTCGTTGCCGTGCGAAACGGATTTTTGCTGGTTTCCAATCGCGAACAGGGACTCGCGGCGTTTGACGGTAAGAGCAACCTCGCGGCCACACGCGACTATTCGCGCGCGGTCGAGAAAACGCCCGGCAACGTGCTCGCGTTCGGCGGCTACAATCTCGAAGCCGCGGTCGCGGCGGCGAAAAAAACTGAGAGCGAAGGACTCAACGGCCAAATCGCAAACATCATCTTCTCGATTGCCTCCGCGTTTCACAGCCAACACTTCTACGCGACCGCCACTTCAGGAACGCTCGAGGCCCACTCGTCTGTCTCGATGGATCGCGAAGGACGCTATTCAGTCTCCGATTTTTCTGAGTTGTCGAAAGGCAAAAACATCACGTTTGCTTCGCTGGAACCCACTGGTCTTCCGATCGCGGATCAGAATCGAGTGAGCAGTCTTTTATTGAGAGTGAAAGCAAGGGCTGCTGGTCCAATCGAGGGCATCAAAGACGACGTTAAGAATCAAGACCAGACTGTCGAACAAAAATCAGCGACCGAGTTGTTGCTGTGGGTGGCTGCGCGGCGCAATACCGAAGAGAAAGCAGTTGAACTGCCGGTCAAGGATCCGCAATTCGCGCCTTATTTAAGATCCACCGCTGAATTTGCGGCCGACGACGAGCAGGTGAAGAAGCAGGCAACCGAGATCGCCGGTGAAGATCGCGATGCGTGGAGGGTCGCGCGCAAGCTAGCCGATTGGACGCACCAGAATCTCCAGTGGAAAGTCGTCGCAAAAGCCGATGCGCGACAAACACTCGCCACACGCGAAGCAGACTGTTCCGAGTTCAGTTCATTGTTCGTTGCCATGGCGCGATCAGTGGGTCTGCCGGCGCGCCTCGTTTCGGGCCTCGCTTACAGCGGCGACTCGTTTGGTGGTCACGCATGGGTTGAAGTCTGGGCCGGCAAGTGGATCGAACTCGATCCCACGTGGGGCACGCACTTCGTCGACGCAACACATATTCGCAATGAGTCGGGCGCGTTAGTGACCTCAGCAGCGTTAAGTCTGATCGAACTGGAAGTGGTTGAAGCGCGGCGCAGCGTCACTGAATTTCAGAAGACGCCCAAAGCACTCACGCAACACCTGATTAAAGCCATCCCAACGGCAACCAAATCCGATATCGAAGCAGTGTTCGATTTGGGAGTCCTCACCGATGAGTTGATGGGCGCCGGCGCGTGGTCAAAGATGAACGATGCCGAACGCAACCAAATGGCGTCCGCGTATCGTCGAGCGCTGCACGAGATTATCGAGGGCTATGGCCGGCAAAACCTACCGGCAAAGATGCGTCTGTTGCACCTCGAAGAAAAGGACAACTCGGCTGAAGCGATTTGCCTGCTTGGACCATACTATCTGCTGACGAGGCTGAGGCTCGTTCGTCGCGATGATGTGTGGTATCTCGTCGAGATCATACAGAGCGACACAGGTTTCCATACTGTTGCTGAAGCGGTGCGGCCAACCATCACCTCGATCGAAAACGCCCGCACCGGTCGAAAGATCGTCACCATGCCGTCCGACATCTCGCGCGTGACGTTTCTGCGCCGCACCAACATGAAGAAAGCGCTGGAAGTCGTAGAAGGCGTGCTCAAAACCAAACCTTCAGATCCGGACTTGCGACTTCTCAAAGCACTCACGCTTTTCGACCTGGAGAAAGAAGATGAAGCAATCGCTCTCCTGCGAGAACTCAGCAACGAGGGTTTTGTGCCGGCAGTTTACTGGCTTGCTGCGGCATTGAACCGGTTGGAGGAGGAAACGAAAAAGGCGGAGGCAATCACTTTCTACAAACGTTATACGGAACTCGAGCCTTACGATTCGCGCGGCTTCCGTGACCTCGCTATCAGTTCCGACAACACGAATCAACTGGCTCAGGCTGAAGCTGCTTATCGCAAATCGATCGAACTCAACCCGACGGACTTGGATGGTTATGTATATTTCATGACGTTTTTGATCATGCACGATCGCATGGCGGAAGTGAGGCCGTGGCTCGAAACTGCTGAGAAGTTGAAGGATGACGACACAGAGGTTTTCGGCGACGTGATGCAGAGTTTGACTGATATGGACGAGTCAACGTATGCGGAAAAGTTTGCCGCCAGCGAGCCGCTGCGAATGAAGAGCAGTGCCGTCGCGAACCTTGCTTTGGGTCGCATGTATTCGGACGCAGAGCGTTACCCTGCGGCGCTTCGACACTTTCAAGCTGCGGCTCAACTCGACAAAGAGTCATCCGAGCCACACACCCGCATCGCATATGTGCATCGAATGCAGAATCGCTATAACGCGGCGCTGAGAGCGGCTCAGCAAGCCGTAGCCCTCGATGAAAACGACGGCGAAGCTTATTACCAACTCGCCTGTGCTTTAGCCCGCCTCGGCCGGATCAAACAAGCGATGACCACACTCGAGAAAGCGGTTGAGTTGGATCCGGATAACGTGTTGTGGATAGCGGACGATCCAGATCTAAAACCACTGGCGCATCTGCCCGCCTTCAAGAAACTGCTGCAAACAGACAAGAATTAACCCCGGCGCCCGCTGGTAGTTAAATACGCCGAAGGCGTTGGCTAATTTCAGCCCAGAGTTGGAGCGCAGCAACAACTCTGGGTTTGGTCCATCAAAATGTACATACCAACCCTGAAAGGGTTCGCCGCGAGAGGAACCCTTTCAGGGTTGATCGCTGTCTTTATTCATTCGATCCCTGGGTTGTCGCTGCGCTCCAACCCGGGGCTGAAATTAGCCAACGCCTTCGGCGTATTTCCCAACTTCAAACTGCGGCACCACTTGTCAGCTCCGTCGCCTGACTTCGGTCGAGCAAATTGAGTCCGGTGCTTGCCATCCGCGAGAACTGAAGCCGAGCGGGCATTTAATGTGGCTAATGTCGGATTTTTTCTGCGGCGGCTGTGACGCGTAGTGCCGGATCTTCACCAAAAGGAGCAGGAACACTGCTTGCACTTGTTCTCCGTGAAAGGAGAACAACCATGAAACCAATTTCAGTATTACTAGTCTTATTACTTCTCTCGAGTCAGGTTCCGCTCGTGTTCGCGCAGTCGTTGACTGATTGGGCTGAGGTGCAACGTATTCACACCAACGAAAAGCTGTTTGTGAGGCAGAAGAACGGCAAAGAAACCAGAGGCAGAATGATTGAAGCCTCTGATACAGCGCTGACGATCGATCGTGACGGCAAGCCCTTTGGCATTCCACGCGCTGAAGTGCGCCAGGTCTATATCGTCGAAGGCAAGGCGCAAAAAGGAAAGTGGGCGCTGATCGGGGCCGGCGTCGGCGCGGGTGCAGGCGCCGGTATTGGGTACGCGAAGTATTCGCCGAGTCGTGATGATAGCGTTGTCTGGGTCCCGGTGGGTTTGATATTTGGAGCCGGCATAGGCGCTGTCAGCGGGATGCTGTTTGGACAAACCACACGCGAACGCAAGCTGGTTTATGCTGTGAATTAATCCGCGGCTAAACTCTTTCTCGCTTCTTCGAGCGCCTTTACTCCCTCTTGATCGAGTTTCGGATAGTCGAGATCGAGCGCATTAAGATTCGTGACGATTGCCGACGCGACGACCAGACGCGTGAACCATTTGTTGTCGGCAGGGACAACGTACCACGGCGCGTGCTTCGATGCGGTGTGCCTGATCGTATCTTCGTACGCGTCCATGTACTCATCCCAGTGTTTGCGTTCGCGAACGTCGTTGAGCGAAAACTTCCAGTTCTTTCCCGGATCGTCGATGCGCGCAAGGAAGCGTTGCTTCTGCTCCTCTTTCGAGATGTGAAGAAAGAACTTCAGCACCATCACGCCGTTGTGCGACAGGTAACGTTCAAAGCTCGTGATGTCCTGGTAGCGACGTTTCCATAGATCTTTCGTCTTGACGTCAAGCGGCAACTTTTGACCTTCAAGAAAGTTTTGGTGCACGCGCACGATGAGCGTCTCTTCGTAATAACTGCGATTGAAGATGCCGATGCGCCCGCGTTCAGGCACACGCTTCGCGCAACGCCACAGAAAGTCGTGGTCCAACTCTTCCGCCGACGGTGATTTAAACGAATAGACTTCGCAGCCTTGCGGATCGACGCCGGACATCACATGCTTGATAGCTCCGTCCTTACCCGCCGCATCCATCGCCTGAAAGATAATCAACACGGCCCAGCGATCCTGCGCGTAGAGTTTGTCCTGTAACTTCGCCAACAGTTCGACGCCCGCTTCGAGTGCTTGTTGCGCTTTTGGTTTCTCGTCCGAGTCGAAGCTGAGCGTGTTCGCCGGATCGATTTGTTTCAGGCGAAAGCTCTTGCCGTCAGTGACACGAAACGGCTCGGAGTATTTCTTTGCTTGTTTGAGAAAGTCTTTCATCTTTCCGCCATCTCCTCACGTTCTTCTTTTAAGCCGAGGCGCATCGCTTCAAACGCCGGCAGTCGCTTGATCTCCGGCATCGGCACATTACCGCGCACTGAAAACCAAATGATGCGATTCAACACTTCCGGATCGGCCATATCCGCGCGCTCGAGGTCCTGTTCCTCTGTGAGTCGCATCCAGTAAGCAGTCGCAACATCGCGCGGCGGCGGATTAACCAGATTATCGAGTGCGACATTCGGCAACAGCGCTTTGTAAGGTCGCAGATCCGGTTCGGGTCGAAAGATGTTCATCGGTGTTGCTGTCGCATCGAGTTGATTCATCGGTTCGATGCCGAGTAACAGTTCGATCGTCCTGATCAAACTCACGGTGTTGTGAAACTCGTGAATCAAAGCACCCGGACGATTGTATGCGCTAATCAAGAGGACCACTGAACGATGCGCATCAACGTGATCTGGTCCATCCTGCGCGTCGTCTTCAACAACTGCGATCGCAGTGTCTTTCCAGTAAGGACTGTTCGACACGGCTTCGACCAGCAATCCGAGCGCGTAATCATTGTCGGCTACGTAAAACTGCGGCGTTGGTTTGCGCGCGCCGATGCCGTCAGTGTGATCGTTTGACAGACGCAGCACCGAAAGGTTCGGTAATCGATCGCCCATGCCCGCCGCGCGTTCGTCAGCAAACGTCTTAAACTCCTGCAACCAGACGCCGAGTCTCGAGTTGCCGCGAAATCGTTGGTCCACATGTGAACTGCTGATCAGCGGACTGCTGTTTGTTTCTCTTGCGGCGCGATACGAGTCGACCGTCATCGAGTCGGGCGTATCCATGTCGAAGTTGCGATACTCGGTATTGAAATGTCCTTCGAGTGACTTCTTCGTCGCGAATGCTGAAACGGTCGTCGAGAGATCGGGATAGGTCTTCGTGCGATTATCTCTGATCGCTTTCACGTCAGCCTCTGAAAGCGTCGCGAGAAACTCGCCGTAGTTACGATAAGTCAAACCCGCGCGCGCCGCAGCGTCCCAGAGATAAAGCGTCTCCGGTTCGGCCACGTCGCGCGACCCGCGCAGGTACGGAATGAAACGCCGCATGTAATTTGCAACGTCCTCCGTTGTCGCGCTTGGACCAAAGAGCGACGGCACGCCGCGAACCGGTTCGTAGTTTGGCAGGCGATTGAAACCCTCGAAATCGTACGTTCGCCCGCGGCGGCTGTAATTCCAGCGAAACGCTTTGTCGACGTAATCGGTGGAGAACGCGGCGGTGGACCAGTTATGACCGTCAGGGCTCGCTTCTGAGTTCACAAAGAAACGATCGAAGAGGCCAAAGCGAAGCGCGAGTGCGCGATGGTTCGGTGAGATGTCCTGGCGTTTGCCGTCAGGACGCGCAGCGGCATCTCCGGCGCCGAAGATCGCGAGCGACGGATCACCGTCGGCCTTCGTACCGTCTCCCGATTTCTCCGCGTCGCCAAACACCTGGTCATAGGTTCGATTCTCTTTGATCACGTAGATGACGTGTTTGATGGGCGAGCGCGTTGGGAAGAGTCGTGTTTGACGTGGACCAAGCAGACCGTTGTTGCGCATTACTTGTTGCGTGTAACGCGCGAGTGCCGGATCGTCAGGTAAGTTCACGGCGCTGATGTTTCCGACTACGAGCGCGACGCTGTACTGGCCGCCTTGTCCGCCGGCGCGACCAGTTCCAGATGGGAAACGTTCGTTTGGTCCATTTGGCGCGCGACCCGAGTTGTCGACGATCAGCGACGAGTTCTGAACGCCAGTGCCTTTGCCGTTGCCGATGAAGATCGTGCGCCCGGCAATTGCGATCGCGGACGGATACTGGCCCGCCGGAATAAATCCGCGCACTGTGCTGCGGCCTTTGTCTGAAAGTTCGACAACTGCGACTGAGTTGCTGTGAGCGTTCGCGACGTAAAGATCATCACCGTCCAACGCGAGCCCCTCGGGACTGTTGCCGGCGGGCACTCCTTCAGACAAGCGCACATTGATGCGTTCGATCTCTTTGTCGGTTCTGGTATCGATTACTGAGACGCTGTCGTTATTCGAATTGGCGACGTAGAGCCGCGTGTGATCCGGCTTCAATAACATCGCCGTCGGATGACGGTCGACGCCGATGCGCGAAACTGCGTGAGATCCATCGGGATACACTACCGCAACTGAATTGTCGTTCCAGCACGACACGTAAACTTTGACAACCACACCTCGCTCATGAACCGCGGCCACTGCGTAGGGATAAGAGTGCGATGGCAAATCGATGCGCGTGAGTTTGCGACTGCCGCGCAGGTCTTCGACGATGCCGAGATTGTCGCCGAGATTATTCGCGACGAAAAGCGTGTTGCCGTCAGGACTGATCGCGAGCCCGGTGGGATAGACCGGCGCGCGGTCGCTGTTGTAACGAGGTGAATTCGCCGCCGTAGCGAAACCGCTGACGTCAATCGACGGCGCTTCGACAGTCGTGTTTGGCCCAGGCGATGCGGGCGTGATCGGCGGCTGACCTTCCGGGTGAAAACGAAAGATCCAGATCTTGTTTTCAAAACCGCCGGAGACGTACAACGCGTACGACCCATCTTCGTTTGGCGCGGGGGAAAACACCACACCGACATTCACACTCTGCGGCGACGGGAAGTAAACATTCTGGACCACTGCCGCCGCCGGCTTCGCGTTAAGATCGATCACCGCGATCGACTGCTGGCCGCGGTTCCCGCTCGCGTTGAACTGCACGCCATAACCACTATTCACTGCGAGCAGGAATCGCTTGTCAGGACTGCGAACGAAATCGACCGGCAAAGCTCCGACGGCAGCTTGTCGTGTCGTCAGATCCCGAACGAGTGTGCCCGCGGGCGTGATTGGTCGACCCTGACTGGCAGGTTCGGCCGGCTTCGCGGAAAAAACAAGGCAAGTTGCGAGCAATAACGCGAGTAGCGCAAAGGTAATTTGTCTGGGGTTCATTCGACGCTGCAGTTTATCCTAATCCGTGTTCCTCCGCGAAAATCTGTGGCTTAATTCAAAAAACTGAAACAACCGCAAACTTCATCACAGCTACTAAGCAACAACGTCTGCGCCGCGTGTATAATGGCGGTCACCACAAAATGAACCAACTTGTACGGTTTCTGTTCGGACATGAGCAGGCCGTTTTTACTAACGGCCGGTTTGGTTTTGACGTGCGTCCGAGCGCCGTGGTCCTGGTGCTGCTCGTTCTACTCGCCGGCGTCTTCATTTATTTCATCTATTTGCGACCGCGTGTTCGTCTCACAAAACGCACCACCGCAACACTCGTCGCACTTCGTGCAGCAATTCTCGCGTTAATGGTTGTTTTATTGTTGCGGCCGGTGGTGGTCGTGTCGTCAGTAATTCCGCGCAGCAGTTACGTTGCGATGTTGATTGACGATTCAGTCAGTATGAAATTGCGCGACGTTCCCGGCGGCGCCACACGGCTCGACACAGTCAAGCAAGCGCTGCTGAGCAACAATCCCGGACAAAACTCATTCCTCAATCGACTCGAGCAGAAATTTAAAACCAATCTGTACGGATTTTCGGGCGGCCTCGCAAGATTGAAAGACGCGAACGATCTGTACGGTGAAGGTCGTACGAGCGATCTCGCCGGCGCACTCGACGAAACGATCAAACGTTCCTCGGGCATGCCGTTGTCGGCGGTTGTGCTTGCCACCGACGGCGCGTCAAACGTACCGCGCGACATGGCGGCGGTTTTACGCGAACTGCGCGCACGCGATATCGCTGTGTTCACTGTCGGCGTCGGGAACACTGCGCGACCGAAGGACGCCGAACTGACGCGCGTGAACATGCCGCGCAAAGTTTTGGTTGGTTCGCGTTTGAACATCGAAACGATCGTAGGTTTGAGCGGGTATGACGCGACGAAAGCGCTGCTCAGCGTACGTGAAGATGGTCGCACGGTAAAGACTGAAGAGTTCAACTTGCGCGGCAACGACACGCAAGCTGTCAATCTCGAGATCACGCCCGCGACTTCGGGCATTCATCGTTACACCGTCGAAGTCACGCCGCTCGACGGCGAGTTGACTGTCGAAAACAACAAGCAGGACGCGCTGGTAGAAGTGGTTGAAGGACCACTGCGCATCCTGCACGTCGAAGGTGAACCGCGCTGGGAGCTCGGCAAGATTCGCGAATCGATCCAGCCGAACGAGAAGAACGTGACGCTCGTTTCGCTTCAACGCACGGGTGAGAACAAGTTTTACCGCCAGGGCATCGGCGCCCAGGGCGAGTTGGAAACAGGTTTTCCGAAAACTGAAGAAGAACTGTTTTCGTATTCGGGATTGATCATAGGCAGTGTTGAAGCCGGATTTTTTACCGCCGATGAGT
>Ga0307406_10000948_pt1 | contig 16242 bp, 12 predicted proteins | sample 322Cmetagenome_3_FD_203706 | JGI IMG/M metagenome (GOLD analysis project Ga0307406, IMG submission 203706) | Maize rhizosphere microbial communities from greenhouse at UC Davis, California, United States - 322HYB-C-2 | ecosystem: Host-associated > Plants > Roots > Rhizosphere > Soil | place... | reverse complement strand
ACCATGCCGTCCGCGAGACCGAGGTGGACCATCATCGTCCCGAAGTACGACACGTCGGTGATCGTGTCGGCCGCCTTCTCATAGGTGACGCCCTTGTGTGCGCGGAGCTCGGCGTACTCCCGGGCGAACCGGTCGACGGTGGCCGGGTCGAACGGGCTGAGCACCTGTGCCGCGCTGATGTCGAGGCCCAGCTCCACGGCCCGTCCGCGCACCTCCGCCTCGTCGCCGAGGATCGTGAGGTCGGCGATGCCGCGCGCCAGCACCGTCGCCGCCGCGCGCAGCACCCGGTCGTCGCCGCCCTCGGGGAGCACGATCCGCTTGCGCGAGGAGCGCGCCGTCTCGAGCAGCTGGTACTCGAACATCAGCGGGGTGACGACGTGCGAGGTGGTCAGTCCCAGCGAGGTGGTCAGCTCCTCCGTGTCGACGTTGCGCTCGAACAGGGCCAGGGCCGTGTCGTACCGGCGCTGGGATCCGGCGGCCAGTCTCCCGCGGGTACCCATCACGCGCACCGCCGTGTCGTAGGTGTCGAGGTCGGTCTGGATGATCGGCAGCGCCGAGTCGAGCCCGACCATCAGCCGCTCGACGGCGTCGGGCAGCGGGAAGGGGCCGTTGAGGATGATGCCGGAGATCGAGGGGAAGGTGCCCGAGGAGTTGGCCAGGAGGAGACCCAGGAGCACCTCGGTACGGTCGGCCGGCACGATGACGATCGCCCCTTCGCGCAGCCGCGGCAGGATGTTGTTGAGCGACATGCCCGCCACCACGACGTCGAGCACCTCGCGGGTGAGGAGCGTCTCGTCGCCGCGCAACAGGCGACCCTCCAGGCTCAGCATGACGTCGCGCACCGCCGGCGCCACGAGGTAGAGGTCCTCGGGGATGGACCACACGCCGACCTCCGCTTCGCGGTGCCCGTCGGCGGCGGGAGCGTCGGCGACGACGTCGCGGATCGCCGAGTTGATGGCGTGCAGCTTGACCGGGTCGGCACGGTTGGTGATCACGGCGAACAGCTCGGCGCGGTGGGTGCGCACCTCGGTGACGGCCAGCTCGGTCACCTGCGCCAGCTGCTCCGGGGTGCGCGCGACGCTCACCCCGAGGCGGTCGCCCTCGCCGGCGCGGCCGTTGAGGACCAGCAGCACCGGTGCACCGAGGTTGGCGGCGATGCGGGCGTTGTAGCCGAGCTCCGACGTGGAACCCACGTCGGTGAAGTCGCTGCCGACCACGACGACCGCGTCGCACTTGGCCTCGACGGCCTTGTACCGCTCGACGATCTTCGACAGCGCGGCATCGGCGTCCCGGCGCACGTCGTCGTAGGTGACGCCGATGCACTCGTCGTACTTGAGCTCGACGCCGACGTGGTCCAGCAGCATCTCGAGGACGTAGTCGCGCTCGACGGTGGAGCGGGCGATCGCGCGGAAGACGCCCACTTTCGGCGACACCCGCGTCAGCGCGTCGATCACTCCCAGCACGATCGTGGACTTGCCCGACAGGCCTTCGGTCGACGTGATGTAGATGCTCTTCGCCACCCGTTCAGCCTAGGCTCCGCACCCTGGAGGGGGCCACGGATGCACCGGGAGAAACCCTCCGCCACCCCGGAAGCCCGCCGGTCCCCGAGCCCGTCGAGGGGTCGCAGCCGACCCCGCCGGCCCCGGTCCCCGAGCTACCCCGGTCCCCGAGCTCGTCGAGGGGTCGCAGTCGACCCCGAGCTACCCCGGTCCCCGAGCTCGTCGAGGGGTCGTCCACAGCCCGCCGACGCGGCCGCCTGTCCACGGAAGAGGACGCTGATCCTGAATACTGCGGCGCCAACCGCTGTGATGACGGGATGGCGTGGGTCTACATCCTCAGGTGCCGAGACGGCACACTCTACGTCGGGAGCACCGCGAAAGACCCTGCCGCGCGCACCTGGGAGCACAACAACGACGAGCACCTCGCCGCGCGCTACACGATCAAGCGCCGTCCCGTCGCGCTGGTCTACACCGAGGAGATCGCGCGGATCGAAGACGCCTATCGCCGCGAGCGCCAACTGCACGGCTGGAGCCACGGCAAGAAGCAGGCGTTGATCGAAGGGAGGCTCGACCGACTGCGGGAGCTCTCGCGGTCGAGTGGGCGCGACCCCTCGACAAGCTCGGGGACCGGGACGGACACCGACGGGCGCGACCCCTCGACAAACTCCGGGACCACGACAGACACCGACGGGCGCGACCCCTCGACAAGCTCGGGGACCGGGACGGACACCGACGGGGGCGACCCCTCGACAAGCTCGGGGAGCGCGACAGGCACCGACGGGCGCGACCCCTCGACAAACTCCGGGACCGGGACGGACACCGACGGGGGCGACCCCTCGACAAGCTCGGGGACCGTCGGGTAGCCGGGGGCCGGGGAAAAGTAAGACTCTCCGCGAACCCGGCAGAGCCTGGTTACCCTTGCTACGTTTCCGTCCTGGGGGAGTTGGCCTGGATGCCGTCTCGCGGAGAGCTCCTGCAAGTTTACCCGACGTCCAGCCGGCGCCGCGCCGCAGCGGGTTAGCATCGAGGAACGCATCGCCGCGGCGAAGGGGGACGCATGCCCGACGACGACATCCAGACGCTCCGAGACCAGGTGGGGGCCGAGGACTTCGCCCGCGAGACGGCCGCGATCGCCGACTCGATCACCCGGGTGATCGACGGCAAGCCCGATGCCGTGCGGGCCGCTCTGGTCTGTCTCCTCGCCGAAGGCCATCTGCTCATCGAAGACGTGCCGGGCGTCGGCAAGACCATGCTCGCGCGGGCGCTGGCGGCCACCGTCGACGCGACCGTCCGGCGGATCCAGTTCACTCCGGATCTGCTGCCCGGCGACGTCACCGGCGTCAGCGTCTACAACCCGGTCGACCGCGTGTTCGAGTTCAAACCCGGCGCGGTCTTCGCACACATCGTCATCGCGGACGAGATCAACCGCTCCTCCCCCAAGACGCAGTCGGCCCTGCTGGAGGCGATGGAGGAGCACCAGGTCACCGTCGACGGCGTCAGCCGCGCCCTTCCCGACCCCTTCCTCGTGGTCGCCACTCAGAACCCCCTCGAGATGGAGGGCACCTACGCGCTCCCCGAAGCGCAGCGCGACCGCTTCATGATGCGCGTGTCGATGGGATACCCCGACGCGGCGTCCGAGTCGCTCATGCTGCGCCAGCGCGACACCCTCAACCCGCTCGACGACCTCCGACCCGTCGTCGGCTCGGAGCGGGTGCGGCAGCTGATCGCGTGGGCGCGCAGCGTGCACGTCTCCCCCGCCGTCGAGGAGTACGCCGTCGGCCTCGCCCGTGCGACGCGCGCGCACCCCGACGTGCGCCTGGGCGCGAGCCCCCGCGCCACGCTGCAGCTGGTGCGTGCGGCCAAGGTGTGGGCGGCCCTCGACGGGCGGGAGTTCGTCATCCCCGACGACGTGGCGACGCTCCTCGAGCCGGTGTTCGCCCACCGGATGATCGCCGCGCGGGGCACCAGCGCCACGCGGGGCCGCACGTCGTCGGATGCCATCGCCGCGGTGCTGCGCACGATCGCGGACTCGGTGCGGGTCCCCTTGGCCACCCGCTGAGGATCGCGGTGGATCGCTGGCCGCTCACGCTCCGGGGCACCGGTGCGGTCGCCCTGGGCGTCGTCTGCTTCATCCTCGCCCACGAGTTCGTCGTCCCCGAGCTGATCTACGTGAGCGTGCTCCTGCTGGTCGTGGTCGCCGCGAGCGTGGTGACGCTCTCGGTCATCCGGCGCAGCGAAAGCGTCCAGCGGTCGTTCCTGCCCGACGTCGCGACCGTGGGGCAGGAGGTGTCGGTGCGCGCCCAGGTGCAGATCCGCTCGCCGCTGCCCGTCGCCCAGGGCCGCTGGCGCGAGGCAATGCCCCCGGGCATGACCGGTGAGGCGGCGGGCACCTTCCCCGCGACCGCGTCGGGGGTCCGCCTCGGCGCGCGGGCGATCGACCTCCTCTATCCGCTGACGCCGACCCAGCGTGGCATCCACCCGGTCGGGCCGTTGACCGTCGTGTCGACCGATCCGTTCGGCTTCGCGCGGCGACGCAGCACCGTCGGCGAGGTGTCGCTGCTCACCGTGGCTCCGCAGGTCGTCGAGCTGGGAGCCCTGACCGACCTGCCCGGCGAGGCGGGCGGCAGCATGCACTCGACGACGAATCAGCTCGGGCAGGGCGCCGACAACCTGATCCCCCGCCATTACGTCCCCGGCGACTCGATGCGCCGCATCCACTGGCGGGCCAGCGCCCATCGCGACGAGCTGATGGTGCGCCAGGAGGAGCAGGAGACCACGCCGGAGGCGGTCGTCGTCCTCGACCGAGCCGCGCCGCGGTGGGCCGATGAGGCCCTGCGCGCGCCGGGCCAGGACCCGGGCTTCGAGATCGCCGTGACGGCGTGCGTGTCGGTCGCGGCGCGCCTCGTACGCGAGGGCTACCGCGTCACGGTGATCGACCTCGACGGCGTGGAGCTCGCCGAGCCGATCGAGGGCGGCGATGCGTCCGGCGTCGACCGCCTCGTCACCGGCTTCGCATCCCTCACCGCCCAGCGCCGCGCCGGGGACGTCGCCTCGCTGGTGCGCCTGTTCGCGGGGGTGCAGACCGGGCCCCTGGTGCTCGTGACGGGACGGTTCGAGAACGAGGACGCCGACGCGCTCGCCGCCCTCCCTCATCACAGCTCGCTGCCGGTGCTCCTGACGGTGGCTCCGATCCACGAGGCCGCCGACCGCGCCGAGGCCACGGGGTGGCGGGTCGCGGCCATTCCCCCGGGGACGGACCTGGCCGCCGTCTGGGTCGCCTCGGTGGACCGGGGAGGTCGACGTGTCGCTCACTGAGACCCGGAGCGCGTCGGCGGCGACGGCGCGGCCGCCGCGCCGCGGCGACCGGCGCCTGTCGATCATGCTGTGGATCGGCATGTGCGTCGCCGTCGCGCCGCTGCTGGGCGTCGTCTCTGCGGGACCGTGGCTGCTCGGCGCGCTCGCGATGTCGGCGGGACTGCTCGCCGTCGGCGCGACCATGCGGCGCCTGCGCGTGCCGGCGGTGGGCGTGACGCTGGCGGAGCTCGCGGTCTGGGCGGGGGCGGTCACCGCGGTGTTCTTCGCCCGCGACGCGTTCCTCGGCGTCATCCCGACCCCCGAGGTGTTCGATGCCGTCGCCACGGCGATCCAGCAGGCCTCCGCGGAGATCCTGCTCGGCGTCGCACCGATGGAGGCCTCCGCTGCGCTCAGCTTCCTCATCGTCGCGGCCATCGGCGCGCTCACGATCGCGCTCGACCACGTGGTCCTGACGGCGCGCATGCCGCTGCTGGCATCCATCGCGCTCGTCGCGGTGTGGCTGATCCCGGCGATCGCCGTGCCCAGCAGCATGAACGTGATCGGCTTCGTGTTCCTCGCCGCCGCCGTCCTCGCCCTGATCCGTGCCGAGACGCGCACGCGCGAGGCGCCCGAGCCCGGGAGCTCGGCGGGGGTCACGGCGGTCGCTGCGACGATCGGGGTCGTCACCGTCGTCGCGACCCTGATCAGCGCGCCCTCGCTGCCCGCACCGATCGCTGCGGGATCGGGCAGCGGCGCGCTGGCGACGATCGATCCCACACTCGACCTCGGCAACGACCTGCGCCGCCGCAGCGATGTCGCGGTGCTCACGGTCCGCACGGACGGGCCCACTCTCCCCTACCTCCGGGTCGCCACCTTGTCCGAGTTCGACGGCGAGATCTGGCGGCCGGACCGGGTGAGGTCGGTGTCGCTGTGGGAGGAGGGCATGGAGCCGGTCGTGGTCGACGAGGGCATCCGCGTCACCCAGTACCGGACGAATGTGGCCATCTCGAACCTGTCCTCGTCCTACCTGCCCGTCTCCTATCCGGCCGTGTCCGTCGACGGCCTGGAAGGCCTGTGGCGAACCGTTCCCTACAGCCGGACGGTGCTCAGCGGCCAGGCGAGCACGCAGGGCCAGCGCTACGAGGTCGTCTCTCAGCTGCCGCGACCGACGCTCGAGCAGATCCGCGCCGCCGAGGCGGACGCCGACGGGCTCAGCGTCGATGTCCGCTCCCTCCCCGACACCACACCGGCGGAGGTGACGGAGCTCGCCCGACAGGTCACCGCCGACGCCCGCACCGACTACGACCGCCTCACCGCGCTCCAGGACTGGTTCCGGGGCCCCGAGTTCACGTACTCCCTGCGATCGCCCGTCCTGGAGGGCTTCGACGGAACGGGATCGGACGCCGTCGCCGACTTCCTGACGGTCAAAGAGGGCTACTGCATCCATTTCGCGGGCGCCTTCGCGCTCATGGCGCGGGCCCTCGACATGCCCTCGCGGATCGTGGTCGGCTTCCTCCCCGGCACCTACACCGGCGACACCGAGGACGGTCAGCGCGTCGCGGAGGTGACCACCGGGCAGCTCCACGCCTGGCCCGAGGTGCACTTCGACGGCATCGGCTGGGTGCCGTTCGAGCCGACCAAGAGCCTCGGCAACGAGACGCGCTTCCTTCCGGCCAGCGAGGCGGGGCAGGACGACGGCGGCGAGGACATCGCCGGACCGACGCCGACCACGACGCCCACGTCGACCGCGACGGCCGCTCCGAACGAACGGCCCGATGACGGCCCGACCGACGCCGCGGGGTCGACGCTGCGCCTGGTCGACCTGCGCCCCTACCTCCTGACGGTCGGCGGCGTGATCGTCGTCGGTCTCCTGCCTCTCACCCTGCGCACGCTGCGCCGTCGCACGCTGGGTCGTCGGGCCGGCGAGGGGGACGCGGGCGCCGCGTGGCGGATGCTCCAGGAGGCGGCCATCGACCTCGGAGTGACCGCCCCGGCCGCCGAGTCGCCGCGGGCGTTCGGCGCGCGGCTGGTCGCGCTCCACCAGGCGCCGTCCGAGGAGGTGTCCCGCCTGGTGTCGGGGATCGAACGGGCCAGCTACGCGCGGGGCGGCCAGGGGGCGGGCGCCGCTCTGGCGGACGACGCCGAGGCCGTCCGCGCCGCGATGCTGGCCGCCGCGACACCGGCCGCCCGGGCGGTCGCCGTCCTGCTGCCGCGTTCGCTCGTGGTGCGCCCGGGATCGGCGTTCGCCGGGTCGGCACCGGTCGTGACGGACTGACGCCGGTCGACGATCCGGCTGAGAGCGGCCGGGGACTCACGCGGGGGCGGGCGGTCCCGCGGGACACCCGCCCCCGCGGTCCGCTCAGCGGTGGCGGTAGGACTGACCCGCTTGGCCGAACACCTGCATCCGCTCGGCGACGATGCGCTGCATCGCCTCTCGACCGGGCTTGCCGTAGAGGGCGGGGTCGACGCCGATGCCGTCCCCGTCGAGGTACGTGCGCACCGCGGCGCTGTGCGCCATGTGCGAGTCCATGCCCTGGTTGATCTTGCGGATGCCCAGCTTCGTCGAGCGCGCCTTCTCGCTCTCGGGCACGCCCCACGACTCGGGGAGCTTGCCGCCGTGCGCGTTGATGACCTCACGGAGGTCCGCGGGAAGCGACGACGAGCCGTGCATCACCAGGTGGGTGTCGGGGATCCGCGAGGCGATCTCCTCGATGAGGTCCATCCGCAGCACGGTGCCGTCGGGGGGGCTCGTGAACTTGTAGGCGCCGTGGGAGGTGCCGATCGCGACGGCGAGCGCGTCGACGCCGGTCGCCGCGACGAAGCGCTCGGCCTCGTCGGGGTCGGCGAGGATGATGGCCTTGCTGCTGGCGCCGCCGTCCTCGGAGCCGCCGATCGTGCCGAGCTCGCCCTCGACCGAGACGCCGCGGGCATGGGCGTACTCGACGACGCGGCGCGTGACCTCGACGTTCTCCTCGAAGGTGGCCGGCGTCACGTGGTCGCGCATGCTCCCGTCGATCATGACGCTCGTGAAGCCGGCGCCGATCGCCCGGACGCAGTCGTCGTAGGACGCGCCGTGGTCGAGGTGGAGGACGACCGGGACGTCCGGGTAGTTGCCGATGAGTCCGACGAGGGCCTGCCAGAACAGCTCGTCGCGACCGTGGACCGATGCCCCCGCGATCGTCTGCACGATGACCGGGGAGTCGGTCGCCGCCGCGGCGTCGAGCACCGCCTCGGCCTGCGCGAGATCGGTCACGTTGAAGGCTCCGACACCGTAGCTTCCTGCGCGTGCGGCATCCAATGCCGCCCTGAGAGTGATGAGAGCCAAGAGCTCGTCCTCCGTTCCTCCTGCCCGTCTGCTGCGACGGGCGTCAATTTCTGACAACGGTAGACAGACTAGGTGGCGGGTGTTAGTTTGTCCATCGATGGACAGAGATTGTCCGTCCAGTCGAGGAAGACGAGGAGTGAGGATGCGCGACGAGCTGCTGCTGGGCATCGACCTGGGCACGTCGTCGATCAAGGCGAACGCGATCGACCGTCACGGGCGCTCCCTCGGGATCGGCGTGGCGCCCACGCCCTTCGCCGCCGGCGCCGTCGGTGTCGAGATGTCGACCGAGGCGCTCTTCGCCGCCATCCGCGCCGCCATCGAGGACCTCGGCGTCCTCGCCACGCGCATCGCCGCCGTCGGCGTGGCCAGCATGGGCGAGACCGGAACGGCGATCTACGCCGACGGCCCGAGCGACCTCCCGCTGGTGGCGTGGCACGACGAGCGCGGCGGCGAGATCGTCGACGAGCTGCTCGCCGAGTTCGGAGACGCGGAGATCCACCGCCGCACCGGTCGCCAGGCCAGAAGCGTCACGAGCATCGCCAAGCTCGGCTGGCTCGCCCGCAACGGGTACGACGCGCGGGGCACCTGGACGGGAGTGGCGGGCCTGACCGTCTGGCGACTGACCGGCGTCCTCGCCCAGGAGCAGTCGCTCGCCGCCACCAGCGGCGCCTATGACCCCACCCGGGGCGAGTACGACCGAGACATCCTCGCCCACGTCGGACTCGACTCCCTGGTGTGGGCTCCCGCACGCATCGCCGGCACGGCCCTCGGCCACGTCTCGGCCGAGGGCGCAGCCTGGAGCGGCCTCCCCGTCGGCATTCCCGTCACGATCGCCGGACACGACCACCCGGTCGGAGTGATCGGCGCCGGCGGCGACCGCAGCGAGGTCATCGACTCGATGGGCACGGGCGAGCCGCTGGTGGTGTCCTGGACCGCGGCGCCGGATCTGCCCCACCCGGCCTGGCCAGGGCAGCTCGGCGACCTGACCGTGACCGCGTGGCCCGGCACACCCCGCCACATGCTGCTGTGGGAGACGCTGCGCCCGGGGCTCGCGACCCGCCACCTGCAGCGAGCCCTGAAGGTCAAGCGCGACGACATCGAGTTCCGCGCCATCCGTGTGGACGCCGAGCCCCTGGACCTGGAGACGCTCGTCGCCATGCAGGACGGCCGGATTCCCGCCCAGGTGCTCGAGCTCCCGGCGGAGCAGGCGTGGGCGGCGACGCTGGAGGGCTACGCGTCCGCGTCGGCCGATGCCGAGGCCCGCCTGCGCGAGCTGAGCGGGGTGTCCGGCCCCACGCTCCTCATCGGCGGGGGCCTGCGCAGCCGTCGCTGGGTGGAGGCGAAGCTGCGCCGCGCCCGGCATCCCCTGGCCATGGCCTCCGAACGCGAGGCGGTCTCGCGCGGTGCGGGCCTGCTGGCCGGTGTGGCGGCAGGATGGTGGACACCGGAGCAGTATCCGCCCGCCGACACCGTTCCGCTGTCGACCGTCGTCCCCACGTCAGATCCCGAGTCCACGTCAGAGCCCGAGTCGCAGGGCGCTTTGCGCCGTGGCTGAGAGAGGAGCCCCGCTCTATGCGTACGTCATCGCCGTCTGGGTGGTCATCATGAGCGCCTCCGACGCCGGGACGCCGCGAGGCCTGCGCCGCCCCACGCGCCTGGTCGACCTCGCCGAGCATGCCGGCGTGTCGACGAAGACGGTCTCGCGGGTCCTCAACGGGGAGGCGTACGTGGCGCCGGCGATGCGGGCGAAGGTGATGGCGGCCGTCGACGAGCTGTCCTACGTGGGCGATGCCGCCGCCACGGGACTGCGGACCAAGCGCTCCGGCTTCATCGGCCTCATCATCCCCGATGTGCGAAACGGCTTCTTCGCGCTGCTGACCCGCGCGATCGAGGAGCGCCTGGCGCCCACCTCCCCCACGCTCCTCCTCGGCGACTCCGACGAGGAGGCGGACCAGGAGGAGCGCTACCTGCGCACGTTCCGCCAGCAGCGCGTCGATGGCCTCATCGTCCTGCCCAGCGGCGCGCCGAGCCTTCCCGACGCGGTCTCCGAGATCCCGACCGTGATCGTCGACCGCACGGTGCCGTCGGTGCGCAAGAGCGCCGACCACGTGCTCGCCGGCAACCGCCGTGCGGCCGAGCGCCTCGTCGGACACCTCGTGGCCCACCACGGTCTCTCGCAGGTCGCACTGCTCGCGGGCAACACGGCCGTCTCGAACGTGCGCGACCGCCAGAGCGGCTACACGCGGGTGATGAACGCCGCAGGGCTCGACCTCCATGTGAGCGCCGGGCACACGACGCCCGACGACGCGGCCGCCGGCGCGCTCGAGCTGTTCTCGACGCTGACGCCGCCGTTCGGGGTGTTCACGACCAACAACCGGATGTTCTGGGGGGCGATGGCCGCCATCGCCCGTCTCGGGCTCCACATCCCGCGTGACGTCCTCGTGACCACGATCGACTCGATCGGGGAGGCCACCGTCACCGGCCTGAAGCCCACGCAGGGCGTCATCCCGGTCCAGACCGTCGCGGCCAAGGCGATGAAGCTCCTGGCCGAGCGCACCGAGGACCCCACCCTCCCGCCGCGCAACGTCAGCGTCGACATCGACATCGAGTTCGGCACGACATGCGGTTGCATCCCGCTCACGCAGGCGCCGCTGATGATGGGGCCGCTCGCCTCGCCATAGACCACCGACTCCCGTCGGCGACGGACGGGTCAGCTGACCGCAGTGTGCCAGCAAAGCGAACACTGCGGCCAGCCGCGTCGCACCAGAGAACGAATCACACACTCGAAGGAGAGACATGACCACGATCACCAGGAAGCGGACCGCGGGAGCGGCCGCTGCGACGGCGACAATCCTAGCGCTGGCCCTCGCGGGCTGCGCGGGCACCGCGGACCCGGCAGGCTCGGAGCCGGGCGCCTCGGAGCCCGGCGCCGACGGAGGCGGCAAGATCGCGTTCGTCATCAAGCCGCTGGACAACACGTACTTCGGCGCCATGGCCGAGGGCGCCCAGGCTGCCGCCGACGAGGCCGGCGTGGAGCTCACCGTCGTCGCCGCCGAGAACGTCACCGATGACTCCGGACAGGCCTCGAAGCTCAACGCCCTGGTCACCGCCGGATACGACTGCTACGTCGTCAACCCGACGAGCCAGACGAACCTGCTCACCGGTCTCGTGCCGGTGTCGGAGGCGGGCACGCCCATCGTCAACCTCGACCTGCCCATCGACCTGGACGCCGCCGCCGACGCGGGCGTGGACGTCACGACGTACGTCGGGACGAACAACGAGACCGCGGGCGCCGCCGGCGGCGAGGCCATGCTCGGCCTGGTCGACGAGGGCTCGCAGGTGGCGCTCATCGGCGGCCTCGTCGCCGACCCGGGCAACATCGCGCGACTGGCCGGCTTCGAGAAGGCGGTCGAGGGCAAGCTCGAGATCACCCAGACCGTCGCCGCGGACTTCGACAAGGCGAAGGCCAAGAGCGCGGCTGCGACGATCCTCATCGCGAACCCCGACATCAAGGGCTTCTTCACCCCGTCGGGCGACATGGCGATGGGCATCCAGCAGGCCGTCGAGGAGGCCGGCAAGACCGGCGAGGTCGCCGTCGTCGGCATCGACGGCACGAAGGATCAGCTCGCCGACATCGTCGCCGGCGGCCAGCCGGCCGCGATCGAGCAGTTCCCGTACCTCATGGGCGTGCAGTCCGTGCAGGCGTGCGTCGCCGCGATGGGCGGCGCGGACATCCCCGACAACGTGGAGACCCCGGTCCTCATCGTCGACAAGGACAACGCCCAGGCCGCCCTCGACGCGTTCCCGGCGCCGCCGGAGGGCTTCGACGTGCCCAACCCGTTCGAATAAGCAGAGCCGTTCGAGTAAGCGAACCCCCGGTGGGGGTGGACGGGCCGACCAGATCGGCCGACCCGTCCGCCCCCGACCACCCCGACCACCCAGAGACGCGGATCGTCACCCATGACAACCCAGACACCCACCCGAACCCGGCCGAGCGTGGACGAGGCGGCCCACGCCGTCCGCCGCAGCCTCACGTCGGAAGAGACCTGGATGAAGCTCGCAGCCCCGGTCGCGCTCATCGTGCTCGCCGTCGTGCTCGGCTCGATCAACCCGAGATTCCTGTCGTGGCCGAGCATCACGAGCATGCTGGCCGACGCCACGATCCCGATTGTGCTCGCCCTCGGCGCCACGTTCGCCGTGACCCTCGCCGGCATCGACCTGTCCCTGGCGGCCACGGTCGCCCTCGGCAGCGTCACCCTGGCGACCGCCTACCAGACGGGGCTGCCGCTGCTCGCGTGCTGCGGGATCGCGCTGCTGACCGGCCTGGCCATCGGCGCGATCAACGGCACGTTCATCGGCTGGGTCAGGATTCCCGACTTCATCGTCACCCTCGGAACGCTCAGCGTCGTGATGGGGCTGAGCCTCATCATCTCGCAGGGCAAGCCCGTGCAGATCCCCGAGCGGGCGCTCACCGCCCTCAGCACCGCGAACATCGGCGGCATCCGCGTGAACTTCCTCATCGCGATCGCCCTCGCCGTCGTGCTGCACATCGTGCTGTTCCGCACCCGCTTCGGCACGCACCTGCTCGCCGTGGGAGACAACCCCGACGCGGCGAAGGCCATGGGCCTGAAGGTCCCGCGCATCAAGCTCGCGGGCTACATGATCTGCGGCGGGATGGCGGGCGTGGGCGCGATCATGCTCACCTCGTACATCGGCTCGAGCCAGCCCGCGACCAACACCGACTACCTGCTGAAGGCGATCGCGGCGGTGGTCCTGGGCGGCGTGAGCCTTTTCGGCGGCCGCGCCACCATCTACGGACCGGTGATCGGCGCGATCCTGCTCACCTTCCTGCAGTCCGGCCTCACGCTCCTCGGCGTGAGCGCCTTCTACTCGCCGCTGATGATCGGCATCGTCGTCATCGCCGCGGCCACGCTCATGAGGGGGCGGAAATGACCGACAAGATCGTCGTCGAGAACATCCACAAGTCGTTCGGCAACGTCGATGCGCTCAAAGGCGCGTCGCTGACCATCAAGGCGGGCGAGATCACCGCGATCGTCGGCGACAACGGCGCCGGCAAGTCGACGCTCGTCAAATGCCTGACCGGGCTCTACACCCCCGACGAGGGCGAGATCCGCATCGACGGCGAGCCGGTGCGCTTCTCGTCGCCGCGCGACGCGCGCGACAAGGGCATCGAGACCGTCTACCAGGACCTGGCCCTCAGCGATCAGCTGAGCGTCTGGCAGAACATGTACATGGACCGGGAGCTCGTCGCCGGGATCCCCGGGCTCCAGTTCCTCCGCCGCGGTGAGATGAAGCGCCGGGCCGCGGAGCTCATCGCCGACCTCGCGGTGAACGTGCCCGGCGTCGGCCGCTCGGTGAAGCGGCTCTCGGGCGGCCAGCGCCAGGCGGTCGCGATCGCGCGCGGCGTCATGTGGGCGAAGAACATGATCATCCTCGACGAACCCACGGCCGCGCTCGGCCTCAACGAGACCGCCCAGGTCGAGGCGCTCATCCGCCGGGTCGTCGAAGGCGGCAAGACCGTCCTCGTCGTCTCGCACAACTTCGAGCAGGTCAAGCGGCTGTCCCAGCAGGTGTGGGTCATGCGGGGCGGCCGCGTCGTAGGAGGCACCCGCACCGAGGAAGTCACGGGTGAGCAGCTCGTCGGCATGGTGACCGGGGCGGTGCGCACCGTCTGAGATCTGCAGACGGAAGCGAAGAGCGCCACCCCGAGTCGGGGGTGGCGCTCTTCATCTGTGGCGGAAGTGACAGGATTTGAACCTGCGATACGGGAGAACCGTATACATGGATTCCAGCCATGCTCCTTAGGCCGCTCGGACACACTTCCAAGGATCGATCTTATCAGCCCGGCATCCGCTGCCGCGCCGCGGCCGATCGGCTCAGTACTCGAGCGGGATCTCGCGCTCGTCGTCCCATGGCTCGGTCCAGCCGAGGCGCGTGAAGAGGGTGTCGAGCACGATCCCCGTGAAGCCCCAGACGAGATGCGAACCCCCGTCGGGCGCCGGCAGGAGGAACGCCGGCCCCCGCCACTCCTGGCCGTCGCGGCGGACGACGGTCACGCCACGGTGGGCGGGGTCCAGCAGGTCGGCGACCGGTGCGCGGAACACGTCGGCCGATTCGGCCACGTCGACAACGCGCACCGGGGACGGCCGGCGCCACCAGGCCAGGACGGGTGTCACCAGGTGCCGCGAGTAGTCCAGCGGGATCTCGGCGAGCGTGCCGAGCACGTCGACGCCGTCCGGGTCGAGGCCGGTCTCCTCGCGGGCCTCGCGCAGCGCCGCCGCGACCGGGCCGTCATCGCCGTCGTCGACGCGTCCGCCGGGGAAGGCCACCTGGCCGGGGTGGGAGCGGAGCGTCGCCGCGCGCGAGAGCAGCAGCACGTCGAGGTCGCGCGAGACCGAACCCGCCGTGGCGGAGCGGTCGCTCGGCAGGTCGTCGAGCACGCCGAACAGGATCAGCACGGCGGCGGCGCGGGAGCCGGACACGACCGGCGGGATGTCGCGGGCGAACACCGAACCACCGGCGGCGGCGAGCGCTGCGAGCTGCGCCCGCGCGTCGGCATCCACCGGGGCCTCCACCGGAGCATCCACCGGGGAGTCCGCCGGTGGCGACGGGAGAGGTTCGGTCGGCACCCGTCCAGGCTACGGCGCCCCGGCGACGTCGGCGCCGCCGAGGCCCCGCGGGTGTCATCGCGGCCTACGATCGAACGGTGACCGCAGCCTCCCTCCTCGTCGCGAACGCCGCCGACGGCACCATCAGCACCTTCCGCTTCCAGGACGGCCGTCTCGACCGACTCGCCGTGACCGAGGGGGTGACGGGGTGCTCGACCTTTGCGACCGACCCCCAGCGCGACCTCGTCTACGCGGCCGTGAAGGGCACGGAGCCCGGGCAGCCGGCGGGCATCCTCACCCTGGCGCTCGACCGTGTCACCGGCGAGCTCACGCCGCGGACGCGCCTCGACCTGCCCGAGGGCGGGATGAACTACCTCGCCCTCACGCGCGGCGGCACCGGCCTTCTCGGCGCCTCGTACGGCGGCGGCTACGGCATCAGCAGCCACGTCGCCGACGGTGTCGTGGGAGCGCCCGTCTCGACGGTCCACTACCCGAACCTTCACTCCGTGCTCCCCAGCGCCGACGGTCGGTTCGCGTACTTCGTGTCACTGGGCGCCGACCTCGTGGCGCAGTACGAGATCGGGCCCGACCTCGCCCTCACCCCCCTCGATGTGCCCACCGTCGCCGCGCCGGACGGCAGCGGCCCGCGCCACCTCGTGCTCGATGAAGCGCAGGATGCCGTGTACGTCATCACCGAGTTCTCCGGCGAGGTGCTCCACTTCACGCGGGACGCCACGACCGGTGCGCTGAGCCTGCGCGGCGCAGCCTCCTTCGTGGATCCGTCGAAGGATCTCGGCCACAGCACCTTCGGCGCCGACCCCCTCGCCCACCACTACATCTGGGGCGCAGACCTCCACGCCGCCGGCGACCACCTGTGGGCGTCGGAGCGCACCGAGAGCACCCTGGGCGCCCTCGCCGTCGGCGCCGACGGATCGCTGGCGCCTCCCGCATCGTTCACGGTGACCGAGACCCAGCCGCGCGGGTTCGTGATGAGCCCCGACGGCGCGTTCCTCGTCGCGGCGGGCGAGAAGTCGACGTCCGTGTCGCTCTACGCCGTGGACGGCGGCGAGCTCGCTCTCCTCCAGCGGGCGGAGACCGGTCGCGGCGCGAACTGGCTGCGCTTCATCTGACTCTTGCGCCATATCCCTTTAAGGGATATCTATATATCTCAGAGATATATAGATCGGAGGCGCTGTGCCATTCGTCATCCTCGGCCTGCTGCTGGCCGGACCCCTGTCGCTGTACGACCTGCACAAGCGGTTCACGGCGGGGATCTCCCTGTTCTACAGCGCCAGCTACGGCAGCCTGCAGCGCAGCCTGACACAGCTGGTGGCAGACGGCGCGGTCACCGTCTCCGACGACCCCGGCAGCGCGCGACGACGGAAGCTCCACACGATCACGGCGATGGGACGGGCGCAGTGGCGCGAGTGGATGGTCTCCCCGCTTCCGACCGGCGCCGATGCCGAGACCGTGCTGCTGGCCAGGGTCTTCCTGC
>Ga0307406_10000947_pt1 | contig 16247 bp, 14 predicted proteins | sample 322Cmetagenome_3_FD_203706 | JGI IMG/M metagenome (GOLD analysis project Ga0307406, IMG submission 203706) | Maize rhizosphere microbial communities from greenhouse at UC Davis, California, United States - 322HYB-C-2 | ecosystem: Host-associated > Plants > Roots > Rhizosphere > Soil | place... | reverse complement strand
CTCCACGCGGCGCGCGGTCTCGGCATACATCTCGTCGAGGTTGCCCGAGACGAACACCAGCAGCTTGCTGTAGTCGGTTTCCCAGGCCTGCTGCGAGTCGCGGAAGGCGCGCAGCCGTGCGTGCACCTCGGCCGGCTTCCAGGCCATGATCTGCAGCAGCGTCTCGGGCAGCTTGAGGCAGCGCTTGACCTCCTGCGCCTCCCAGGGGGAAAGGTGCAGCTTTCGCTTCTTCGCCTTCTTCTTGTCGGCCGGGCCGTCGCGGTCGTGCTCGTACTCGGCCTGCGCGAGCGAGGACTCGATCTCGCCGAGCATCGACAGCGCCGGCGGCAGCCGGCCGTCGGACAGCAGCGCCCACACGTCCTGGTAGCGTTCGACCTTGGCGTCGTGGCCGTTGCCGTCGAGCGTGCGAAAGCGCTGGAACTCGTCGAGCACCAGGATGCCCGGCGTGCCTTCGTCGATGCCCGACTCAGCCAGCATGGCCGAGATCGAACCGCGGCTGCCGTAGCCCGAGCCGTGGCTGAAGCCGTCCATCTGTACCTCGATGAAGCGGTCGTAGAAACCCAAATGCTGCGCGAGCCTGCGCACCAGCTGCGTCTTGCCGGTGCCCGTGAGGCCCCAGAGGCACACGATGACCGGCCGGCTGATGAGTTGCGGCAGCACGTACCAGGCGCGCAGCGAATCGATCACGCGGTCGATGATGTCGTCGATGCCGAAGAGCTCGGTCTTGAGCGCCTGGGCCACCGCCTGCAGGTGGCGCGTCCGCTCGGACAGCGCTGCATGCAGGCCTGAATGAATGTCGTTGGACATGGAATTCTTGAGAATCAAATGGAAATGAAGAAGCCGCCGCTCCCTCGCGGCGAGGAGGCGGCAAATACAGACGCTGCGGGAGGTCGGTTGCTGCGCTTCGGTCCTCGAAGCGAGCAGGCGTCGTCCGATCAACGGACGCGCGGGCTTCTTCTTCAGACCCGACGCGACAACTCGACCCCGCCATGCACCGAGGCATGGCTTGCGCGGCGGCTGCGCAAAGTGGGGGATGCGAGGAAGGAGGTCATGGCCGCAATCCTAGCGGCCGAGTCCGTTGGAGTAAAGACTATTTACGAAGGCGTGTGGCGCAATGGCCGCGCATTGTGGGAGCCGTGCAACAGCGGCGGCGCGCGCCGATAATGTGCGGTTTGCCTGCCGCGCCTTCCCGAACAGCCTTCCCCTTGACGACCACGACACCTTCCGCCCCCTTGCGCATCGACTTTCCCGAATCGCTCCCGGTCTCCGGCCGGCGCGATGAAATCATGGCCGCCATCGCGGCGCACCAGGTGGTGATCGTCTGCGGCGAAACGGGCTCGGGCAAGACCACCCAGCTGCCGAAGATCGCCCTGGCGCTCGGCCGCGGCAAGCTCAATGCGCCCCCGGGCCAGGGCCGGCTCATCGGCCACACGCAGCCGCGCCGCATTGCCGCCAGTTCGGTGGCCAAGCGCATCGCCGAAGAGCTGAAGACGCCGCTGGGCGACGTGGTCGGCTTCAAGGTGCGCTTCCAGGACCGGCTGAGCCGCGACGCATCGGTCAAGCTCATGACCGACGGCATCCTGCTGGCCGAGACGCAGACCGATCCGCTGCTCAAGGCCTACGACACGCTGATCATCGACGAGGCGCACGAGCGCTCGCTCAACATCGACTTCCTGCTCGGCTACCTGCGCGAGATCCTTCCGCGCCGGCCCGACCTGAAGGTGATCGTGACCTCGGCCACCATCGACGCCGAACGCTTCGCGCAGCATTTCGCATCGGCGAAAGGGCCGGCGCCCACCATCATGGTGTCGGGCCGCACCTTTCCGGTCGAGCAGCGCTATCGGCCCTTCGAGGAGTCGCGCGAGCACGACCTGAACGATGCCATTGCCGATGGTGTCGACGAGCTCTGGCGCGACCCGCACAACGCCGGCGACATCCTCGTCTTCCTGCCCGGCGAGCGCGAGATCCGCGAGGCGGCCGACCACCTGCGCCGCCACCTGAGCCACCAGCCGCTGCTGCGCAACGCCGAGGTGCTGCCGCTGTTCGCGCGGCTGTCGGGGCCCGAGCAGGACCGCATCTTCGACAGCCACACCGGCCGGCGCATCGTGCTGGCCACCAACGTGGCGGAAACCTCGCTCACGGTGCCGGGCATCCGCTACGTGATCGACACCGGCACCGCGCGCGTGAAGCGCTACAGCTTCCGCAGCAAGGTCGAGCAATTGCTGGTCGAGCCGATCAGCCAGGCCGCGGCCAACCAGCGCGCCGGCCGCTGCGGCCGCGTGGCCAACGGCATCTGTATCCGGCTCTACGACGAGAAGGATTTCCAGGGCCGGCCGCGCTTCACCGATCCCGAGATCCTGCGCTCGTCGCTCGCGGGCGTGATCTTGCGCATGAAGTCGCTGCGCCTGGGCGACGTGGCGCGCTTTCCGTTTCTCGAGGCGCCGTCGCCGCGCGCGATCGCCGACGGCTACCAGCTGCTCAACGAGCTCGGCGCGGTCGACGACGCCAACGAACTCACCGCCACGGGCGCCGAACTCGCCAGGCTGCCGCTCGATCCGCGCGTGGGCCGGATGATTCTTGAAGCCCGCACGCGCGGCGCGCTCGAAGAGGTGCTGATCATTGCGTCGGCGCTCAGCGTGCAGGACGTGCGCGACCGCCCGATGGACGCGCAGCAGCAGGCCGACCAGGCGCACTCCAAGTTCGACGACGAGAAGAGCGAGTTCAGCGGCTACCTGCGGCTGTGGAAGTGGATCGCCGATGCACGCGGCGGCCATGGAGACACTCACAAGCTCAGCAACCGCCAGTACGAGCAGCTGCTGCGCCAGAACTTCATCAACATCCGCCGCGTGCGCGAATGGCGCGACATCCATTCGCAGCTGCTCACGGTCGTCACGGAGCACAAGTGGCGCATCAATGCGGAGCCGGCAGGCTACGAGCCGCTGCACCTGTCGATGCTCGCGGGCCTGCTCGGCAACGTCGGCTGGAAGCTGGAAGACGACGAGGCGTACCTGGGTGCGCGCGGCATCAAGTTCTACAAGCATCCGGGCGCGCACCTGAAGAAGAAGCCCGGCCGCTGGATCGTCGCGGCCGAACTGGTCGAGACCACGCGGCTCTTCGGCCGCGGCATTGCCAACATCGAGCCGCAGTGGCTCGAACAGGTGGCCGGCCACCTGCTGAAGAAGCAGCTGCTCGATCCGCACTGGGAGAAAAAGGGCGCGCAGGTCTCGGCGCTGGAGCGCGCAACGCTCTACGGGCTTGTGGTGTACAGCGGCCGCCGGGTCGATTTCACCAAGGTCGATCCGGTCGCGGCGCGCGAGATCTTCATCCGCGAAGCGCTGGTCGGCGGGCAGTGGGAGAGCAAGTTCCCGTTCCTCGCGGCCAACCGCAAGCTGGTGCGCGAGGTCGAGGGGCTGGAGCACAAGGCGCGCCGGCAGGACGTGCTGGTCGACGACGAGCTGATCTTCGCCTTCTACGATGCGCAGCTGCCCGCCGACGTGGCGAGCGGCATCACGTTCGAGAACTGGTACCGCCATGCATCCAGGGAGCAGCCGCGCCTGCTTTTCCTCTCGCGCGAGGAGCTGATGCGCCACCAGGCGGCGGGCATCACCACGCAGTCCTTTCCGCCCACGCTGCGGCTGGGCGGCGTCGACTGCGCGGCAAGCTACCTGCACGAACCGGGTGACGCCAAGGACGGCCTCACGGCCAGCGTGCCGCTCTTCGTGCTCAACCAGGTGAGCGAAGAACGCTGCGAATGGCTGGTGACGGGCATGCTCAAGGACAAGATCCAGGCGCTGCTCAAGAGCCTGCCGCAGCGGCCGCGCTCGCGGCTGGTGCCGCTGCCCGAGTCGGCGGCCCGGCTGGCGGAAGAGCTTTCGGCGCCCGAGGTCTTTGGCCACGGCTCGCTGACCGACGTGCTGCTCAAGCGCGTGCGCGACGCGACGAGCATCGACGTCAAGCGTGCCGACTTCAAGCTCGACATGCTGCCGCCGCACCTGTTCATGAACCTGCGCATCGTGGACGAGCATGGGCGCCAGCTGGGCATGGGGCGCAACCTGGGTGCGCTCAAGGCGGAACTGGGTGCGCAGGCGCGGGGCGCTTTCCAGGCCCTGGCGGGCCTCAACGTCAAGGCCTCCGCGGACCGCAAGCCGGGCGATGCCGCCGAGGGACGCGGGCAGCCAAGGGGAAATGCCGCCGCGCCGGCCCCTGCCGCGCCCAGCCTGCCTGCCGGCCAGCGCTACACGAACTGGAGCTTCGGCGAACTGCCCGAGCTGATGGAAGTGCGCCGCGGATCGCAGTCGCTGATCGGATTTCCGGCGCTGCGCGACGAGGGCGATGCCGTCACCATCGAGGTGTTCGACGAGCCCGCCGTGGCGGCCGCCAGACATCGCGCCGGGCTGCGCCGCCTGTTCGCGCTGCAGCTGAAGGACGCGCTCAAGTACCTCGAGAAGAACATCCCCGACCTGCAGAAGATGGCCGTGGCCTACATGCCGCTCGGTACCTCCGAGGAGCTGCGCACGCAGATCATCGACGTGGCGATCGACCGGGCCTTCCTGCAGGAGCCGCTGCCCACCGACGAGTTCGCCTTCAAGCGCCGCCTCGAGGAGGGGCGCGGCCGGCTCACGCTGATCGCCAACGAGGTGGCGCGGCTGGCTTCGGCCATCCTGGCCGAGTACGCGGCCGCCGCGCGCAAGATCAAGGACACGAAGATCCAGCCCGAGTCCGTGCAGGACGCCGCGCAGCAGCTGCAGCGCCTGGTCGGCAAGCGCTTCATTGCCGATGCGCCGTGGACGCAGCTGCAGCATTTCGCGCGCTATCTCAAGGCCATCGTGCTGCGGCTCGACAAGCTGCGCAGCGATCCTGCGCGCGATGCCGCCAGGCTGGCCGAGCTGCGGCCGCAGGAGCAGCGCTATTGGCGGCTGGTGGCCGAGCGCAAGGGCGTGGTGGACGAGCGCATGCTCGAATTCCGCTGGCTGCTCGAGGAGCTTCGCGTGAGCTTCTTCGCGCAGGAGCTGCGCACGCCGCAGCCGGTCAGCATCAAGCGGCTGGACAAGGCCTGGGCCCAGCTGCAGGCCTGATTGGCGCACGGCAAAAAAAGAAGCCCGCTTCTCGCGGGCTCCTTTCAGGTGCACGAACGGCCGGGCAGCGTCATATGCGGCCCATGAGCACCAGGATGATGACGATCAGCACGACCAGGCCCAGCCCGCCGCTGGGCCAGTAGCCCCAGCTCCGGCTGTAGCCCCAGCTCGGCAGCGCACCGATCAGAAGCAATATCAGGATGATCAGCAGAATGAACGAGAGGGACATGCGTTTCTCCTGGACCTTGTTGTTACGGGTTCATGCTGGGTGCCAGGAGTGCCGGGGCGCGCCGGATAGCCGCTTCTTCGGTGGTCAGGGCTTTCCTACCGGTGCCGTCGGCATGAAAGCCGTGCGGGTGTGATCAGAGCCGTGCGAGCCGGTCCAGTGCCGCAATGAGCGTCTCGTCCTTCTTGGCGAAGCAGAAGCGGACCACGCGCTGGTCGAAGCCGTTGCCGTAGAACGCCGATAGCGGAATCGCCGCCACGCCGATCTCGCGCGTGAGCCACAGGCAGAACTCGGCTTCGGAGAGCTCGCTCACCGCCGAGATGTCGACGCACTGGAAATAGCTGCCCTCGCTGCGCAGCAGCCTGAAGCGGGTCTTCTGGGCCAGGCCGGCCGCGAACAGGTCGCGCTTGCGCTGGTAGAAGGCGGGCAGCTCGAGATAGGGCCCCGGCTCGGCCATGTACTGCGCGAGCGCATGCTGCATCGGCGTGTTGACGGTGAACACGTTGAACTGGTGCACTTTGCGGAATTCGGCCATCAGCGGCGCCGGCGCGGCCACGAAGCCGACCTTCCAGCCGGTGACGTGGTAGGTCTTGCCGAAGCTGCTCACGATGAAGCTGCGCGCTGCCAGGCCCGGGAAGCGCGCCACGCTTTCATGCTGCGCACCGTCGTAGACCATGTGCTCGTAGACCTCGTCGGCAATCACGAGCACGTCGGTCGGCGCCAGCAGTTCCTCGAGCTTGCGCATCTCGTCGGCAGTCCAGACCGTGGCGCTCGGGTTGTGGGGCGTGTTGACGATGATCGCCCGCGTGCGCGGGGTGAGCGCCCCGGCGATCTTGTCGAAGTCGGGGCGGAAGGTGCCGGGCACGAGCGGCACGCGCACCACGCGGCCGCCGGCCAGCTCGATGTTGGGCACGTAGCTGTCGTAGCAGGGCTCCAGAACGATCACCTCGTCGCCCGCGCGCACCACGGCGAGGATGGCGGTGATGATGGCCTGCGTCGCGCCGGCGGTGACGGTGATCTCGTCGGCGGCGCTGTAGTCGTGGCCGTAGAGCGCCGAGATCTTGCCTGCAATGGCTTCGCGCAATGCCGGGATGCCGGGCATCGGCGGGTACTGGTTGTGGCCCGCGGCCATGGCGGCCGTGACGTCTTCGAGCAGCTTCGGGTCGCAGTTGAAGTCGGGAAAGCCCTGGCCGAGGTTCACCGCGTTCTTTTCTGCGGCGAGCGCGGACATCACGGTGAAGATGGTGGTGCCCACGGCGGGCAGCTTGGTGGCGATCTCCGGGGTGCGGGGGGAGGGAGGAAGGGCGCTCATGGTGGTGCTCGGAATCGGATTCGAAATCGGGGTCTGGATCAAAGTTCGTAGTCTTGCTGGTGGCCGCTCAGGGCTTTCGCGATCAGGTTGCGGTCGAGCCGGTCGGACAGCAGTTCGGCAAACTTGAAGACGAAGTTGCGCAGGTAGGCGCTGCGCTTGAAGGCCACGCGCGCGATGTTCTGGCCGAAGACGTGGCCCATGGGACGCACCACGAGATCGGCGTTCGATTCATCGCGAACCGCCATCTCGGCCACGATGCCCACCCCGAGGCCCAGGCGCACGTAGGTCTTGATCACGTCGGAGTCGATCGCTTCGAGCGCGATGCGCGGCGTGAGCTTCTTCTGCGCAAAGGCATGGTCGATGCGCGTGCGGCCGGTGAACGACGGGTGGTAGGTGATGATGGGTTCGTGCGCCAGGTCTTCGAGCGAGATGCGCTCCTTGGCCGCCAGCGGATGGTCCTTGGGCAGCACCAGCACGTGCTGCCATTCGTAGCAGGGCAGGGTCACGAGCTCGGTGTAGTCCGAGAGCGATTCGGTCGCAATGCCCACCTCGGCGATCTCGTCGATCACCATGCGCGCGACCTGGTCGGGCGAACCCTGGTGCAGGCTCACGTTGACCTTGGGATAGGCCTCGCGCAGCTTGGCCACCGGCACCGGCAGCACGTAGCGCGCCTGGGTGTGGGTGGTGGCGATCGAGAGGGTGCCGCTGTCCTGCGCGCTGAACTGCTCGCCGATGCGCTTGAGGTTGCCGACCTCGCGCATGATCAATTCGATGCTCGCGATGACGTGCTGGCCCGGCTCGGTGACCCGCTTCAGGCGCTTGCCATGGCGCGCGAAGATCTCGACGCCGAGCTCTTCCTCGAGCTCGATGATCGCCTTGGACACGCCCGGCTGCGAGGTGTGCAGCGCCTTCGCCGCCTCCGTCAGGTTCAGGTTGCGCCGCACGGCTTCCTGAACAAACTTGAACTGGTGCAGATTCATATCAAATTCCGTCTTATTGCGGAATTCATTATGCCTTCGGAGTCTATGGAAATTGCTGGAACTTCAGGATTTGCTTGCAATTCTGGCCAGCAGATCGACCAGTTCGGGCTCTTCCCCGACGATGCCGGCCAGCTGGAAATCGACTTGCGGCCAAGCCTGGCGCAGCGTCTCCACCTGCAGCGGCAGGTCTTCGCGGGCATGCTTGCCCATGCCGAGGAAGAGCGGAACCACCCGGACCACCTTGGCGCCGCTGGCAACCAGGGCCGCGGCGGCGGTGCGCAGGTCGGGCGCCGCAAGCTCCATGTAGGCGCAGACCACGCGGGCCTGCGGATCGAGCGCCGTGACGCGCGCAGCCACGGCCTCGATGGGCTCGCGCCAGCGCTCGTCGCGCGAACCGTGGGCCAGCAGCACGATGCCCCTCGCGTTTCCCGTAGCCATCGGCGCTACCTTCGAAGCACCAGCCAGCTGAAGGCGGCCAGCGACATCACCGAATAGATGAGCCCGGGCGCCGCCGCCGTCAGCCATGGCGACCAGTTGCTCAGGTTGCCGAGATAGCCGAACACGTTGTTCAGCAGGAAGAAGCTGATGCCGATCATCACGCCGCCGAACACGTAGGTGGTGATGCCGGCCTGGCGGAAGTGCAGGTAGGCGAAGGGCAGGGCGAGCACCACCATCACCAGGCATGAGAGCGGGTAGAAGACCTTGCGCCAGAACTGGATCTCGTAGCGCTGCGCGGTCTGGCCGTTGGCCTCCAGGTGCTGGATGTAGTCGAACAGGTCGATGGTGCCCATGCGGTCGGGCCGCAGCAGCGCCACCGACACCATTTCGCTGGTCAGCGTGGTCGGCCAGTCGAGCTGCGGCACCTTGGTGGTCACGATGCGGGCCTTCTCCGCGGAGGCGCGCGTCTCGTAGTCCTGCAGTTCGACGTCCGACAGCTGCCAGTGGTCGTCGAAGATGCGAGCCGAGGACGCGACGAGCTGCTTGCGCACATAGCCGTTGGCGTCGAACTCGAAGATGCGCGCATTCTTGAGCGAACCGTCGCGGGCGATGGACAGCACGTTGACGGCATAGGACACGTTCTCGCGCTTTTCCTTGAGCCATGCGCCCGTGTTGCCGACCAGCGAGTAGGAGCCCTGGTAGCGAGACTTGAGCAACTGGCCGGTGCGCTCGGACGCCGGTGCGATGTAGTCGCCGATGGCAAAGGTCAGAAAGACGAAGCCCACGCCCAGCAGCAGCAGGGTGCGCAGCGCGCGCCACGGCCCCAGGCCGCTGGTGCGAAGAATGGTGTATTCCGAGCTTTGCGCAAGGCGCGCCATCACGAAGATGCAGCCGATCAGCACCGTGATCGGGAGCAGTTCGTAGAGATGGCTGGGAATCAGCAGGGTCACGTAGATCAGCGCCTGCGCGGGACCGTAGGCAAGGCTTTCGGGCCGGCCGATCGACTGCAGCTCGTCGACGAAGTCGAAGAAGAAGAACAGGCTCAGGAAGCCGAGGGTCACGAAAGCCACGGCCTTCAGTGCCTCGACATAGATCAGGCGTCGGATTGTTTTCACGAGGTCGGGTCGATTTTCGAGGGCGACGAAGGCGGCAGGCCACCGGCCATGACGCGCTCGGTCCTGCGCCTGCGGCCCCAGTTGTTGTTGCGCAGGAGCAGCCAGGCGACGCCGATCAGCAGGACACCGCCGTGCAGCAGCAGCATGAACGAGCCCATGCCGAAGCGCCCGGAACTGATCCAGCTCTGGCCCAGGTTGAGCATGTTGTAGTAGACGACGAAGGCGAACAGCGCGAACAGCAGGTTGCCGCTTCGCCCCACGCGCGGGTTGACGCTCGACACCGTGAGCGCCAGCAGCACGAAATTGATGGCCGCCAGCAGCATGCCGATGCGCCAGGCCAGTTCGCCGCGGCTGGCGTCGCCGGGCTCGCGCAGCAGCTGGAGCGTGGGCTTGGCGCGCGCGGGCGTGTTGTCCGCCGAGAAGTCGGAGGTGCCGCCGGCCCGGGTGCCATAGGTCTCGAATTCACTGATCTTGAGCCCCTCGGTGGGCAGCAGCGGCCGCTCGAGACGCTGCCCGTTGCTCAGCATCAGGAAGCGGTTGTTGCCGACGTTCTCGATGCGTCCGCTGCGTGCCGACGTCGTGATCTGCAGCCCCCGCTCGATCGCCCAGATGAACACATTGGTGGCGGTGGCGCCGTCCGGCGTGTCCTTGTCGATGAAGAAGACCCGCATGCGCCCGGACGATTCGCGGAATTCGCCTGGCGTGACGCGCTCGATGTCGCTGCGCCCTTCGTATTGCGCCCGCATGCCGATGGTCTGCGAGTTGGCCCAGGGCCAGCCCAGCAGCGCCATGACCGCGATCAGCACCAGCACCGGCCAGGCAAAGCGGAACAGCGGCTCGACGAAATCGGCCAGGCCCCGTCCGCTGGAAAACCAGATCACCATCTCGCTGTCGCGGTACATGCGCGACAAGGTCCCGACAATGGCGATGAACAGGCTCAGGCTCAGGATGGTCGGCATGTAGCCGAGCACCGTGTACGCCATCACGAGGAACACTTCGGACGGGTTCACGCTGCCCTTGGAGGCGAGCCCGAGCGTGCGGATGAGCATCATGGTCATCACGATGGTGACCAGGACCACGAGGGTCGCTCCGAAGCTGCGCGACAGCTCCTTGCGTAGGGAAGAATGGAATAACATCGTTCGAGGAAAAAAAGGATTATGGACTTTCAGCTCAAGACCCTCACCGTCGCCCGCGCCGCGGCCGAAAAATCCGACGTGCTGATCGTGCTCGTCGGCAGCGCCCCCCTCACCGCCAAGGACCCGCTGTCCGCGCTGATTGCCAGCGCCCGCAAGGCCGGCGACCTGCCCGACAAGGCCGGCAAGCTGCTCGCGCTCTACCACCCCGACGAGGTGGTGGCCTCGCGCGTGGTGCTGGCCGCCATCGGCGACGCAAAGCCCGCCTCGGTGCGCAGCGGCGTCATTGCGGCGGTCAATGCGGCCAAGGCCTACGGGCCCAAGCGCGTGGTCATGACCTTCGCGCAAGAGGCCGATGGCGCCGCCGTGGCCTGCGCCGTGGCCGCCGCAGCCGATGCCAGCTACGTCTACACCACCACCAAGGCCAAGGCCTCGAACGGCGAGAACGGGCGCACCATCCGCCACCTGACGCTCGGCGTGGCCGATGCCGCAGCGGTGGGCAAGGCCTTCGACGAAGCGCGTGCCACGGTCTCCGGCATCGAGCTCGCCAAGGAGTGGGGCAACCGCCCTGGCAACTACTGCACGCCGACCCTGCTGGCGGAGGCCGCCAAGGGCCTGTCCAAGCTGCCCCGCGTCAAATGCGAGGTGCTAGGCCCCAAGGAAGTGCAGAAACTCGGCATGGGCTCGTTCGCGGCCGTGGCCCAAGGCTCGGCCGAGCCGCTGCGCTTCATCGTGCTGCGCTACCAGGGCGGGCCCAAGGACCAGGCGCCCGTGGTGCTGGTCGGCAAGGGCATCACCTTCGACACCGGCGGCGTCTCGCTCAAGCCGGCGGCCGAAATGGACGAAATGAAGTTCGACATGTGCGGCGCGGCCAGCGTGCTGGGCACCTTCCGCGCGCTCGGAGAAATCCAGCCGGCCATCAACGTGGTGGGCTTGGTGCCCTCGTGCGAGAACATGAACGACGGCCGCGCGATCAAGCCCGGCGACGTGGTGACCAGCATGAGCGGCCAGACCATCGAAGTGCTCAACACCGATGCCGAAGGCCGTCTCATCCTGTGCGATGCACTCACCTATGCCAAGCGCTTCGAGCCCGCGGCCGTGATCGACATCGCCACGCTCACCGGCGCTTGCGTGGTGGCGCTGGGCGGCGTGCGCAGCGGCCTGTTCACCACCGACGATTCGCTGGCCGAGGCGCTCCAGGCAGCTGGCGAGCAGTCGCAGGACCGCTGCTGGCGGCTGCCGCTGGACGACGAATATGCCGAAGGCCTGAAGAGCAACTTTGCCGATGTCGCCAACGTGGCCGGCCGTGCCGGCGGCGCCATCACCGCGGCCAAGTTCCTGCAGCGCTTTGCCGGCGACTTCGCCTGGGCCCACCTGGACATCGCGGGCACGGCCTGGAAGAGCGGGGCGGCCAAGGGCTCGACCGGGCGGCCGGTGGGCCTGCTGGTCTCCTATCTGATGGAACGCGCGCGCAGCGGCGCGGCCCCGGCGGCGTCGCCCAGGAAGGCGGCGCGCAAGGAGCCCGGCGCGGCCACGCGCAAGGCCCGGTCCGCGCAGTGACGGAAATCGGCTTTCACTTCAATCTGCCGGACAAGGCGAACTACGCCTGCCGGCTGGTGCGCAAGGCCGTGAGCGCGCGCGGCTTGCGGGTGGTCGTGGTGGGCGAGCCGCAGATGCTGGAGGCGGTCGATGCGGCGCTCTGGCAGCTCTCGCCCTGCGACTTCATCGCGCATTGCCGCGGCGATGCCCAGCCCCACCTGGTGGCGCGCTCGCCGGTCATTCTTTGCGCCGAGGGCACGGACGCCGCGGGGCTCGCGCACCGCGAGATGCTGGTCAATCTCGGGCCCACGGTGCCCGTGGGCTTCGAGCGCTTCGAGCGCCTGGTCGACATCGTGAGCAACGAGGCCGACGACCGGCAGATCGGCCGCTCGCGCTGGCGCCACTATGCCGACCGGGGCTATTCGATCCAGCCGCACGACTTTGCAAGGAGCGCTTCCTGATGGCCAGCACGCTGCGCACGCCGCCCCGGTTCGTTCCCACGCTGACCACGGTGCTCGACCTGCCGGCCGAGTCCCTGGGCGCCGCCGAGGCGGCAACGCCCGCCAGCGCGCCGCCACCGGCGGTCGATCCTGCCGAGGCGGTGGCATTGCCTCCGGCCGAGCAGCGCTCCGAAGCCGAGATCGTCCGCCTCGAGGAGCAGCTTCTGCACCGCGTGCTGCAGCGCGTCGACCTGTCCCTGGAAGAGCGCCTGAGCGACACGGTCTCCGCCGCCGTGCAGCAGCAACTCGATGCGATGGTGCCTCGGCTGCGCGAGGAAATCGAGGCCGTGCTGCGTGCTTTGGTGATCGAGGCCATGGCCGCCGAGCTCTCTGAAAACACAGGGTCTACGCCAGCTTCCGGCGCATAAAGCTTCAGCTAAACTGCGCGCCAGGTCGATGGGGCGGGAGGGTGCCGCTGGTCTGCGGCGCGAAACTTGCGAGGTCTTCGCGCCCGGATCACACGACCGGTTTTTAGTTTATTCATCAATGTTCTGGAGGTTCTCATGCAATTGAAATGGACTGCGGTCGCACTGGCTGCTCTCACGCTTGTGGCTTGCGGCAAGAAAGAAGAAGCTGCTGCGCCCGCCGCTCCGGCGCCCACGGCAGCGGCCCCCGCACCTGCAGCGCCTCCGGCAGACGCATTGATCGTCAAGATCGGCCACGTCGGCCCCACCAGCGGCGCCATCGCCCACCTGGGCAAGGACAACGAGTTCGGCGCCAAGATGGCCATCGAAGACCTCAATGCCAAGGGCCTGAAGATCGGCGACAAGGTTGCCAAGTTCGAACTGCTGGCAGAAGACGATGCCGGCGATCCGAAGCAAGGCACCGCAGTGGCCCAGAAGCTGGTCGACAGCAAGGTCAACGGCATCGTCGGCCACCTGAATTCGGGCACGACCATTCCCGCTTCCAAGCTCTACAGCGACGCCGGCATTCCGCAGGTCTCGCCGTCGGCAACCAACCCCAAGTACACGCGCCAAGGCTTCAAGACCACGTTCCGCGTGGTGGCCGACGACACGCAGCTCGGCGGCACGCTGGGCAAGTACGCTGTCGAAACGCTCAAGGGCAAGAACATTGCCGTGATCGACGACCGCACGGCCTACGGCCAGGGCGTTGCCGAAGAGTTCGAGAAGGCGGCCAAGGCTGCCGGCGCGACCATCGTCGGCCACGAATTCACCACCGACAAGTCGACCGACTTCAACGCCATCCTGACCAAGCTCAAGGCTGCCAAGCCCGACGTGCTGTTCTTCGGCGGCATGGACGCCGTTGGCGGCCCGATGCTCAAGCAGGTCAAGCAACTCGGCCTGAACGTCAAGTTCATGGGCGGCGACGGCCTGTGCACCGGCGAACTGCCGAAGCTGGCTGGCGATGCCATCGGCGAAGAGATGGTGGTTTGCGCCGAAGCCGGCGGTGTGGACGGCGACTTCAAGCAGCCGCTGGAAGACTTCAAGGCCAAGTTCAAGGCCAAGAACGGCGTGGAAGTCCAGATCTACGCACCGTACGTCTATGACGCGGTCAACGTGCTGGCCGAAGCCATGGTCAAGGCCGGTTCTGCCGATCCTGAAAAGTACCTGCCCGAAGTCGGCAAGGTGCAATACAAGGGCGTGACCGGCCCGATCGCCTTCGACGAAAAGGGCGACATCAAGAACGGCGCGCTGACGCTCTTCACCTACAAGGGTGGCGTGCGTACGCAGATCGCCGTGGTTCGCTGATCCAGGCGCGCAAGAAAGAAAAGGGCCTTCGGGCCTTTTTTTTTGCCTGCCGGCCGCGCTTTTCAGGCCAGCGTTGCGAACCCCGAGGGCCGGTCGGTGTTGCAGTATTCGATGAAGGCGTCGAGATCGCGCGACTTGTCGAACACCGCATCGGCGCCCAGCGCTTCGCAGCGAGCGCGGATGTCGGCCGTGACGTAGTTGCTCAGCACCACGACGCGCTGGCCCGGACCGCGCGCCTTGCAGCCCGAGAGCACGCCCAGGCCGGAGCCTTCCTTCAGGAACAGGTCGACGATGAGCAGTTGCCAGTCATGGGGATGAAGGGCGAGCCAGGCGAGCGCGTCCGTTTCGGTTTCGGCAAAGCCGACGACCTGGCCGTTGACCAGATCTTCGAGGGCCGGGACCAGGTTGTCCCTGATGGTCTTGTTGTCCTCGACGAGGAACGTGATGAGGGCCATGCCGTGGTTTCGTTCTGAGAACCAATAGCGTAGCGTGCCGGACGCGGCCGCAGCGTAGGAGAAGGGATACGGACAGCGCGTTCTGGCGCGGCGCTGCGCTCAGTGCTTGTTGTCGGAACGGATCCTTGCCTTGAGCTCTTCGGCCAGCGCCTGGCTTTCATCGCGCTCGGCCGTCACTTCGCGGCGCTTCTCGATTTCCTCGCTCAATGCCGCATTGACCTCGGCCAGCTTCTCGGCCGACTTGGCGAGCTTTGCCTCGAGCTGGCCGGTCTGCTCGATGGCCTGCGCCACTTCGCCAACCTGCACCTCGTCCGGCAGCTCCTGTTCGAGCACCGTGTTCACGACCGCGAGATTGTCCGAGGCCCGCTGCACATCGGCGGCCACTTCTTCGCTCTTCTTGAGCGTCTTGTCGAGCGACGTCTTGCCACGCGGCGCGGTTTGGGGCTGTCCAGCCATCGAGGCTCCTCCTTTGCAGGCTTGAAAGTAGAACCTTTGGATGGTACCGCCAGACGAAGCGGGCGGGGCCAATGTCCGAGTTGCTCCAAGGCAACGCACTTTCTCAACAAAAAACCCATCAAAGCGTTCCTGCATTGATGGGTTTGATGTGGGTAAACATGCTGACGGGCTGGAAACCCGCATGAAACCTATGACTTCTCTGGCGGAGCAGGCGGGATTCGAACCCGCGGAGGGCTATTAACCCTCACACGCTTTCCAGGCGTGCGACTTAAACCGCTCATCCACCGCTCCTGAGCCTCCGATTGTAGCAGTCGCTCAGGCCGGATTCTGCGGCTTGCCGGCCTGGACCATGCGCATCGCGGAAGCGATGAGGGCGGCGGTTTCGGTCATGTTGCTCGGCACGATCAGCGTGGTCTTGGAATCGGCCGCGACCTTGCCGTAGGCGTCGACCGCGCGCTCGGCCACCTTGAGCTGCACGGCCTGCTCGCCGCCGGGCTGGCGGATGGCGGCTGCCACGCGTTCGATGGCGTCGGCCGTGGCGGTGGCCACCGCGGTGATGGCAGCGGCCTCGCCCTGGGCATTGTTGATCTGGGCCTGCTTCTCGCCCTCGGAGCGGGCGATGAAGGCCTCGCGCTCGCCGGTGGCGATGTTGATCTGCTCCTGGCGGCGGCCTTCGGAGGCGGCGATGAGGGCGCGCTTGCCGCGCTCGGCGGTGATCTGCGCCTGCATGGCCAGCAGGATTTCCTTGGGCGGCGTCAGGTCCTTGATCTCGTAGCGCAGCACCTTCACGCCCCAGTTGAGCGCCGCCTCGTCGATGGCCGCGACCACCTGCGCATTGATGACGTCGCGCTCCTCGAAGGTCTTGTCGAGCTCGAGCTTGCCGATCACGCTGCGCAGCGAGGTCTGCGCCAGCTGCGTCACGGCCACGATGTAGTTCGACGAGCCGTAGCTCGCGCGCATCGGGTCGGTCACCTGGAAGTACAGGATGCCGTCGACCTGCAGCTGGGTGTTGTCGCGCGTGATGCAGATCTGGCTCGGCACGTCGAGCGGGATTTCCTTCAGGCTGTGCTTGTAGGCGACCCGGTCGATGAACGGGATCAGGAAGTTGGGCCCGGGCGTCATGGTGCCGTGGTACTTGCCCAGGCGCTCGCGCACCCAGGCGTTCTGCTGCGGCACGAACTTGACCGACTGGCTGATGAAGATGATCGCAATGACCAGGATGATGATGGGTACCGAAAATTCCATGGTTTTCTCCTCTAGGGTTCTGTTCTGATCAGGTCTTGTCGACCACGAGGCGGCTGCCGACCAC
>Ga0307406_10000945_pt1 | contig 16256 bp, 16 predicted proteins | sample 322Cmetagenome_3_FD_203706 | JGI IMG/M metagenome (GOLD analysis project Ga0307406, IMG submission 203706) | Maize rhizosphere microbial communities from greenhouse at UC Davis, California, United States - 322HYB-C-2 | ecosystem: Host-associated > Plants > Roots > Rhizosphere > Soil | place... | reverse complement strand
GCTGGACATCGCCGTGGGCCGCGTCGTGGACGCCTCGGGCGACGCCTGGGGCTGGGCGGTGGCGGCGGTGATCGGGGCGGGGGGACTGCTGCTGGCCATCGGCCTGAGCGCCGCCACCTTCGCCCGGCGTCGCCTGACCAGCGCCGTCGCCCGGGTCAGCAAGGCGCTGGACCGCGCGGCGGTCGGCGACTTCTCCGAACGGGCGCCCGAGACCGAGCTGGCTCCCGAGCTGACTGAGCTGTCGGGCCACGTGAACAGCACCCTGGACCGGCTGGAGGAGCTGCTGGCCTGGCTGCGCGATTCCGCCGACCAGCTGGCGCATGATTTCCGCACGCCCCTGGCCCGCGCCTCGGCCCGGCTGGAGCGGTTGGCCGAGACGGCGGAGACGCCCGAGACCCGCCGCCTGGTCGATGAGGCGCGCGCCGACCTGAACGAGCTGACGCGGGCGATGAACGAGGCCATGGCGCTGCGCGACGGCGAGGCCTGGTCGTTCGAGTCGGTGCGCCTGGACACCCTGGCCCGTCAGGCGGCCGAGCTCTACGAACCGCTGGCCGAGCTGCGCGGCGTGTCGATTCGGGTCGAGGTCGAGCCGGTCGAGGTGCTGGGCGTGCGCAGCCTTCTGCAGCGGGCTGTGGCCAATCTGGTGGACAATGCGGTCAAGTATTCGCCGGACGACGGCGTTGTCACCCTGACCGTCTCGGCGGGCGGGGGGCGGCCCCGCTTCTCGGTCGCCGATCAGGGGCCGGGCTTCCGGGGCGGCGGCGCGGGTGACGCCGCCAGCGTCGCCGCCGCCTCGGCCGAGGGGCGCGAGAGCCACGGCATGGGACTGGCCTTCGTGCGGGCCATCCTGAAACGGCACGGCGCATCCATGACGATTGATGACGCCGCGCCGGGGGCTGTCGTCACGGCGCATTTCTCGCGCTAGGGTCAGTATCCAGAACAAGGGATACAGCATGCGGCGCATCATCTTCCGGACCGGCGGCGTCTCCATGCTGGCCCTCGCGCTTGCCGCGCCCCTGCTCATCGCCGCGCCCGCCTCGGCCCAGACGGCCCAGCCGCAGTCGCTCCCTTATGACGCTGAGCGCGGGGTCTTCACCTTCGCCACCGACCTGGAACGCGCTCTGCCCGCCGTGGTGCAGGTGACCACCCTGGGGCAGTCCGAAGGCCCCAGCTCCGGCGACAACGAACCCCGCCCGATGGCCAGCGGCTCGGGCGCCGTGCTCGACGCCGCCGAGGGCATCGTCGTCACTAACAACCACGTGGTCGAGGGCGGACGGAAATTCACCGTCGATCTGACGGACGGCCGGATCTTCGACGCCGTCCTGATCGGGGCCGACAAGGCCACCGATATCGCGGTGCTGAAGATCATCGCCCCGGGCCTGTCGCAGATCGAGGTGGCCAGTTCCGACACCCTGCGCACCGGCGACCTGGCCTTCGCGGTCGGTTATCCGCTGGGGCTCGACCAGACCCTGACCATGGGCGTCATCTCGGGTCTGGGCCGTTCGGGCATGGGCGATCGGATCGAGGACTATATCCAGACCGACGCGGCCGTGAACTCGGGCAACTCCGGCGGACCGCTGCTGGACAGCCGGGGCCGGCTGATCGGTATCAACACGTCCATCCTGTCGGGCGGCGGCGGCGGCAACGACGGCATCGCCTTCGCCGTGCCCAGCCGGATCATGATGTATGTCGTGGAGCAGCTGCGCACGACGGGCGAGGTCAAGCGCGGCACGACCGGCGCCATCCTCGGCTCGCTCAACGCCGCTCGCTCGCGGGACTTCGGCCTGGGCATCGTGCGCGGCGCGGTGGTCGAGGACGTGACCCCGGGCTCGTCGGCCGAGAGCGCGGGCCTGCGCCGCGGCGACGTCATCACCCGCATCCAGAACCGCCCGGTCTCCAACGCCGGCACCGTCCAGGCCACCATCGGCATCGCCGAGCCGGGGACCCAGGTCGAGGTCGTCTATCTGCGCGCTGGGCACGAAGGCCGCGCCACCCTGACGGTCACGCCGCGGGTCGAGCGTCAGGTCATCATCGGCGCCGAGGTCGTGCTGGCGCGCGGCGCCAGCGTGCGCGACGGCTCCGCCGGTCTTCAGGTCTTCGCGGTCGAGGGCGGATCGCCCGCCGCCGCCGCGGGCCTTCAGGCGGGCGACATCATTCAGTCGGTCAACGGACGGTCGGTGTCGGATCTGTCGGGTCTGGCACGGGCGCTGGACGGGACCGGCGAGCGCCGCCTGTCGGTCCAGCGTGGCGGCGAGACGGAACGGGTCACCCTGCCCTGAGGCCTGCCGACGCCTGAACCCTGCTCCGGACGACAAAACGCCCGCTCGGCCGGAGGGGGGGAGGTGGCGGAGCGGGCGTCTCGCTTTGGAGGAAGCATCGGCCCGCCGAAGCCCTTGAATGGAACGATCCAGGGGGGCTGGGGGGGCTGTTCAGGATCCGGAACCGCTCCGAACTCCGACGAGCCGATGGGTCCGGTGTCGCCTCCCAAGGGGGCGGGCGATGGGCGGAACGGAGGCGTTTTCGTGTTCGGAGCGATTTCCTCGCATTGCGGCGTTCCGGACACGGTGTTCGGCCGGAGGCGGGGGACTGGCGCCCGGCGCCTGCCGGCCTAGATTAGAGACATGAGCGACGCCGCCGACGCCCAGCAGGCCGGACCGATCTTCTTCGACCGGCGCGAGCTGGACCAGATCCTGAGAGTCTACGGTCGTATGGTCGCCGCCGGCGAATGGCGGGACTACGCCATGGTCGGACACAAGGAGGTGGCCGAGTTCGCCGTGTTCCGCCGGTCGGGCGACGCCCCCGCCTATCGCATCGAGAAACGCCCGTCGCTGCGGCTGAAGCAGGGGCAGTGGGCGGTGATCGGGGAAGGCGGGGTCATCCTGCGTCGGGGCCGGGAGCTGCCGCAGGTGTTGCGGGTCTTCGACAGCCGCAGGTTCACCGTCGTGGAATAGAAAAGGGCCCCGGCGTCGCCGCCGGGGCCCTCTCTCTTTTGTGGCCTATCGCTCACCACGCGGTGGTTCGCTGCTTGAGGCCGGTCTGTCAGTTCGCCGCGACGATCGCGCTCAAGCAGTGAGCCGCCACGCGGCGAACGAGTGCCCAAAAACGTTAGCGCTCTTCAATCAACGCCGACCGCCGAACAGGGCCAGCAGGAATTGGAACATGTTGATGAAGTTGATGTACAGGCTCAGCGCGCCGTAGCTGGTGGCGACGCCCATCGCGTTCTGGTTCCCGCCGAGCGCATAGTAGGTCATCTTCAGGCGCTGGGTGTCGTAGGCCGTCAGGCCCGCGAAGATCAGGACGCCGGCGATGCTGATGATCATCTGCATCATCCCGCTTTGCAGGAAGATATTCACCACCGAAGCGATGATCAGGCCGATGACGCCCATGATCAGGAAGCTGCCGATGCCGGTCAGGTCCTTCTTGGTCGTATAGCCGAACAGGCTCAGCGCGCCGAAGGCGGCGGCCGTGATCAGGAAGGTCTGCACCACCGAGGCGCCCGTGTAGAGCAGCACCACGGTGCCCATCGAGGCGCCGATCAGGGCCACGATCAGCCAGTACAGCGCGCTGGCGCCGCCCGATGTCGGGTTCTTCATCACGAAGTTCGAGCCCAGCAGGATGACCAGCGGCGAGAAGGCCACGATCATGCCAAGCAGGGTGTAGCCGGTGATCCGGGTCACGCCGTCGGGGAAGACCGCCGTGGCGAACAGCAGGTCGCGCACCGCCGGCACCGAACCGGTGATGTAGGCCAGAACGGCCGAGACCAGCAGGCCGATGGCGACCTTGTTGTAGACGCCCAGCATGAAGCTGCGCAGGCCCGCGTCCACCGACATGTCGGCGGTCTGCGGGATGGAATATCCGTTTCTGAAATCGCTCATCGCGGTTTCGATCCTCCTCAGAGCCGGGCGATCCCGGCCTTTGGAGCAAATATCGGTCGCGACCGACCCTTCCGCAAGGAAAACCGGACTTGGGATCAGAGTTCGGACCCGCTACCAACGGTCGCATGATCCGGCTGTTCACCGCCCTGTCTGTCCCCTGGGACGTGGCCGAGACGCTGAAGCGTCGCCAGAGCGGCCTGCCCGGCGCCAAATGGCGCACTGACGAACAGCTGCATGTGACCCTGGCCTTCTATGGCGAGGTCGATGAGCGGCGGGCCGACGATCTGGCGGTCGAGCTGGAGCGGGCGGCGACCGGCGGGGCCTTCGAGATCGAACTGAAGGGCGTGGGCGCCTTCGGCGACGCGCACCGCAGCCACACGATCTGGGCGGGCGTGGCCCCCAGCGAGCGGCTGGGCGTGCTGGCGGGCCGGTGCCGGTCGGCGGCCGAGCGGGCGGGGATCACCGTCGAACGGCGCGAGTATCGGCCCCACATGACGCTGGCCTATCTGAAGCCCCAGACCAATCCGGACCGGATCGGCGCCTGGATCACCGGCCACAACCTGCTGCATTCGCCGCCGATCCGGATCGACCGGTTCGGCCTCTATTCCAGCGTGCTGACCCCTGACGGCAGTCAGTACCAACTCGAACGGGAGTATCTGCTGTGACCGGACCGGTGCTTCAGACCGAACGCCTGACCCTGCGTCCCCTGGCCATGGAGGACTTCCCGCGCTGGGCCGAGATGATGGCCGATCCCGAGGCGTCGAAATTCCTCGGCGGCCCCCAGCCGGCCTCGACCGCATGGCGCGGCTTCATGAGCATGGCCGGAGCGTGGAGTCTGACGGGCGTGTCCATGTTCTCGCTCATCGAGCGCGACACCGGCCTGTGGCTGGGTCGGATCGGGCCGTGGCGGCCGCACGGCTGGCCCGGCAACGAGGTCGGCTGGGGCCTGCACCCGGACGCCCAGGGCAGGGGCTATGGCGTCGAGGCGGCGACGGCGACGCTGGACTACGCCTTCGACGTGCTGGGCTGGGAGGACGTCATCCACTGCATCGACCCGGACAACACGCCGTCGCAGCGCCTGGCCGAGCGGATCGGCTCGCGCAACCTGGGACCGACCCGGATGCCGCCGCCCTTCGCCGACCTGCCGGTCGACGCCTGGGGCCAGAGCAAAGCCGACTGGAAGGCGCGGCCCGGCCGTTGAAGCTGCGGTAAGGCGACGCTTTGACCGCCGTCCGGCTTCCGCTAGGCAGGACGGTAAGAAGAAGATGAGGGTGGATATGCGCGTACTGGTTCTGGGCGGGGACGGCTTCTGTGGTTGGCCGACGGCCCTGCATCTGTCGGCCCGCGGCTGGGACGTGCTGGTCGTCGACAACCTCAGCCGCCGCAACATCGACAATGAGCTGGAGGTCCAGTCCCTGACCCCCATCCGGACCATGGGCGAGCGTATCGCCGCGTGGAAGGAGGTCTCGGGCAGGGAGATCGAATTCGAGAACATGACGGTCGGCAAGGAGTTCGACCGCCTCGTCGCCCTGATCCGCGAGTGGAAGCCCGACAGCGTCGTGCATTTCGCCGAACAGCGGGCCGCGCCCTATTCGATGAAGTCGGCCCGGCACAAGCTGTACACGGTCGACAACAACCTGAACGCCACCAACCACCTGCTGGCCGCCATCGTCGAGAGCGGCCAGGATGTGCACCTGGCCCACCTGGGCACCATGGGGGTCTACGGCTATACGACCGCCGGCCTGCGCATCCCCGAGGGCTATCTGAAGGTCACGGTGGACACCGACTTCGGCCCGGCCGAGCAGGAGATCCTGTTCCCGCCGAACCCCGGCTCGATCTACCACATGACCAAGACGCAGGACGCCCTGCTGTTCCAGTTCTACGCCAAGAACGACGGCGTCCGGATCACCGACCTGCACCAGGGCATCGTCTGGGGGACCCAGACTGAGGAGACCCGCAAGGACGAGCGGCTGATCAACCGCTTCGACTACGACGGCGACTACGGCACGGTGCTGAACCGCTTCCTGATGCAGGCGGCGGTCGGCTATCCGCTGACGGTGCACGGCACCGGCGGCCAGACGCGGGCCTTTATCCATATCCAGGACACGGTGCGCTGCGTCGAACTGGCCCTGAAGAACCCGCCCGGGACCGGGGACCGGGTCAAGATCCTCAACCAGATGACCGAGAGCCGCCGGGTGCGGGATCTGGCGACCATGATCGCCGGCATGACCGGAGCCGAGGTCCATAACGTCCCCAACCCGCGTCAGGAAGCCGACGAGAACGAGCTGGTCGTGGCCAACGACCAGTTCCGCGACCTGGGTCTGAAGCCGATCACCCTGCGGCAGGGTCTGCTGGATGAGGTCACCGACATCGCCCGCCGCTATGCCGATCGGGCCGATCTGACCAAGGTGCCCTGCGTATCCAGCTGGAACACCCGGCGCGCCGAAGCGCTGAAGAGTGAAACCGCCACGGTTGCGACCGTCGGCGTCGAAACCCACGCCCGTTCCGCCTGAGGTCTGATGCCCGACGCCGCTTCGTCTGTTTCGCTGCTGGTCTTCGGCGGCGGCTGGCTAGGCCGCGCCGCGGCGCTTGAGGCTATCCACCGGGGCGGCAGGGCCGTCGCCACATCGCGTGATCCGGCCACCCGCGCCGCGCTTGAGGCCGAAGGCGTCGGCGCCGTCGATCCGACGGATGAGACGGCCCTGTCCGCCGCCGTGGCGGAGGCCTCGGCCCTGCTCGTCACCGCTCCCCCGGACGCCCACGGCTGTCCCGGACTGAAGGCCCTGATCCCGGCCATCACCGCCTCGGGCGCCTGGCCCGACTGGATCGGCTATGTCTCGTCCACCGCCGTGTTCGGCGACCGCGACGGCGGCTGGGCGTTCGAGGACGACGAACTGAACGCGGCCAGCCTGGAGGGCGCGCGGCGCGTGCGGGCCGAGCGCGACTGGCTGGACGCCGGGCGCGGCATGGGCCTGACCGTGCAGCTGTTCCGCCTGCCCGCCCTCTATGGACCGGGCCGCTCGCCGCTGGACAAGCTGCGCGACGGCACGGCCCGCATCGTCAGAAAGCCCGGGCAGGTGTTCAACCGGGTGCATGTCGAGGACGCGGTGGCCGGCCTGTTCGCCTCCATGGCCAGGCCGCACCCCGGCGCCGCCTACACCCTGTGCGATGACGAGCCTTCGCCGGCCGACGTGGTCATCGCGGGCGCGGCGGCCCGGCTGGGCCTGCCCCTGCCGCCCGAGGTCGATCTGGACGATCCCTCGGTGTCGGACGCCATGCGGCGGTTCTACCTGGACTCCAAACGGCTCTCGAACGCGAAGGCGAAGGCCGAGCTGGGCTGGCGGCCGCGCTACCCGAGCTGGCGCGATGGGCTGGAAGCGCTCATCCGGGAACGCTGAGCAAAGACGCGGTCGCGCTCAAGCAGCGAGCGACCGCGTCGCGAGCGCGTTAGCGCCCTTCCTAGAAAGGCAGGATGTTGCGCTGGCGGCTGTAGGCCATGGTGCCGACGTTGGCGCCCAGGCGCAGGCCGACGCCGGTGCGGATCGGGGCCAGGACGATGCCGTCGGCGCGTTGGTAGTTCACGCCCACGCCGCCGACCAGATAGGCCGAGCCCTCCACGCCGGGATAGCGGCGGTAGATCATGTCCGGGTGATACAGGCCGTAGACCAGGGTGAAGACCCGGCTGCCGTTGCCGCCGACGTCCCAGCCGATCGAGATGCCCTGCCAGAACACCTCCTGCGAGGCCGACAGGTCCTTCATATGCAGGGCGCCGCGACCGTAGCGCAGGCCGACCCCGGCCGCGCCGGAGGCTTCCTCGCCCGCGATATAGGCGGTGGGGCGGTCGCCCTGGTCGGCGAAGATGCGCTCGATGGCGCCGCCGAGGGCCTCGGCCGCGATGCCCAGTTCGCGCGAGCCGGCGGCGATCAGTTCGTCGGACGTATAGGCGGGCGCCGTCTGGTCCGAGCGGATCGGATAGTTGGGATCGGTCGGGCCGGTGCTGGCGCAGGCGCCGAGGGCCGAGGTCGCGCCGAGGGCGAGGCCGGACTGGATCAGGTGGCGGCGGTGCATGGTCATGGCTCCGAAGGCGGTTCGCCCGACTCGCGCGGGCGCTGGCGCCACCGTCGCCGGGCTTTGCGTCAGCCTTGCGGCGGCAAGGTTAACAGGAGATTGCGCTCGGCCCGGCGCCGTGTCCTCAACCGAGAAGCGCGTGGCCCAGGAGCGCGCCGCCCGCGATTGTCAGCGGCGCGGCCAGGCGGCTTTTCCAGCGCCAGATCACGATCAGGGCGAGCGCGAGGATGGCCAGGGCCGGCCAGATCGACGGGACCCGCCCGGCCGTCGTCCAGGCCAGTTGCAGGAGCGTCGCGGCGATGAGGCCCACCACGCCGGCGGCGATCCCGGTCAGGGTTCGATGCAGGCGCGGATCCGCCACGACGGTCTCCAGCCGCTCGTACAGGACCATGGAGAAGGCGAAGGCCGGCAGGAAGACGCCGACCGTGATCGCCGCCGCCCCCATCCAGCCGCCGGCCAGATAGCCCACGAAGGTGCAGAAGATCACCAGCGGCGCCGGCAGCACGCCGGCGAAGGCCACGCCGTCGAGGAAGCGGCCGTCCTCGACCCAGCCCCGTCCGACCGTATCGGCTCGCACGAAGGGGATGGCGGTATAGGCGCCGCCGAAGGTCAGCAGCCCCGCCTTCAGACCCGACCAGAACAGCGCGACGGCCCCGGGCTCGGTCAGGGCCCCGATCGCGGGCGTGAAGGTCGGGGCCTGATCGAGGCCGGTCAGGCGAAGCGTCAGCGCGGCCGCCAGACCCACGGCCAGGGCGAGCCACGGCGCGCTCCGCCGACCGGACGCCATGAGGCCGTAGACGGCGCCGGTCGTGGCCAGGGTGACCCAGAAGCTGACGCCCGCCAGGGTGGCGACGAGGGCTCCGGCGGCCAGGCCGAAGAGCAGCCGGTTCTCCAGGGCGTGTCCGCCGATGTGGCGCACCGCGCGCGCGATCAGGGCCAGGACCACGATCTGCACGCCCAGAAGGGCGGCGTCGAAGGCGTCGGTTTCAGTCAGGAAGCGGTCGTAGGCCCAGGCGACGCCGAGCATCAGCAGCAGGCCGGGCAGCATGAAGCCCAGGCCGGCCAGCAGTCCGCCGAGGCGGCCGCGCGCGGCGATGCCCAGATGGACGCAAAGCTCGTGGGCTTCCGGTCCCGGCAGGACCTGCATCACCGCCAGAAGGCGATTGAAACGCGCGCTGCTGATCCAGTGTTCGTCTTCGACCAGCGCCTTGCGGATCATGGCGATCTGGGCGACCGGCCCGCCGAAGGCGTTCAGGCCGAACCGCAGGAAGCGCAGGAAAAGGCGGCCATAGCCGAGACGGGGCGGTGAGGGTTCGTAAGTGGCGTCCAAGGTCGTCGCTCCTGGCCACGCGGCAAGGCGCGGCGAAAAGAACGGAACTTGGGCGAGACGCCTGAGCGGGCGCCCGTGCCAGCCCGCGCCACGATCTTAAGCCCGAAGACCGGGGGAGCGGAAGAGGCGAAACGCCGTGCCGGGGATCAGCCCCGAAGCACGGCGCCCAGCTTGCCCGCCGCCGCCACGACCTTGGCCGACAGGGCCTCGATCTCGGCGTCGGTCAGGGTGGCCTCGACCGGCTGGATGACGACTTCCAGCGCCACCGACTTGAACCCGTCGTCCACGCCCTTGCCGCGATAGATGTCGAAGACCCGGACCTCGTCGATCAGGGCCTTGTCGGCGCCGGCCACGGCGCGGACCAGATCGCCGACCGCCTTGCCGTCCTCGACCACGAAGGCGAAGTCGCGGGTCAGGGGCATCAGATTGGCCAAGCTGGCCGGGCCCCGCGTCTTGGACTTGACGCCGCGCGGCTCGGGGACCGCGTCCAGCACGATCTCGAAGGCCAGCATCGGGGCGTCGGCGTCCAGCGCCTTGAGCACGCGGGGGTGCAGGGCGCCGAATTCGACCATGACGTTCTTCGGACCCAGCTGCAGCCGCGCCGAACGGCCCGGGTGCCACCAGTCGCGGTTCTGGCCCTGAACCAGCTGCAGCGACGCCGTCGGCGCGCCCAGTTGATCCAGCAGGGCGATCAGGTCTCCCTTCAGGGCGAACAGGGCGTCTTCCGCCCCGCCGCCCCAGTGGCGGGCCGAGCGCGGCGCGATCAGGCCCGCGATGACGGTGCGCTGGCCGTTCGGCTGGTCGTCCAGATAGATCGGGCCGATCTCGAACAGGGCGGCGTCGGCGTGGCCGCGCGCGGCGTTGCGGGCGGCGGCCTGGATTAGGTTCGGCAGGGCCGAGGGCCGCATGCAGTCCAGATCGGCGGCGATCGGATTCTCGACCACCAGCTTTTCATCGCCGCCGCCGAACAGGGCCGCGATCGACTGCTTGGTGAAGGACCAGGTGATCGCCTCGGCGTAGCCCATGGCGGCCAGGGCCCGACGGGCCAGGCGCACCCGCGCCTGACGCGGGTTCAGAACGCCCCTCGAAGGAGCGCCCTGATCGGGCAGGGGCGTCGACGGCAGCTGGTCGAAGCCCTCGATGCGGGCGACCTCTTCCACCAGATCGGCGGGACCGTCCACGTCGCGGCGCCAGGTCGGCGGCGTCACCGCCCAGGGCGAACCGCGCGTCACGGCGAAGCCGAGGGCGATCAGGATCTCGGCGATCCGGTCTTCCGTCAGCGACAGGCCGGTCAGCGAACCGACACGGGCCGGGTCGAAGGCGAAGGCGGTCGGAACGGGCGGCGTTTGACCGGCGACCACGATCTCGGACGGCTCGCCGCCGCACAAGTCGAGGATCAGCTTCGTCGCCAGTTCGACGCCCGGCACGGCCGAGGCCGTGTCGACGCCGCGCGCGAAGCGGTACTGGGCGTCCGAGGTCAGCGACAAGGTGCGTCCCGTCTGGGCGATCAGGATGGGGTCGAACCAGGCCGCTTCGACGAAGACGTCGACGGTCTCGTCAGAGCATCCCGTGCTCTCGCCGCCCATGACGCCGCCCAGGCCGATGGGACGCTCGCCGGCGGCGTCGGAGATGACGCACATCGACGGATCGACGGTGTAGGTCTTGCCGTCCAGCGCGATCAGATGCTCGTGCTCGCCCGTATCTTTGGCCACCTGCCCATGGCGGACGATGATCTCGGTCCCGGACAGCTTGGCGATGTCATAGACGTGCAGCGGGCGGGCGCGGTCGTAGGAGATCAGGTTGGTCACATCGACCAGCCGGTTGATCGAGCGCAGGCCGATGGCCTCCAGGCGGCGCTTCAGCCACTCGGGCGAAGGGCCGTTCTGTACGCCGCGGATCGTGCGGCCGGCGAAGACCGGGCACATTTCGGGCGCGTCGAGGCGCACCGTGATCGGCGAGGCGAAGGTTCCGGCGACCGGTTCGATGGCGGGGGTCTTCAGCGTGCCCAGGCCGGCGGCGGCCAGGTCGCGGGCGATGCCGGCGACGCCCAGCCAGTCGGGCCGGTTCGGGGTGACTTCGAAATCGATGACCGGCTCGGCGCCGAACACGCCGGCGGCGGGCTCGCCCACCGACAGGGCGTCGTCCAGCTCCAGGATGCCGTCGCTCTCGTCGGCCAGCTCAAGCTCCGAGGCCGAGCACAGCATGCCGTTCGAGACCACGCCGCGCACCGGCTTCTCGATCAGGGTCACGCCCAGGCCGGGCACATAGGCGCCGATGGGCGCATAGATGGTGGTCAGGCCCGCGCGCGCGTTGGGCGCGCCGCAGACGATCTCCTTCATCCCGTCGACGGTCTCGACCTGACAGACCTGCAGGCGGTCGGCGTTGGGATGGCGCTCGGCCGAGACGATCTTCGCCACCGTGAAGGGGGCCAGCGCGGCGATGGGGTCGTGGACGTCCTCGACCTCGAGGCCGGCCATGGTCATGGCTTCGGCCACGGCGGCGGCGTCCGCCTCCGTGTCCAGATGGTCCTTCAGCCAGGAGAGAGTGAATTTCACGCGGCGCCGTCCTGCGCGGGCTGAACCCGCAGGCTGCGCTCGAAGTCCGCCAGAAATTCTTCGTTGCCGGTGAAGCCCACCATGTCGAACCGGCAGTTCTCGAACGTCGTGTTGGAGAAGCCGATAGCCCCGGTCAGATGCTGACCCTTCGGAGAGAACAGCAGATCCGCCACCGCGCTGATGCGGCCGAAGTCGCAGTTGCGGAAGCCCACGGCGTTAACGGCGGCGATCACCCCCGGGCCGTCGATGGCGCAGTCCTTGAACGTGTAGCCGTCCAGGACGAGATGTCCGTGGCGCAGTGCGTCCACGGCGAGCCCGGGCAACCAGATGCCGGCGTTTTCGAAGGTCTTGATGGCTTTGGGCGGCGATGCGTCGGTCATGAGGGTCTCGTTCAGCTGAGGCCGCTGGCCGGGTTCGGGGCGGCGAAGGCGGAGAAGCCGTAGTGCGCCAGCCAGCGCGTATCGGCCTCGAACATGGGGCGCAGGTCGGAGATGCCGTACTTCAGCATGGCCAGGCGATCCACGCCCATGCCGAAGGCGAAGCCCTGATACTCGTCCGGATCGATGCCGCAGTTCCGCAGCACGTTCGGATGCACCATCCCGCAGCCCAGGATCTCCATCCAGCTGTCGCCGGTGTTCAGCTTCAGCTCGCCGCCCGAGCGGTCGCAGCGGATGTCCATCTCGGCCGACGGCTCGGTGAACGGGAAGTGGTGCGGCCGGAAGCGGGCATCGACGCCGTCCAGCTCGAAGAAGCGGGCGACGAAGGTCTCCAGGGTCCACTTCAGGTGGCCCATGTGGATGGCCTTGTCGATCACCAGGCCCTCGACCTGGTGGAACATCGGCGTGTGGGTGGCGTCGCTGTCTTTCCGGAAGGTCCGGCCGGGGGCGATGATCCGGATCGGCGGCTTCTGCGTCATCATGGTGCGCACCTGCACCGGGCTGGTGTGGGTGCGCAGCACCTTGCGCTCGCCCGTTTCCGGGTCGGGCTTCAGGAAGAAGGTGTCGTGCATCTCCCGCGCCGGATGCTTGGGCGGGAAGTTCAGGGCCGTGAAGTTGTGGAAGTCGTCCTCGACGTCCGGGCCTTCGGCGACGGCGAAGCCCATGTCGGCGAAGATGGCGATCATCTCGTCCATCACCTGCATGGTCGGGTGCACGCTGCCCTGGCGGCGCGGGCGCGGCGGCAGGGTCAGATCGACGTGCTCGGCCTTCAGCCGGGCGTCCAGCTCGGCGCCTTCCAGCTCGGCCTTGCGGGCGGCCAGGGCGGACTGCACCCGATCGCGCAGGCCGTTGATCATCGGACCCTGCTCGCGGCGCTCGTCGGGGCTCATGGCCCCCATGCCCTTGAGCAGGCCGGAGATCGAGCCGGACTTGCCCAGCGCGGAGACGCGCAGGTCCTCCACGGCGGCGGCGGTTTCCGCCGAGCCGATGGCATTGATCAGGTCGAGTTCGAGTTGGGCGAGATCGGTCATGTCCGGCAGCATCTAGCGGCTGACGGGCCGCGCGTCACCTGTCCGGCTCAAGGCGTGGCGCCGGCGCTGGACTGGGCCGCCGCTAGATCCTCGGCGGTGCCGCGATTGGCCGCCACGATCCATTCCGGCGGCTCGGGCTCCCAGCGGATCGCCCGGCCGTCCGTCTGCGTCCAGCGATGCAGCCACGATATGCCGTTGGCCCGGACATAGCTGTCGGCGTGGCTGTAGATCGGATCAGCCAGCGCCTCGCCCAGCGGCACGAAGCGATAGCCCCGCGCCAGATAGAGGGCGTGGATCCGCGGGTAGTAGTCCCGGTTCAGGCTGTTGGCGTGCAGCAGCAGGATCTGCGCGGGCTCCCGGCCGCCGGTGATCTCCGCGCTGTACGGCTCGAAGAAGTCCAGCACGGTGGTCATGTAGGCGACGTAGGCCTCGCCCACCCGCGCCTTCAGGGCCGGATCGTCCAGCCGCTCGGCCTTGCGGTAGACGTCGGCGAACATCCAGTCGACGTTGTCGATGGTCACCGGCGCGACCTCATAGCCGCGTTCGGCCAGCCCCGCGGCGATGGCGGCGTGTTTCTCCGGCGTCTCCCCGGTGAACAGATAGGGATGTCGGAACCAGCGCAGCCGCTGGCCGCGCGCCTCCAGCAGCGGCCGGGTGATCTCCGCGCCCCGGTCCAGGTCTGCGAGGTAGGCCTCGGCCGTGTTCCGATGGATATTGATATGGCTGAAGGTGTGGTTGCCGACCTCGAACCCCGCGTCCAGCCACAGGGTCAGCAGCTCGGGCAGCAGGGCGGCGCGCTGGGCGTCGCAGACCTTGCCTTCGTTGACGAAGATCGTGCCGTGCGTGTCCAGCGGCGCCACCACCGCGATCAGGTCCCGGGTCAGGGCGCGCGCCGCGTCCGGATCGCACAGGGCGGCTTCCGGCGCCTGATAGGGCAGGTCGTCGAAGGTCACGGCCACGGCGCGCTGCTGGGCGGCCGCGGGGGCGGCGAGGCCCAGCAAGAGGGCGGCGACGAGAAGCGGGCGCGAGATCATGGCCGCAGCCTAGCTGTGCGACGCCCGATACGGCAACGTCCGGCCCCGTCTGACCGGGGCGTCCTCAGTCGTTGAGGACGAAGGTGACCTTCATGTTCACCCGATACTCGGTGACCTTGCCGCCCTTCACGATGACCTTCTGCTCCTGGATCCAGGCGCCTTCCACGTTCTTCAGGGTCTTGTCGGCGCGGGCGATGCCCTGTTTCAGCGCGTCCTCGAAGCTGACGGTGGACGAGGCGGTGATTTCGGTGACCTTGGCGACGGACATGGGCGGGCTCCTGGATCGGTTCGAACGCCGGTTTATGGCGACGCTTCCCTGAACGACCGGACACGCCCGTCGGTTGCGCGGCGCATACGAAAACGCCCGCCCCGGCGAACCGGAGCGGGCGTGTTTCTGACGTTCGGCTTAGAGGCTTAGGCGGCCTTCAGAGCGTCACGGACCTTGTCGGCGATCGCCTTGAAGGCGGTTTCGTCGGCGGCCATCGCGGCCAGGACCTTGCGGTCCAGCTCGATGCCGGCTTCGCCGAGACCGTGGATGAACTGCGAGTAGGTGAAGCCTTCGATCCGGGCCGCGGCGTTGATGCGCTGAATCCACAGGGCGCGGAAGTTGCGCTTCTTGGTGCGGCGGTCGCGGTAGGCGTACTGGCCGGCGCGATCAACGGCGGCCTTGGCGGTGCGGATGGTGTTCTTGCGGCGGCCGTAGAAGCCCTTGGCCTGCTTCAGAACCTTCTTGTGTTTGGCGTGGGACGTTACGCCCCGAGTGACGCGAGCCATGTCGCTATCCTTTCAAATTCAGGTGGAGATCAATCGAAACAGCGCGCGCCGATCAGGCGTACGGCATGTAGGATTTGATCTTCTTGGCGTCGGCGTCGGCCATGACCGAGGTGCCGCGGTTCTGGCGGATGTATTTGCTGTTGTGGCTGATCAAGCGGTGACGCTTGCCAGCAACGCCGGCCTTAACCTTGCCAGTGGCCGTGAATTTGAAGCGCTTCTTGGCGCCCGACTTCGTCTTCAGTTTCGGCATTTTCATCTCACTTTTTGAGTGGGTTACCGTTCTTCGAGCGACTTGAGCCCGAGGAATGGCTTCCCTGATTAAGAACCGCCCAGGCATGCCTGTTCGCCCGGCGGTTCGGTACGCGAAGGCGCGGCTTCTAGTCGAAGCGGGCCGTGAACGCAAGCGCCGTCTACGTTTGCGGGGCCTCGACCAAGGCTTCCGCCTGCCGTTTGCGGAAGGCCCGACCGGCGTTGATCGCCATCACCGCCGCCGGGACCGTCAGCGCCGCCCCGACCAGGAACGGCCAGTCGTGGCCGAGCGCCGAGAACAGGAAGCCGGCGACCATCGGGCCGAAGATCCGGGCGATCGAGCCCGAAGCCATGTTCAGTCCCAGCATCGCTCCCTGTCGGTCCGGCGGCGTCGAGCGGCTGATCAGGGCCGAGATGTTGGGCATGGCCAGCGACATGCCGCAGGCGCCGACCGCCATCACGATCGGAATGATCCAGCCCTGCGCGATCGGCAGCGTCCAGGCGCCGATGTCCAGGGACACGGCGGGGAACCAGGCGACGGGCGCGGCCACCTGCGCGACCAGCGAGGCGCCGAACAGCAGCATCCCGAACGCCAGCACCGGCGCTTCGCCGAACCGCTTGGCCAGCCGCCCGGCGAAGAAGCCCTGGTTCAGGGTCGAGACGATGCCGACGATCATGAAGCTCAGTCCGACCTCCAGCGCGTTCCAGTGATAGCGGCCCTCGGCCCACAGCCCGAACACGCTTTCCATCGCCGAGAAGCCGGCCATGTACACCACGGTCACCAACAGCACCCGCGACACCACCGGATTGGCCCGCGCGTCGTGCAGTCCGGCGAGGAAGGCGGGGCGCGGCGCGGCGGGATCCGCCTTGGCCCGGCTCTCCTTCAGGAAGACGATCACCCCC
>Ga0307406_10000944_pt1 | contig 16257 bp, 11 predicted proteins | sample 322Cmetagenome_3_FD_203706 | JGI IMG/M metagenome (GOLD analysis project Ga0307406, IMG submission 203706) | Maize rhizosphere microbial communities from greenhouse at UC Davis, California, United States - 322HYB-C-2 | ecosystem: Host-associated > Plants > Roots > Rhizosphere > Soil | place... | reverse complement strand
GCGGCGCGACCGCAAGTGGCTGGTCGAGCTGGCGCCGCTCACGCGGCTGCAGGCCTGGGGGGTCGAGGAGATCAAGCCCGGCACCCCGGTGGCCGCGCTGGGCTTCACCTTCACCGGCGAAAAGGGCGATCCGGTGCTACGCGCCGAATACCTGTTCGTCGGCGGCAAGGCCTACGGACTGCGGTCCTCGCCGGCCTGAACGGCGCACCGGCCGCGGAACCATGGCCGCGGCCACCAGCGGCATTGACGACCTTCGCGCCCTGCTTGCCAGCCGCGCGAGTGATCGGTACATTGCATTTTTTGAGGGCCTCCAATGTCCGCAGATAGCACAGCGACCCCTTCTGAAATTCCCGAGATTTCCGCGATCCCCGCCGTCCCTGCGACTTCAGCGATCCCCGTCTCACCCCTTCCCCCGCTCCACCCTTCCTCGCCCGCCGGCCATATCCGGCTGACCTCCCATGCCGGCGGCTTCGGCGCGTTGCCCATCCGCTGGGGCGCGGCCACCGCCACCGAACGCGGACCCGTGGTCGGCACCACCACGAAGCGGGCGCATCGCAACGTCATCGGTACGCACAGCGGCTCGTACAGCGTCTATCGCGCGCTGGCCGTGGCAGCCGGCGCCCTCAAGCGCGAGCACAAGGCCGACCTGACCAACACCGCGCCCACCGACGTGATCGGCCCGTACCCGCAATGGAGCGAGCCGGGGCGCATCGTCTCGCTCGACCCCTGGGGCGCGCTGGTGGCCGATGTGTTCTCCACCGAACTGGCGGCGGGCTACGACATCCGCCCGACCATCGCGATCACCAAGGCCCACGTGATCCTGCCCGAGGTGATCGAGGCGCTGCAGAGCGGCCGCCTCAAGGCCGACGGCCATTTCCTCACCGCCGGCGGCGCGGCCATGGTGACCAAGGCCGCCATCGAGCCCGTGTGGTACCTGCCCGAAGTGGCGCGGCGCTTCGGCTGCTCCGAAACCGACCTGCGCCGCACGCTGTTCGAGGAAACCGGCGGCATGTACCCCGAACTCGTCACGCGCTCCGACCTCGAGGTGTTCCTGCCGCCCATCGGCGGGCAGACGCTCTACATCTTCGGCAATCCGCGCGACCTCGCCAACCCGGAGGTCGAGCTCACGGCGCGCATCCACGACGAATGCAACGGCTCCGACGTGTTCGGCTCCGACATCTGCACCTGCCGCCCCTACCTCACGCACGCCATCGAGGAATGCATCCAGGGCGCGCAGCGCGGCGGCGTGGGCCTCATCGCCTATTCGCGCAAGGAGGGCCGCGCGCTCGGCGAGGTGACCAAGTTCCTGGTCTACAACGCACGCAAGCGCCAGGTGGGCGGCGACACGGCCGACCAGTATTTCGCGCGCACCGAATGCGTGGCCGGCGTGCAGGACATGCGCTTCCAGGAACTGATGCCCGACGTCTTCCACTGGCTCGGCATCAAGAAGATCCATCGGCTCGTGTCGATGAGCAACATGAAGTTCGACGCCATCACCGGTTCGGGCATCGAGATCGGCGAGCGCGTGAACATTCCGGACGAACTGATTCCGGCCGACGCCCGCGTCGAGATGGACGCCAAGATGGCCGCCGGCTACTTCACGCCCGGCCCGGTGCCGGACGCCGAGGAACTCAAGAAGGCCAAGGGCCGGGGATTGGGCGAATGAGCGAGAACAAGGAACACAGCAGCAGCGACTACCTGCCCGCCGACGGCTCGGGCAGCCTGCCACCGGGCAGCGCGGGCGACATCGATCCGGCCATCGAGTTCGCACCCGATACCAGCCACCCCGCGGGCGCCGCCACGTTGCTGCGCACCACCACCGCCATTCGCGAGCGCGCGGCCGCGCTGCTGGCGCGCGCGCGCCGGGGCGAGTCGCAGTGGTTCCGCATCGCCGGCAGCGACGTGCTCGAAGACGCCGCGCGCACCGTCGCCGAAGTCACGCGCGAGCGCTATCCCTGGGACACCATCCCGTACCACAGCCGCTGGCGCCACTTCGAGGCCGGCGGCATTGACCGGCTGAAGCAGCTCGACGAATTGCTCGGCAAGCGCGTCGATGCCCGGCAGCGCGCCAGCGCGCACATCGACCTCGTGCTGGTGAGCGTGCTGCTCGATGCCGGCGCGGGCCCCGGCTGGCATTACACCGAGCCCGCCACCGGCGAACGCTTCACGCGCTCCGAGGGCCTGGCCGTCGCGAGCTTCCATGCCTTCACGAGCGGGCTGTTCTCGTCCAACCCCGACCATCCGCTGCAGGTCGATGCCGCCGGCCTGCGCGGCCTGGTGACCGACCGGCTCGGCGACGCCTTCCAGGTCAGCGACGTCAATCCGCTGGTGGGCCTGGCCGGCCGCGCGGTGCTGCTGCGCCGGCTCGGCGAGGCGATGAGCGAGCAGCCCGAGACCTTCGGCGACGAGGGCCGGCCCGCCGGCATGTTCGACGCGCTGGTCGCGCCGTTCGGCGCCGCCGCGCCGCCCACGGCCGAGATCACGGCGCACCAGATCCTCTCGCTGCTGCTCGAGACGCTCTCGCGCATCTGGCCCTCCGCCAACGCCATCGACAGCATCGCGATCGACGGCAGCGACAGCTCGGGCGGCATCGGCTCGAGCGACCCGGCGCTCGCGCTGGGCGACTGCTGGCGCCACAGCGCGGTGCGCGGCCCCGGCCTCACCAACGGCTGGATGCCGTTCCACAAGCTCTCGCAATGGCTGACCTATTCGCTGCTCGAACCCTTCGAGCGGGCCGGCGTGAAGGTGCGCCACCTCGACGCGCTCACCGCCCTGCCCGAATACCGCAACGGCGGCCTCTTGATCGACAGCGGCGTGATCGTGCCGAAGGACCCGGCCTTTCTTTCGCGCACCTGGAAAGCCGGCGACGAGTTCATCGTCGAGTGGCGCGCCCTCACCGTGGCGCTGCTCGACGAGCTGGCGCCGCGCGTGCGCAAGATCCTCGACCGCACCGAGGAAGAGCTGCCGCTGGCCTGCGTGCTCGAGGGCGGCACCTGGGCCGCGGGCCGCGTGCTGGCACAGCGCTTGCGTGACGGATCGCCACCGCTACTGATCGAAAGCGACGGCACCGTCTTTTAGACTCGCGGGTCCATTCAGCAACGGCAGAAAAACCAAATGAGCAACGTCCACCTCGTCGACCACCCCCTCGTCCAGCACAAGCTCACGCTGATGCGCCGCAAGGACGCCTCCACCAACAGCTTCCGCCGGCTCCTGAACGAAATCAGCATGCTCATGGCCTACGAGGTCACGCGCGACATGCCGATGCAGGACATCGAGGTCGAGACCCCGCTGGAGACCATGCAGGCCAAGGTCATCGACGGCAAGAAGCTGGTGCTGGTGTCCATCCTGCGCGCGGGCACCGGCATCCTCGACGGCATGCTCACCGTGGTGCCGGGCGCTCGCGTCGGCCACATCGGCCTGTACCGCGATCCCAAGACGCTCACGGCCGTCGAGTACTACTTCAAGATGCCGGGCGAAATGGAAAACCGCGACGTGATCGTGGTCGACCCGATGCTGGCCACCGGCAACTCGGCGGTGGCCGCGGTCGAGCGACTCAAGGAACTCAACCCCAAGTCGATCAAGTTCGTCTGCCTGCTCACCTGCCCCGAAGGCCTCGCAACCATGCAGAAGGCCCACCCCGACGTGCCGGTCTACACCGCCGCGATCGACCGGGAGCTCAACAGCCACGGGTACATCCTTCCCGGGCTCGGCGACGCCGGTGACAGAATTTTCGGCACGAAGTGACGCCGACGTCCCCTGACGGCGGCCTGCTGCCCATCTGGCAGCAACAAGAAGATTTCCATACCTCGAGGAGAAGCACCGTGACAGCACGCCGTCAGTTGATCATTCGTTCCGCCGCCATTGCCGCAGCAGCGCTTGCGGCCGGCGCGCCGGGCCTTGCGCTCGCGCAGGCCAAGCTCAAGGTGGCGGCGGTGTACACCGTGCCCTTCGAGCAGCAATGGGTCGGCCGCATCCACAAGGCGCTCAAGGCGGCCGAGGCGCGCGGCGAGATCGAATACAAGGCCACCGAGAACGTCAGCAACGCCGACTACGAGCGCGTGATGCGCGAGTACGCCACCGGCGGCAACCAGTTGATCCTGGGCGAGGTGTTCGGCGTGGAAGCGGCGGCGCGCAAGGTCGCGAAGGACTTTCCCAAGGTCGCCTTCCTCATGGGCTCTTCGCTCAAGCCGCAGGCACCCAACTTCAGCGTGTTCGACAACTACATCCAGGAGCCTGCGTACCTGAGCGGCATGGTGGCCGGCGGCATGACCAGGAGCAACCGCATCGGCATGGTCGGCGGCTTCCCGATTCCTGAAGTGAACCGGCTCATGAACGCCTTCATGGCGGGCGCGAAGGAAACCAATCCCAAGGTCGAATTCAGCGTGAGCTTCATCAACAGCTGGTTCGATCCGCCGAAAGCCAAGGAAGCGGCCTTCGCGATGATCGACAAGGGCGCCGACGTGATGTACGCCGAGCGCTTCGGCGTCTCGGACGCGGCCAAGGAAAAGGGCAAGCTCGCCATCGGCAACGTGATCGACACGCAGGCGCAGTACCCCGACACCGTGGTGGCATCCGCGCTGTGGAACTTCGAGCCCTCGGCCGACCGCGCGATCAAGCTCGTGAAGGAAGGCAAGTTCACCGCCGAGGACTACGGCCCCTACTCGATGATGAAGCACAAGGGCTCCGAACTCGCGCCGCTGGGCAGCTTCGAGAAGAAGGTGCCGGCGGACATCGTCGCCAAGGTCAAGGCCAAGCAGGCCGACATCCTCGCGGGCAAGGTCACCATCAAGGTCGACGACTCGCAACCCAAGTCGACCGCGAAGTGAAGGGGCCGATGACGATGCGCTGGCGTTCCCTTCTCGCGGCCGGCGTGCTGGCCTTCGGCCTGGCGGGCTGTGCCGGTGTCTACAGGAGCCCCGCCGCCGACCGCAGCGTGCGGCTGGACGACACGCCGCGCATCGCGGTGATCTCGGCCTTCCAGCCCGAGCTCTCGCTGCTGCTGAACCGGCTCCAGCGGCCGGCCAGGCACAGCGTCAACGGCGTCGAGTTCACCACCGGCACGCTCGAAGGCAAGCCGGTGGTGCTGTTCCTCTCCGGCATCAGCATGACCAATGCGACGATGAACACGCAACTGGTGCTCGATCGCTTTCACGTCACCCACATCGTGTTCAGCGGCATCGCGGGCGGCGTGAATCCTCAGCTGCACGTGGGCGACGTCACGGTGCCCGCGCAATGGGGCCAATACCTCGAGGTGCTGATGGCGCGCGAAACCGCACCCGGCAAGTTCACCGCGCCGCCCTTCATCACAGATGCCACGCTGCCCAACTTCGGGATGATGCATCCGCGCCCGGTGGAAGTGCGCTCCGCGGCGCATCCGCAGATCGTGCGCAAGTTCTGGTTCGAGACGGACCCGAAGATGCTCGAGGTGGCGCGCAGCATCCGCAATGTCGACCTCGCGAACTGCAGCGCCGGCAAATGCCTGGCGCGCAAGCCCCAACTCGTCATCGGCGGCAACGGCGTCTCCGGCCAGGCATTCATGGACAACAAGGCGTACCGTGAATACACCTACAAGACCTTCCAGGCCAACGTGCTCGACATGGAAACGGCGGCCGTGGGCATGGTGGCCTACAGCAACGGCGTGCCCTACATCGCCTTCCGCTCCCTCAGCGACCTGGCGGGCGGCGGCGAAGGCGAGAACGAGATGGGCACCTTCATGGGCATTGCGGCCGACAACTCGGCCAAGGTGATGCTGGCGTTCCTGGCTGCATGGAAATGACCCTGCCTTTTCTCCCTCCCCTTCCGGGGGAGGGTTGGGGTGGGGGCACGCGGCCTTCGATCGATCACCGTGGCGTGGCGGGCGCTGCTCGCCCCCATCCCGGCCTTCCCCCGGAAGGGGAAGGAGCAATACCTTCATGAGCAGCACAGCGGTTCTCCGCCTCCACGGCATCACCAAGCGCTTCGGCACCCTCGTCGCCAACGACGCCATCTCCCTCGACCTGCACGCGGGCGAGGTGCTCGCGCTGCTGGGCGAGAACGGCGCGGGCAAGTCGACGCTCATGTTCATCCTGTTCGGCCACTACGTCGCGGACGAAGGCAGCATCGAAGCCTTCGGCGCGCCGCTGCCGCCGGGCAATCCCAAGGCGGCGCTGGCCGCGGGCGTGGGCATGGTGCACCAGCACTTCACGCTGGCCGACAACCTCAGCGTGCTCGACAACGTGGTGATGGGCACGGAGCCGCTCTGGCGCCCGGTCTCGCGCCGGGCAGCCGCACGCGCAAAGCTGCTCGAGGTGGCACGGCGCTTCGGCCTGCCGGTGCAGCCCGACGCGAAGATCGGCAGCCTCTCGGTCGGCGAGCGGCAGCGCGTCGAGATCCTGAAGGCGCTGTACCGCGGCGCGCGCATCCTGATCCTCGACGAGCCGACCGCCGTGCTGACGCCGCAGGAAAGCGAAGCCCTGTTCGCCACACTCGCGCAGATGGTGGCGCAGGGCCTGTCGGTGATCTTCATCAGCCACAAGCTGGGCGAGGTGTTGCGCGTGTCGCAGCGCATCGCGGTGCTGCGCGGCGGCAAGCTGGTGGCCGAGGCGCGCACCGCCGAGACCACGCAGGCGCAGCTCGCGCTGTGGATGGTCGGGCATGAGGTCGAAACCCCGCAGCGCCGCCCCGCCAGGTCGGTGGGCGATGCGGTCTGCGTGCTCGACCACGTGAGCACCGCATCGGACAAGGACCAGGGGCAGAACCGGCTGCGCGAGGTGTCGCTCACGCTGCGCGCCGGCGAGATCACCGCCATCGCGGGCGTCTCGGGCAACGGCCAGGCGGCGCTGGCCGAGCTGCTGTGCGGCACGCGACGTGCCGCCTCGGGCACGGCCCTGCTGATGGGCCGCGCGCTGCCGCCCTCGCCCGCCCGGCTGGTGCAGCGCGGCGTCGCGCGCATTCCCGAAGACCGGCACGCGGTTGGCGTGGTCGGCGACCTGCCGGTGTGGGAGAACGCGGTGTCGGAGCGGCTGCGCAGCCCCGTCTTCTCGCGCTGGTCGTGGTTCGTGCGGCGCGCGGCCGCGCGGCTGCATGCACGGCGCATCGAGAAGGCGTTCGACGTGCGTGGCGCAGGCCTGATGGCCCCGGCCCGTTCGCTTTCGGGCGGCAATATGCAAAAGCTGATCCTCGGGCGCGCACTGCTTGCGCCCGAGCAGGAGGAAGAAAACCCGGACAACAGGAAATACCCGACGCGTGCGCCTCGCCTGATCGTCGCGCACCAGCCGACCTGGGGCCTGGACATCGGCGCCGTCGCCTATGTGCAGCAGCAGCTCATTGCCGCGCGCGATGCCGGTGCGGCGGTGCTGGTGATCTCCGACGACCTCGACGAAGTGCTCGCGCTCGGCGACCGCGTGGCCGTGATGCACGGTGGCCACCTCGGCGAAGCGCGCCCGGCCGCGGCCTGGACGCGCGAAGCCATCGGGCTGGCGATGGCCGGCGCGGCGCAGCAGCAGCAGCAACGCGCAGGGGCCGCACCATGATGCGGCTCGAACGACGCCACGAAAGCTCGCGCGCCGCGCTGGTGCTGGCACCGATCGGTGCGGTGGCCTTCACAATGGTGGTGAGCGCGCTGCTCGTGCTCTGGGCCGGTGCGCCGGTCGGCCGCACCTATGCATTGCTGCTGCAGGGCGGTTTCGGCTCTGTATTCGCATGGAGCGAGACGCTGACGCGCGCCATTCCGCTGATCCTCACGGGGCTGGCCGCGACGGTCGCCTTCAAGGCGCGGCTCTTCAACATCGGCGCCGAGGGGCAGCTGTTCGCGGGCGCCCTCGCGGCCGTGGCCGTGGGCGGCATGCATGGGGGCACCGGCTTCGAGCTGCCGCCCTGGCTGCTGTTCCCGCTGATGATGCTGGCCGCCGCCGCGGCGGGCGCCCTGCTGCTGCTCGGCCCGGCGCTCATGAAGAACAGGCTCGGCGTCGACGAGGTGGTGACCACGCTGCTGATCAATTTCATCGTGCTGCTCGGCGTGTCGGCGCTGCTCGACGGGCCCATGAAGGACCCGAGCGCCATGGGCTGGCCGCAGAGCGTGTCGCTGCAGTCCGAACTCGAGCTCGGCAAGCTGGTCGCCCAGACACGCGTGCACACCGGGCTCGTCTGGGCCGTGTCGCTCGCGGTGATGGTGTGGGCGATCTTCAAGTACGCCGTGCTGGGCTTCGACATCCGCGCGGTGGGCGCCAATGCGCGCGCCGCCGCCTTTGCCGGCGTGCCGGTGACGCGCACCGTGGTGATGGTGGCGCTGCTCTCGGGTGCGCTGGCGGGCCTTGCGGGTGCCATCGAGGTGGCCGGGCGCACCAGCTACGTCACGCTCGACATGTCGCCGGGCTACGGCTACACCGGCATCGTGATCGCGATGCTTGCGGGCCTGCATCCGCTGGGCGTGATCGCCGCGGGCGTGTTCGTGGCCGGCGTGCTGGTCGGCGCCGACACCATGAGCCGTGCCGTGGGCGTGCCGACCTACATCGCCGACGTGATCGTCGCAGCCTCGCTGGTCGCGGTGCTGGTGGCGACGCTGCTGACGCAATACCGGGTGCGGATGAAATGACCGACCTGGCGCCTGCGTCTTTGCTCCTTCCCCCGCCGGGCGAAGGCTGGGATGGGGGCATCGGCGCCCACATCGAGCGCCGCGTGCCCCCACCCCTACCCTCCGGAAGGGGAGGGAGAAACACGAAATGACCGACCTGTTCGACATCCTCGCCAACCCGGCCTTCTGGGTCGCGGTGCTGCGCATCGCCACGCCGCTGATCCTTGGCACGCTGGGCGTGCTGCTGTGCGAGCGCGCGGGCGTGCTCAACCTCGGCATCGAGGGAATCATGGTCGCGGGCGCCTTCACCGGATGGCTCGCGGTGTATGCCGGCGCGCCGCTCTGGGCCGGCGTCGGCGTGGCCGCGCTCACCGGCCTGGCGTTCGGATTGCTGCATGCCTGTCTCACGGTGGGGCTGGCGCTGTCGCAGCACGTCTCGGGGCTGGGCATCACGCTGCTGGCCACCGCGCTCAGCTATTTCGGCTACCGCGTGAGCTTTCCGAAGGTGAACACGCCGCCGACCATCACGCCGTTCGCGCCGATGGAGTGGCTGCCGGTGCCCATTCTCAATGCGCAGACCGCGCTCACGCTGTTCGCGCTGCTGCTGGTGCCGGCGATTGCCTGGATGCTGTACCGCACGCCGCTCGGGCTTGCCGTGCGCATGGTGGGCGAGAACCCGCAGGCGGCGGAGAGCCAGGGCGTGTCGGTCGCGGCCACGCGCACCGGCGCCATCGTGGCGGGTTCGGCGCTGATGGGCGTGGCCGGCTCCTTCCTCACGCTGTCGGCCTTCAATGCCTTCTTCTTCAACATGGTGAACGGCCGCGGCTGGATCTGCGTGGCGTTGGTGGTGTTTGCCTCGTGGCGGCCCGGCAAGGCCCTGCTCGGCGCGCTGCTGTTCGCGTTCTTCGATGCGCTGCAGCTGCGGCTGCAACAATCGGGCGATGCCGTGCTGCCCTACCAGATCTATCTGATGCTGCCGTACCTGCTGTCAATCCTCGCGCTGGTGCTGGTGGCACGCAAGGCCAGCTATCCGCAGGCGCTGATGAAGCCCTATCGCAAGGGGGAGCGTTGAACCGAAAATCCGCTGCATCCGCACCTCGGAGCCCTTCACGATGCTCGACCTCCTGATCACCAACGCCACCCTTCCCGACGGCCGCTCGGGCATGTCGATCGCCGTGCAGGGCGGCCGCATCGCCGAAGTCACCGCCGGGCTCGACGCTCCGGCGCTCGACAAGTTCGATGCCCAGGGCCTGCTGCTCGCGCCGCATTTCGTCGATCCGCACTTCCACATGGATGCCACGCTGAGCTACGGCCTGCCGCGCATCAACCAGAGCGGCACCTTGCTCGAAGGCATCGCGCTGTGGGGCGAACTCAAGCCGCTGCTCACGGCCGATGCGCTCATCGAGCGTGCGCTGGCGTATTGCGACTGGGCGGTGGCCAAGGGCCTGCTGGCCGTCCGCTCGCATGTGGACACGAGCGACCCGAGCCTGCTCGCGGTGGACGCGCTGCTCGAGGTCAAGCGCAAGGTCGCGCCGTACCTCGATCTGCAGCTCGTGGCCTTTCCGCAGGACGGCGTGCTGCGCTCCGCGGGCGGCGTCGACAACCTGAAGCGCGCGCTCGACAAGGGCGTGGACGTGGTCGGCGGGATTCCGCATTTCGAGCGCACCATGGCCGATGGCGCCGCCAGCGTGAAGCTGCTGATGGAGCTGGCGGCCGAGCGCGGCAAGCTGGTCGACATGCATTGCGACGAGTCGGACGACCCGCTCTCGCGCCACATCGAAACGCTGTCTGCCGAGACCTGGCGCCTCGGCATGCAGGGCCGCGTGACGGGCTCGCACTGCACCTCGATGCATTCGATGGACAACTACTACGCGAGCAAGCTGCTGCCGCTGATTGCGCAGAGCGGCGTCAGCGTGGTTTCCAACCCGCTCATCAACATCACGCTGCAGGGCCGCCACGACAGTTATCCCAAGCGCCGCGGCATGACGCGCGTGCCCGAACTGATGGCCGCCGGCGTGAACGTCGCCTTCGGCCACGACTGCGTGATGGACCCGTGGTACGGCATGGGCTCGGGCGACATGCTCGAGGTGGCGCACATGGGCCTGCACGTGGCGCAGATGACCAGCCAGGCCGGCATCCGCCAGTGCTTCGAAGCGGTGACCACCAACGCCGCGCGGGTGATGCACCTCGAAGGCTACGGCCTCGAGGCGGGCTGCGACGCGAGCTTCGTGCTGCTGCAGGCGCGCGACCCGGTCGAAGCGATCCGGCTGCGCGCGACGCGGCTCAAGGTGTTCCGCAAGGGACGCCTGCTGGCGGAAACGCCGGCCGCGACGGCCACGCTGCATCTGCCGGGGCGCGCGCAGTCCACCAGCTGGATCAGCCGCAAGTCCTAGCGTCTCAGGCTTCGGGCGCGATGGCCTCGGCGTACTCGTAGAGCGCGCCCAGGATCTCTTCGCCGCGCTCGTCCGCGGTTTCGGACAGCGCATCGACTTCGCTGAACAGCATCTCGATGGTGCGCGCCCCACCCTCGCCCCTGAAGAGCCGCGCGGCGCGCAGCGCCTCCCAGCGTTCGGCCTCTTGCGGGCCGAGCAGCTCGGGCCAATTGCGCGCGCGGTAGCGAAAGAGTATTTCCTCGAGGCGCGCATCATCGAAACCGGTGCGGTCCTTGGCGAGCTCCTCGGGCGACAGCGCGCGCAGCTGGTTCAGGCGGCGCCGGTCGGCGTTGCCGACGAAGCCGCCGTAGAGGTCTTCATCGACATCGGGCACCGCCTCCTTGGGCCGCGCATACACCTGCGACCAGATGGCGCTCATGTCGGGCAGGTCGCGCGCGATCGCGGCGTGGCGCAGCGCCGCATCGAGATCGACGTTCCAGCGCTCGGCCATCGCGGGTGCCAGCGTGCGCAGGTTGCCGACCACCATCGGCGACTTGTTGAGGTGGATACCCTTGACCGGCAGGCGGACCACGCCTTCGGGAAGATCGGCGGTGCGCGTGAACAGGCGCAGCCGCAAGGTCTCGACATCGAGGTCTCGCAGTTCGCTGGGGTCATGGGCCAGGTCCCAGGCGATCAGTTCGTTCTTGTTGGTCGGATGGCTCGCGAGCGGCCACATCACGCCGAGGCAGCCGCGCTCGACCGGGAACATGCCCGACACGTGCAGGAACGGCCGCGCCGTTTCGCGCATGGCGGGCAGGCCGAGTTCGGTGGCAACGCGGTCCTTCTTGTGCAGGCCGAAGGCGAATTCGAACAGCTTGGGCTGGCGCTCGCGAATGAGCCGCGCCAGCGCGATGGTGGCGCGCACGTCGGACAGCGCATCGTGCGCCGACTCGTGCAGCAGGCCGTTGGCACGCGCCAGGTCCTCGAGCTTGAAGCTGGGCTTGCCGTCTTCCTTCTTCGGCCACTCGATGCCCTCGGGCCGCAGCGCATAGGTGAGGCGCACCACGTCCAGCAGGTCCCAGCGGCCGCAGTCGTTCTGCCATTCGCGGGCGTACGGGTCGATGAGGTTGCGCCAGAACAGGAAGCGCGTGACCTCGTCGTCGAAGCGGATGGTGTTGTAGCCCACGCCGATGGTGCCGGGCTGCGAGAAGGCCTTCTCGATCTGCGCGGCAAAGGCGTGCTCGGGGATGCCGCGCTCCAGGCAGAGCTGGGGCGTGATGCCGGTGATCAGGCAGGCCTCGGGGCTGGGCAGGTAGTCGGGCGCCGGCTTGCAATAGATCATCAGCGGCTCGCCGATCTCGTTGAGCTCGGCGTCGGTGCGGATGGCGGCAAACTGCGAAGGCCGGTCGCGGCGCGGCACGGCGCCGAAGGTTTCGTAGTCGTGCCAGAGAAAGGTGTGGTTCATTCAGAGCAAGGGGGAAAACAATCGTGCAAGCGCGTCGCCGAGGCGGCGCCAGAAACTCTGCGGCCGGTGGGCGCGCACCGCGCCGGAGCTGTGCAGGTCGGTCTCGAACTGCGCGGCCAGCGGTCGTGCCAGCTCGGGGCCGTAGACCACCGCGCTCACTTCGAAATTGAGCCTGAAACTGCGGTTGTCGAAATTCGCGGTACCGATCATCGCGCAATGGTCGTCGACCACCAAGGTCTTTGAATGCAGCATGCGCGCCTTGTATTCCCAGACCTTGACTCCGGACGCAATCAGCTCGTCGAAGTAGGAGCGCGCGGCCGCGCTCACAATGGCCGAATCGCTGCGCCGCGGCACCAGGAGCCGCACGTCCACGCCGCGCAGCGCCGCGCTGGTGAGCGCCATCATGGCGGGCTCGCCGGGCACGAAGTACGGCGTGGTGAGCCAGGCCCGCTCGCTCGCGGAATGGATGGCCTCCACATGCATGCGGTGGATGGGCTCCAGCATGTTGTCGGGACCGCTGGTCACGATCTGCACAGGAATGTCGCCGGCCTCGACCTGCGGCAGCATGGCACCCATCAGGTGGTCGATGTCGCGGAGATCTTCGCCGGTGGCATAGGTCCAGTCCTCCAGGAAGGTGGTCTGGAGCCAGCGCACCGCGCTCCCCTCGATGCGCAGGTGGACGTCATGGTAGGCGTCGGGCCGGGTGCGCTTGTCTTCCTCGTCGGTGATGTTGACGCCGCCGGTAAAGCCCACGCGGCCGTCGCACACCACGATCTTGCGGTGGGTGCGGTAGTTGGTCACCGGGCGCAGGCGGCGGCCGATGCGCGTGTCATGGAAGAGCGCAACCTGCACGCCCGCGGCGTGCAGCGGCGCCATGAACTTGCGGCCGATGCGCTTGGAACCCAGCGCGTCGAGCAGCAGGCGCACGGACACGCCCTGCCCGGCGCGTTCCACCAGCAGGTCGCGCAGCGCGGTGCCGATCTTGTCGGGCTCGAAGATGTAGTACTCGAGGTGAACGTGGTCGCGTGCCGCACGCACCGCTTCAAAAATGGCGTCGAAGGTGCGCGCACCGCCCGAGAGCAGCGCCACGCCCGTCGCGCTGGACACCGGCAGCCCGCAGGCCGCCGTGCCCAGCCGCGCCATCTGTTGCAGCGCCGGTGGCGCGTTCTGCGCCGCATCGCGCACGCGCGCCAGGTCGGCCTGCGTGTGCGCGCTGGCGCGGCTGCGCAGGCGCTTGACGCGCTGCTTGCGCAGGCGCTGCGGCCCGAGGAAGTAATAGATGACGAAGCCCGCGAACGGCAGCAATGCGAGCGACAGGATCCAGCTCATGGTGGACACCGGCGCGCGCTTCTGCATCACGATCCAGACCGACAGCACGGCGATATAGCCGCTCCAGGCCAGAGAGAGGCCGGTTTTCCATTCCTGACTGAGCTCGGGGAGGATCAAAGCAAAACTGCGTACGGATAGATTCCGGCCAAAAAAAAGCCGGCAGCGAATGCTACCGGCCTTTTGGGTACTGCCAGGAAGAGCGCGGAACCGGCTTTGCCGGTCCGTCCGCCTTATCCGGCGGCAGCTTCCTCGGCTTCGGGCTTGGACTTGCCTTCCTTCTTCGGCAGCGGCTGGATGTCCAGCTGCACTTCGCCCTTGTCGTCGATGTCGACCGACAGGCGGCCGCCATCGATCAGGCGTCCGAACAGCAGCTCGTCGGCCAGCGCACGGCGGATCGTGTCCTGGATCAGACGCTGCATCGGACGGGCGCCCATCAGCGGATCGAAGCCCTTCTTCGCCAGGTGCTTGCGCAGGCCGTCGCTGAAGGTGACGTCGACCTTCTTCTCGGCCAGCTGCGTTTCCAGCTGCAGCAGGAACTTGTCGACCACGCGCAGGATGATCTGCTCGTCGAGCGCCTTGAAGCTCACGATCGCGTCCAGGCGGTTGCGGAACTCCGGCGTGAACAGGCGCTTGATGTCGCCCATCTCGTCGCCCGCCTGGCGCGGGTTGGTGAAGCCGATGGTCGCCTTGTTCATGGTTTCGGCACCCGCGTTGGTGGTCATCACGATGATCACGTTGCGGAAGTCGGCCTTGCGTCCGTTGTTGTCCGTCAGGGTGCCGTGGTCCATGACCTGCAGCAGCACGTTGAAGATGTCCGGATGCGCCTTCTCGATTTCGTCGAGCAGCAGCACCGCGTGCGGCTTCTTCGTGATGGCTTCGGTCAGGAGGCCGCCCTGGTCGAACCCGACGTAGCCCGGAGGCGCGCCGATCAGCCGGCTCACCGCATGGCGCTCCATGTATTCGGACATGTCGAAGCGGATGAGCTCGATGCCCATGATGTAGGCCAGCTGCTTGGCCGCCTCGGTCTTGCCGACACCGGTAGGGCCACTGAACAGGAACGAGCCGATCGGCTTGTCTTCGCGGCCCAGGCCCGAGCGCGCCATCTTGACGGCCGAAGCCAGCACTTCCAGCGCCTTGTCCTGGCCGAACACCACGCTCTTGAGGTCGCGCTCGATGGTCTGCAGCTTGCCGCGGTCGTCATTGCTGACGTTGGCCGGGGGAATGCGCGCGATCTTCGCGACGATGTCCTCGACCTCGGTCTTGCTGATGGTCTTCTTGCGCTTGCTCGCCGGCAGGATACGCTGCGCCGCGCCGGCCTCGTCGATCACGTCGATGGCCTTGTCGGGCAGGTGGCGGTCGTTGATGTACTTGGCGCTCAGTTCCGCCGCAGCCTGCAGGGCCGCCACTGCGTACTTGACGCCATGGTGCTCTTCGAAGCGCGACTTCAGGCCCTTCAGGATGTCGACGGTTTCCTGCACCGTTGGCTCGACCACGTCGACCTTCTGGAAACGGCGCGACAGGGCCGCATCCTTCTCGAAGATGCCGCGGTATTCGCCGAAGGTGGTGGCGCCGATGCACTTGAGCTGGCCGCTCGAGAGCGCCGGCTTCAGCAGGTTCGACGCATCGAGCGTGCCGCCCGAGGCTGCGCCCGCACCGATCAGGGTGTGGATCTCGTCGATGAACAGGATCGCGTTCGGCTTGTCCTTGAGCGACTTGAGCACGCCCTTCAGGCGCTGCTCGAAATCGCCGCGGTACTTGGTGCCGGCCAGCAGTGCGCCCATGTCGAGCGAGTAGACCTGCGCCTCGGCAAGGATCTCGGGCACGTCGGTCTGCGTGATGCGCCAGGCCAGGCCCTCGGCAATGGCGGTCTTGCCCACGCCGGCCTCACCCACCAGCAGCGGGTTGTTCTTGCGCCGGCGGCACAGGATCTGGATCACGCGCTCGACCTCGTATTCGCGGCCGATCAGCGGATCGATCTTGCCGTCCTTGGCGAGCTGGTTGAGGTTCTGCGTGAACTGCTCGAGCGGCGAAGCCTTCTCGTTCTTTTCGGCGCCACCTTCTTCGCCCTCGCCCGAAGGCGATTCGCTGCTGCCCTTGACGGCCTCGGGCGGATCGCTCTTCTTGATGCCGTGGGCAATGAAGTTCACCACGTCCAGGCGGGTCACGCCCTGCTGGTGGAGGTAGTACACCGCGTGCGAGTCCTTCTCGCCGAAGATCGCCACCAGCACGTTGGCACCGGTGACTTCCTTCTTGCCGTTGCCGGTGGACTGCACATGCATGATGGCGCGCTGGATCACGCGCTGGAAACCCAGCGTCGGCTGGGTGTCTACATCGTCGGTACCCGCCACCTGGGGCGTGTTGTCCTTGATGAAGTTGGTGAGCGACGCCCGCAGGTCGTCGACGTTGGCCGAGCAGGCGCGCAGGACCTCTGCGGCGCTCGGGTTGTCCAGCAAAGCGAGCAACAGATGCTCCACGGTGATGAACTCGTGGCGCTGCTGCCTGGCCTCGACGAAGGCCATGTGCAAGCTGACTTCCAGTTC
>Ga0307406_10000941_pt1 | contig 16274 bp, 12 predicted proteins | sample 322Cmetagenome_3_FD_203706 | JGI IMG/M metagenome (GOLD analysis project Ga0307406, IMG submission 203706) | Maize rhizosphere microbial communities from greenhouse at UC Davis, California, United States - 322HYB-C-2 | ecosystem: Host-associated > Plants > Roots > Rhizosphere > Soil | place... | reverse complement strand
GAGAGGTAGTTGCCGTTCGAGGCGAGTTGGAGCGTGATCGTTTCCGGTCCCTCTTGGGCAGTGTCGTTCACTGCGGCCACGTTGACGGCCAGAGATGCCTGACCCGCAAGGATGGTGAAGGTCCGATAGCTGCCATCGGTCGCGTAATCCGGGGCGAAAGTGTAGTCAGTGGTCTTCGTCGCGGTGCCGCCGACAGGTGAGACGCGGACCACTAGGTCCGCGGAGGTGTCGCCGACGCGGGTGAGCGTGAAGCTGCCATTCGCACCACCCTCAACAGGATCGGCGGTCTTGGTCAGCGTGACAAAGGTCGAGTTGCCCGATGTCCAGTTGGCAGTGTTGGTGCCGGCGACGACATTGAGCGGATTCGTAAACGAAGGCGTGAAGGTGTAGCCGTTCAGCGTCGCAGTCAGCGTATTCGAGCCAGTGCTGAGGCCGGACAGCGCGTAGTTGCCGCTGGCATCGGTGAAGGCGTACTTGGTGCCATTCGAAACGCGCACGCCCTGCAGCGGCTGGGCATTCCACGTAATCGCGCCGGTAACGGTCTGCTTGCCGTGGCTGCCCACGTTGATCACCACATGACGACGCGCGGTGCCGCCCTTCATGTCGGAAACGGTCAGCATCGCGGTCACTTGCGAGACCGTGGTGAAGGTGCGGGTCACAACCGCGCTGTTGGCTGCCGTGGCGCCATCGTCAAAGTCCCAGTGATACGCAAGCGCGTCGCCATCGGCATCGCTCGCGGTCGCAGTAAAGGTCACGCTGCCATTGGCGGCAATCGTCGTGGCGCTGGCATTGAGCGCAAGGGTCGGCGCGGTGTTGCCGGGGAAAGGACCGCGGTAGTAGGCGACATCGAGCGATGGCGGTGAGGTCGCATTCTTCCCGATCACCGTGAAGTGCATGTCCGCCTCGAGGTCCGAGTAGGTGCGGCCGATGGCGATGCCACCGTCGCCCTTGCCACCCGAGCTACCCGGCGTGGTATCGAGCAAGTGGCCGGCATTGCTGCCCATGCCGCTGTAGAGAACCAGCGCGGAGTCCGCGAGCAGCCCGCCGCGGGCATGGTGAAACTCGATGTTGTACTGGCGAATGCTGTCCTTCGCCACGGTAAGGGCATAGCGCTTGCCCTCCTCAAGCTGAGGCTGGTCGTAGGCGAAAATGCGATAGACGCCATTCGTCTTCGGCTGGTGGATGTATTCGGCCGGCAGCCAGCCGAGGGCGCGCTTGCTGATGGTATTGTAGTGGGCGCTGAAGCCGCCGCCGCCGCCCATCACATCAAAGGAATTGCCATACTCCTGATTGGCTCCGTTGCCGTAAGCGGTGCCGTCGGTGGTCTCCCAGTAGTTCGCGTGGTTGCGGCCGAGCGAGTGTCCGCACTCGTGGTTGAGCACATCCATGCCGCCCCAGGTGATCCACACGCTGGAGCCACCGCCCCACGAAATGCCTTCGAGGCGAGGGCCGCCATTGATGCGGACGATGATGCAGTCGTATTGGTTCGAGTCGTAGCCGAGCCTGCGCGCTTCATTGCGCGACTCGGTATGGATCAGCCCGAGGCCGTCCACCTCGCTGTCCTTCGCCTTGTACCACGCCATCGTGTGCGGCAGCGTGACCAGCGAGGTGACCGTGGTGGTCGTGGTCATCTTGCCGTAGGAACTTTCAAGGTAGTAGCGCGCGGTGTTCCGCATGTCGCTGTAGGCTTCCTCCTCGGTATTCGGTGCCGAAACCTGCTCCGGATAGGTCGCGCGGATGTAGAGGCAGCGGAGATTGCCGATCGCGCGCGATGACGTGCCGGGGAAATTATCGACAAAGAAGCCTGCACCGCCGGGACCGCTCGCTTGGATCCACGTTCGGTATTCATCCTCCAGCACGCTGACGTGCGAGCCATTGCACAGCGTGATGACGCGTCCTCCGACCTCTACCGTAGGCGTTTCATCACTCACCGCCTCGCCGTTGGAAACCGCCTCCGTGGTCTCGCCGGAAACCGGGCACGTCTCCTCGACCACGGTGCCGGCCGGAATGAATTCGCCCACTTCGAGCGGCCGCACGCCATTCTCGGCGACGGCCATCTCGCGATCGACGGACACGCCTTGCAGCGGCACGCCCTTTCGGGAGGTGACATTTTCGAGCTCACCAAAGACCCGGGCCTTGTAGCTCACGCCATTCGCCTCGAAGTAGCGCATGGTGAGCTGGTCACCGCGCAGTTGCATGCCATCGGCAGGACGCCCCTGATAAACATTGAAGTCGCCTTTCGAGGATACCGGCGTCTCCAACTGCGCCACGATCTCCTCCGGCAAATCCTGCCGCACCACACGCCGCACCGCCTTCTCCAAGGCCAGCCGAGGATTCGTCGCAATCAGCGCCTTGAACTCGGGACGGCGTGCCGCTGCGAGCTGCGCCCCTTCCCCCGCCATGGCCACGCGTTCGTCCGGCGTCGCAGCTTTCCAGCGCCCCACCCAACCGTCGAAAGCCTCGATCTTCGCGAAGTCGGGTTGAAGCGGAGTTTCCTTCGCCCACGCACCGAAGTCGGGTGACGCTTCTTCTGTCGCCACTGCGATCCCAGACATTTCCGTTTCCAAGTTGGCACCAGCACTTGGAACAACTTCCCCATCCCCCAACGGACGGCTTGCGACCTTGTTAGAAACCGGTGCAGCAGCGGGCGGACTGGAGTCCGGCCACAGCATCACGGCTGTGATCACCCCCAGCGACGCGGCGCTGAGGAGAAGGAGTTGGCGGGTTTTCATGGGTGTTGGGTTTCTCGGGACGGGAGCAAATCACGAGGCAAGGCCAATGCATGATCACAGGGATCGGCGGGAGGCCCGGAAAACTCCACTTCGGACCAGCGGCGCGGACAAAGGAAGCCCCTCGAGTATTAATCACTTAGAGCGACCCTGAGTCACAACGTCAATACGCCAGTTTCAAATTCATCACTTTTTAAGCCACAAAATAACCCTGTATCCCAAACAGCGGTGACAGAGGTACCGATCACGAAGCGGCAATCCGGGAATCCGCACTGGTAGAATCCCGCTTCGGACGACGTAATCGCGCGCATGACCCCTGCGAGTCGATTCTTGTCCTTGGCCTTCGTCGCCTTTGCCGCGCTGCCCGCCGCCGCCGAAGTGCGGCTGCCGCGGATCTTCACCGATGGAGCCGTGTTGCAGCGCGACCGCTCCGTGCCGGTCTGGGGCCGCGCCGAGCCAGGCAAGAAAGTCATCGTGAAATTCGCCGGCCAAGAAAAGTCGGCGCAGGCGGCAGCCGACGGCAAATGGCGGGTCGACCTTGATGCCATGCCCGCTTCCGCGGAAGGCCGGGTCTTGGAAGCTGCCGAGGAAAACGGCAACCGCGTGGAACTCAAGGACGTGCTCGTCGGCGAGGTTTGGCTGGCATCAGGTCAGTCGAACATGGAGTGGAGCATCGGAGCCTCCCGCAAGGAGGACCAGGACATCGCAAAGTCCGGTCCGGTCCCCCTGCTCCGCCTGATCACCGTTCCCAAGAAGCTTTCTCCCTACCGGCTCGATGATTTCGAAGGCCAGTGGGCCCCCGCCACTCCGGAGACTGCCATGCCCTTCTCCGCCGTGGCGTATTTCTTCGGCAGGAAGCTGACCGAGGAACTCGGCATTCCGGTCGGCCTGATCCACTCCTCGTGGGGCGGCTCGCGCATCGAGCCGTGGCTCGCGGACGAAGGATTCGAGGGCATCGAGGACCTGCGTGACATGCGCGATTTCCGCGACGCCCGCACTCCCGGCTCAGCGAAGTATGATGAACTCATGCGTCGCCACCTGACCGCGACCCGTGCGTGGGTGGATGCCGCCGAGCGGGCGCTCCAAGCTCACCAGGCCTTGCCGGGCCAACCCTCAGCGCCGCCAGCCCTACCGATCGGCTCCAATCAGGCGACCGGCACTTATCAGGCGATGATTCACCCGCTGGTGCCCTACGGTCTGCGGGGCTTCCTCTGGTATCAAGGCGAGTCGAATGTCGGCGAAGGCATGCTCTACACGCTGAAGATGCAGGCCCTCATCCAAGGGTGGCGGAAGCAATTCGCCGCACCCGAAGCACCGTTCCTCTACGTCCAGCTCGCGCCGTACAACTACGGCGACGAACGCGAAGGCGCACTGCAGGCCATCTGGGCAGCGCAGCGAGATGCCTTGAAAATCCCGCACACCGGCATGGCCGTGACCATGGACATTGGCAACCCCGGTGACATCCACCCGCGCAACAAATTCGATGTCGGGAACCGTCTCGCGCGTTGGGCTCTCCCCGACACCTACGGCAAGGCCGGCGTGGTGAAGTCCGGCCCGCTTTATCAGGGCTTCAAGGTCGATGGGAATGCCATCCGCATCCAATTCCAATACGCCGACGGCCTCGCCACGCGCGATGGCAAGCCACCGGGCTACTTCGAAGTCGCCGGCCCTGACTGGAACTTCCAACCCGCCGCCGCGGAGATCGCCGGCAACGAGATCGTTCTCAAGTCCGACAAGATCGCCCAGCCCGTGATGGCCCGTTACGGGTGGTATCAGAAGGCCGAGCCGAACCTGATGAACAAGGAAGGATTGCCCGCGGCCTCCTTCCACACCCACTGGCCCGATGATCCGGTGTTCGGCCGCAATGTCGCTTTCCAAAAGCCCTTCACCTCCAGCGATCCTAACAAGAGCGGCTGGAATGCCGGTCTGACCGATGGCAATTGGGAAGGCGGCGCCGGCTCCTGCTTCGCTACCGGCGATGCCCCGTCTTTCCCGAAACACGTCACCCTCGACCTCGGACGTTCGCGCGACATCCAGGCGGTGCGCTTCGGCGTGCCGAACTACGGTGCCACCAAGACGGTGGTCATCTCCGTGAGCCCGGATGGCAAGGAGTTCCAGGAAGTCGGCAAGCATGAGTTCGCCGGCAAAACCCGTGGCGGCACCGAGCTTCGCTTCGAGAAGCGCCCCGTGCGCTTCGTCCGTGCCACCTTCGCGAATCATCACGACAAACAAGACCAGTACAGCGAGAACCACGCGTTCTTGACTGAGCTGGAGGCTTACGGATCGGCGCAGTGATCTGGTCAAAGCCGCCGACAATTGCGGGACGGCGAGTGAGGTGCGCTAGCCCCACATTAGGCGAAGAAAATGTTTTTCCAAAAACCCATCATCGATCCCACGGTACGGGTCAAGGTATTGAGCTATCCCCGGCTTCATGACTTTCGCGAGGACTTTGCCTCGAAACGTCGTGACGATGGCTCAAGCGACATCCCCGACGGATGGCGAGCGCATCACGAGGGGCTGATGAAAACGCTTTCCCGCTTCGGACCGGTCGAGACTCACGCCGCCGCGAGCAAGGGATTCTACCACACACGGGATTGCTACAATCGCTACGACGACGGGGTAGCGATCATGAACCGCAAGGTTCTCAAGAAGGGCCTTGTCCAAGCGATTCAAGAGCAATTGGCGTCGTATTTGGACGGAGCCATGTTCACCCTTTCCGGGGACACGCCCTTGAACCGTGCGATCGGTGAAAAGCACTCGATCGACGGGCTTGAAATGCTGGTGACCAAGAATGATTTCTTCATTCACTGGTTTGATTGCACGCGCGATCAATGCATCCAACGAATTCGAGATGCCGGCATCCAATTCGTGGACACGCCGATGTAAGCTGGTCATTTCCTCGATGCCGAGTCCACCACGATGCGGCTGAGCTTGAAATTGCCGCCCTTCGATTCGGAGTAATACGTCTGCGTGAGATAGAGCGCGCCATCCGGTCCGAAAGTCGCATGCACCGTCGCATGTTCCCCCAGGAAAGGCTTCTCTTCATCGGCTGGGATGGCGGCCATTTCGGACAAGTTCTTTCCCGCGAGCTTCCAACGCTTCAGGTCCTTGGTGAACCAATTCTGCGCATAGAGAACCGGGCCATCGGGAGCGAACGGGCCCTTCGGGGCGATGGTGATGGAGGTCAAACAAGGCCGGCTCGTGAAGAGCACGCTGGTGTTCGAGTCCTCCGGTTTCAGTAGACCTTTGTCACCATCCCTTCCCCAACCCGCATCGGCCCCGCGCTCGACACGGGCAATGCGGTCCGTGCCGTCGCCATTCTCTGAAACATACACCCCATCCGCCGGCCGACCGGGAACGAACGCAAAGCGGAATGGATTCCGGAAGCCTTTCGCCCAGACCCGCGAACGGATCGAATCCACATTGCCGTCGTAGAAGGGATTGTCGCGCAGGCCTTTGCCATTGGAACTGTCCAGCCGCAGCAGCTTGCCGTTATAGTAGCCCAGATCGGGTGCGAGTTCGCGCTTCGTATCGTCACCGAGGACGAGGTAGATCGCCTTGGGATCGGCTGGATGGAAATGAATGTCCCCCGCCTTGTGGTTGGTGAAGAGACGCGGGAGCCCATCTAACAGGACCAACTCCTGGCCGGGGACCGCGGCCTTGAAGTCCTTGTCCGCGGTGAGGCGGACGAGGCGCTGCTCGGCTTGGGCGGTGTAGAAGACGTAAAGATAGTGGTTCTTCGCGAAGCCTGGATCGAGCGCGATCCCAAGCAAGCCGCTCTCACCCTCCGGGTTCACCTGATCGCGGAAATCCGCAAACACCTCCGGCTTCTCAAAGCCTCCCTTTCCCTTCGGCTGGAAGACCAGCACGCGGCCCCATTTTTCGCAGACGAACATGCGGCCCTCGCTGTCGAAATCGATCGCCGTCATCCCGTTGCCGGAATGGATCTCCTCATACTTGAAGCCGGCAAGCGTGGGCTTCTTGTCATCCCCCGCCCGGGCGGACAGGGGAAGCGAGAGGAGGCCAAGGGCAAGCAAAGGGCTTTTCATCGGGCGGCGGATTTCCATTCCCCGGAAAGAACGCTGCTCTGGGAACCATTGTTGCATTAATTTGCATTCCCGGAATCCTCTCGTTCCGGCAACCCTTTCCCCCGCCATCTCCAAGCGACTGGCAACTACTTGATGATCACCTCGCCGCGCGACTCGCTGTAGATGTAAACCACGTCCACCCCGCGCTCCTCAACCTTCTCCCAGCAGTACCAACCGTAGTCGTCGTTCCAATGGAAGTCATACGTCCGGACCCGCCGCACCCGCCGACCTCCTTCCTGCACCGGATGGATCGCCGTCACGCGGCGGACGTTCTTTTCCTCCAGCCCGCCGGTGACCTTCGAGCCCTCGGAGATCAGCACGACCTCGATCCGCTCCTGATGGTCCTCAATGAGCAAGTTGATCAGCTTCACAGCCGATTCCTTGGAAAGGGGGTGGGTCGGTTCGCCCGCCCAACACACACCGGCCGCCAGCACGACGGCCCCGACAATCGAACGCAGGGAGTTCATCGTGACTGGGACTCGCGGATCCCTGTGCCTATTCAAGGCGATTTTGTAAAGAGTGCCGCCGCGCACCCTCACTCGGCATTTGCACGAGCGCCCCGGCGCGGTTAGGACGCGGCCATGACCGACGACGCCTACCTGAACCGCTTCTCCGGCATCGGCCGGCTCTATGGAGTGGCCGGCCTGGAGAAATTCCGCGGTGCCCACGTGGCAGTGGTCGGCATCGGCGGCGTCGGCTGCTGGGCCGCGGAGTGCCTGGCCCGCTCGGGTATCGGCAAGCTGACGCTCATCGATGCCGATGACCTTTGCGTCACCAATACCAACCGCCAGATCCACGCGCTGGATGGGACCTATGGAAAGCCGAAGGTTGGCGTCATGGCGAACCGGCTACGGGCGATCCAGCCCGAGATTGAAGTGACCGAACGCCACGAATTCCTCTCCGACCGCAATGTGGACGAGTTTCTCGAAGGCGGCTTCGACGCGGTGATTGATGCCATCGACGCCGTGCGCGCGAAGTGTGTGCTGCTCGCCAAGTGCCGGGAGCGCCACGTGCCGGTCATCGCATGCGGCGGAGCTGGTGGACGTCGTGATCCCTCACAGATCCGCGTGACCGATCTCGCCCGCACTCGGGACGACGCACTCCTCATGGCGGTCCGCAAGCGCCTGCGCGACGAACATGGCTTCCCCAAAGCCAAGGCCGGCGAGAAGGTGCGGAAGTTTAAAATCGAAGCGGTGTATTCCGAGGAGCAACCGCTCTTCCCTACCTGCGAAGGCGGCGTGAGCCATGAGAGGCCGGAAGACCTGCCAAGCGGCCTGCGCTGCGACGCCGGCTACGGCACTGCCACGCACATCACCGCCGTCTTCGGCATGGTCGCCGCCGGCCGGGTGCTCGAGATGCTGGTGGGTGAGGATTGATAGATCACCGCAGGTCAACGGCCCCGGGAAGCAAAGTAGACGAAGGCGACAAATCCAACGAGGATAAGCATCACCACGAGGATGAAGATCCAGAACCAGCGCGGCGTCCGGTAACGCATGTCCGGTGTCAGGGCCACGATCTCGCGGTATTCCGCCGACAGGACCTTCGAGCCTTTCGGGGTGAAGATCAGGTAGAGGATGTAGATGCCGATGAGGGTACCGATGGGGACCGAGACCATCGACACGGCTGCCACGATCGCCGCGGGAATCCGCGACCATCCCTGCAATCGCCGCAGGCCGATACCCGCGATCAACTGCAATGTCGCGAAGGCAATCTCAAACAGCATGTCCATCGCCGAGGACGACTCCAGGATCCCGGCAGCAATGGTCTCTATGCCAAAAAAAGCAAACGACCCCAGGAGCAACACACCGCCCAAAAGACACAGGAACCCGATCGCCTTGATCGAGGCCTCGTGCTTGAGATGCGTCTCGCGGACTTCCCGAATGTCCGAGGCGGGCAACGGAGCCACCTCGGTCACCGCCGGAGTCTGGTAAGGGTTTTCGGTCACGTCGCCGCTTCCTATGCTTGGTCAGGAGTCAGGCCCCGGATCGTAGGGGCTCCTTGCGGAATCTTCAATAGTCCCTCCTCACGAAGATCCATCCGGCGAGGCCGAGGACGACGATTTCAAAGGCCGCCGAAGTGCCGAAGACGTACCACGCGGAGTGGCGATCCTCCATCCGCCGCATCGCGCCGGTCATCTTCTTGTCCGGGAGCTGGCCGCTGAGCAGCATGTCAAAGGTCACGCCGGAAAGCAGCGAGTCGCGCTCGGGAAAGCGGATCAGGCGCTTGAGGTAGAGGGTGCAGTCGCGGGTCTTCGGCAAGGGCGAGGTGACGGCCTTGGAGGTCTCGTGAGCCGTCGCCATGGCATTGCTTCTTTCCACATCAGCATTGCCGGTTGTCGCTTCACCGGTCTTGAAGTCCACCTTCATGCCCGACTCGGGAAGAAGGTAGGCGGTTTGATAGAAGAAGCTCTCCGTCCACTGCGCCAACAAGCTGACACCCCAGACCAGTCCCGCAGCCAACAGGGCCGCGAGCGTGGATTTCGTCCACACGCCGACCCACACCGCAACCACATAGACGAGGCTGAAGACAAAGGTCACGACCGGCACCGCCCAGAAGAGCGTGAAATTCCACTCACCGAGTCGCAGCCCAACCGAGAGGAAAACAATCAGGGTGAACAGCCCGACCTGAAGAGCCACGAATAGAAGGCCGCCGAGATATTTCAGCAGAAACAGCCGGATGCGCCCAACTGGCTTCGACACCGAAATCCCGATGGAGCCTTCGGCCAGGAACTCGGGAAAGATGTTCGCCGTGGAAATGAGCGCGAGGCCGATGGCAAACCACGCCAACCAGAAGCGCGCGATGATGTCGGTGAAGAGCATCGTGTAGAATGCCGCCGCCTCGGGCTTGCCCTTCTGGAGAAACTCGCTGTCGACCTGCTTCCATCCGAAGAGGATCGACATGCCTTTCTCATTGAAGCCGATCGAAGCATACATCAACGCCACGAACATCGAGATCATGAGCGCCACCCAGAACAGGCGGCGGGCGCGCAACAATTGGAAGGAATCCCACAGGATCGCGAAGGCAGCTCTCATGTTGCCTCCTTTCCAGCCTGCACGGCCTGCAGGAAGATATCCTCCAAGGAAAGCTTCGCCTCGCGGATCTCGCGGATGGCAATGCCGGCGCTACGCAGCAGGTCGATCACCGGTTGCACCGGGACGGCGTTGTCGGCTTGGATCGTGATAAGATCGCCTTTTACCTCCAGCCCTTCCCGTTCGAGTCCTTCGCGGATGCCGGGTGGCACTGGCCCCACGGTGCGGACTTCGTAGCGACACCCGCGGCGGGTCAACTGCGCCACCGTACCCGTCTCAATGACGCGCCCTTTGGCTAGAATGGCGACCTGATCCGCGACTTGTTCGACCTCGGCCAAGAGGTGGCTATTGACGAAAACCGTGCGTCCCTCGGCTCGCATCCCTTCGATCATCTTGCGGATCTCGATCCTGCCCTCGGGGTCGACCCCATCGGTCGGCTCATCCAGGAAAACGATGTCAGGCTCATTCACCAAAGCCTGGGCCAGGCCCACCCTCTGCCGCATCCCTTTCGAATAGGTGCCAAGCTTCTTGTCACCCCACTCCGCCATGCCAACCCGCTCTAACAACCTCGCAGTGCGCTCACGGGTCGTGCTCCTCGGCACCCCGGCAAGACCCGCCGAATAACCAATCACCTCCCGGCCAGTCAGATACTCGGGAAAGCGCGCATGCTCCGGTAGGTATCCCACGCGGCGCAGGGTTTTCCGATGACCGATCGGCTCGCCAAGCATCCGCCCGCGACACTCACTCGGCCGCACGATGGTCAGCAGCGACTTCACCAGCGTGCTCTTCCCCGCCCCGTTCGGCCCCAGCAGGCCGAAGACGCTGCCCCGCGGGACATGAAGCGAGACGCCGGCGAGGGCTTCAAAGCCACCGTAGCGCTTGCGCAGGTATTCGATCTCGACCGCGGGTCCATCCATGGTGCCGTGAGTTGAGCGACAATGCGCGAACATGCCAAGCGGGAACCGGCCCCAACCGCCCGGTCATCAACGAATTGGATTCGTGGAGAAGACCGGAAAGCTTGAAGCCGCTATTGAATCTTGCCAGCCTAACGGCGAACTAACTGCAATGTTGGCGAAGAAATTATCACCATGGCTCAACCAGACCAAACCTTCCCCGCACCGCTCGCCAGCCTCAATAAGCTCGAGTATGACTACGCTGACGGAAATGGAATCGATTTCGAGCCCTATCCCGAGTTTCTATCCGCAGAGGAAACCACGGATTGGTTTCGGGCGTGGACAGGCAATGAGACTGCTGATGGATCCTGCTTCCGGGTTTTCGGCCAAGACGGCACAGGTGGCTATGCTGCGTTTTGGATCATACATCCCGACAGGCATCTACTTGAGCAGCCAATCGTTTTCTTGGGATCCGAGGGCGAGAAGGATGTCGTAGCGTCAGATTTTGACAGCTATTTGTGGCTTCTCGCCTCGGGAATCGGCCCTTACGAAGCGGGAGCAAACCCAATCGCAGATGGATCTCCGCATGAGCAATTCCTAGCTTTCGCTCGGGAGCATTCGTCAACGGAGCCGATGGGAAGCAGGACAGTTCTGGAGCAGGCTCGGAGCAAACATCCCGATTTCCCTGATCTGATCGACTCTCTCTGCCGATGACCGGCCGAAGAAAAGACGTTTGACAAGGCGGAGCTGACCAACCGCTGACCGCTCCGTAGTTCAGTTTTATCATAGCTAGAGCCTTAAACTCCTTCGTCGCAGTGTGCAGCCAATCAGCAGAGGCAGGCCTTTGACGTTCGGCAGAAAAGAAGCACCACCATGCCACCTTCATCAAAGCTGATCATCTTGGAAGGCCCTTCCGGCTCTGGGAAGTCTTCTCTGTCCAGCGCTCTACAGGAGTCACTGCTCCCTCAGATTTGGTTGAGCTTTTCCATGGACACACTCATCTACACCCTTCCGCCAAGCGTCCTTCACCGATGCAATACGGCCAACGACTGGTCGGGCGTGGATGGCAGGGCTCTTGGTTCCGCTGCCCTGCGTTGCTTGAGGGCTTTGGTCGAGTGTGGGAACAACGTCATTTTTGATCTGTGCATCCCGAACCACCAATATGCCGACGCTTTTCAGTCCGACATCCAGGACCTCTCTCCTGTTCAGGTGGGAGTGCGCTGCGATTGGCTGGAGATTGAGCGCCGCACTCTTCTTCGTGCCGATCGCAGCATCGAGGAAGCCGAGCGGACCTTCAAGCACCAGCATTCATTCCAAAGCTACGATTTCATCATCAATACTACAACGATTGGCCCTGATGCCGCTGCCACGGAGTGTCTAGCTTCCTTTCGCCACCTCTTGGATGGACCCACATGCCCAGGAACCGCCCGCCCACCCCATACCGAACAAGCCATGACTGGCAACCCCGCGGGCTGACCAAGTTCCGTTGTAGATTCCGGCTCCACTCCAGCCCGCCGATTGCCAGCCCTTCTGACGTTAGCCAAAAAATGATCCTCGAACTCGCCATCCTCGACGTGAAGCCAAGCCAAGAAGCTGCCTTCGAGCGCGACTTTGCCAAAGCGTCGGTCTACATCAGCAGTATTGCCGGCTACATCTCCCACGAGTTGCAGCGCTGCGTCGAAAAGAAGAGCCGCTACATTTTGCTCGCGCGTTGGAAGACTTTGGAAGCGCACACCGAAGGATTCCGGAAGTCGCCGCAGTATTCCGAGTGGAAGAAGCTTCTGCATCACTACTACGATCCGTTTCCGACGGTAGAGCACTACTCGCTCGTCCATGATCAAAGAGACTAACAATTCGCGACTCCCAACGAGTCATAGGCATTTCAATTTCACTTCAACCTTCGCTCAATCGCGCCCGTTGGAGCGCTTGGACGTTAGGCCGCTTCACACGTCATGAGCACTGTTTGGGTTTTCACAGGTCCTCGAGCGCAGTTTCCTGCGGGTGTGTTCACACAGCGCGAGAGTGGCGGAGCAGTGGATTCGTCGGCACGGCTTGAGTGGCACTCTCACCGCTTATCCGCTCGACGTTGGCACTTTCGACTGGGCGGTCAGTGCCGGCCACTTCACTCCGAAGCGAGACGACCAGCATAGCGCCGAGTTCATTCAGCGCTTTAGTTCTGCGAGTCAGGAGCACTATCATTATGAGCATGGCAACGCTGCATAACCATGCGCTGCAGCGAACCCTACCGTGCCGGCCCCTTGCCAGAAAACACATCGCGAATAGCCGCCGGCTGAAAAGTCTCGCACCGTTGCAAGACATCGGATGATCTTCCGGCAGCGTTCCTCCGCCATGCGCCGCCTTTTCCTCCTGCTCGTCCTTCCCTTCCTCCCCTCCTGCACCCTCTTCCAATCCGGCCCGCCGCCGAAGGCGACGCATGTGATGTACGAGTGGGACGATGACAAGGGCCCGGGAGATCTCTCGGTGGAAATCGACCTTTCATCGCAGATCGCCACCTACAAGCGCGGCGACCGGACCATCGGCTGGTCCTTCGTCTCCACGGGCAAGGAAGGCCACTCGACCGCACCGGGAAGCTACAAGGTCACTGAAATGATGGTGGTGAAACTTTCCAATCGCTACGGTTGGATCACCGACCCTGCCGGCAATGTCAGCAATGGCGACGCCCAGCCGATCACGCCAGTGCCCGAGGGTCACACCTATCATCCCGCACCCATGCGTCACTGGATGCGGCTCACCTCGTATGGCGTCGGCATGCATGCGGGTGAAATCCCCCGCCCCGGCGATGCGGAGTCGCACGGCTGCATTCGATTGCCGAAGGATTTCGTGCCGAAGCTTTATGAGGTCGCCAAGGTCGGCACGCCGGTGAAGATCCTCAAGACCGGTGCGCCGAAAGCCAAGCTCCCCAAGGCCCCGGACGCGGATCCACACACGATCTCGGTCCCGGTCTCACGCTAAAGCAGGTCTCCGGAAAACGCGCCACGAAGCGGCCACCTGCGGGAGGCCGAAGCCAGCATCGAGACCGTGGACAAGGAAAGCAGAGCTTTCTGCGAGCCATGCAAGTCGACGAGCCTGAAGTGGCTCGAAGCCAAGTCGAAGTGAAGCCCAGCGCCTCAGTCCTCCAGCGACTTTAGCTCGATATTCCGGAACCACACACCCTGTCCTTCCGCCTGGAGTGCGATGTGGCCGTAGGAAAGCATGATGGGTGCACCGGCCTTCACCAGCGGTTCTGCCGGCGCGATCTTGCAGGCAGGATCGAGCTGCGGCTTCTGATAGCGCAGCACTTCCTGGCCATCTACGCGATGGATGACCTCTTCGTTCCCATGAACCTCGACTTCGATCTTCACCCACTCGTCCGCGGGGAACGTCGGCGAGGATGACTCGACGATGTGCTGCACCACTTTCTTGCCATCGAGTTCGAGATGGGTGCCGGGCGTGCAGACGTTGCCCGTCGGGCGCTTGCCCTTGCCTTCGTCGGCGAGGAATTGGAACTCCAGGCTCACGGGAAAGCTCTGGTCGAGTCCCATGCTCTGCGGCGGCTGGGAGTGAATCATCACGCCGCTGTTGAGGTTCACGTAATTAGGCGCGTCGGCCATCATCTTGCCCTCGAAGCGGTATTCCATCCGCAGGATGTAGCGGGAGTAGGCGAGATTCGAGTAAAGGTGGCCATACTGGCTGTCGAACTTGCCATACTTATCGTAGCTCACCTTGATGATGCCGTCCTCGACGCGGAAAGTGTCGTGGGAATTCTCACCCAGCGGATGCTTGGAAATCTTCGGCGTCCAGCCGGCGAGGTCCTTGCCATTGAAGAGCGGGACCCACGGATGATCCGCGGCGTGGAGCGACGGCAGCAGGACGAGGACCGCGAGCAACGAGACTTTCATGATGGGAGCGATAGTGGCTGTTCGGAGCGGCATGGCAATCCATTCCGCCCCACCCACTCGGGGGAGCCAACCATCGGGACGCCGGCTGTTAGGCGAACTGCCCGTCGACCAGACGGCGGATCCCCAGCGGATTCGCTTCCTGGAGTTCGGCCGGCAGGCAGGCGTCCGGGAAACCTTGCCAAGCCACGGCGCGCGTGAAGCGGTGGATGGCCATGGTGCCGACCGAAGTACTACGTCCATCGGAAGTCGCCGGGAAGGGCCCGCCGTGAACCATGCTGTGGCAAACTTCCACGCCAGTGGGGAAGCTATTGAAAATCAGGCGACCGGCCCGCGATTCCAAGGCTGCTACCAGTGGGCCATGCGCCGCGAGTTCCTCGACCGTCCCGTGGACGGTGGCAGTGAGCTGGCCTTCCAGCTCCGGGATGGCAGCTTCGATTTCTTCCAGAGAACCACGCACGATCAAGGTGCCGGGGCCGAACATTTCACCGCGCAGGAGATCCGCCTCGAGGAAACGGCGCAGCGAGACGCTGAAGACCGCGGGTGCCCCTTGCCCGTCACCCGCTGTTGCACGGGCGATGGTTTGAACGCCTTCAGTGGATGCAACCGCTTCGACGGTGTCGGCGTAAGCCTGACAGATCGTCGCGTTCAACATCGTGCCCGGCGTGGCGGCAACGACGAGTTCGCGAAGCCGCTCGATGAACCCGAAGCCCTTGCCTTCCGGCAGGAAGACAAGCCCCGGATTCGTGCAGAACTGGCCAACGCCCAAGGTGAGCGAGCCAAAGAAGGCCTCGGCCAATGCCGTTTCACCGCGCTCAAGCGCACCGGGCAGGATGACCACCGGATTCACCGAGCTCATCTCGGCATACACCGGGATCGGTTGCTCGCGATTGGCCGCGGCAGCCATCAGGGCGGTACCACCACTACGCGAACCCGTGAATCCAACTGCCTGAATGATCGGGTGTTGAACGACGCTGATGCCCACGCTTCTACCGCCGCCATAAAGCAGCGAGAACACGCCCTCGGGCATATTCGCGGCAAGGGCAGCACGCATCACCGCGCCACCCACAAGCTCCGCCACACCGGGATGCGACTGATGGGCGATCACCACGACAGGGCAGCCCGCAGCCAAGGCCGCGGCGGTGTCCCCACCAGCCACCGAGAAGGCCAGCGGGAAATTGCTCGCACAGAATACTGCTACCGGACCAAGCGCGCGGTGCATCGAGCGAAGGTCTGGCTTCGGCAGCGGCTGGCGGTCGGGCTGGGCGCGCTCGATGCGGGCGTCGACCCAAGAGCCTTCCTCGACCAGCGCAGCGAACATCCGGAGCTGCCCCGTGGTGCGAGCGGTCTCACCCCGAAGTCGGGCTTCCGGCAAACCGGTCTCCTGCGGCCCGCGCACGGCGATGTCTTCGGCAATCTTTTCAATCTCCTCCGCGATGGCACGCAGGAAGGCACCACGCAGCTTGCCGGGAAGCGTCGAGTAGACGGGGTACGCCTGCCCGGCCAGCTCGACGGCGCGGTTCACCTCATCGGGAGTCGCCGACACGTAGGCGGGCTCGAGTTTCCCGCCGCTGGCGGGGTGCATGGCATGGCCGCAGACATCGCTGCCGCTGCCGCGGGAGTAGCCGATGATGGAGTT
>Ga0307406_10000937_pt1 | contig 16300 bp, 10 predicted proteins | sample 322Cmetagenome_3_FD_203706 | JGI IMG/M metagenome (GOLD analysis project Ga0307406, IMG submission 203706) | Maize rhizosphere microbial communities from greenhouse at UC Davis, California, United States - 322HYB-C-2 | ecosystem: Host-associated > Plants > Roots > Rhizosphere > Soil | place... | reverse complement strand
TCCCAAGCAGACGCGCAGTCGCCGAAATGTTGCCGCCGGTGTCGGTGAGAGCCTGCTGGATGTGCTCCCACTCCATCCGCCGCAACGGCATCATCGTCTCCGGAGCGGGCAGTACCGGGGGCGTGTCGTACGACTCCAGGCCGAGCACGGCGAGGATATTCGAGATGCTCGCCGGTTTGGGCAGATAGTCGTCGGCACCGCGCTTGATCGCGTCGACCGCGGTAGCGACGCTGGCGTAGCCGGTCACCAGCACGATGCGCATGTCGGCGCGCAGCTCGCGCAAGGGGCGGATCAGTTGCAGGCCGGATTCCTGGCCCAGCTTGAGGTCGATCAGGGCGAAGGCCGGCACTTGCCGCAAGGCCAGTTCCAGGGTCTCGGCGATGCTCGCCGCGGTGCGGGTTTCGACGCCGCGGCGGCCCAGGCTGCGCTGCAGGGTCGCGGCATAGGCCATGTCGTCGTCGACGATCAGGCCGCTGAGGAGCGGACGTGCACTGCTCGATGCGTTCATGCGCGGCATCCTAGTCGATGCCCGCGCGGCCGGCCTGCGGCAAACTGCCACAGGACAAACTGTCCAGGGTGTGGTGTGCCCTCACCCCAACCCCTCTCCCGTGAACGGGAGAGGGGCTAAAGCGATGACGCGGGCGCCCACGATCGCGACGAGGCGGCTTACTGGCGCTTGCAGTCCGCGACCCGGTCGGCGTCGGTGCCGTAGGCCACTTCGTGCAGGGTGATCGTCGTCCCGGCCGAGGACTGCAGGCCGAACGGCACCTCGAGCTTGGCCATGTCGGCGCCGCCGGCGCGCACGCATTTCAGGGGCACGCCGATGCGCAGCCACTGGCCGCGCGGCAGGCCGCGCAAAGTGTCGCCGAACGGCACCTTGGACTCGCACTTCGGCCCGCAGGCGGCGATCAGGTTGGTCTCGCCCGCGCCGACCGCATCGACTTTGAGCTCGATCAGCAACTGCACGTCGCCGTTGGTCTCGCGCACCAGTTCGACCGGCGTGTCGGCCACCCACTCCACCTTCGCATCGCCCCTCCATTGCAGGCGCCATGCGTCCTCCTGCGCCTTGTAGTCGACCGCGGCGATCGCCAACGCGCGATCCGCGGTGGCCAGCGGCGGCTTGATCGCTTCGCTGTGCTTGCCTTGCGAGTCGACGCGCAAGCGCCAGGCCCGCGGCAAGGCGCCGCGGCCGAGGAACTGCATCGAGCGTTGGTCGAGATCGGCCGTGCCCGGGTCCTCCGACAAGGCCGCGACCTCGCCGCCGCGGGCATAGCTCAGGCCATAGCCGAAGGCGAACTGAGGCGCATAGTCCTTGTCGCCGATATTCGCCACCTGCACCGCGGTCTTCGGCCACGAATACGGCAACCTGCCCTTGAAGTCGTGGGCGATGCCGCCCTGGCCGTCGCGCAACAACACGTCGGCGATGCCGCCGCCTTCCGAACCCGGCAACCACGCGGCGACGAAGGCATCGGAAGCGTTGATCTCGCGATTGACCCACAGCGGTCGGCCCGACAGCAGCACACTGACCACGGCGATGCCCTGGGACTTCAGACGCTTGATCAGTTCGAGTTCGGGATTGCGGGTCGGCCGGAACGCGAGCGTGCGCAGGTCGCCCTGGAACTCGGCGTACGGGTCCTCGCCGTAGACGACGATGGCGACGTCGGGCTTGTGCTTGTACTGACCGTCGACGGCGAGTTCGGCCTGGCCGCCCGCGGCCTGGATGCGCTCGCGCAGGCCCGACCAGATCGATTGCGCATTCGGGAAGTCGCCTGGTTTCAGGCCGGTGCCCTGCCAGTTCAGGGTCCAACCGCCGGACTGCTTGGCGATGTTGTCGGCGCCGTCGCCGGCGACCAGAATGCGTTGCTGCGGCCGCAACGGCAGCAGCCCGCCCTGGTTTTTCAGCAACACCAGCGACTCGCGCACGGCCTGGCGCGCGACCGCACGATGCTCGGGGCTGCCGAGTACCTCGAACTTGCCGCCGAGCGGGCGCTTGGACGGTGCGCCGGCTTCGAACAGACCCAGACGCAGTTTGACCCGCAGGATGCGCGCCACCGCATCGTCGAGCCGCGCCATCGCGATTTCGCCGCTGCGCACTTGCTTGAGCGCGTTGTCGTAATAGCCGCGCCAACTGTCGGGCGCCATCAGCATGTCGACGCCGGCATTGAACGCCGCCGCACAGTTCTCGTTGCTGCAACCGGTCAGCTGCCCGTGCGCGTTCCAGTCGCCGACCACGAAGCCGTCGAAGCCCATGCGCTGCTTCAACACCTGGGTCAGCAACTCGCGGTTGCCGTGCATCTTCTGGCCCTGCCAACTCGAAAACGAGGCCATCACCGTCTGCGCGCCGGCATCCAACGCGGGCGGATAACCGGCGCCGTGGACCTCGCGCAGTTCGGCCTCGCCGATGCGCGCATCGCCCTGGTCGCGGCCCTCGAAAGTCCCGCCGTCGGCGAGGAAATGCTTGGCGGTGGCGATCACGTGCGCGCCGTCGAGGAATTGCTTGCTGCCGAGCTTGCCTTGCAGGCCTTCGATCGCCGCCGCGGCATAGCTGGCGACGACCCGCGGGTCTTCGGAATAGCCTTCGTAGGTGCGGCCCCAACGATCGTCGCGCGGCACCGTCAGGGTCGGCGCGAAGGTCCACTCCATGCCGGTCGCGCGCACTTCCGCCGCGGTGGCCTCGCCGATGCGCCGGATCAGTTCGGGGTTGCGGGTCGCGCCCAGACCGATGTTGTGCGGGAACAGGGTCGCGCCGATCAGATTATTGTGGCCATGCACGGCGTCGATGCCGAACAGGATGGGGATCGCGACCTTGCCGTCGCTGGCGTCCATCGATGCCGCATAGAAGCGGTCGGCGATGTCCAGCCACTCCTGCGGCGGCGCGTCGTAGCGCCCGCCGGGCTCGGAAATTCCGCCGGGTTCGGAGTTGCCGCCGGCCAGTACCGAGCCCAGGTGGTACTTGCGCACATCTTCGGGCGTGGCGCTGTTGATGTCGGCCTGGACGATCTGGCCGACTTTTTCCTCCACGCTCATCTTCGCCATCAGCTCGGCGATGCGCCGCTCCAGCGCCTCGTCGCGCGGCAAGGGCGCCTTCAGCGCCGGCCAATGGGACGGGTCGATCGTAACGGCTCCCTCGGCCGCGACGGCCAGGGCCGGCAGCAGGGCCAGGGCGAGCGCGCACAGCCGCCAGCGCCGCCGCGAGCGGCGCACTCGGATCGATGGAACCGCGGCGCGAACGCGTTCGCTCGTCGATGTATTCATGGTTCACTCCTGTTGGGGCGATACGATGGGGCACGATCCGCGAATCCGTTCGTCGTCGTCGCGCGCAATAGATGAGTATTCGGCGCGCATTCTGGCAAAATGCGCAGAACACGCGGCAAGGGAAACGACCGGTCATGCGAGTACGCATCGAAGATGTAGCGGAAGCGGCGGGCGTGTCGATGAAGACCGTCTCGCGCGTGCTCAACCAGGAACCGAACGTCAGCGAGGACACGCGCAAGCGCGTCGAAGCCGCCGCGCGCAAGTTGCAGTACCGCCCGAATCCCTCGGCGCGCAGCCTCGCCGGCCAACGTTCGTTCCTGGTCGCGCTGCTCTACGACAACCCGTCGAGCAACTATCTGATGGAAGTGCAGGCCGGCATGCTCGATGCCTGCATCGCCCATCACTACAACCTGATGCTGGCGCCGGTGACCTACGGCGAACGCAAGTTCGTCGCCCACGTCGACGAGATCATCCAGCACTCGCGCGCCGACGGCCTGGTGCTGACGCCGCCGCTGACCGATCATCCCGGCCTGATGAAGCGCCTGGGCCAGCTCGGCATTCCCTACGCCAACATCTCGCCGAAACTGCGCGGCGGCCGCATCGGCGTGGTCCTCGACGAAGAACGCGCGGTGCGCGAGATGATGGCCCACCTGGTCTCGCTGGGTCATCGCCGCATCGCCCACATCAAGGGCCATCCCGAACACGGCGCCAGCCAGTGGCGCTTGAACGGTTATCGCGACGGGCTGGCCGCGGCCGGCATCGCCTACGATCCCGAACTGGTGATCGACGGCGATTTCCACTACGACACCGGCGCGATCTGCGCCCAGCGCCTGCTGTTGATGGCGGATCGGCCGACCGCGATCTTCGCCGCCAACGACGACATGGCCGCGGGCACGATCCGCACCGCCAGCGAGATGGGCTTGTCGATTCCGGGCGACGTGTCGGTGTGCGGCTTCGACGACACCCCGATCGCGCGCCAGATCTATCCGCCGCTGACCACGGTGCGTCAGCCGACGCGCGAGATGGGCCGCCTGGCGACCCACGAGCTGTTCAAGCGCATCAAGGCGCCCGACGGCGGCCAGATGATCACCGCCGGCTACGAGCTGCAGTTGCGCCAGTCGACCGGCCCGATCGGCAAAGGCCGCACGCGCCGGCGCTGAGCCGGCGCACGAGCGATGCGGCGAGGCGATATGCGCGGCGCGCGGCGCCCGCCGGGCTCGTGCGCTCGCACTTACCAGAACAGCCGCGCTCACCAGAACAGCGTGTACAGCGCGACCAGGATCGCCAGCACGGCGATCGCGGCGATGTTGAACGAAGGCGCGGTGGCATAGCTCACGCCGTCGGTATGGATGCGGTCGCGGCCGGCGCCGGACGGCGTCAGCAAGGACACCGCCACCGCCAGGATCGCCGCCAGCACGAACACCACGCCGACGCGGTTGACGAAGGGCAGCTCCGGCCAAGCCTGCTTGAGCACGATCGACAAGGCCAGCGAGCCCACCGCCGCGGCGAGTGCGCCGGCTTCGTTGGCGCGCTTCCAGAACAGGCCGAGCACGAAGATCACCACGATGCCCGGGGTGAAGAATCCGGTGTACTCCTGGATGTACTGGAAGCCCTGGTCGAAACTGCCGAGCAAGGGCCGCGCGGTCAGGATGCCGATCACGATCGACACCGCCGCGGTGATGCGGCCGATCCGCACCAGCTTGCGCTCCGATGCATCCGGGCGGTGCTTGGCGTAGAAGTCGAGGGTGAAGATGGTCGCGACCGAATTGATCTTCGACGCCAGCGAGGCCACGATCGCCGCGATCAGGGCCGCGAACACCAGGCCCAGGGCGCCGGTCGGCAGCAGCGCCATCATCGCCGGATAGGCGTCGTCGTTGCGCTCCAGGCCCGGCGCCAGCATCACCGCGGCGATGCCCGGCAGCACCACGATGATCGGCAGCACCAGCTTCAGGATTGCGGCGAACACGATGCCTTTCTGCGCCTCGCGCAGATCCTTGGCGGCCAGGGCGCGCTGGATGATGTACTGGTTGAAGCCCCAGTAGCTGACGTGCGCCACCCACAGGCCGCCGACCAATACGCCGATGCCGGGCAGATCTTTGTAGAAGGGGCTGTCCGGCGGCAGGATCATCTTGAAGTGCTCCGGATGCGTCGCCCACAAGGTCTTGAAGCCGGCGACGATGCCGGCGCCGTCGCCGATCTTGCTCAGGGTCAGCCCGGCGACCAGCAAGCCGCCGAGCACCAGCAACGACACCTGCACGATATCGGTCAACGCGACCGCCTTGAGCCCGCCGTACAGCTGATAGGCCAGGGCAAAACCGCCGAGCAGGCTCAGCGCCAGCATCTGCTCCATGCCGGTCACTTGCACGATCGCCAGTGAGCCGAGCCACAGGATCGAGGTCAGATTGACGAACACGTACAGGCCGAGCCAGAACACCGCCATCAGCGTGCGGATGCGGGTGCCGTAACGTTCCTCGAGGAACTGCGGCATGGTGTAGATGCCGTTGCGCAGGAAGATCGGCAGGAAGAACTTGCCGACCACCAGCAAGGTCGCGGCCGCCATCCATTCATAAGACGCGATCGCCAGGCCGAGCGCATAGCCGGACCCGGACATGCCGATGATCTGCTCGGCGGAGATGTTGGCGGCAATCAGGGAGGCGCCGATCGCCCACCACGGCAGCGCCTTGCTGGCGAGGAAGTAATCCTTCGCGGTTTTCTCGTGCCCGGGTTTCTCGCGCGAGACCCACTGCGCGAGAGCGAACACGCCGGCCAGATAGACCAGGACGATGAGGGTGTCGAGCAGCGAGAGTTTCATGCGGTCCTGTCTGTCCGGGGCGGTGTCTTCGCCGTTCTACGCGCTGCCGTGCGGCGCGGCCATGGTCGCGGCCGCTGTTCATCGATGAATTCGATTGCAGTGGCTAGGTGTGTGGCGCGAGAGGCGGCGCGGCGGCGGGAAGATGGCGCACGGAAACTCGTCGAACGACCCCCGCTCTTCGCGCACGGCCGCTTCGAATCCCCGTCGCCTGCCCGCACGCCGTGGAGGTTCGCGCGGGGCGGAGCGAGGGGCTTGGGACGCGGTACGACAGCCATCAAAAGTTCCAGCGCACCCGCACGCCGTAGCTGCGCGCATCGTTGAGGAAGCGCGTGTTGACGCCGGAACCGACCAGGGCCTTCTGCGACACGTCCTTGTTGGTCAGGTTGCTGCCCCAAACCTCGACCCGCCAGGCACCGTCGAGCGTGGTGAAACCGGCGCCGGCATTGATCTGGGTGAAGCCCTTCTGCTCGTCGGGGAAGCCCGCGGTCGCCGAGTCTTCGATGCGGCCGACGGTGCCGGCGGTGTCGCGCAGGAAGATCACGTCGCGGTCGTTGTACTGGGTCAGGAAGAACGACGAGCGATACGCAGCCAGCACCTGCCAGTCGAAGGTGCCGCGCGAGAACTCGATGGCCTGTTGCAAACGCGCATTGAAGGTGTATTTGGACGAGAGCGGCAGGTCGTTGCCGGACAGGTCGATCTGCGAGGTGATGCCGCCGTTGCCGAAGTCCTGGCTGCGCACGTCGGCAACCACGCCCTCCTTGATCTCGGTCTGCAGGTACAGCGCATTGAGGTCGAGGGTGAAGCCGCCGCCGAAGCGCAGGCGGCTTTCGGCCTCGATGCCGTACAGCTCGGACTTGCCGACGTTGCGATTGACCAGGGCGAAACCGGTGGCCTCGCCGTCGGGGTTGAAGGCGATCACGCTGAGGTCCTGGAAGACCTGGTCGTCGTAGTCGTAGTAAAAGCCGCTGACGTTGAAGGTCGAAGTGCGGCCGAGGAACTCGAAGGAATTCTTCGAACCGATTTCGAACGCGGTCAGTTTCTCCGGCTTGTAGGTTTCCGGAATCACGTTGACGTCGAAGCTGTCGTTGAAACCGCCGGCCTTGTGGCCGGTGGAGACGGTCGCGTACAGCAGGTTGCGCTCGCTGAGGTCGTACTCGAAGCCCAGGCGCCAGTCGATGAAGTCGAACGCGCTGGAGCCGTGCTGCGCCGACGGCACGCCAAGCACGAGAAAGCTGTGCTGGCCGTTGGCCGGGCAGTTGACGGTGTTGCCGCCGGTGTCGGGGCGGTCGACGCAGGTGCCGTTCGGGCGGCTGCCGTCGACGATGCCGGCGAGTTGTTGCTGCATGGTGTCGCGCGCGCCGGCCTGCAGGATGCCCTGCAACAGGAAGCGGGCGAGGTCGGCGTTGCTGGTCAGGCCGGTCACCTCGAACGAGGGCCGGTCGAGCAGGGTCGGCTTGAAGCCTTCGGTGCCGAGGCGGGTCTGGAACACGCCGCCGTCGCCGCCCAGGCCGATGGTCCAGTTGCCGCCGATGCCGTCGCGCGACTTGCGCTCGTCGGTGTAGCGCACGCCGCCTTTGACCCGCAGGCGCTCGTTGACGTCGAAGGTGCCGTCGCCGAACGCCGCCCAGGACTTGCCGTCGACGTCGGGCATGGTGAATTCGGTGCCCGAGTAGAACGCGCCCTTGTCGGCGAGGGCCATGAAACCGACCTGCTGCTTCTCGTGGAAATAGAAGCCGCCTGTGGTCCAGCGGAAACGCGCATCGTCGTCGGACGACAGACGCAGCTCGTGGGTCTGCGATTGCGAACGCGCCTGCAGGTAGTTGGTGCCGAAATTGTCGTAGTCGATGCCGCCCCAGGTCGCCGGCTCGCCCGGCGGACGCGCGCGCAGATCGCGCCCCGGCCAGGTATTGCCGTCGGCGGCGGCGTTGATCTGGAAATAGTCGACGTCGCGGTAGCTGCCGTTGTACTCCAGGGCGACGCCGCCGAAATCGTAACGGACCGTGTCCTGGAAACCCCACAGCTTGTTGTCGACCTTGCCCTGCACGCCGCGGTAGATGACATCGCGCATGTCGATGTCTTCGGACGTATAGCCTTCCTGCGCAGCGCGGAACAGGCCGGCGCCGGGATAACCGGTGCCGAGTTCGCGGCCGACGTCGAGCATCGCGAACACCGACAGCTTGTCGTCGGGTTCGTACAGGAACGACAAGCGCCCGGCGCTGTCGTCCTGGATGCCGGCCGGGTCGAGGTGCTGCCACAGGCCGACGTTCTTGAAGCCGGCGTTCTTTTCGACGTGATAACCGGCGAAGCGAAGCGCGGCGTATTCGCCGAGCGGGAAATTCAGCGCGGTCTCATAGCCTTTCTGGTCGCGGTTGCCGACCTCGCCCTGCACGTAGCCGCTGAACCGGCCGCCGAGCTCGGGCTTCTTGGTGACGATGTTGAGGGTGCCGGCGAGCGCGTTGCGGCCGCGCAGGGTGCCTTGCGGGCCCTTGTTGATCTCGACGCGTTCGAGGTCGTAGAACATGCCGCCGAGGCCGCGCGGACGCGGGATGTAGGCGCCGTTGACGTGCGGCGCGGCGCCGGGGTCGCCGAGTTCGGTGTTGTTGGACGAACCCACGCCGCGGATGAAGACTTCGGTCGCGCCTTCCTGGTTGGAGATGCTCAGACCCGGCACGGCGACCTGCATCTGGCGCAGTTCGTTGTTGATGCCCAGCCCGCGCAGATCGTCCTGCGACAACGCCTGCGCGGTGCCGGCGTACTTCTGCAGGCTTTGCTCGCGGCGTTCGACGGTGACGATCACCGAATCCAGATCGGTCGCCTCTTTGCCCGATGCGGGCTGCGCATCGGCGGGCGTCGACGCGTTGTCCTGGGCGGCGGCGTGGCCGGCCAGCAGCGCGGCGAAGATCGCAAAACTCAAGGTCGAGCCGCGGACACGCTGGTGCATAGGCACGTTCATCAGGACATCCCCTCCCCGGGGCCGGCTGCGAGCCGATCGTGTTGTCTGTGGTGTGAGCGCGCGCCGGTCCGACAGGCCGGCGGCAGTGCGCAAAGCTTGTAGCGCGGCTATGACAGCGCTGTCAACTTGCGTACAGGATGCGGCAATGCAACATGGTTGCGTCGCACAACCGATCGCCGCGGCGAGGCCAGGACGGCTGGCCCAAGAGAGCGTGATGCGGATCACGCGCAACGCGTATTCACCGAGGCGTAAGCGTTTTCAACGCACGCGCGGCGACTGCGCGTCTGCGACCAAAGTCGATGGCGCAGGCGATCGCGTCGATAGAACTCGCAGCACATTGCTCGCTCTTGCATGCGCACGGGTTTGCGCAATGCATCACGCGTGCGCGCACGCCGCAGCGGCCGCCCACGCACGGCACGGCGCTTGCGGGCCGCGCCAACGAAGAACCCCGGCCGCAGCCGGGGTTCCTGGCATTGCCTTGCGAACGACAGATGCGATTACGGCATCGCGTCGGTGGCCGCGTCGGCATCGACGATGCCGGTACCGATCAGCTGCGGCGGCACCGGCGGGATCGGGAACGGACGCGCGGTGGCCTTGATCAGGCGTTCGATCACCGCCGGCACTTCGTCGGGCGCCGGCTTGGATTGCATCAGCGCGACCACGCCGGCCACGAACGGCGCCGCCATCGAGGTGCCGTTGTAGTTCGCGTAGCTCGGTGCGCCCGGCGTGGTCGTACCGGTATTGAGCGTGGACAAAATGCCCACGCCCGGCGCCGCCACGTCGACCACGCTGGTGGTGCCCCAGTTCGAGAAGCTGGCCTTGCCGCCGGCCGAGGTGCTGGCGCCGACGGTGATCACGTTGAGGCAGCTCGCCGGTTGGAAGTTGGCGGCGTTGGCGTTGCTGTTGCCGGCCGCCACCACCACCGTCACGCCGCGCTGCACCGCGCCGTTGATCGCGTTCTGAAAGGTCGAACTGCAGGTGCCGCTGCCGCCGAGGCTGAGGTTGATCACCACCGCCTTGTTGGCGCCGACCGCGGGCACGCTGGCGACGGTGCCGCCCGACGCCCAGGTGATCGCATCGGCGATATCGACCAGAGTGCCGCCGCATTTGCCGAGCGCGCGCGCGGTCAGCACCTTGGAGCGGAACGCGGTGCCGGCCACGCCGGTCTGGTTGTTGGTGACCGCCGCGGCGATGCCGGTGACGTGGGTGCCGTGCCAGCTCGACGGATTGGTGCCGCACCAATCGCCCGGGTCGGCGGGATTGCTGTCGCGGGCGCTGCCGTCGTTGGCGGTAGTGACGTTGGTGATGAAGTCGTAGCCGGTCGGCGTGGTCAGGTTGGCGGCGAGGTCGGGATGCGTGGTGATGCCGGTGTCGATCACCGCGATGATCTTGCCCTGGCCCTGAAAACCGTTGTCCCAGGCGGTGTTGGCGCGAATGCCGCCGACGGCCCCGTGCAGGCCGTACTGCGAGGGATAGCTGGGATCGTTCGGGGTCAGGATCGGCTGGAAGATCGAGTTCGGCTCGATGTATTCGACATCGGGGTTGGCGGCGATCTGCTGCATCAGCGTGGTCGCTTCGACCACGTCGAGCGGACGGCTGACTTCGACCAGTTCGGCGCCGGTCGAGACTGGGCCGGCGTGCTTGATGGTCAGGTCCTTCTGCCCCAGGGTGCCGACGGCGGTGCTGAGTTCGCGTTGGAAATCCAGGGCTTTCGGCGCACCCGACTTATAGGCGACGACGAAGCCGGCGACCGGGCGGTCGGGATCGAGGCTGCTGAGGTTGATGCGATCGGCGGCGAAGGCCGGCGCGGCGAGCAGGATGGATACGGTGGCGACCGCCAGCGCATGCCGGCGAAGCTTGGACTTTGATGGCTGAGACATTGCGAAACTCCCGTGAGGTTTCGTAAGCCGCACAATGCGGCGGAACCGTCCTGGTTCTCTCTCGCGATCGACTGTTGAGGGACTGCTGCCTAGCGCGAGCGCGTCCGGACGTGGAGCGGACACAGCGCTATGTCCGCGCTAGGCAGCCTAGGCGCTCATGCCGCGCGCGCAAGGCGCAAATGCATCGTCATCACAGCGCATTCGTGAACCCGCGGGATGGATATGGGATTCGCTCGCAGGCTGCGGGCGTTGCCTGAATATCGAAACGAATCGCGCGCGAACGCGCCGTTCGCGCACGCCCGGCGGAACTGCGACGGCGCGCGCGAATCATGGCCCTGGCTAATTTTTCGCCATTGGAAAATCGCAACCGAGAGTGGCTCGCCAGGCGAATGCGCCCGCGCGACATCGCGGCGCGAGCGGGCCGTGTCGAAGGCGTCGTAACGAACGTGCGCGGGCCATCGCAACGCGACGGGCCGCTGGGCGGCTTATTCCATGAACACCGCTTCGACGTTGTGGCCGTCGGGATCGAGCAGAAAGGCGGCGTAATAACCCGCGCCGTAGTCCTCGCGCAGGCCGGCGCCGCCGTTGTCGCGGCCGCCGGCCTTGACGCCGTCGCGATGGAAGCCGTCGACGGCGGCGCGGCTTGTGGCGCGGAAAGCGACATGCGCGCCGCCGCGCGCTTCGGCGTCGGGATACAGCCACAGCGCCGGCGCATCCTTCGGGCCGAGCCCGGCGCCGCTGTCGTCGCTGGAGCCGACGACGTGGCCGAGCGGCTTCAGTGCGGCACGGTAGAACTTCAGGCTGGCGGCGAGATCGCGCACCTTCAAACCGATGTGGTCGTACATGGCGGAACCTCCTGAAAGGGAGGTCAGCTTGCGACGACGCGACCGATGCGTTCTTGGAAAATCTTGCGGTCGCCGCGCGCCGCCTGGCGGAAGCGGCGCGGCGAGACGCCCGCGGCGCGATGAAAGCTGCGGCTGAAATTGGACAGGTCGGCAAAACCGCTGTCGTAGGCCACCTCGGTGATCGCCCGCTGCGGGTCGGCCAACATCGAGGCGGCGCGACGCAGGCGGGCGCGCAGCAGATACTGGTGCGGGGTGACGCCGAGCGCGTCGGCGAACAGGCGCAGGAAATGGAAGGCGCTGAGCCCGGCGATGCGCGCGCCGTCGTCCAAGCCGACGGCGCGATGCGCATTCGCGTCCAGCCACATCGCCGCCTCGACCGCGCGACGGCGGTCGGCGGCGCGCGGCCTGGGTCGCGTGCTGGCCGTACCTTCGACGGTGTCGACGCAACGCCGTGCCAGCAGCAGGCCGACTTCGTCGACGCCGAGGTCGCTGCGCCCCTCGGCCGCGGCCTGGGCGAGTTCGCCCCAGACCATCAACTCCGGCAAGGGCGGCACGCCGCCTGCACGCCACAGCGCGCTGTCCGCGCCGAGTTCGTCGACGAGTTCGGGCGACAGGTGGAACGACAGGCATTCGTCGCCGCAGCCGTGATGCTCGTGGGTGCACAGGAACTCGTCGCCGGCGTGGCCGATCAACAGACTGCCGGCGACCAGCTCGTAGGCCTCGCCGCGCACGCGGTAACCGAAGCTGCCGCGGCGTACGTAAGAGATGCAATGGCTGCGATGGCGCTCGACGAAAGGCGCATCCTGTGGACCGGCCCCGCAGCGGTAATCGACCGCGCGGAGCGATGCGCCTTCACTGAGCGGGGTGATGTGCATACGGCCGATGCTAGGCCCGGGTGCGGACCGTGGCAATGGCCGAATCCGGGATTTCCTTGCCGATGGCGGCCCTCACCCCAACCCCTCTCCCGTGAACGGGAGAGGGGCTTTACCGCGAGTGCGGCAGTCAGCGTTCTTCCCACTCAGCTCTCGTAAGCCGACTCGCCATGGGTGGTGATGTCGAGGCCTTCGCGCTCGGATTCCTCCGGCACGCGCAAGCCCACCAGCAGCTTGACGATCGCGAAGGCGATCACCGAGACCACGCCCGACCAGACCACGGTGATGCCGACGCTCAGCGCCTGCACGCCGACCTGTTGGGCGATGGTCTCGTTGCCGGCGCCGAGGCCGAAGCCGCCGAGCGCGGGCGAACTGAACACGCCGGTCAACAACGCACCGATGATGCCGCCCAGGCCGTGCACGCCGAACACATCGAGCGCGTCGTCGGCGCGCAACAGGCGCTTGAGGCCGTGCACGCCCCACACGCAGACCGCACCGGCGATCGCCCCGATCGCGATCGCGCCGAACGGGCCGACCGTGCCGCAGGCCGGAGTGATCGCGACCAGGCCGGCGACCACGCCCGAGGCGCCGCCGAGCATCGACGGCTTGCCCTTGATCACCTTCTCGACCAGGCTCCAGGCCAACGCCGCCGCGGCCGTGGCCAGCAAGGTGTTGAGGAAGGCCAGCGCCGCACCGGCGGTGGCTTCGAGGTTGGAGCCGGCATTGAAGCCGAACCAACCCACCCACAGCAGCGACGCGCCGATCATGGTGAAGGTGACGTTGTGCGGCTTGATCGCCTCGCGTCCGTAGCCCACCCGCTTGCCGACGAAGTAGGCGCCGACCAGGCCGGCGATACCGGCGTTGATGTGCACCACCGTGCCGCCGGCGAAGTCGATCGCGCCCTTGGCGAACAGATAGCCGTCGGGCCCGTACCAGACCATGTGCGCGATCGGCAGATAGGCGAAGGTGAACCAGATCGCCGAGAACAGCAGCACCGCCGAGAACTTGATGCGTTCGGCGAAGGCGCCGACGATCAGCGCGCCGGTGATGCCGGCGAAGGTCGACTGGAAGGCGATGAAGACGTACTCCGGCAACGACACGCCGGCGGTGAAGGTGGCCGCCAGCGAGGCCTTGTCGACGCCCTTGAGGAACAACTTGTCGAAGGTGCCGATGAAAGCGTTGCCGCCGCCGAAGGCCAGCGAGTAACCGTAGGTCACCCACAGCAGCACGATCAGCGAGAACACCGCCAACACCTGCATCAGCACCGACAGCACGTTCTTGGAACGCACCAGGCCGCCGTAGAACAGGGCCAGGCCCGGTACGGTCATCAACAGCACCAACAGGGTCGAGGTCAGCATCCAGGCGACATCGCCCTTGTCGACCACGGGCGCAGCCGCGGCCGCGGCGTCCTGCGCGTGCGCGACGCCGGCCGACAGCAGCGCCAGGACCGGCGCGGCGGTCACGGCCAGGGTGCGGGTGATCCGCTCGCGCGAGCGGGAATCGATCGTCGTATCTTTCATTTCGTTTCTCGCGTGGAGGGTCACAGGGCGTCGTCGTCGAGCTCGCCGGTGCGGATGCGCACCGTGTTCTCGACCGGCAGGACGATGATTTTTCCGTCGCCGACCTTGCCGGTGCGCGCGGCGTTCTGGATCGACTCCAAGGCCGCATCGAGCAGGCTGTCGGGGACGGCGCACTCGATCTTGAGCTTGGGCAGGAAATCGACGACGTACTCGGCGCCGCGGTACAGCTCGGTGTGGCCCTTCTGGCGTCCGAAGCCTTTGACTTCGGTGACGGTGATGCCCGATACGCCGACTTCGGTCAGCGCCTCGCGCACCTCGTCGAGCTTGAACGGGCGGATGATGGCAATGATCAGTTTCATCTCGCAGCTCCGTGGTGGTTCGTGTGCGGTCGTGCGCCGGGCGTGCTCAGAACGCCTTGCTCACGGTCAGGGTGAAGGCGTCGTCGGCCAGGAAGTTGCCGTGGGCATTGGTGTAGAAGGCTTCTTCGGCATCGGTGCCGCTGTAGGCGGCGGCGACCGAGAAGCCGTTATCGAAGCTCTTGGTCACGCCCACTTTCCAGTCGGCGTATTCGAAGTCCTTGTTGTGCTCGATCCACTGCTTGCCGCCGTGGACGTTGAGCGTCCAGCCCGGCTGAAAAGTCCAGTTGAGGTTCGCGTCGAGGTAGCCGCTGCCGTCGGAATCGGCGTAGCCGAACAGATCGGTCACGGCATAGGAATATTTGAGCCCGACCGACACCGTCTCCGACGGCGCCAGCGTGCCGCCGAGATAGATCTCGGTGGTGTCGGGGCTGTTGAAGCCGCTCGGGTAGTCGCCGGGGTAGTAGTAGGTCAGCACGCCGACGTCGTAGGAGAACAGCTCGCCGGCCTTGCCGCGGTAGCCGACGTAACCGTCGAGTTCCAGGCTGTTGGAGATGTCGTCGCCGATCACGACGGTGTCCGACAGCCAACTGACGTTGCTGCCCCAGGCGCCGACGTAGAAACCGCTGTCGTGCGCGTACTCGATGCCGCCCTGCAAGGCGGGGTTCTGGTTGTTCTGCGACACCCCTCGGAACAGGTAGTCGCTGGTCAGGCTCACCGAGCCCGAGGTTCCGGCGTGCGCGGTCGTGGCCGCGAGCGCGGCGAACGCGAGCGCGGTGGCGAGCGCCGTCTTGGCCAGCGCGGTCTTGCCGGCGGCGCCGGCGGCGTTTTCGGTTTTGCTATGTAACGACATGACGCAGGCTCCTCATAAGCGGTGGCCCCTCCCCGGTCATTGCTTCATTGCGCTCCGGCCGCATCGACGCCTTCGTCGTGCTCGTGCCGGAGGTGGACGCGCGGGCGGACTCTGCGGTCCGCGCCTGCGTCGAATGGCTGTCCTCCTGTCGGTGCGGTCGTCCTGGCACCGCGCGGGTCGATCGGTCGCGGCTCGATGGCTGCGTACTCGTCGCGTCGGTTGCAGTGCGTCGGTCGATCGTTTCTGGGTTTCGGGGGGGTTTGCGTTTCTGCTGCGTTTTCGGTTTTCGGTCCGGGACTTTGCGCTGCGTGTCCTGGGTTTGTTCGGGCAAGCCGCTCCCGCGACGTCGGCGGCGGGCCGATATCGGGTGGCGTGGGCGAGTGGCGTCGCCCAGGTGGGTTCGTCTTCCCTGAAAGCGACACGGCCCGGAGCGTTAGCCCCGGGCCGTGTGCTGGTTACCGCATGTCGCGCATCGCGTCCGCGCGCCGCCGCGTGGCGTCCCGCCGCGCCGCATCGAAGCGGCGCGGGCGATCGGGACGGCAGGCGGGTGGCGGCAAGGCGTAGGCGCTCATGTGATCAGACCGCGTAGTACATCTGGTATTCGAGCGGGTGGGTCGCGGCGCGGAACTTGGTCACTTCCTGCATCTTCAGCGAGATGTAGCTGTCGATGAAGTCGTCGGTGAACACGCCGCCGGCCTTGAGGAAGTCGCGGTCCTTGTCGAGCGCTTCGAGCGCCTGATCGAGCGAGTGGCACACGGTCGGGATGCCCTTCTCCTCTTCCGGCGGCAGGTCGTAGAGGTCCTTGTCGCTCGGCGCGCCCGGGTCGATCTGGTTCTTGATGCCGTCCAGGCCGGCCATCATCAGCGCGGCGAAGGTCAGGTAGCCGGACTGGATCGGGTCGGGGAAGCGCATCTCGATGCGGCGCGCCTTCGGGTTGGCCACGTACGGAATGCG
>Ga0307406_10000936_pt1 | contig 16315 bp, 12 predicted proteins | sample 322Cmetagenome_3_FD_203706 | JGI IMG/M metagenome (GOLD analysis project Ga0307406, IMG submission 203706) | Maize rhizosphere microbial communities from greenhouse at UC Davis, California, United States - 322HYB-C-2 | ecosystem: Host-associated > Plants > Roots > Rhizosphere > Soil | place... | reverse complement strand
CCGCGAAGGCTGACCTAGCCTGAGGGCATGAGCACGCACATCGCCGCAGAGCCCGGCCAGATCGCCCCCGTCGTCCTGTTCCCCGGTGACCCGCTGCGGGCGAAGTGGATCGCGGAGACCTTCCTCCACGACGCCGAGCTGTACACCGAGACCCGCGGGATGCTGGGCTTCACCGGCACCTGGGAGGGACACCGCATCTCGGTGCAGGGCTCGGGCATGGGCCAGCCGTCGATGGCGATCTACGCGAACGAGCTGTTCGAGTCGTACGACGTGCAGACGGTGGTGCGCGTCGGCTCGTGCGGTGCGCTGACCGAGAAGCTGGCCGTGCGCGACATCATCATCGCGAACGGGGCCTGCACCGACTCCGGCATCAACCGCGTGCGCTTCCACGGGCTGGACTACGCGCCCGTCGCCGATTTCTCACTGCTGCGCGCGGCCGTCGAGGCGAGCGAGTCGGAGCCGCCGGCATCCGCTGTCCACGTGGGCCTGCTGCTGTCGAGCGACCAGTTCTACAGCACACGTCCCGAGCTCAACGAGCCGTTCGTGCAGCACGGCGTGCTGGGGGTCGAGATGGAGACGAGCGGTCTCTACACTCTCGCCGCGTACTACGGGCGACGGGCGCTCAGCATCTGCACGGTCTCCGATCACATCGTGACCGGCGAGCAGACCACGGCACAGGAGCGCGAGCAGACGTTCGGCGACATGATCCGCATCGCGCTGCGGGCCGCGACCGCGGGCTGAGCGGGGGCGCGGGCGCGGGGTCGGCCTGGTGAGCCGTTCACAACTCAGCCATTCTTCTCCGGAAGCGGCCGTGATCACCCGTTCTCCGGCCGTTGCGCCCGATCCTGGCTGAGTTATGACCGGGCGTCGGTAGCAAGCCCCTGCCGCGTTGACCGCGGCGCGCGGAATCAGGCGAACGCGGCGCATCAGGCCGTTTCTCGACAGAACAGCCTGATTCCGCGTGATGGCCTGTTCCGGCGCGGCGCGCGGCCGGCGCCCGGTAGGGGATGATCGAAGGATGCTCCTCGATGCGCTTCCCGACGGATCCGACCCGGATGCCGTCTACCTGGCGTTCGTCGAATGGGCAGAGTCGACCGGCATCCGCCTCTACCCCGCCCAGGACGAGGCGATCATCGAGATCGTCTCGGGCAACAACCTGATCCTGTCGACGCCGACCGGCACCGGGAAGTCGCTCGTCGCGGTCGGAGCGCACTTCGCAGCGCTGGTCGCCGGACGGCGGTCGTTCTACACCGCGCCGATCAAGGCGCTGGTGAGCGAGAAGTTCTTCGCCCTGGTCGACGTGTTCGGCGCACAGAACGTCGGCATGATCACCGGCGACTCCTCGGTGAACGCGGATGCACCGATCATCTGCTGCACCGCCGAGATCCTCGCGAACCTCGCGCTGCGCCAGGGCACCGACATGAACGTCGGCCAGGTCGTCATGGACGAGTTCCACTTCTACGCCGACCCGGAGCGCGGCTGGGCATGGCAGGTTCCGCTGCTCGACCTGCCGCAGGCGCAGTTCATCCTGATGTCGGCCACGCTCGGCGATGTGACCACGCTCGCCGCCGACCTCACTCGGCGCACGAGCCGCGAGACGGCATCCGTCACGGGTGTCGAGCGCCCGGTGCCGCTGCACTTCTTCTACGAGACGACGCCGATCCACGAGACGATCGACGATCTGCTGAACACCGGCCAGGCGCCGATCTACATCGTGCACTTCTCGCAGGCGGCCGCGATGGAGCGCGCGCAGGCGCTTTCGAGCACCAAGGTCACGACGCGCGAGCAGCGCGATCAGATCGCCGACCTCATCGGCGAGTTCCGGTTCACCACGGCGTTCGGCAAGACGCTCTCGCGCTTCCTCCGTGCGGGCATCGGCGTGCACCACGCCGGCATGCTGCCGAAGTACCGGCGCCTCGTCGAGCAGCTCGCTCAGCGCGGACTGCTGCGCGTCATCTGCGGCACAGACACCCTCGGCGTCGGCATCAACGTGCCGATCCGCACCGTGCTGCTCACGGCGCTGACGAAGTTCGACGGCACGCGCATGCGGCAGTTGAACGCGCGGGAGTTCCACCAGATCGCCGGCCGAGCAGGGCGCGCGGGCTTCGACACCGCCGGCACGGTGGTCGCGCAGGCGCCCGAGCACGAGAGCGAGAACGCCGCGGCGGTCAAGAAGGCCGGCGACGACCCGAAGAAGAAGCGCAAGATCGTGCGCAAGAAGGCTCCGGACGGCTTCGTGTCGTGGGGGGAGCCCTCGTTCCGCAAGCTCATCGACGCGGTACCCGAGACGCTGACCTCGCACATGCAGATCACGAGCGCCATGATGCTCAACGTGATCGCCCGCGGCGGCGACGTGTTCGCCAATATGCGCTCGCTGGTATACGACAACCATGAGCCGCGATCTCGCCAGCGCGAACTCGCGATCCGGGCGATCGGCATCTACCGCACGCTCCGCGAATCCGGGATCGTCGAGACCTTCGACGATGGGCCCCTGAGCTCGTCGAAGGGCATCCGGCTCACGGTCGACCTGCAGCCGAACTTCGCCCTCAACCAGCCGTTGTCGCCGTTCGCCCTCGCGGCGTTCGAGCTGCTCGACCCGGACGCTTCGACAGGCTCAGCGGCCCAGAACGGTGTGGGAACAGGGAACTATGCCCTCGACATGATCTCGATCGTGGAGGCGACGCTCGACGATCCGCGCGCCGTGCTGAGCCAGCAGGAGTTCCTGGCCCGCGGTGAGGCCGTCGCCGCGATGAAGTCCGAGGGAATCGAGTACGACGAGCGGATGGAGCTGCTCGAGCAGGTCACGTATCCGAAGCCCCTCGACGAGCTCCTCACGGCCGCGTTCGAGACCTTCAGTGCAGCGCAGCCGTGGATCCGCGACTTCGAGCTGCACCCCAAGTCCGTGGTGCGCGACATGTACGAACGAGCCATGTCGTTCGGGGAATATGTCGCCTACTACAAGATCGCCCGTTCCGAGGGCGTCGTGCTCCGGTACCTCTCCGACGCCTACCGCGCCGCCTCGCAGACCATCCCCGAAGAGCTGAAGGACGAGGATCTCCGCGACCTCATCGAGTGGCTCGGCGAGCTCGTGCGGCAGGTCGACTCGAGCCTGCTCGACGAGTGGGAGGAGCTGCGCGCCGGTATCGACAACGGCCGCTTCGACGATGGGTCCCTGAGCCTGTCGAAGGGCGACGAGCCGATCGTTCCGCCCGCGCCCAAGCGCCTCACGAGCAACGTGCGCGCCTTCCGCATCCTGGTGCGCAACGAGCTGTTCCGGCGCGTGCAGCTGGCCGCTCGCGAAGACGTGGACGCCCTCGCCGAACTCGACCCGGCGTTCGGCGCCGACGCGTGGTCCGCCGCGCTCGACGGCTACTTCGACGACCACGACGAGATCCTCACCGGGGCGGACGCGCGCAGCTCGAAGCTCCTGCTCCTCGAGCAGGGCAGCGCGCAGTGGACTGCTCGTCAAATCCTCGACGACCCTGCCGGCGACCACGACTGGGGCATCTCCGCGACCGTCGACCTCGCGGCATCCGACGAAGCCGGCGAAGCCGTGCTCACCGTGACCGGGGTCGACCGGCTGTAGCCGCGGCATCCTCCCCTCTCTCCACACCGACGACTCGGCCGAATCGCCGCAGCGTCTCTCTCCGATGCGAGGCGGCGATCACCGTTCCCTGGAAGCGTTCGAGGACGTCGGAGATGATGCGCTCCGACTCGGCATCCAGACTCGCGGTGACCTCGTCGACGATGAGCACCCGCGGCTCGCGGCACAGCGCCCGCGCCAGGGCCAGCCGTGCGCGCTGGCCGCCGGAGAGGCGCACCCCGTGCTCCCCGAGATCGTCGTCCAGGGTGATCCAGCCCTCGGCGCCGACCCGTCTGAGCGCGCCGTGAAGCTCCTCGTCGGCGCGGGCTTCGGCACCCCGCACGAGGTTCTCCCGCACGGTGCCGTGGAAGAGCCGGGCATCCTGCTCCACCACGGCCACGGTCCGGCGAAGATCGCGATCGTGGATGCGAGCGAGGGGGTACGCGACGCCCGCCGCATCGACGAGTGCGACCATGCCCGCCGAGGGGTCCCACAGCCGGGCGGCGAGTGCGATGACCGTGCTCTTGCCTGCGCCGGACGGGCCCGCGAGTCCGATGTGCTCGCCAGGATCGACGTCGATCGACCAGCCACGCAGAACTTCCTGCTGATCGTCATAGGAGAACGCGACGTTCTCGAAGCGCACGCCGAGTGGACCGGCGGGCAGTGGAAGCGGGCAATCGACCGGCGCAACGACCGGTGGACGGTGCAGACCCGCGACCACGCGCTCCGCGCTGGCGATCAGCGGATGCAGCTCCGATACGGTGTGCGCCGCATCAGCCACGGCGGCGACACCCGCGACGGCGAGTGCGATCGCGGCGGGCAGCAACGCCGCCTGAGTCCCGCCGACCGCGCCACCGAGGAGGGAGGCGACGATCACCCCGATCACGACGGCGGTGAGGATCAGCTCGCGCGTCCCGTCGACGAGATGGGCGATCCTCTCCCGGCGGCGGGCGATGAGCGCAGAGCGCCGGGTCCCGGCGACCGCCTCGCGCACGACCCGGCTCTGCAGCCCGTAGGCGAGGACCTCGCGCAGCGCCCCGAGCGCGTCGACCAGCCGTTCGGACTGCTCTTCGCGCTCCCGCTGCTCGCGTGCACCGATGCGCCGTGCCGGTCCCGCTCCTGCCCAGGCGGTGAGCGTGACCGCGATCGCGCCCCCGAGCATCACGAACCCGGCCACGGGCAAGACGAGGAACGCGCAGACCACGGCTCCGACGAACAGTGTGAGCGCAGCGCCGATCTGCGCCACTGTGTGCGCGTAGAAGAACTCCAGCTTCTCGATGTCGGTCATCGCGACGGATGCCGCACGCCCGGAATGCTCGCGACGGCGCCCGGGAACACTACGCGAGTACGCGTCGAAGAGCGCCATCCGCAGCCGGGCGAGCACTCGATAGGCGAGGGCGTGGGACACGTCCATCTCGCGCCAGGTGAGGAACGTGCGCAACAGCACGAGCACTCCGAGAACGGTCCACCAGACAGTCGGCGGCCACTCGCCGTGTACGACGGCCCCGCCGACGCCGAGCGCCGCGAGCACACCGATGGCGGCGAGCGCACACAGGCTCGCGGTGGCGATCAGGTAGCTGCCGACGATGCGCCGCCATTCGGGTCGCAGCGGAGGGAGCAGCCGGGCGAGGATGGCTCCGGCCGAAGTCATGATGCCTCCTTCACGAGCACGCCGTCGCGCAGCACCCGCACGTCGGCGACCCTGGCGAGAGCCTCGGGGCGGTGGCTGATCATGAGCACGATCCTCTCGGCGGCGACGCGTTCGAGCGTCTCGGCGACGGTCAGCGCACTGCGGTCGTCGAGGGCGCTGGTCGGCTCGTCGACGAGCAGCACGGGACGGTCGGCGAGCAGCGCTCTGGCGAGGGCGAGGCGCTGCCGTTGCCCGCCGGACAGGCTCGTCCCCGCCTCAGCCACCATCGCGTCGAAGCCTCCGGGGATCGCCCGGATCTCATCGAGCACGCCGGCCGCGGCGCACGCATCCTCCAGCGCCTCCTGCCCGGCATCGAACAGATCGACGTTCTCCCTGATGGTGCCGGCGAACAGGACGGGGCGCTGGGAGACGACGGCGACATCGCTCGGGCGGAGGGGGCGCCCATCGAGCTCCACCGCCCCCGCTGTCGGCGGGAGGAAGCCGAGGATCAGGTCGAAGAGCGTCGATTTACCTGCACCCGACGGCCCGGCGATCGCGAGCACCTCGCCGCGCTCGACGTGGAGGTCGACACCGCGCAGGACGTCGTCATCGGCGCCCGGGTAGCGATACGACAGGCTCGAGATGCGGAGCGCGTCGCCATCGGTTGCCGGCAGAGTGCCGAGGTCTGTCGCGGCCGGGGCGGACCGACGGAACGCGCCGAGTGCCGCCAACCCGGGAACGGCCGTGAGCCCGAGGAATCCGGCATGCCAATGACGAGAGAGCTCGCGGACCGGGCGGAAAGCCTCCGAGGAGAGCAGGAGCAGCACGTAGATCTCTACGACCGGCGGCTGCCCGGTCATGACGGAGACGACCGCGAGTCCGGCGGCGATCACCACCCCCGCCTGCACGGCGAAGTCGGTGATCGCCGTCTCCGCGAGCGACGACCGCATCACGCGTTCGGTGGCCATGCGCAGGGCTTCTGACCGCGCCTGCAAGCGGGAACGCGTCGCGGGGACATCGCCCAGCGCACGCAGCGTCGACATCCCGCGAAGCGACTCGAGCAGGTCGCCGCTGAGGGTCTCATAGCTGTCCCAGTGCGCGAAACCGCGCCGAGCGAGCATCCGCTTCCAGGCCAGCGGGCCCAGCACCGCGAGCAGGATCCCCACCGCGACGCACAGCGCGATCAGCGGGGACAGCACCGCGACGACGCACACCGCGATCGCGCTCCCGATGACGAGCTGCGCCACCGCGGGGATGTACTTCGCTACATAGGCGTCCGTGCCGTCGATGCCGTCGCCGAGCACGAGCCGGGTCGCGCCATCGCGGAGGCGAGCGTCGTGCAGCCGTCCGGGCACGAGTGCCGCCGCGACGGCCGCACCCCGCAGGTCTTCCCTGACCCGCCCTCCGAGGCATGCGGCGGCATCACCCTGCACCAGCGTCAGGAGCACGCGCGTCAGCCCGATCGCGAGGATCGCTCCGATGCCGGTCACCGCGCCCTCCGTGTCGCCGCGCACGAAGGCGGCGAGCGCCCAGGCGAGAGCGAGCGCCTGGAGCAGGTGCGTCGCGAACACGAGGAGAAGGAGCAGGATGCTCAGCGCCAGGAGCCAGGGATACCGTCGCGCTTCGCGCCACAGCTCGGGGACGATCATCATCGCGAACCTCCGGGAGAGTCGAGGAAGGCGACCGCGTGGAGGATCCACCGGGCACTTTCGCTCAATGATAATGATTCTCAATATCTACTACGATCTTCTGCATGCTCTCCCTTCTGGATTTCGCAGCCGGGGCCCCTGCCGGGTGCACCCCGTGAGCCGATCAGCCGAGACCCTGAGCGGACGACCCGCGCGACGTATCCGGTTCGACCGCGCGCACACACGAGGCGGCCGCAACCGCTCGCGACGGATGCTGCCCGTCGGCCCGACCGTGACCGCGCTCGCCGTGATCGCGGTTCTCGTGCTCGTGGTCTCCGCCTCCACCGGCCCCGTCGGAGTCGCGCCCATCGACGCCGCGAGGATCGTGATCGGCCATCTTCTCCCCGGCATGCCGTGGATGTCCGACGGCACACTCACCCCGCTGCAGGACCAGGCGGTGTGGCAGTTCCGCGTGCCGAGGTCGCTCCTCGCCGCACTCTCGGGCGCGGGGCTGGCCCTCGCCGGCGCGATGATGCAGGCCGTCGTTCGCAATCCGCTCGCCGAGCCGTACATTCTCGGCGTCTCCTCCGGCGCCAGCGTCGGCGCCGTGCTCGTGATCGTCTCCGGCGGCGCCACATTCCTCGGTCTCACGATGAGCGGCGCGGCGTTCATCGGCGCGATGGTCGCGTGCCTCCTCGTCGCCATGCTCGCGCGCATCCGCGGAGAGCTCTCGCCGACCAGGATGATCCTCGCCGGCGTCGCGCTGGGTGCTCTGCTGAGCGCGGTGACCAGCTATCTCACCCTCACCACGGATGCCCAGAACGTCGTCAGTGTGATGTTCTTCCTGCTCGGCAGCGTATCGGCGGCCGACATGTCGTCGCTGCTCATCCCCGCGGTCGCGCTCGCGATCGCGTGCACAGCGGTGTTCGGGCTCTCGCGGTCGATGAACGCGCTGCTCTCGGGCGACGAGTCCGCGATGGCCGTCGGCGTGCGCACGAGTCGACTGCGCGGTCTGCTCCTCGTGCTCGCATCCCTCCTGACCGGCGCGATCGTCGCCGTGAGCGGGGGGATCGGCTTCGTGGGCCTCGTCGTCCCGCACATCGCCCGGCTCCTCGTCGGCTCGGATCATCGGCGGATGCTGCCGGTGACCGTCCTCGGCGGAGCACTGTTCCTCATGATCGCCGACCTGCTCGCCCGCACGGTCGCGATGCCGACCGAGATCCCCCTCGGCATCCTCACCGCATTCGTCGGCGCACCCTTCTTCCTCTGGCTGATGCGCAGCGGTGGCGAGCGCGCGGGATTCGACCGATGAACGTGCAGTTCGACGGCGTGAGCGTCGTCCGCGGCGGTCGCACCGTGCTGCACGGAATCGACCTCGAGGTCGCCTCCGGACGCATCGTCGGGCTCGTCGGGCCGAACGGCAGTGGGAAGTCGACGCTTCTGCGCACGCTCTTCATGGGTCAGCGCCCGCACCGAGGGCGCGTCCTGATCGACGGAGCGGACGCCTCGCTGCTGGCGCCGCGCGCGCTCGCGCGCACCGTGTCGGTGATGCTGCAGGACGCGCCATCGGAGTTCGACCTGACCGTGCGGGAGACGGTCCTCGTCGGCCGCTCGCCGCACCGTCCGCCGTTCAGCCGGGACACCCGGGAGGATCAGTGCATCGTCGACGAGGCGCTGCGGACCGCCGACGTGCACGACCTCGGCGACCGCCTGGTGCGGACCCTCTCCGGCGGTCAGCGTCAGCGGGTGATGCTCGCGCGTGCTCTCGCGCAAGACGGGAGGATCCTCGTCCTCGACGAGCCGACGAACCACCTCGACATCGCCCACCAGCTCGATCTGATGCGTGTCGTGAGCGGACTCGGGACGACCGTGATCGCTGCCCTCCACGACCTCAACATCGCCGCGGCGTTCTGCGACGACATCGCCGTGCTCGATGAGGGCAGGCTCGTGGCCTTCGGCCCGCCCGACGCCGTGCTCACACCGGCGCTCGTCGACGAGGTCTTCGCTGTCACCGCACGCATCGCCATCGAGGTCGACACCGGTGCGAGGGCGATGACGTTCCACCCGCGCCGGCGCTCCGACCACGGAAGCACCGATATCCCGAACCACCCGACCAACCGAGGAGAAGAAGAATGACACCCCGTACCCGAACCACCCGTGTGCTCGCCGCCGTCACCGTCGGAGTGGGCGCGCTCGCCCTCTCCGCCTGCGGAAGCGGCGTCACCACCGCGACAGGACCCGCGTCGTCCGATCAGGCGATCACGATCGAGAACTGCGGCCGCACGATCGAGATACCGGCGACCCCGACCGCCGTCGTCGGAATGCACCCGTCGCAGACCGAGCTGCTGCTGCGCCTCGGACTCGCCGACTCACTCGTCGGCCAGGCCCAGGCCACGGCGCAGGAGCTTCCTGCCGACATCGCAGACCTCGCGGACGACGTGCCCGTCGTCGGCGGGGACACCCCTCCGAGCCGAGAGGAGCTCCTCGCCGTCGAGCCCGACTTCGTGTACTCGCCCACCACCTACGAATTCACCGCCGAGCAGGGCTTCGCGAGCATCGAGCAGTTGGACGAAGCCGGGGTCGCCGCCTACACGGCCACCGGAGGATGCTTCGACCGCCGCATGGAGGGCACCGTCACGGACCTCTTCACCGATCTGGAGAATCTCGGCGCGATCTTCCAGGTCTCGGACGAGGCGGACGCCCTCATCGAGTCGTCGCAAACCGAGCTCGACTCCGTCGCCGCCGCGATCGAGGGTCAGGATCGGCCGCGCGTCGCGCAGGTCTTCGTCGAAGGCACGACGCTGACGGCCATCGGCGCGGGCATCGAGTTCGACATCCTGCAGCGCGCCGGAGCGGACAACGTGTTCACCCCGGACGACCCGATGTTCGCGGACTTCTTCGCCGCCGAGATCACCCCGGAGTCCCTCGCGGCACAGGCCCCCGACGTGCTCGTCTTCGCCGTGTCCGACCCGGCGCACGAGGCGGCGGTCCGCGACCACCTGGCGAAGACCTTCCCGGAGATGCCGGCGGTGCGCGACGACCGCCTCATCGCCGTGTCCTCCACCGACATGTTCCCCGGCACCCTCGGCAACGTCTCGGCGGTCCGTCAGATCGCCGCGGCGCTCTACCCCGACGCCGTGTTCGACTGACCCGCACCGAGGTGACGGGGTGCCGGCCGGCGCCCCGTCACCTCGGCGGAGTACCCGTCAGAGCGATCGCCAGGTGAAGCGCCCGCCGAGCAGGGTGGCCGCGACCGGCATGTCGCGCAGGTCGTCGCGATCGCTCGCGTACGGGTCGCGATCGACGATCACGAGATCCGCCGGCTGTCCGACGGCGACCGACGAGCGGACGGATGCCGCCAGCGCCGCGTCCAGCGGCAGACGCTGCTCCGGATGCCAGGCGTCGCGGTCGCCCCGGCTGCGCGACGTCGCCGCGCTGAGCGAGATCCACGGGTCGAGCGGCGCGACCGGAGCATCCGATCCCAGCCGCAGCGACGCCCCGGCACGATGCAGCGACCCGAACGCGAACGCACGCGCCGTGCGCCCCGCCCAATGGTGGTCGGCGACGTCGCGATCGTCCATCGCATGCTCCGGCTGCACGCTCGCGATCAGCCCCAGCCGCGCGAACCGCGCGAAGTCCTCTTCGCGCACGAGCTGGGCGTGCTCGATCACGCCCTTCATGCCGAGCACCTCGAACGTGTCGAGCACCTCGGTGTTGGCGCGGTCGCCGATCGCGTGCACGGCAGCCTCGATCCCCGCGCCCCGCGCGCGCTCCAGCAGACGCCGAAGCTCCGCGATCGGCACGCTCTCCATGCCGCACGCGTGCGGATGCGCGGGGTCCATGGTCGGGTACGGATCCCAGCACCAGGCCGTGCGGGTGTTCAACGACCCGTCCACGATCACCTTGAGGCGTCCGAACCGTACGAGGCCGGCCGTGTCGACGATGTCGCCGGTGCGCAGCCCGCCCGCGATCACGCCCTCCAGCCGGTCGGCCCACACGGCGATGTCCACGCGCAGTGCGTCGACGCCCTGAGCGCTCCGGTCCCGCCAGTCCGTGACATTGTCGGCGTTCTCGTAGTCGACCACGCCGACCACGCCGCGTGCAGCCGCGGCGTCGGCGGCCGCACGATACGCCGAGAGCGGGAGATCACCGGCCTGATCGAACGAGTGCAGCAGATCGATCCATGAACCTTCCCGCAGCAGCCCTGTCTCGTCGAGCGCGAGGCCGAAGCGGGATGCGGCCGCGCGGTTCATCCAGCCGCAGTGCAGGTCACCGCTGACGAGTACGACGGGAATGTCGGAGACCACCGCGTCGAGCGCGTCGAGCGACGCCGGCACGGACCAGAGTCCATCGCGGAACCCGTAGCCCATCAGCATCCCGTCGCTGAGAGGGGCTCCCTCGGCGCGGGCGCGGCGCACGGCGTCGAGCACGTCGTCGGCGCTGCGGGTCTCGGTCAGGTCGATGCGGCTGCGACGGATGACGTGCTGGGTGAGGTGCACATGGGCATCCCACAGCCCCGGCCCGATCCAGCGTCCTGCGCCGTCGACCGTCTCCCCCTCGGCATCCGTCGTGCCCGCCGGAGCGATCTTCGCGATCACGCCGTCACGCACGACGACGTCGATCGGTTCACCGCCGTCGTAGGGGCGGACGTTCTGGAGAGTGAGTGCGGGGGCGTCGGTCATGGTGCTCCGGTCAGGCGACGGGGACGGGGACGGTGGTGAAGCCGAACAGATCCTTGGGATCATCCGGTGCGGCGACGAGGTCGATCTCGCGCCCCAGATCGGTGCCCGCGATGCTCGCGCGCAGATGCCGCAGAGCGGAGAAGTCCTCGATCGCGAACCCGACGGAGTCGAAGATCGTGATCTGCTCCGGCGATGTGCGACCGGGCGCTGTGCCGTTGAGCACGCGCCAGAACTCGGTCACGGGGAAGTCGGGTGCGACGTTCTGGATCTCGCCCTCGACGCGGGTCTGCGGCGTGTACTCGACGAAGACCGGCCCGCGCTCCAGGATCCGCGGGTCGAGCTCGGTCTTGCCGGGGCAGTCGCCGCCGATCGTGTTGATGTGCACGCCGGGCGCGACGTCGGCATCCGTCAGCACCTGAGCCACCGCCTTGTCCGCCGTGCAGGTCGTGACGACATCGGCACCGGCCGCCGCCTCGGAGGCGGATGCGCAGACCGTGATCTCGAAACCGTGCGGGGTGAGGTTGCGCACGAGCTTGGTGGTGGCCGCGTCGTCGACATCGAAGACTCGCAGTGTGCGGATGCCGAGCACGGCCCGGAACGCGAGCGCCTGGAACTCGGCCTGGCTGCCGGCGCCGATCATGGCCATGATCTGCGAGTCGGAGCGGGCCAGCGTGCGCGCGACCATCGCGGACGTCGCGGCGGTGCGGAGTGCCGTGAGCACGGTCATCTCGGCGAGGAACACCGGGTACCCGTTGTGCACATCGGCGAGCACGCCGAACGCGGTCACCGTCTGATATCCGCGCCCCGGATTGAACGGATGCCCGTTGACGTACTTGAAGGCGTAGAGATCGGGATCGCTGATCGGCATCAGCTCGATCACGCCGAACGGGGTGTGGTCCGCGACCCGGGGACTCTTGTGGAACGACTCCCAGCGTCGGAAGTCCTCCGCGATCGTGTCCGCCATCTCGGCCATGATCCCCTCGGCGCCGTGGCGCCCTATCCAGGCCACCATGTCAGCGACGCCCACGAACGCGGTCATGCCCGCTGCTCTCTTCCGTGCACGCGCGACATCCGCGCCGCCAATGCGGGGTTGCGATATGGACCCGGGTCGCCGAGCGCATCGATCACGCGATCGACGACCTCGGCCGGCTTGTCCTGACTCATCTTCTCTTTCGCCTCGAATCGCTCGACGCGCAGCCGGAAGCCCACCGTGCCGTGCACGATGCGCTTCGCGTATGCCGCGTTCTCCAGGGTCTGCCGCATCAGGTAGGGCTCAGGCAGCACATTCTCGAAGTGCGCGACGAGCCGGTCGAGCACCTGCAGGTTCTCGTCGTCCGACAGGATCTCGGGGGTGCCGTGCAGGTGCGCCACCGCGAAGTTCCACGTCGGCACGGCCGGCGCGGTGTCGTACCACCCCGGCGACACGTATCCCTGGGGGCCGTAGACGATCACCATCAGCTCCTGCGCGCCGAGCTCGTGCAGGCGCTCGTCGGGACGGCCGACATGGCTCACGAGCACGATGCCCTCGGCATCCTCCTCGAGCAGCAGCGGGTAGTGCGACGCGACGAGACCCCTGCCTGGCACGAAGCTGACGATCGTGCCCCACGGGTTCTCGCGCACGAGCGCGCGCACGGTCTCGACGTCATCGAGGACGTAGTCGGGCGTGTGCCGCATCAAGCACCCGCGATCGCGGCGAGTCGTGCGGCCCGGCGGGCCTGCTGCACGTCGGGGTCCGGCACAGGAGCTGCGGCGAGAAGACGGCGCGTGTACGGATCCTCCGGATGCTCCAGCACCCGCGTGCGCGATCCCGCCTCGACGACGCGGCCGGTGTTGAGCACCATGACGCTGTCGCACAGCTCGTCGATCACCGCGAGGTCGTGACTGATGAACACGCATGCGAACTCGAGCCGCGACTGCAGCTCACGGAACACCTCCAGCACCTGCGCCTGCACCGAGACGTCGAGGGCGCTGGTCGGCTCGTCGGCGATGAGCAGCGCGGGGTCGAGCGACACCGCGCGGGCGATCGCGACTCGCTGCTTCTGGCCGCCGGACAGCTCGTGCGGGTAGCGATCGGCGCGATCGGAGAGCCCGACGGCATCGAGAAGCTCCTCCACTCGCTCGCTCAGCGCGCGCCCGCGCAGCCCCCTGATGCTCTGCAGCGGCTCCTCGACGCTCTGGCGTGCGGTGTACCTCGGGTTGAGCGACAGGGCCGGATTCTGGAACACGACCCCCACTCGTCGGCGCGTGCGCCGGCGCTCGGCTCGCGACGCGGTGCGCATGTCGACGCCCTCGATGCGGACGGTGCCCTCGCTCACGGGAGCCGCCCCGATCACGGCCCGCCCGATCGTGGACTTGCCGCTGCCCGACTCCCCGACCAGTCCGAGGATCTCCCCCTTCTGCACCCGCACGCTCACGCCGTCGACGGCGCGGAACGTGCCACGCAGACGATTGCCGTACGTCACCACGAGGTCGTCGATCTCGAGCACGGCGGGAGCCTCGTCGAGCGAGGCGGCCGCCCCGCGGGCGCCGATCCTCGGCACCGCGTCGAGCAGCTCGCGGGTGTACCCGGCCGAGGGCGTGAGCAGGACGCTGCGCGCGGTGCCCTCCTCGACGCGTTCGCCGTGCCGCATCACCACGACGCGGTCGGCGAGCTCCGCCACCACACCCATGTCATGCGTGATCAGCAGGATCGCCCGTCCCTCACGCCGTCCGAGCCGCGCCAGCACGTCGAGCACCTCCGCCTGTACGGTCACGTCGAGCGCCGTGGTCGGCTCGTCGGCGATGAGCAGCTGCGGGTCGGAGGCCAGGGCCATCGCGATCCCGACCCGCTGGCACTGCCCGCCGGAGAGCTCATGGGGGTACTGCTTCATGCGTCGGGCCGGGTCGGGGATGTCGACCAGCTCGAGCAGTTCGATCGCCCGCCGACGGGCGGCGCGCGTGCTCAGCGACCGGTCGTGCGAGCGCACAGCCTCGACGACCTGGAAGCCGATCGTGAAGACCGGATTGAGCGAGGCGACCGGGTCCTGCGAGATCAGGGCGATCTCGGCGCCGCGCACCTGTCGCAGCTCCCGTGCGGACAGCCCCAGGAGCTCACGGCCGTGCAACTTCACCGAGCCGGTGGCCCGTGCTCCGTCCGGCAGCAGCCCGATCACGGACAGCGCGGTGACCGATTTGCCCGAGCCGGACTCGCCCACGACCGCGACGACCTCGCCGGGGGCGACGTCCAGGTCGAGACCGTGCACCACCTCGACGGGTGCGCGCGTGCCGAACGACACCCGCAGGTCGCGCACGCGCAGAACGGCTTCAGTGGCTTCCATCGATCACGCTTCGTCCTCGCCCGCGTCGCGGGCGCGCTTGTGCTCGTGCCAGTCGGCGAGCATCTTGTGGTGGTAGTCCTGCACCCATTCGAGGTAGTCGCGACCGTTGCGCAGACGCACCGCCGCGTCGGTCTCGGTAGGGCTGAGCCACCGCAGGGCGGTGTCGAGCGAGCGGATCTCCCTGTCGAAGTAGCGGCGCTCGTTGGCGAGGAAGCTGCCCCACGGGTCCTCCTCCGCCATGAAGTAGTGGTTCCGGTCGCCCGGCAGCGAATGGCGTCGGATGAAGTTCGTGTCGATCAGCCGTCGGGTCGCCATCGACACCGCGCCGGTGCTGGCCCCCAGGGCCGCGGCGAGGTCGGCTGACGAGATGAAGGGGCGATCCATGATCATCAGGTAGCCGAGCACGCGTCCGTCCATGCGCGAGGTTCCGGCCATCTCCCAGATGAGCGAGATCTCCTCGGCGAACTGTCGGCGGTACTGCTCGCGCTCGGCGGCTGCGGCGTTGTCCTCGGTCATGCGTTCTTCCCTTCCGGCGGCGTCCCGATCAGCATGCCACTCACCGTCGTTCCCGCGGATCGAAGACGCTGCGCAGTTCCTCGCCGATCGCTACGACGGCGAGGACGGTCAAGGCCAGGAGCACGCTCGGCAGCACGAGCACGTGCGGCGACGCCTGGAAGACGCGCGATCCGGCCGCGATCTGCAGACCCCACGAGATCGCCGGCGCGGACAGCCCCACGCCGAGGTAGGTGAGGGTGCTCTCGGCGACGATCACGGCCCCGATCGTCAGCGTCGCGAGCAGCAGCACCGGCTGCACGGCGTTCGGCAGCACGTAGCGGCCCACGATGCGTCCGGTGCTCAGTCCCATCGTGCGCGCGGCGAGCACGTGGTCGGCCTTGGCCACCGATCGCACCGACCCGCGCATCAGCCGGGCCATCATGGGCCAGCCGAAGACTCCCAGCACGAGACCGACCGTCAGCACATTGCGGGCTCCGAGCATGTTGAGCACGACGATCGCCGCGAGCAGGAACGGGAAGCCGAGGAAGACCTCCGTCAGTCGCGAGATGATCCAGTCGGCGATCGAGCCGCCCATGCCGGCGAGCGTACCGAGCAGCAGCGCGATGGCGAGAGCGATCGCGCTGGCGAGGAGCCCGACGGCGAGCGAGCTCTGCGCCCCGTAGACCGCGTTCGCCCAGATGTCGCAGCCCTGCACGTCGAAACCGAACGGATGCCCGGCGCTCGCGGTGCCCGCGCTGTCGGCGAGGTCGCAGGCGCGAGGGTCGCCGTTGCCGAAGAGCCAGGCGAACGGCGACGGGGCCACGGCGAACGCCGCGACGACGAGCAGGACGACAGCGGCCATCCAGAAGAGCGGGCGGCGCACCAGCATCCGCCACGCTCCCTCGCGGCGCGCGACGAGCGCGATCGCGGTGGTCTTCGGCATCGTGATCTTCGCGGTGCCCGGGGTCGGGTTCTGTGGA
>Ga0307406_10000934_pt1 | contig 16325 bp, 16 predicted proteins | sample 322Cmetagenome_3_FD_203706 | JGI IMG/M metagenome (GOLD analysis project Ga0307406, IMG submission 203706) | Maize rhizosphere microbial communities from greenhouse at UC Davis, California, United States - 322HYB-C-2 | ecosystem: Host-associated > Plants > Roots > Rhizosphere > Soil | place... | reverse complement strand
CTGGCCGTGGTCAAGAAGATCGCGGACGAGCACGGCGCCCGCATCGAGCTTTCCAACCGCGTTGTCGATGGGGCTGTAGCAGGGGCGCAAGTCTCGCTATCATTCGCGCTGGCAGGCGAGCCGCAAACAGCGGTCGCTCACACCGAAGATCCGAAGTCTTCCGCCGCCTGAGCGTGAAAGAAACCCGTCGCGCACAGACGATGGGGCGGCTGGCGGACCCTACACACACATTGCAGATACCGGCGCATACAACAAGCAGCACTCATGGCAAACATTCTCGTGGTCGATGACGAGCTGGGCATTAGGGACCTGCTCTTCGAAATTCTCAATGACGAAGGCCACAACGTGGAGTTGGCGGAAAACGCGGCCGAGGCACGCGCAGCGCGGCAGCGCGCACGGCCCGACCTCGTGCTGCTCGACATCTGGATGCCCGACACCGACGGCGTCACGCTGCTCAAGGAATGGTCCACCGCCGGGCTGCTGAGCATGCCCGTCATCATGATGAGCGGCCACGCCACCATCGACACCGCCGTCGACGCCACCCGCATCGGCGCCTTCGCGTTCCTTGAAAAGCCCATCACGCTGCAGAAGCTCCTGAAGGCCGTGGAGCAGGGCCTCGCGCGCGAGAACGCCAGGCGCGCGGCAGCCGGCGTGGTGCCCCCGGCCCCGGGCATCAACCCCTCGGCCGCCATCACCACCACCGGCGACAGCCTGCTGCTGGCCTCGCTCGCCTCCGTGCCGGTGCCCGACGCCGGCCCGCAGTCGACCCAGAGCTTCGACCTCGACCGCCCGCTGCGCGACGCGCGCGACGGCTTCGAGAAGGCCTACTTCGAATTCCACCTGGCCATGGAGAACGGCTCGATGACCCGCGTGGCCGAGAAGACCGGCCTGGAACGCACCCATCTCTACCGCAAGCTCAAACAACTTGGCGTCGATCTTTCGAGAGGGCGCAGAAGCGCTGTATAATTTAAGGCTGCACACCAAGGCCCGGTAGCTCAGTTGGTAGAGCAGCGGATTGAAAATCCGCGTGTCGGTGGTTCGATTCCGCCCCAGGCCACCAATATCGCTTTCGCGACAATTCGCTAAAGCTAGAAAGCCCTAAGTAAATCAACTACTTAGGGCTTTTTTCATTTCGCCTTGCTTCGCCCAATTCCGCCAGCTTCCGGCGAATTGTGCAGTAACTTGTGAAGTAACTTCAACGGGGCAGCGAAACAGGCTGAATAGTTACTGCGTGCAAGATGCGCGTGCGCAGGGCAACCATCGCGGCATCTTCGTTCTCCGCCACTCCCTGATGTTCCCCGGGATACCCTGCGATTCCCTGAGACTCCCTGGCCAATCCCTCCCACGCCCCGGCAGCGCGAGGGCTTTGCATCCCTACCGATCGCGTTTAAAGGCCATGGCGCTGCCAGCATAGGCTGCCGCGGCAACTTGCGACTGAGTGCGCCGATCTACCGGCCCGGAGAGATGGAAGACATTCGACACTTGCACGTTGCTTCCGTAGCCAGGTTTGTTCTGCGCTGCCGGCACGATGCGCTCGCCCTTGTGGATTTTGGCGATCATGTCCTCAGGCACGTAGTCGGTACCAACGTCGAAGCTGGCAAGGCCGCTGATCAGCTTGTCCAAGCCAGCTTGGTCGGCAGGACTGTAGCCGCTACCACCGCCTCCGCCACCGCCGAACAGACCGCCAAGCAAACCGCCGGCGCCAGTGCCGCCTGATGCTCCCAGGCTCGTTGCAGCCGCCGACGCCGCAGTAGCCAAAGACCCGAGCGCCGCCGTGGTCGTGGCGCTGCTCGCCATGAGCGCAGATGAGAACGCAGCTGCGGACGCGCCTGCGCCCGTGCCAAAGGCATCGTTCGACGCAAGTAGCGCGCTCAGGCTGTCGGTTTCCTTCCCTTTCTTTTTCCCCGATCCCAGCATGCCGCCGAGCTGCCCCAGAAACCCGCCAAGTAGCCCTTCACCTTCGCCGCCCTTGACCAGGCCGCCAAAAAGCTTGCGCGACAGGTCGGCCGCGACAGCCTCGGCAGCCATACGGGTGAGCAGTTTGCCGAATCCATCGCCGATGCTCTTGTAGTTGCCCTCCATGAGGTTAACCAGCGATGAGCCGATCGAGTCCTGGATGTTCTCGGCGGCACGCCTGCCGAAGTCATCCTGCTCATTGGCAACGTCCTTTGCACGCTTCTGTGCCTCGTCGAAAGCGTCGGTCGAGCGCTGAACGGCGCGGCCCAGCGTGTCGGCATTGATGACGCCCGCCTTGTAGAGCGCGTTCAACCGTTCTAGCTCTGCGTTGTAGCTTTCCAGCGGCACCCTGGTTTCCTCGAAGACCCGGCGCCCTTCTTCCTGCAGATCGAAAAAGCGCTTCCGGGCCTCTTCTTGCGCGTCCTCCCTTTTTTTCTCGGCCTCGGTCTGCTTTTTGGTCGCATCGATGTCCTCGGCCTTGAGCAATATCTGCTGCTTCATGGCCTCGGTGACCACGCCGCCTTCGGCTTGAATGCGCCGAATTTCGGCCAGCGAGATCTCGACTTGGCTGAGCCTCTCAGTTTTCTCCAGTTGCCTGTCGAGGGTCTCGAGGTATCGCTTCGCAGCAGCCTCTGCGTCCTTCGCATCCTTGGTGCCGCCGCCACCACCGCGCCCCCCTCCGCCTCCGCCCATCGGTGGCAGACGATTCCCACCGCTGAACATTTTTTCGAGCCGCTCGGCCTCGGGAGTCACAGCATTTCGGATCAGGCTGTCGTAGTAGGTTTTCCGCTTCTGCGCTTCGGAAAGTTCTGCCTGCGCCGCGGCCAGGCGCGACGAAGATCGGCCTGATCCGCTCGGCCCGACAAATGCCGCACCCCCCGCGTTCTCTGCAGTAGGGCGTCGTCCCGCTTGGAGACGCTCTATCTCACCCGCCAAGCGCTTGACGTCGACCTCCGCCTTCTTGGCCCCGTCCGACCAACTGTCAAAGGGGCTAGTGCCAAGTCCGATGGACTTGAATGCTTCCCAGTAACTGCCGAAAGCTTTTCGCCCCTCGAGCAACTCATTGGTCACGCGCACCAGGGAACTCAAGAGCGGGCCGGCGAGCGACACTGCCGCGGCCTCTGATGCGATGCGGAGCTTGGTCAGGTTGTCGTTAAAGCTTGCAGCGTCCTTGGCGAGATCGCCGCCGTAGATCGCGCCGAGGGCGATGGCTTCGTTCTTGAGTCGTTCGATGCCTTTGCTGCCCTGGTTGAGCAACGGGATCATGTCCGCGCCACTCTTGCCGAAGATTCGCTGAGCCAGCGCCGCTTTGCCGGCGCCGTCCTCATAGGAGGCGAATCGGTCCGCCAAGTCGCCAAGGACCGCATCGCTGCTGCGCAGCGAGCCGTCGGCATTCTTGACCTCGATGCCGAGGGTTTTGAACGTATCGGCAGCCTCTTTGCTGCCGCTCGCAGCCTCGGCCATCTGCTTGCTCAGCCGCAGCACGCCGCCAGCGAGCGCGTCAAGTGGCGTGCCCACGGCCTCACCGGCAAAGCGCAACTCGCTGAGCTTTTCGACGGTGATGCCACTCTTCTCGGCAAGATCGTCCAAACGGTCCAAAAGATCGATGCCGGCCTTGGCTTGCGTCACAGCGAGCGCACCAGCGACTGCACCGCCCAACGCCACGAAGCGGCCTTGCATCGCCGTCGCGCTGGTCTTCAGACCGTCCAGGTTTCGGCCAACGCTGGCGAAGGCGGCCTTGGTCTTGTCGGTCGCCGCCAGCAGGATCTCGGCGCGGTTCAGTGCCATGGGAGGTACCTTCCAGTGTTCGGATCAGAGAAGAGAAAAGGTGTGCACCGTAAAGCCCGTTCCAGGCGCTGGTGGGGTGGACGTCCCCGATGCACAGCGAGCCAATCAGCCGTTGAACCCGCGGGGTGCCGACCATGGGTATCCGGCGCAGGCCGGCGGCGTACAGCGGGCTATGGTCGACTTCTCGCCCGCTGAATATTCTTGTTAGGCCCCAGGGTTCTTGTAGAGACCGCGGTAATCGATGACGCCAACGCCGAAGTCCAGCCGAACCTTGTATTCCTTGGCATCGCTGTCCCAACCTTCTTTTTCATCGAGGAACGGCCGCGCCTCGCCCTCAAGGTACGCGCGGATGATCCCCTCGATCTGACGCGGATCGGCCGACAAGTACCATGCCGTCGCGCTCGCCGCGTCAAGGCGCGGATCGGCGACCAGAGTGAGGCGACGGATCCATTCCGCGTTGGGTGCGTCATTGGTCTTCGACGGATCGACCATCGAATTGAGCAGCGTCTCTGCGGCAGTCTCCAGAGCAACGGGGACAATCAGATAGCGCGGTTGCGGATCGATGTACTCGACTCCACCGATGCCACGCTGCTTGCGCATCGCAGCGCGCGAAGAGCCAAGTGATGCCACCGACAGCGCAGCGCCCGCGGCGGCGAGATTGCCGTGATCGGCGTGGAAAAGTGCGATGCCGTCAGAAAGCACAGGATTGCCGGTCAGCTTCGCATACACAAGATCTGCTTCGAGCCGCCGGGCTGCGGCGCCCTGGGTGGCCGGGATCGACGTCAGAGCGTCCAGGTCATCGTTGATGAGCATCTGCCGCGTGAATTTCACGATGCGTCCGAACGTCTTTACAACGAAGGTTTCGGCCGACTCTGCGTAGGCCCCGTACTTGTACTCGGCCGCCTCCGGAACCTCGAGCAGTGCCGGTCCTTCGGACAGCATTGCGAGCGTCTTCGGTTTGAAATCGCTCACCTCGCGCTCGCCAGTCCAGACCGCATGAGTCGCAGGGGCGGCCAGGTAACCGGTGCGAAGGGCCTTGCCAGTGAGGTTTGACAGCAGGAGCGGAAAGTCGCTCGTCGTCATGGCGGCTTTGATGATCTGCTCGCGACTGAGCCCGCTTGTGCCCTTTCCGTGCATGCTCAGAATTCGCTCGCACGCGCCTACCATCGACACGCGACGGAGATCCGCGGATAGCGGATTGGGCTTTTCGACATGAATGCCGGCCCGCAACAGGAACGCATCGACGACCGCGGCACGAAAATCGACCATGCGCCGATCGCCACCGCCGACAGAGATGTTCGCTTCGTCGTTGATGTAGTGTCCAGCAACAGGCCTTGCATCCTTTGCCAGCAAGCCCAGCAATCGATGGCCCGCCGCCTCCACGGTCACTGTGTGGTCGTCTTCGCACTGCGTCTGCAACTCGGCAACGCCCGACTGGCCTGCGAACTTTTGAAAGGCGGCACGAATGCCGGCCCGACGGGTGCGGTCGGCATCGAGCGCAGTGGCGCGGATCTGATCGGGCGAAGTACCTTGCGTGGTCATGGAAAGTATCCTTTGTCGAATGGAATCCGGCACGCTGTGCCGGCAGGCAAACACGTTGGCAGGGGAAGCGGCTAGCGCTTCGGCGGAAATGATTTCGTCGACGAGCCCAACAGCAAGAGCCTGCTCGGGGGTGAACCAATGGTCTTCGCCAGCGAGCCAATTGCTGATAACGCTCTCAGATTGCTTCGTGCGGCCATAGGCGGCGCGCATCGTCGTCGCGACCTGGTCGAGGATCTCGGCGTTCTGGCGCAATTCGCCCGCGTTGCCGGAGGCGGACATGAGAGGCGCGTGCACCATCAAGAGCGACGTTTCGTGCATGCGAATACGCGAACCGGCCATGGCGATTAAGGTTGCCGCGCTGAGCGCCCACCCGAGAATATCGATGGTCACGCCAGCGGGCCAAGTGCGCAAAAGGTTGTAGATCGCAACAGCCTCTGCGACGCTTCCGCCTTCGCTGTTGATTTGCACCGTGAGCGGCAGCTTGCGATCCATCGCCTGCAACAGGGCGCCGACCGCCTCGGCAGTAGCCGGATGCCAGCCGATTTCGGAGAAGATGGAAAGAGTGTTGGTGTTCATTGGCGCCCAGTCGGCTTGCGGTACTTAGCAAGGACTGTGGCGCTAGCGCTGTGAAATGAAAACGGGGTATTTGATTTCGCGAGCTGATTGAGCCGCGTCGGCGTGCGCGGCAGCTTCGGATCTCGCGGGGTGCTGCCTGGCGATGCTTGGGCCGCATCGAAAAGCGCGGCCTTCCATGCAGGCCAATCCACTGGGGGGCGGTTGGCTCTGGCGACTCGAGGCCAATCGACCGCCGCAAAGGACACGATGAGCGGCGCCAGGCGCTTGCAACGCTCCCACGTCGACACGTCCGCTCCGTCAAGCGCTACGGCATCAAGCGCGCGCAACAGGGCCGCGTCCCGCACCCGCTTGTCGATCCGCGCCGGCAACGCGCTTACGCCGCGTGGGCTCAATCCGAGATGCCCATTCAATGAGCCGCCCTTCCTGACGAAGGCAGCAGCTCCATCTACCAACCAGCGTCGGCTCTCGGCCCTTACGAAGCCCGAGAGCGACGAACCAGATAAGCCTTCAATGAGTGCCTCGAGGTGCTCATCCGCCGACGTTGCCTGCAAAGGCGCTGGCTCGATCGATGGCCGCTCGATATCGAGCGAGAGCAGCTGCGCGGCTGCACCCAATCGCTCGTTGAATACAGCCCCTTCCACATGAGTTGCCGCCGCTGTCACACGAATGGTGAACTCCAGGCCGAGGTCGCCTGTTTCGATACTTGAGAGAATCCCCGCAGCGTCAGAACGGCTCTCCCGTTGGAGCCGCAAAGCCAGCAGGCCGTGCAGCGCGACTAGCATTGTCTCCGCGAGCTCCGCCTGCAGCATGTCCTGCGCAGTGGACATCAATGCGCGCCAGCGGAACGCGTGCCGCCAGCAGCAGGGTGAATCCTCATCGGCGGCAACTCGAATGCGGCCCCGGTCGCTGAATCGACCAAGGCCGGCAGAATGACCGTTTCCATGGCGTTCATGGTGACGCTGAAGGTCAGCATCGAGGCGCCCGTGTCCAGGCCCGCGATCGCGTCTATTGCGACTTGCCTCGGCATCTGACGCAACGCGTCGACTGCCAAGCTCAGAAGCCCCCCGACAACGCTGTCGGCCGCATCGGTGTTTTGAAGCTCTTGGGTCATATTTTTCCTGGTGAGCTGGAATAGAGAGAACGGATGCTCTCCATCGGGAATGTCAAACACAACCCCCCTTAGGAGAACTCTTGAACAGCGAGTGATCAGGGTTCGAATTACCCGTACTCCAGCCCCTCTGGAAGGACCCTGGCCGGAGGCCGTGCATATAGCCGCCTGATCGAATGACTTCGGACGGTATTCATGCTTACTTACCCCGTAGAGGAGGAGAGAACTGGATAAAAATCGGGGTGTGAACTACTCGCACATGGATCTCCCAGAGAGGACCCGGTCCCCGAGGCCGGCAGTGGTCGTAGCCCGGCGTAGATCAATTCGAAATGCTCGGCAAATCCACGCTGCACATCGTGCGGCAGGCCGCTCACTTCCTCGAGCAATGCCAAGCGATTCGCCTCGCTGTCTCCTCGGGCCGCGCACGCCGCATTGATGGCATACGTCAGCCTGCGCGCGACAAGCGATGCAGCGGCACTCATGCGGGACTTGCCTCACGTTCAACTGCCGCCCTCACACGTGCCAGGTAGGCCGGCCACTGCTCGCGGTCGGCGCTTAGGTCGGCGTCGTTCCACGGTTCAATGCCAAGCTCTTTGGCCTTTGCCTCGATGCTGCTGCGACTCGTGTCCCAAGCCGCGGCAGGCATGCACGGACTCGCGCCAATCTCTGCCGCCTCCCGCCACTGGCGTTCCACAATGCCAAGCAGGTATGCCATGCCTTTTGGCGGCGTCGACTTCATGCATCGCTCTGCGGCCTGCTCGAAGGTTTCCATGCCGATGCCCTTGTCGACCAGCGCACGCAGCTTCGGATTCGAAGGATTGACATCGGAAATGCCCTTGGCCCTGATGGCTTTGCAGATGGCTCCCGCTTTCGTGGAGGTTTGAGATTCATCGCCCCCCACTTCTCCCGCTTGCGGGGGGGAGGGGGGTGTTCTCTCATCTCCTCTTCTCTCCTCTCCTCTGGGTGTGACTTGGCGTGACGTGGTGTGACTTGGATCACTGGGGTTTGTTTTGGCGTGACGTGTCGAGGCACTACCGGTCACGCCATTCGCGTCGCGTTCCCGCTGTCGGCGCTTTCTCTCGGCGCTCGTGTCGTCGTCGCGCTCGCGCTTGGGCTGACGCTTTTCCCAAGCGGTCAGGCGCCCCGTGTCCTTGTCAATCAATGCACGGTCCTGCATGTGCCGATAGACGCGCTCGGCGGTGCCTTCAGTCACGCCCAAAGCAAAATCAACAGATTCGAAGTCGGGCGCCCCCGGGTTACCGCGATCCTCAGAGGCGCTGGCGGCCTCCAGCAGGCAGGCCCAGATCGCAATGACTTCAGCCACCGATGTGCCGGCCTTCTTCGCGATCAAGCCGAACTTCGGATCGGAAACCGATCCGTGGTGCCATCGGAACCAATGCATGTCGGCCATAGCGAATTAATCTTTCGGGGTGTCCGGGTCGCTTGCCTTGGCGATTTGCTCGGAAATCCATGCGTCAATCACAGAGGCGGGCCACACCACGGTCTTTCCGAGGCTGACGCTCTTGGGGAACTTGCCGCTTTTCATCCATCCGTAGATGGTGGTGCAACCAAGGCCGGTCCTCGCCTCGACCGCACGTCGGCGGAGCAGAACCTCACCCGGACGCGCGCTCAGTTGTAAGGTGGACTTGGGGGGATTCGGGTCAGAGGCCATTGCAGCACCCTTCAAAATAGTTCGCGGTTGATCCATGCACCCAAGCATCCGCAAACGCTCGTCCGCTTTCTAGGGAAGAAAGCGGATTATTTTTCCGATACCGCGACAATGACGGCGAGGTTCAGCGCACGACCGCCATATGGCGGATCCCGTTCTGAAGGTCAAGAAGGTCCCCGGCCGCCCGAAAATAGAGTTCTTCACTGCCTGGACCCTGGACCAGATACCCGGTCGCCTGAAAAAAAAGGCCGTCTTGACAACTCACCCAATGAACTCCATAGCCGCACCACACGATGACTTCTGCATACTCCTGCTCAAACACCGAAAGGCAGCGGTCACCGGCCACGAAGGTGGTCAGCGGCGTTCGCGTGCTTTCGGGCGTTGGAGCCAGGCTCTTGCTGGGCGGAGTGTCAGCAGGCGAGCTCGGGGCGATTGCGAAGTCTTTGGCCCACGTGGTTGACTTCACACGCCTCCTTGCTCTCGCTTCCGACAGCCTCGTGACGCTGCGAGGCAACCGCCCCCCGCGTCGGGTCTGCGCTACGGGCTCTCGCTGAAAAACGGCGTGTGAGAGGACTGCTGCAGTCTGGCCCAAAGGCCCAGGCGAAGAACTAGATGCGCGACTGAGTTCCATGATTTGCTCCAACGGTTCGGTTTGAAAAACCGCCCCTCGTGCTGTCAAACACAAGGCGGCGGCTCGAACGGGTTGACAGACCGGGAACCGCGTGAGCGAACCGGCAGGGCTCGCGCCCTCCCATCCGAGCCGCCTAAAACAGGAGCTGGAATTGAAAAAGCCGCAGACCATGTGCGGTATGCGGCTTCTGCCGCGGTTCATCAGGCTGTCAAACCCGGCCTCACTTGTCGCGAGGCGATTGGAATCTACCAGCGTCAGCTCTCGCGGTCAACAACTGCACGCGGCAAGGCCGGTCGCTCGGAAATGAGTCGCTGTAGATAGGCCTCGATCTCGCCGTCGAGCCAGAAATTCCCATTGCACTGCTTGAGTGGCATCGGAAAATCACCCGTCTTGACCTTCGCGTAGATCGTAGATTTTCCAAGGCGCACGCGCTCGGCAACCTCGGGAAGTCGCAGCAATTTCATCTCATCTGGCCTTTCTTTCTGAAACGCGTGGCGCGTCATTGCGCAGTTGGTCGAGGTAGTCGGCCCAGGCCTGCATCATCGCGGTACGTTTCGCGCGAAACTCGGTCCGGTTGTAGGCTCGGCCAAGGCTGTCCTTCACGGCGTGAGCGAGTTGGGCTTCGATCACCGATTCCTCGATCTCCAACTGCTCAGCGAGGATGGTGCGCGCCGTCGCGCGGAAACCATGGCCCGTGACCTCATCCTTCCCGAACCCCATAGCCCGCAGGGCGGCATTGATCGCGGCATCGCTCATAGGCCGATCGTGGTGTCTCTCACCGGGGAAGACGTGGAGGCCCCGACCGGTCAGGGGATGAAGTTCGCGCAGCGCTTCTACGGCCTGCGTCGACAGCGCAACCAGGTGAGGCTCGCCGGTCAACTTTCCGGCTTTGCGTCGCTTCATGCGTGCGGCCGGCACGGTCCACAGCGCCTCGTCGAGATTGATCTCGTGCCACTGTGCATGGCGCAGCTCACCAGGCCGGAGAAACACCATTGGCGCCAGTTTGAGCGCAGTGCGCACCACATGAGTGCCCCTGTAGCCATCACACGCGCGCAGCAACTCGGCCAACCGCGCCGGATCGGTGATCGCGGGGAAGTGCTTCACGACGGGCTTGCGCAGCGCGTCCTTCAGATCGCGCGCTGGATTGCTGGTGGCACGACCCGTGGCCACGGCATAGCGGAAGACCTGGCCGCAGTTCTCGAGCGCCCGATGCGCCGTCTCGACCACGCCGCGCGCTTCGATGCGACGCAGCACCTTCAACAGTTCGGGCGGATCGATCTGGGCGATCTGCCGCGCCCCGATGTATGGGAACACATCAGCCTCCAGGCGCGCAATGATCTTGACGGCGTAACCAACCGCCCAGTCGCCACGACGGACCTCGTACCACTCGCGCGCGACGTGCTCGAAGCTCTCCAAGGCCGGCAAGCCGGCGGCCGCCCGCTTGCTGGCTTCGTGCGCGTCATCATTCGCCGCTTTGGCGGCCTTTCGGACCACACTGGGGTCGATCCTCTGCGCAACCAGCTTGCGCGCCTCCTCGGCCTTCTCGCGCGCCATGCCGAGGCCGACTGTCGGGTAGGTGCCCAGCGAAAGTGTCTTGCGCCTGCCGCCAATGCTGTAGTCGAAGCGCCAGCCGTGGGCGCCCCCTTTCACGAAGAGCAGCAGGTACAGACCCTCTCCGTCCGAGAGCCGCCGGCGAGCGTCGCCTGGCTTGATGGAGCGCAAAGCTGTATCGGAGCCGATGAGGTTGCGAGGCAAGTTGATCCTTCTGGGCGCAGTAACCAATGCAGTAACTTGAAGCCGCGTGCGAGCAAAGATACAGCATTCATGCACCTTGGCAAGGATCTTTCGATAGAGCCCCAGGCCACCAAATTACTGCGTCCGTCAAAGGCGCAAACCCAAAAAGCCCCAAGCAAATCAACAGCTTGGGGCTTTTTGCATTCCAAACCAGCCACGGTTTTTCGGACCTCGGGTTTACGCCTAGACCCGGACCCTCAAGTTCCGCGCAGCACTGCCGATAAGCCTTGCAACTGGCCCCGCGTCGGCGGCCGTCATGGAAAAGCACATGCGCAATTGGAAGATCAGTGCCCAGCTGGGCGCGGCGTTCGGGATCGTGTTGCTGTTGATGGCGACAGGGCTCGTGATCGGCATCGCGGGCCTGCAGGACATCGCCGGCAGTGGCGGCGCCCCGGAGCTTGCAGGGCTCATTGCTTCGACGCGGAACCTCATGGCGGGCTTCGGGGTCGCTGCGCTGCTGGCGGGCGCGGGCTGCAGCGTCTGGCTCGCGCGCAGCATCATGCAGCCGCTTGGCGAGGCGATCTTCATCGCGGAGACCGTGGCCTCGGGTGACCTCAGCAAGGAGTTCGAGACCGAGCGCGGCGGCGATTTCGGGCGGCTGCTGCGCGGCATGGGCGAGATGGAAGACACCCTGACGGACGTGGTGACGCGCATCAAGGCATCGACCGATTCGATCGTGGTGGCATCCGGGCAGATCGCCGCCGGCAACCAGGAGCTGTCCTCGCGCACCGAGGAGCAGGCGAGCTCGCTCGAGCAGACCGCGGCCTCGATGGAGGAGCTCACGAGCACCGTCAAGCAGAACGCGGACAACGCGCGCCAGGCCAACCAGCTCGCGCTCTCGGCCTCCGAGGTGGCGGTCAAGGGCGGCAGTGTCGTGGGCCAGGTGGTGGACACCATGGCCTCGATCAATGCGTCGTCCCGGAAGATCGTCGACATCATCGGCGTGATCGACGGCATCGCGTTCCAGACCAACATCCTGGCGCTCAATGCCGCAGTCGAAGCCGCGCGTGCAGGCGAGCAGGGCCGCGGCTTCGCGGTCGTCGCGTCGGAAGTGAGAAGCCTCGCGCAGCGCTCGGCCGCTGCGGCCAAGGAAATCAAGGGCCTGATCGACGATTCGGTGGGCAAGGTCGACGTGGGCAGCGCGCTCGTCGGCGAGGCCGGCAAGACGATGGAAGAGATCGTGAGCGGCGTCAAACGCGTGACGGACATCATCGGCGAGATCACGGCGGCCAGCCATGAGCAGGCCCAGGGCATCGAGCAGGTGAACCAGGCGATTGCGCAGATGGACCAGGTGACGCAGCAGAACGCGGCGCTGGTCGAGGAGGCGGCGGCTGCGGCCCGGTCGCTGCAGGAGCAGGCCGACAGCCTTTCGCAGGTGGTCGCAACCTTCAAGCTCGACGACGACGAAGAGGAACCCGCCGCGGCGGCGCCCCTCCAGGCGCGTGTCGTGCATCCGGCTCGGCGCGCCCTTGCCGCGGCACCGCAGCACAAGCCGGCGGCTGCCATCGCGGGAACATCCGCTGCCAGCGGAGCCTGGGAGACTTTCTAAGCCCGTGCGTGCGCGCCGGCCGCGGGCGGCAACGAAGGGTCAGGCCGGCTGCCAGCCAGCCCTGTGCGCATCGGGGTTCTTGTCCGCGACAAGATTCAGCTTGATGCCATGCTCGAGGAACGCCTTGAGCCCCGCAAGCGTCCAGGTGAAGCCTTGAGTCGACTCGGCAACGTACTTGAAGAGTTCGTCTCCATCGCCCGTCCAGCCAGACTCCGTGATGACGACATAGGTCGTTCCATCCTTGCGCGCGGAAAACTTCCATTCGACCGTCGTGCGGCCGCTGTATCCGTCCCACTCGATCACGATGCGCTCGTCGGGTTCGATGTCTTTCACGAGCACCGACGTGGATGCTCCATACATCTCCCAGTCCCATCTGACTTCTTGACCGGCCTCGAGCCGGCCGCTGCTTCTGGTGAACCAGAAGTTGGTTGTCACACGGGGGTCGATGAACGCCCCGAACACCTCTGCCACCGGCTTGCGGATGAGCATTTCCGTTTGCGCGACAGGTGCTTTCGTGATCTCGACTTTCATGGTGGCCTCCGTTGCAGGACTCGATGCGGCGCCTGCCAATTGATATTGGCATGCAGAGTTCCGCACCATGAGCGCTCGCCGCCATGGACCCACCTGCAGCGCAGTTTTCTTTCAATATGCAACGCTCCACTGCACCTACGCGAATGTGAGCATCGCCCTACAGAAGAACAGCCGCAGAAAAATAAGGTGACCGATGGCGAGGCCGAGCAAAAAAGTGCGAAGTGCCTCGCGCAAAAGGAAGCCAAAAATTGGACCCCCCATCCAGAACCTTCGAGCGCCGCGCGCTCCGAATTCCGCTGCGCTCTTCCGTGACGCTGGAGGCCGACCTGTGCCTGCCGGCGGCCTCCCGCGGGATCGTGCTGTTTGCGCATGGCAGCGGAAGCAGCCGCTTCAGCCCGCGCAACCGCCAGGTCGCGGAGAGCCTCAACGAGGCGAAGCTGGCCACGCTGCTTGTCGACCTCCTGACCTCCGACGAAGAGGCCATCGACGTGCGCACGCGTGAGCTGCGCTTCGACATCGACATGCTGGCCGACCGGCTCGTCGGGCTGACCGACTGGCTGGGCGACTGCGAGCCCGCCGCGGGCCTGAGGATCGGCTACTTCGGCGCGAGCACCGGCGCAGGTGCCGCGCTGGTGGCGGCGGCGCAGCGGCCCGACGCGGTGTACGCCGTGGTTTCGCGCGGCGGACGGCCCGACCTGGCCGGGCAGGCGCTCGAGCGCGTGCGCGCGCCCACGCTGCTGATCGTCGGCGGCAACGACGGGCCGGTGATCGACATGAACTGGCAAGCCCTTGCGGCGTTTCGCGGCGAGAAGCGGCTTTCGCTCGTGCCCGGCGCAACGCATCTTTTCGAAGAGCCCGAAGCGCTGGGCGCGGTGTCGAGACTGGCGCGCGACTGGTTTCGGGACCATCTCGACCCCTCCAGGAGTACGAAGAAATGAGCAAATCCCCCGGACACCAGAAATGGCCCGACCACCAGGTGCGCGAAGAGCCGCTTCGCCAGCCGATGGAGGTCGAGGTCGAAGGCGTGGTCGTCGCGAGCTCGGCGGACGTGATCAAGGTTGTCGAAAACAAGTCGCCGGTGCGCTACTACTTTCCGCGCACCGACGTCCGCACGGACAAATTGAAGCGTTCGCAGACCACGACCGAATGCCCGTTCAAGGGCACCGCGAGCTACTACAGCCTGAACGTGGGCGAGCGGCAGCTCGACGATGCGATCTGGTCGTATGAGGATCCGTACGACGAGCACCAGGCGCTGAAGGGCCGCATGGCCTTCTATGACGACAGGCTGCCGGAAATCCATGTCCGCCCGAAGAGCTGACGCGCCGCAACGCATGAAGAAGAAGGTTGCCCGCGCATGAGTGAAGCGCTCGACACGCTGGCCGATGCAACGCTGCTGGGGCTGGCCGTGCCCGACCTGGCGCTCGCGGTGGCCGCCGCCCTTGCCGCCTACCTGGCGATGCGGCTGGTGCTGCGCTACATGATCGGGCGGATGCGCGGCATCGCGCAGCACACGAGCAATCGCGTCGACGACACGGTGGTCGAAGTGCTGGCCGGCACCAACCGCGCATTCCTGGTGCTGGCCGCGCTGCTCGTCGGCGTGGGCATGCTCGACCTGCCCGAGCGCTGGAACCAGCGCGTCGGGCAGCTGTGGTTCATTGCGCTCGCGCTGCAGGCGGGCCTGTGGTTCACCCGGGCCATCGGCTTCGGGCTGCGCCGCTACGAGCAGCGCCACTCCTCCGCGAGCATGACGCAGGTCAGCGCATCGGCCACGCTGATGTCGTGGTCGCTGCGCACCGTGCTGTGGGCGGTGATCCTGCTGGCGGTGCTGTCGAACCTGGGTGTCAACATCACCGCGTTCGTGGCCAGCCTGGGCGTGGGCGGCATCGCGATTGCCCTTGCGATGCAGAACATCCTGGGCGACCTGTTCGCCTCGCTGTCCATCGCGGTCGACAAGCCGTTCGAGGTGGGCGATGCGATCGGCATCGGCGATTTCTCGGGCACGGTGCAGCACGTGGGCCTCAAGACGACGCGGCTGCGCAGCCTGAGCGGCGAGCAGATCGTGATCGGCAACACCGACCTGCTCAAGCAGACCGTGAAGAACTATCGCCGCATGGACGAGCGCCGCATCGCCTTCAAGTTTGGCGTGAGCTACCGCAGCGCGCCCGAACAGCTGGAAGCCATACCGGGCATCGTGAAGCGGTTGATCGAGTCGCGGCCGTCGCTGCGGCTGGACCGCGTGCACTTCCAGGCCTTTGGCGAAAGCTCGCTCGACTTCGAGGTCGTGTACTTCGTGACCACGCCGGACTACGGGCTCTACATGGACGAGCAGCAGCGCCTCAACCTGCAGATGATGCGCGAGTTCGCCCGTCTGGGCGTGGAGTTCGCGATTCCGGCGCGAACCCTGCACGTGCTGTCGCCCGAGGGCCGCCGCGCGGTGGCGAAGGAGCTGGCCACTCAGGAGGAGTAGGACCGATGCAGGCACTGCGCCACCGACGCCAGCAGGTCGTCGGGATGCAGCATGGCCGCGCGTGCCTTCTGCGCGGTTTCGTATTGGTGCAATGCGTCCTGCAGCCGCGGCGCCGTGGCCAGCGCCTGCCAGACCGGGGCCAGCACGGCATGCGATGGCGCTTCGCCGCGCGCGAGCTGCTGCGCGAAGGCCAGGCTCGCGGGCTCGGCGAGCAGCACGGCCTTCGCTGCGGCGCCCAGCGGCTGCGGCAAGGCTTCGGACGGTGCCGAGCAGCAATAGATCACGTGGGGCGGCAGCAGGCGGCGGATCGGGCGCAGGCCCTGCAGCGATGCGCCGGCGATGCGCTGCTCTCCGTCGGCCGATGCAAAGGCGTAGACCGCGTCGGCACGGGCCTGCGCAAGGCGCCGCAGCCCGCGCAGCAGGCGCGGAAAGTCGGACGTGGCGGCGGCCGGCGATGCCTTGGTTTCGGCAAGAAGAACGAGGCTGGCGCCACCCGCTTCGCCGCGCACGATGGCGGCGTCCCATTCTTCCTTGGCCTTGCCCGCTTCTCCCGGAAATCCGCGCGGCGTGCGAAGACCGCGTGCGACGCGGTAGGTGGAGTCGGCTTCCCGGCAATGGCGGTTCAGCATGTCGGCGATGCTGCGAAACGCCTCGACAGCGGCCTGCTCGGCGATCCGGCCCTGCTGCGCCGATGCGCGCCCTTCGGCGGCCGCG